>MAAC01011246.1_pt1 | contig 114825 bp, 96 predicted proteins | sample 1115981 | NCBI WGS metagenome assembly MAAC01 (sample SAMN04961126, study PRJNA320927) | seawater metagenome | isolation source: sample BD02T64 sea water enriched with oil for 64 days | place: USA:Gulf of Mexico | collected 2013-07-27
AATAAATCCATGTATGATTCGTTTACTCGTTAAAATGTTCAGGCAAAAGTACATTTTTAAATGAATTGTCACAATGACAAATTTTCTTTATCATGTAAAGAAAAAGTTTATAATTTAGGTAATATGTCTTAATTTCGCAAAATGGAAAGAAAAAATCTAAGTAAGTTTTTGTTCGTAGCCATGAGTTTTCTGCTAGTTTCGTGTAGCGAATACTCTAAGGTTCTTAGTAGTACAGATTCAGAATACAAACTGAAGATGGCTAAAAAATATTATGATGAGGGAGCATGTGATAAAGCATTTCCGCTTTTTGACGAACTTTTAAAACTTTACAAGGGTACAACTACAGCCGAAGAAGTTTATTATTATTACGCTTCAACGCATTATTGTAGAAGTCAATACCTGATGTCGGCACATCATTTTAAAACTTTTGGTAAAACTTTTGAAAAAAGTGCACATCTTGAAGAAGCGGCTTATATGGTAGCTATGAGTTATTACCATATCTCTCCGGAAAGTAATTTAGATCAATCCTATACGCAAAAAGCAATTGATGAATTTAATTTCTTTAATGCAAAATATCCTAAAAGCAATCATGTGGCTGCCTGTATAGGTCATATTGCTGAATTGAAAAACAAATTAGAGGTAAAAGCTATCGATATTTCAAGACAATATTACCAAATCGGTAAATATAAGGCTTCAATTCGATCTTTTAACTTAAATTTGCAGAACTATACTGAAACAGTATATAAAGAAGAGATAAAATATAAATTGGTTCTTGCCCATTATAAGCTAGCAATCAATAGTGTTGAGTCTAAAAAGAAACAACGATTAAAAGATACTTTGATAGCTTTTCAAGATTTTGAGAATACTTTCCCAAAAAGTAACTATCTTGAAGAACTGAATAAAGTAAAGCGAAGTGTAGAAAAATTGCATAAATCACTATAAGATGGATTACAAAAAAAGTGAAGCACCTAGAACCACGGTTACTAGAGATTTCAAAAAGTTGGACAACGAAACAGGAAATATCTATAAAAGTGTAATCGTTATTGCAAAGAGGTCAAACCAAATCAACCAAGATATCAAAGAAGAGCTTTTGGCTAAATTGGACGAATTCGCTACAAGAAATGATAGTTTGGAAGAAGTTTTTGAAAACAACGAGCAAATTGATGTTTCAAGATTTTACGAAAGCTTACCGAAGTCTACATTGATTGCAATGGACGAAATGGAAAAAGGTGAAATCTATTTCAGAGACGCTAATACAGAAAAATAAAACCTGTGTTATTACAAGGTAAAAAAATTCTAATTGGGGTAACTGCAGGTATTGCAGCTTATAAAGTCCCCCTTTTGGTACGAATATTAAAGAAAGCAGGTGCGCTGGTCCAAGTTGTCCAGACACCTGCTTCTTTGGATTTTGTACGCCCCATTGTTTTATCGACATTGTCTGGTAATCCTTGTCCCTCAGAATTCTCCACAGAATCGGGTAATTGGAACAGCCACGTAGAAATGGCTCTATGGGCAGACCTTATCGTAATTGCCCCATTGACGGCGAATACACTTGCTAAAATGGCCAATGGAATTTGTGATAATTTGGTATTGGCTACCTACTTATCTGCCAAATGCCCGGTATTATTTGCTCCGGCCATGGACTTGGATATGTATGCCCATCCAACTACCAGAAAAAATATCGACAAATTAAAAAGCTTTGGGAATATTGAAATTCCTGCTGAAAAAGGATTTTTAGCTTCAGGTCTTGAAGGAGAAGGTAGAATGGCGGAGCCTGAAACCATCTATAAATCAATTTTGGCAAAATTTTCAACAGGCTATCTCAGCGGTAAAACAATTTTGATCAATGCAGGACCAACTTATGAAGCCATAGATCCAGTCCGTTTTATTGGAAATAGATCTTCGGGAAGAATGGGGATTGCTATAGCTGAAGAGGCCGCTTCTTTAGGTGCGAAAGTATACTTGATTCTAGGACCAAGTGCGTTATCGGTCGAAAATCCAAATATTTTGGTGAAACGGGTAGAGTCTGCCAGAGAAATGTATGAACATTGTACAGACCTATTTCCTAGTGTAGATGCCGCTATACTTTCTGCGGCTGTTGCTGACTTCAGACCAAAAAACCAATCTAAACAAAAGATTAAAAAAGAATTGGGAGCAGCTGACATTTCATTGGAAATGAATCCTGATATTCTTAAAACATTGGGAGAAAGAAAAGAAAATCAATTATTGATTGGATTTGCGCTAGAAACCAATAATGAAATAAGAAATGCCAAAAAGAAAATTGTAAATAAAAATTTAGATTATATTGTACTCAATAGTTTAAACGATAAAGGAGCTGGTTTTGGCTATTTAACAAATAAAATTCAAATTATAGACAAACAAAATAAAATCTATGATTTTGAGTTAAAAACTAAAACAGAACTAGCCACCGACATATTAAATACTGTATTTCAGCATGAATCTTAAGTCTTATTTTTTACCTCTATTTATAGTACTCATCACTTTTTCTAGTTTTGGACAAGAATTAAAATGCCGAGTAAATGTAAATGCACTGAAATTATCTACTACCAATAAGGAACGCTTTGACAAACTTAAAAAGGATGTTGAAGATTTTATGAACCTTAGACAGTGGACAAATCATCAGTTTTCAGAAGAGGAAAAAATCAGCTGTAATATCAGTATTGTATTAGACGATGAAAAAGCGGGAAACGTATTTAGTGGAAATATATCCGTACAATCTTCTCGTCCAGTATATAAATCGGCATACCAAACAACTTTGGTTAATGTATTCGATAAAAAGTTCAACATTAAATATGATGAATATGAAATATTGGAATACAATGAAAACCAACACCGATCCAACCTTACTTCTGTCCTAGCCTATTATGCCTATATTATCATAGGAATGGATTATGATTCTTTTGAACTCAATGGAGGAAGTGAATTCTTCGAAAAAGCAAAGGACATTGTATATAATGCACAAACCGATGAAACTGCTATAGGTTGGAAATCTAGTGATGGGGACATCAACAGGTATTGGTTGGTAGATAATTTGTTGAATAACAATTATACCAGCATGCGTGATATGAATTATCATTTCCACATGTCATGTCTTGACCTTATGCACAACAATAAGGAAGGTGCATTGATTCAACTTAGTAGATCTATTAAAGATTTGGATGCAAAAGCCAATCTAGGGGCCAACACCTATTTATATAAGCATTTCTTCCAATGCAAAGCAGATGAACTCTTGAACCTTTTATTGGAATTAACACCAGAGGAGCAAAAAGAGTTGAAAATGACTATGCTTAAACTGAGCCCAAATAATGCCGATAAATGGAATCAAATAGGTCGAAAAAGGAAATCGAATCCAGGAAATAAATTACCGAATGATCCAAACGATCCTAGAAATCGTAACCGTGTAAACGTTCCTAACAAAGGCTCACTCCCATTCAAAAGATAGCTTAAAATAATTCCTACATGCTGGTACAACTCCATATTCAAAACTTCGCCATTATTGAAGAAGCTCATGTTGACTTTTCTCAAAACTTAAATGTAATAACTGGTGAAACGGGATCTGGAAAATCTCTTTTATTGGATGCCTTATCCATGGTTTTGGGAAATCGTGTACAAGGGAAATTATTTTTCAATCCAGAGAAAAAATGTGTAGTTGAACTAGAAGTTAAATTGAATAAAAGTGAATTCAGTGCATTCTTTAAATCACATGATTTAGATTTTGATACGAATACACTTCTTAGAAGGGAAATTGCTCCTTCAGGTAAAAGCCGTGCCTTTATAAATGATACACCGGTTAAGCTACCAATTCTAAAGTCCCTTTCTGATAGCATTATAGATATTCACTCTCAGCATGAGAATTTAAAACTTTCAGAAGGAGGATTTCAACTGGACCTTTTAGATGCCTATATTCTTTCTCAAAAGAATGGAAAGGCCTTCCAAACCATACTAAACGAGTATCAATCCAATTTTATAGCTTACCAGGCTGCTAAAACAGAATTGAACAGACACGAAACACTACTGCAAGCTTTCAATCAAGAAAAAGATTATAAAACGTTCCTACTTCAAGAATTGGAACAACTAAATCTTGAGAATTTTGATGAGGATGCGCTGGAAGAAGAATTAAAAATTCTTAACAATGCAGAGAATATTCACCGTATTGTAGGAGAATTACAAGAGGGAATGAATATTGAAAATGGTCCCCTATCTGTATTGAAAGATTGGAAAAATCAATTGGTGGAAATCCAAACCGTATCACAACAATACAATGATTGGTTTACCAGAATTAATGAAGCCACAATAGACTTAGAGGATTTAAGGTTTGAAATTTCAGGTTTCAATCCGGATATAAATATTGATCCTGAATTAGTAAACAGCATGCAGGAGCGTCTGTATGAAATAAATAGGCTGAAATCTAAACACGGCTGTCAAGACGCCCAGGAATTAATCCAATTCTACAACCAGCTGGCTAGTGAAATAAAGGATAATTTAGATTTAGAGCAGAGTATCGACACCCTAAAGCTTAAAATATCGGATTTAAAGCGTGTTTTAAATGATTTAGGCGATCAACTAAGTAAAGAGCGTAAAAGTGCCTGTAAACTTCTTTCCAATCAGCTAGAAGAGGATTTAGCCTTATTGGGTATGCCCAATACTGTAATCTATTACCAATTTGAAGAGAATGATGCCTTCCTGACCAATGGAAGGGATAAAGTACAGATTCACTTTAGTGGAAATAAAGGATTTGAAGCAAAACCGATTGGTAGAGTTGCTTCTGGTGGTGAACTTTCACGACTTACCTTAGCTATGAAAGCTGTATTAGCGCAACAAAAAGCAGTAAAATGCCTTGTTTTCGATGAAATTGACACCGGTGTATCAGGAGATATTGCTGATAAAATTGGTCGAAAATTGGAAAAAATGGGGAAATACATGCAAATTATCTGCATAAGTCACCTTCCACAAATGGCAGCCAAAGGAAGTCATCATTTGAAGGTTTACAAAATGGATAATGCAGAAAAAACCCATAGTAAAATAAAGCTATTGACCAATGAAGAAAGAATTGTGGAAATAGCCGAAATACTAAGCGGTAAATCCCAGTCAGCCACGGCAATAGCTCACGCTAAACAACTTCTATCTTTAAACTAAATCACTAGGTAAATTTATGGATTAAACTAAAAATTATTAGCAAAATCCTATACCCCTTTACTTCCAGTACCTAAGAATATTTCAACGTTAACTTTTGGTGTAAATTAAAAATAATATGTCGTTTTTTTGTTGAAAAACTTGTCATATTCCATCTTTTTCTCCTACATTTATCCCGATGTTATTATTCTATTTTACTTATTTCATTATAGATTTATAGTATCTCATTAACCTTATTTTATTATTAAATAAGCACCAAAACAAGGACGTGAACGACCGTCGATTGATTTTACAAGAATACTGATACTATGCTGTAAAGTGGTGTTTAAATTATTTTGAGTAGCGGGACTTAAATTTCATTTAAGTCCCGCTACTTTTGTTTTAAAGCAAAAAAAATGGCTATCCCGTTGGTACAGGACAGCCATTTTCTTACTTAGTTGCAAAAATAAATAAATTATTTTTTTGCTCTTTTACGAGAATTTTCGTCAAGTAATATTTTTCTCAATCTTAATGTAGATGGAGTTACCTCAACGTATTCATCTCCTTGTATATATTCTAATGCTTCTTCTAAACCAAATTTGATTGGAGGAATAAGTTTTGACTTCTCATCCGCACCTGAAGAACGCATATTAGACATTTTCTTAGCCTTGGTTACGTTGATACAAAGATCATCCGCTCTACTATTCTCTCCGATAACCTGACCTTCGTAAACTTCTTCTTGAGAAGTTACAAAGAACTTACCTCTATCCTGAAGTTTATCTAAAGAATAAGCAAAAGTAGTTCCTTTCTCCATAGAAATTAATGAACCACTCATTCTTCCAGGAATCTCACCTTTGAATGGTTGGTATTCCTTAAATCTATGGTTCATGATAGCCTCACCAGCAGAAGAAGTCAATAGATATGTTCTAAGACCGATAATACCTCTTGATGGTATCTCGAACTCCATTAACATTCTTTCACCTTTAGGCTCCATAGAAAGCATCTCACCTTTACGTAATGTAATCGCTTCGATCGCTTTTCCTGAATAAACCTCTGGAATATCTAAAGTCAATTCTTCAATTGGCTCATTCTTTCTACCATCGATTTCTTTGAACATAACCTGTGGCTGACCAATCTGCATTTCGAAACCTTCTCTACGCATAGTCTCAATTAAAACAGATAAGTGAAGTACACCTCTACCATAAACGATAAATTTATCTGCAGATTCACCTGGCAAAACTCTCAATGCAAGATTACGCTCTAATTCTTTCACTAAACGTTCATTGATATGACGAGAAGTCAAAAATTTACCTTCTTTACCAAAGAAAGGAGAGTCATTGATGGTAAATAGCATACTCATAGTAGGCTCATCAATCGTGATTGAAGGCATAGCTTCTGGATTTTCTGGATCAGCAACTGTATCACCAATCTCGAATCCTTCCAAACCAACTAATGCACAAATGTCACCAGCTTTAACTTCCTTTACTCGCTTACGTCCTAAGTCTTCAAATACAAACAACTCCTTCAGTTTTGATTTCGTGATAGTTCCATCACGCTTTATCAATACTAAATTCATTCCTTCTTTAAGTGTACCTCTTTTCAATCTTCCGATTGCAATACGTCCAGTATATGAAGAGAAATCCAATGAAGTTACCAACATTTGAACCGTTCCTTCTTCAACCTGTGGAGCTGGAATATCAGAAATTACAACATCCAACAATGGACTAACATCCGCTGTTTTCTCTTTGTGATCCAGACCCATCCAGTTTTCTTTTGCCGAACCATAAACACAAGTGAAGTCCAATTGATCTTCAGTCGCACCCAAGTTAAACATAAGATCAAAAACCATTTCGTATACCTCTTCAGGTCTACAGTTCGGCTTATCAACTTTATTTACAACAACGATAGGTTTCAAGTTAAGCTCCAATGCTTTTTGCAAAACAAAACGAGTTTGTGGCATTGGCCCCTCAAAGGCATCCACCAACAATAAAACACCATCACACATGTTTAATACACGCTCTACCTCACCACCAAAATCGGCGTGACCTGGTGTATCAATGATATTGATCTTTGTACCATTATAATCAATAGATACGTTTTTAGAAAGAATAGTAATTCCTCTTTCTCTCTCTAGATCGTTATTATCCAGTATCAAATCACCCGAAGTTCCCTTCAAGTTGGCTGCATAATATAAGATCTTATCAACCAAGGTTGTCTTTCCGTGATCGACGTGTGCAATGATTGCAATATTTCTGATAGACTTCATAATTGAGCTTAAAAATCGTGCAAATCTACTGAATGCATTTCCAAATCGAATGCTTTTCAAACACTTTTTTCAAAATATATTTAAAATTTAATCTTGAAGCTATTCGAAATCAGAACCAAAATACACTGCAAGGCATACAAATAAACCTTACGATTTAAACGGTAGACAATCAGTTTTTTAAAGGTTATTAGCATGAAATAATCAAATTAATGTTCAAGGATTTCACTAACTTGCTATTTTAATGTAGTATTACCTATTATTTATATCTATCGTCATGTCAATTGAAATTATTCCAGATATGACAGTTATTATTATTCCTAATGCATACTTTTGCTCTCTATAATTAATTACCAATGTATAAGTCGATAATTCTCTTCACACTTTGCCTTATCAGTCAACTCACTGTTGCTCAAAACTTTGAATTGATCAGGTCCTTCGTAGGTCACCATAATACTTCAGAAATAATTTCTTTCACCCCTGATAAGACTAAACTCTTAGCTGGAAATAATAAAGGTGGATTGCAATTATGGGATACAGAAAAGCAGGAATTATTGCATGAATACGATGCGCATGGTGCAAAAATTCGAAATATTGAATTCAACGACTTCGGAAATGGATTCATAACCTACGGTAGAGATTCTAAGGTTATCATTTGGAGTTTTCCTGCTATGCAGAAGATACGAAGCTACGATGTCCCAAATCCAATAAGCTTTGCTATTTTCAAATCCAATACGGAATTATTGATAGGATGTGAGAATGGTAAGATGTATGTTCAGAACATGGATAGTGTCGGTTATAATGATTCGATCTTTTTTATCAATAAACATCCTGTATTTGATGCCATCCTTACCAAGGATGAAACAGAAATGGTGATTACAGACAAATCAAGTATTAAAATAATTGATTTGAAAAAGAAGCGATTAAAAAATGAAATAAAGAATCCTTACAATTCTCATTTTGCTCGTTTGGAATTCTATAAAAATACTACTGATACTATCATCTCCTGGTCCAAAAATGGAATTATCAGCTTTTGGTCTTGCTCAAAAGAAAAACTAATAAAAGATCTGAAAGCCAAAACAGAGTTTAATATTCTGGCTATGAACAAATTTTCCAATGTTCTATTAACTGGATATTATGATGACAGACCTTTACTATTTAACCTATCTCATTATGATTTGGATTTTGAGATGAATGAAGATATCCATATTACCAATACGCATATTACCAATATAACTCAGCAGTACATGATTAGTGCTGACTATAATGGAAATCATCGACTGATGGTCATAAAAGGGAAAAACAGCATTAAAGATTTAGCACTTCAAAAAAGAGTTGTTAAACCTGAACAAACCATGGCTGTTTATAGTCCTAAGTTAACCATAGAAGTTTGGGACCATGAAGAAATTGATGGGGACAAGATTTCCCTTTACTGCAATGGCATATGGATCACTAGAAATTATGAATTGGCCGCAGATAAAAAGAGTTTTACATTCACCCTGAATCCGGAGAAAGAAAACGTCCTTATTTTTCATGCAGAAAATTTAGGCTATTACCCTCCTAACACTACAGCCATCAGAATAACGGATGAATATGGTAATGAAGAAACCCATATCATGCGATCTAATCTAGACGAAAGTAGTGCTATAAAATTCAAGTATGGCTTAGAATAAATCTAAGCCACTTGTCTAATTTTTTCAAACAATAATACCAATGCTTTTAACAATGCATTTGGAGTAGGCATTACTTGATAATTATTCACTCCAAACATTTGAGGAAGGTAGTATTTGGCTTGTTTTTCTATGGCCAATGCATGTGTATGAATATGCAACTTTTTAAGTTCCCTTAACGCCTGTTTCACATCTCCAACACCGTATTTCCCTTCATATTTATCATAATCATTGGGCTTCCCATCTGATAAAATCAACAACCATTTATTGACACTCGGTCGCTTAGCTAACATGGCACCTGCATGTCGCAATGCTGGTCCTATCCTAGTATAACCTGAAGCACGAACTGCACCAATTTTATGTTTTCCTTTTTCCCACGAATCATCAAAAGCCTTCAGGGTGATATAGGTACAAAAATTCCGCGTTTTCGAATAAAATCCAGCCACCTCAAAATCAATATTGAATTCATTCAGAATTTCTCCGAATAAAATTGCTGATTCCTTTTCTACATCCAATACCCTATTGCCATCTGTATAGCTATCACTAGACAAACTGATATCCATCAATAAGGTAATAGAGATATCCTTCTGCTTTTTACGTTTGGATAGATATATTTTCTCCGAAGGACTATGTCCTGAATGTACATCTGTAAATAAATTGATAACGGCATCCAAATCGAAATCCTCACCTTGAGACTGTCTTTTTTGCTGCTCCAACTTATTGTGCATACTTACCAACAGCTTCCTTAAACCTACCAATAACCCTTTATTCTTTTGAATAGTATCTTTATAATAGGAAGAATAACTAGGCGCAATAAGTTTTGGATATACCTTGCAGTATTCTTTTCGGTAGGCCTTTTCGTGGATGTTCCATTCATCATAGGATAAGAAATGTCCTTTTGCCTCTGCATCACTACTCTCAGCAATGGTGACATTATCAGCAAATTCTGCTTGATAAACAGAATGAACCATATCGTCTACACGAACTACAGCGTTCATATTGATTTCATCCAAAGCTTCTTGATCATCTTCAAGACTATCATCCCCATCGAAATCTCTCCAAACCCCAGAAAACTCCTCTGCGGTTTCCACTTTTTCAAAATTGTGGGTCATGGTATAATCTTCCTGGGACTTTTGATCTACCTCAAGATGCTGAATCTCCTCTACAGCCTTAGCTTTTATTTCAGTCGTTATATCCAGACTATTTTTGCTAAATACCTCTTCTGAAACACCTTGATCTTTGATTTTCGTTTTTGAGTCTGTATGGATCATCCATTTTCCATACAGCCACTTATCATAATCTATCGGCTCTTCGTCTTGAGAAGCCTCCTGAGCCACTTCAAATAGCTTAACAAAGTTGTCGTGAAGGTGTAAAGCAACAGGGAATTCTACCGCCAGCACTTTTAAAACTTCCTCCGAACACTCTTTGGCCTTCTGTTGAGATACCTTTATATCCTCCTCTTCTCCCTCTTTCCAATTTAATTGTAGATCCATCTGGATCTTTAAATAACAAATACGATAGAGGTAAAATTCCAAATTTTGCTCCCAGGTTGGGAGTAATGAGAAAGTTACTGGTAAATAAAATTGTTCATTTTTCCACCCTCCTTCTTCTTCTGCCGTAACTAAATCAATTGGGAGCCCTGTTAAGGCTCTTGACAAAATAGTTAATCGAGGTTTTATTTCTTCCAATGACACCTTCCTTGCATCCAAGGCAGGATCATGATCTCTCCTCTTTTTAAAATAGCGAAGAATACGTTGAAATATTAGTTGATCTAGCTCCATAATTACCTTATCATATCATTAAATTTGACAGGTCTTTAAGTGCTTCTAATATATCCTCATCATCTGATAATGGCTCCACCACTGCTACTTCCATAGCCAATCGTTTATCCAATCCTGAATTGATCAATTTAGCAGCATCTACCAAAAGTCTGGTTGATACCGTTTCTGCTAAACCTAATTCCGTAAGGTTTCTTATTTTCCCTGCTACGGCAACTATTTTCTTCGCATCAGCTGAAGGTACGCCTGTTTCATTTTCAAGAATTTCTCTTTCCAACTTCTCCGTTGGATACTCAAAGGTCAATGCAACAAAACGTTGTCTAGTGGAAGGTTTCAATTCTTTAAACCCTTTTTGATATCCAGGATTGTAAGAAGCCACTAGCATAAAGTCTGGGTGCGCTTTAATGGTTGCTCCGATTTTATCGATATAAAGTTCTCTTCTATGATCCGTTAAAGAATGAATCGCCACTATAATGTCTGGTCTTGCTTCTGCTACCTCATCCAAATAGATAATAGCCCCTTCCTTAACAGCTTTTGTTAAAGGTCCATCTATCCAAATGGTTTCAGCACCTTTGATTATATAACGCCCAATAAGATCGGTTGAAGAGGTTTCCTCATGGCAACTAATGGTAATTAATTCTTTATTTAAACTATCCGCCATATACTCCACAAACCTCGACTTACCAGTTCCAGTAGGTCCTTTGATTAATAGAGGTAATTTATTTTTATAACTATGGTTGAACACTAGTTCTTCTGAGCCAATGGCTTTATAATAGGGTTTTTGCTTTTCCATGTTGTTTATGCTTATTGTAATGCAGAGGCCAATTCTATAATTTTAGCCACCGTCTCCTTGTTATCTACTCCCAATCCTTCCTGTTGATGTGCTAATTCACCTTTCTCATTAAACACACTTATAATGTTTGAATGCGAAAAATCTATAGGTGATATTTTTTTGTATTTCACGGCCAATACATTGGCAAAATCGCGAACACTCTCCTTAGTTCCTCTTAGGAATAACCAAGGTTCTTCATCCATAAAATTTTCTTTGGCAAAGCTTTTTAACCTTTCTGGTGTATCCGTTTCGGGATCTATACTCACCAAGATCATTTGTACATCGGATAATTGTTCTGCAGGTATTTGATCTTTAATCCTACGCATATCGGCAACTAGTCTAGGGCATGCTGCCTTGCAAGAGGTATAGATCATTACCATTACTAAAACTTTTCCGTTAAGTTCTTTTAATACTATTTGTTCGTTATTCTGAGACGTCCAAGTAGACGGTAAATTATATATCGAAAGTTCAGATATTTCTTCAGAGCTAGAGATGCCCTTGTTTTTTGAATCGGCAGTAGTTTCACTAATGTCACTTGGTGAACATGCAAATAGTAATAATGTTGCTAGGGTTACTAAATACTTTTTCATCATTTTGGTCTTATTTATTGTCCTTCACACACCTAAATCCTAAATTCCTCATGGCATAATTAGCCTTCACACTTCCGCGAATTGCATAGCGCATAAATGCAGCGTAATTCATCAAGTCAGATGCTCCAACTGCAGCACTTCCACAGAATAAATCGTTATCTGTATCCACATCCTTTCTAGATTCACCAGAAATCAAAACGGAGTTGAAGTCATAGGTCCATTCCCACACCAATCCATGAATATCGTATAAGCCCCAATAATTTTTAAAGGTAGATCCTACCTCTTGTTTTTTTTGTTTTGGACGTTCATACCAGTCCAAAATATATTGGTTAAACGTTGTTTCTTGCCTGGCATCAATTTTTGTCTCACTTGCCATAGCTACATATTCCCATTCATCAATGGTGGGTAATCTTTTCCCCTGACAATCACAGTAGTCCTTTGCGGCAAACCATGAAATATTTGTAACAGGGGATTTTGCTGATAAATGATCGCCCAAAATGGTATCAGTCTCCCAATCCAGGAGGTAATTACCATCGGCAAAAAGTTGTATAACTTCTGAGCGTTGCCATTTTTTAAACTTTTTAACGAATTCCAGAAATTCACCATGGGTCACTGGATAGATATCCATGGTGAAATCTGAAACTGTTACTTGACTGGAATCTCTTCCATATAAGGGTATATAGGTACCTCCTTTGATTAAGACGGCATTTCCAGATTGGCAATAGCCCGCCTGAACAAACAAGCCACTCAATACAACTATTACCAATCTAAAAACACGCTTCATAACACAAAATTTAAGATACCAAATATGGCATTTTTAGTGGCCTCCACCTGATCTTCTGGCCTTAACCATTTTCTCAGTAACCACTGTTTTATTGTTACCCCACTCATTGTAAACGAAAGTAAGTACATCTGCAATCTCTGCATCATTCAAACTTTGTTTAGTCATGATTGAATTATATTTTTTACCGTTAACAGTAATTTCTCCTGTTTTACCATGAATTATGATGTCGATTGCTCTGTTTACATCCGCATTCAGATAATCTGATTCCGCCAATGGTGGGAATGCATTCGGAATACCTTGACCTTCAGCTTGGTGACAAGCGAAACATGTTTGAGTATATAATTGCTTACCGTCTGCAATTTGTTGCTTTTTGGTTTTTGCAGTCTTTTTAGCAACTGGCTGTTTCTCAACAGGGATCTCTTGAATTGTTCCACCTTCAGGATTGTAAATACCTTCTTGGATCGTTCCAGAATAAACTGCTTTCTTATCATCACCAGTTACTTTCAACATACCTAGTGCTCCTTTATTGAAGGCTCTAAAGATAGAGTGGTCAACCAGGATAAATGTACCAGGAACGTCAACTTTGAATTCAACAATAGCTGCTCCACCTGCAGGAATCAAAGTAGTTTGTACATCTTCGTTTATCAAGCTACCACCTTCTACATTTACTCTATCAAAAATTTCACCAATTACGTGGAAAGAAGATATTAAGTTTGGACCACCGTTACCTACAAATAGACGTACCGTTTCACCAACATTAGCAGTAAGGGCTCCATCACCAGTAAGTGCTCCTACTTTTCCGTTAAAGACTACATAATCCGCATCTTCATCAACAGCTTTTTGCATATCGAATGGTTGAAGACCTGGCTTACCATGTTCACCTTTCGTATAGAAATCACCTTGCATAACGTAGTATTCCTTATCAACTTTTGGCAATCCTCCTTCCGGCTCAACCAAAATAAGTCCGTACATACCGTTTGCTATGTGCATACCAACTGGTGCCGTAGCACAGTGATAAACATAAAGACCTGGATTCAATACTTTGAACGAGAAAACTGTTTCATGTCCTGGTGCAACAAATGAAGATGTTGCTCCACCACCTGGTCCAGTTACCGCATGTAAATCTATATTATGCGGTAATTTATTGTCTGGATGATTTTCTAAATGAAATTCTACTTCATCACCAACACGTGTTCTGATAAAGCTTCCAGGAACAGAACCACCGAAAGTCCAATAAACATATTTTACACCATCGGTCATTTCACCTTCTTCTTCAAGAATTTCCATGTGAACATTCAGCTTCTTAGCTGGTCTATTTCCCACAGATTCCGGAACAAATGGAGGAGCCGTCATTTCCGCTTCCATTTCTCCTTTCACCTGAATAGTAATAGGATTGACCTTTTTCTTCCTTGGTGTAATACTTTTCTTTTCACCGCCTCCACAGCTAATCAATGCCAGCATGGGTAGTGCAAAAAGTAATCTAGAGATTGATGTTGTTTTCATAATGATTAGGAACTTAAAGTTCAACAAATATTTAGTTTTTGATCAGTGCTTGATCCGTTGGTTTTCCGTATTTCAAGAAATTGATGATGAACATAATTACACCCGTAAAGAATAGTGTAGCACAAGCTATAAGAATCATAAAATGAGGTTCCATTGCGATTTGTGCGTCCATAAAGTCCATACCAACCTTTCTTTCCAAATACACCTGTGTAATACCGGCAGCACCCAAGGCTGTCGTCATTCCAATCATTCCAATATTGGACAACCAAAATGCGTAGGTAGATAGGTTAGTATTGTATAATTTTCTTCCTGTTAATTGTGGCATTACATAAGTAATGAAAGCGAAAATCAACATTCCATATGCTCCCCAAAAGGCAAGGTGTCCGTGCATAGCAGTAACAAATGTTCCGTGAGTCCAGATATTTACACTAGGTAAAGTATGTGCAATTCCTAAAAGACCTGCACCAACAAAAGATACTATCGCCGTTCCCAAGGTCCAAGTGATTGCAATTTTGTTCGGGTGTCTTTTCTCCCCTTTACGATACATGGAGATGGCGAACAATGCCATTCCTAAAAATGCTAAAGGCTCTAATGCTGAGAAGATACCTCCAATCATTAACCAGTACTTTGGTGTTCCGATATAATAGAAGTGGTGACCTGTTCCCAGAATACCTGACAAAAAGGTAAGACCTACAATTACATACAACCATTTCTCAATAACCTCTCTATCAACACCAGTTAACTTAATAAGTAGGAAAGAAAGTATACCACCCATAATAAGCTCCCATACTCCTTCTACCCATAAATGTACAACCCACCATCTAAAGAATGAATCGATAGTTTGATTGTCAAACCACACCATTCCCGGTAGATATAATAAAGCTGCAAATACCAATCCCATAACCAGAACCATAGCTGTTGTTGTTCGCTTCTTTCCTGAATATAAGGTTTTTAGAATAATTCCTAAAAATAATAGGACATTTATTACCACTAAATAATCCAGAGGGCGAGGAATTTCTAAGAACTTTCGTCCTTCCCACCAATTCATATGGAAACCAATAACAGAAGCTACCCCAACAAGGGCAAGGCTCCAAAATTGTAATTTTGCCAGCTTAACAGAAAATAATTCAACTTCTGCCTCTTCTGGCACTATATAATACGCTGCTCCCATAAAACCACTTAATAGCCAAACAACCAATAAATTTTTATGAGTTGCAGTTGCGGCATTAAATGGAATTATTTCATGTAATACATCGAATCCCATATGAGCAAATCCCATAATGAAACCATATATTATCTGTAAGACTAGGAGAGCCATACTCAGAGCGAAAAATAAATACGCTACTTTTTGTGATCTATACTTCATCTTTGTAAAATTTTATTCTGATTGGATAATTCGTTTCGAATCCCAGAATGTGTTCAACTATTTGTTTTTTAAATCCGGTTCTGCTGGAAATCCGTTCAAATCCATATTTCCAATCCAAGTAAGGAATTCAACCAGATCATTGGCCTCCTCATCAGAGAATCCATATGCTACCATTTTTCTACCTTTTGGAGCCCATGGTACTTTACTCATTAAAGCAGCTTTTACATAGCCTACTCCTCTTCTTTCCATTACCTTCGTAAGCTCTGGTGCATAATACGCTCCTTCACCTAGAATGGTGTGACAACCCATACAATTGTTGCTGTCAAAAATTTCCTTACCGCGAATTACAGCTTCTGTAAGGTTTTCTTCATGGGTCTGTTTTGGAACTTCTACCGACAGGGAGTGCCAGCTAAGACCTATGAAAATCAGGAAGAATACTACTGTCCCTCCTAAAAAAAATAATTTGGCCTGTTTTTTAGATAACATATGGTGTAGTTTTAATAAATTTTCGAAGGATGAACCCTCTGGTTCCATCCATTCAATTTAGTTGATACAATTTATGCCCACTTCAACCGTAAATCCCTGACATTAGTCATGTAGGCCCATGTTTTTTAACATATTTTAGGAATGAATTCAGGGTGATTTCTTCTATTATTTCTAATTTTTTACAACAATTACTTTTATCAAAATATTATTTAAACAAACTCCAAACATCAATAAAATAGTTACATACAGAATTTTCAACCCTATTGATTAATCTGGAAAAAGCACTACACCCGAACAAATGCAATACATAAAATTAAGAAATTTAGCAAATTTAGCAAATTCGGATAAGCGGGTCTTTAATTATTTTTTTAACGATTTTCGCACTGTTTCAAAGGGCAAATTTAACTCGATAAATATAGTCAGAAATGAAATAGAGAAATAGTACAATTTGACCTACATGAATTCCCTTAATTATAAGCAATAAACCACAATTTTAGTGTAAATTTGCAGTCTTAAAATTTAGCAAGCATGATTACAGCGCAAAATGTAACCTTACAATACGGAAAAAGAGTATTATTTGATGAAGTAAACATCAAGTTCTCAGGGGATAACTGTTATGGTATTATTGGTGCCAACGGAGCAGGTAAATCTACCTTTCTTAAAATATTAGCAAGTGAAATAGATCCTAATATTGGTACAGTAAGTATTGAACCTGGAAAACGTATGGCTGTACTAAGTCAGAACCACTTCCAGTTCGATGAATGTAGTGTTTTGGAGACTGTAATAATGGGACACAAGCAATTGTGGGACATCATGCAAGAAAAGGATGCGATTTATGCAAAACCAGATTTTTCTGAAGCAGATGGTATCAAAGCATCTGAACTAGAAGCTGAATTTGCAGAAATGGACGGATGGAATTCAGAATCGGATGCAGCCTCCCTATTAAGCGGAGCAGGTATTCCAGAGTCTGCACACTATAAATTACTAAAAGATCTGAACGGTAATGAAAAGGTAAGGGTACTTTTAGCACAAGCATTATTCGGTAATCCAGACATTCTTATTCTGGATGAGCCAACCAATGACTTGGATCTTAAAACCATCACCTGGTTGGAAGACTTCCTTTTGAACTTTAGAAATACAGTAATCGTAGTATCGCATGACCGTCACTTCCTGGATACTGTTTGTACTTCTATCGCAGATATTGACTACGGAAAAATTAAACTATTCACAGGTAACTATACTTTCTGGTATGAATCTAGTCAGTTAGCAGCTAGACAAAGATCATCCGCTAATAAAAAGGCAGAAGACCGTAGGAAAGAATTGCAAGAGTTTATCTCTAGATTTAGTGCCAACGCCTCTAAATCTAAACAAGCTACTAGTAGAAAGAAATTATTGGAGAAAATCAATATTGATGATATTCAACCATCTTCAAGAAGATATCCTGCAATTATTTTCAACCAATCTAGAGATGCTGGTGATCAGATTCTTCACGTTGAAAACTTAAGTAAAATGAATGAGGATAAATTCCTCTTCAAAGACTTTAATTTAAACGTTAAGAGAGGAGACAAAATCGCCTTTATCTCTGATAATAGCCTTGCCTTAACTTCTTTATTCGCTATCTTAAACAATGAGATGAGTGCCGACGCAGGTGAATTCAATTATGGACAAACCATTACTAAGTCATATCTTCCTAACGAAAATGAAAAATATTTCGATGGTGAAAATAATTTGATTGACTGGTTAAGACAATACTCAGAAGAGAAAGATGAGGTATATATCCGTGGATTCCTGGGTAAAATGTTATTCTCTGGTGAGGAAACATTCAAAATGTCTAATGTACTATCTGGAGGTGAGAAAGTACGTTGTATGTTATCTAGAATGATGCTGGCTGAGGGAAATCTACTATTAATGGATGAACCAACGAATCACCTGGATTTGGAATCTATTACTGCATTGAATAACTCATTGAAGGATTTCAAAGGTACTATGATGTTTACGTCTCATGATCATGAGTTTACACAAACCATCGCCAACAGAATCATCGAAATAGGACCGAATGGTTTCTTAGATAAATTGATGAGCTACGATGAGTACATCTCAGATCCGAAAGTAAAAGAGCAAAGAGCCGCTATTAAATAAGATACTTTTAAAAAAAGCCGTTCCGAATAAATCGGAACGGCTTTTTTTTTGCCTTTCTGTTTAATTGGACACCTTTCTAATCTCATCTAATATATACTCATCAAAGCGATCATACTTCATCTCAAATAACTCCTCAATTATAGGTATCCAATCCTCTTTTCCAATACTGTACAACTTTTTGACACCTGCTACACTATACTTCTCATATACGATTTTACAAATGAACCCACCTGAAACATACAAAGGAATATTATCCAATGGGTGAAAGTAACTATTGTCAAGAATATCTGAAAGCAACAAAGTGTCATTGAATTGAATTTCCTTAGAGAAATCCATCAATTCCTTTTCAAATTCAAGGCTCCCACTGGCTCCACCTAACCAGGTTGCTAAACCTTCTGTAACAATTTTTGGACGTTTTATTTCATTACTTTCTTCAAGTGGAAACAGCACATGGATAAATTCGTGATAATGACAGGGGCCCATTTTAGAAACCGCTATTTCCCTTTTTTTCATATTCGCCAATCCTGTATTATAGTCGTATTTATAATCGAAATTATTTAGCCTTCCTAAAGCCTCCGAATTAGGCGTTATATAATAGAAAATAGGCTCAATTTTATCCAATTTAAATTTCTTTCGAATTTGCTTGCAAAATTTAACTGCCTTATTAGCTTCCCTTTCATCAAAATCACATGCAGGATGCACAAAATAGTTGATGAAATTCTTATGCACTTTTTTCCAATGTTCTACTTCATACCTTATACCATTTTGCAAATAATAGCGACTATCAATCTTCTTACAATAGACAGAAACTATATGCATTGGTGATTGCATAAAATCGGGTTTGTTTGCCCAATCTTGACAGGTTTCAAATATTGTCTTAATCTTAAATACATCCTTTTTATACTTCTCAATGGATAAAACTTTGGGTTTGAAATAACTGAAATAACGCTCAGCTGATAGACCAAATTTGAATAAAAACTGAGCACTTCTATCGAAGTGAGCTAAACCCAATCTTCTACTTTCTGCAACCTCATCAGTATCCCAATAAGGATTATCATAAGTAGAATCCGGACGAGCGTTAAGATAACCCTTCCAGTGATTGAATACCGCTTGAATCTCTCGATCGGAAGTATCAACAGAAGAAACATGGCTTACCTCAATTTGAGCAAATATTTCTCCGACAAATCCGACAAAAGCAAGTAACCCAATTCCAAGCCATTTCAAATTGCTATATTTCATTTTTTGATCTATTTAAATATTATTCAATAAAGGTATGCTAAATCAATAAAAAGGAGCGTTTTTCGTTTTCCACTCCATTTATAATGATAGATAAACCCTGTTCACCTTCATAATACCTCCGAGTACTTATTACCTTAAAAGATTGTTTTCTTTTCACCCGTAAACTGGATTTTGCCTGGCATTTCTTCTCGCTTATTTTAAACACCTTCTTGCTTTGCTCACCATTACTCCTTTTATAATAAATAGCATATTCCAAACGAACGACTGCCTCCTTTTTAGAAGAATTCTCAATATTAAATTCGAAATCCAAAGCCTCCCCTACTTTCACTTTTGGAGTATGAATCATTAACTGATTTATGGAAATAGAAGGGTTTGGCTCCCATCCAAACAACCTTAAAGCTCTTACATCCCCCTTTTTCAACAGGGTTCTTGCCCCATGTTTTACCAACTTATTCCTGTTTTTATCACCTCCTATCCATTGATTAAATACCTTCAATACAAATTCCGGATGATCTTTAGAGATATCATTTAAATTATTCGCCACACTTCTTCTAACGTACTCTGAAGGATCATTTTTCAGATTCTCTAATATTGGCACCAAGGGCTTTGGATCTTTTTTTAGAGCAGGCAAAGCGATAGCCCAAGGCAACCTAGGTCTTGCCCCTTCTGATGCTAACCTTCTAATATGCTCATTCTCGTCTAATGACCACTCTTCCATAATAGCAAGACCTCTTTTCTGACTAGCTATAATAAAAGGTCTTACTGCAAATTCACAACTAGTGAACTTGGTAATTTCCTTCATGGACATCATAGATTGTTCAAAATGGTTTTGACCATATAATTCAATATAATCTGGAAAAAACATGAATTCAAAACCATACTTAGACAGTTTACTTTTCCTCAATAAGTCTATACACTTATGAATACATTCTAGCGCTTGTTCGAAATCATTGGGTAAAAAATCATGTAGAACAAGGGAAGTATGCCTCATTCGATCTTTCAATTCTTTCTGCTCCCATTCTGCGGTAAAAATTTTGCTTTGAAATAGTTGGACATCAAAATCTGTAATACATTCTTTTAAAACGGTTGAAAATCCCTCATAAAATTCGGGAGAGTACATATCTTTTAAGGCTGCAGCCATCAATTTTCTTTTTAATATTTTCAACCTTAAAAGTACAAAGTAGGGTGAAGCATTTATAAATTTAAAAGATGAATCTTTTAAATTTATGTTAAATTGAAATGCTAAACAACCATGCTCGATATATTATCCTTAAAGGAAAACTCTTAGACTATTTAAATAAATAGTACCTTTGCCAAACTAAAAAGAACAAGATGCAGAAACTTAAAGATCGTTGGGGCATTCAGTCCAATTTTCAAATTATCATCATCTTATTGGTATTCTCTATTACTGGATCACTCGCCTTGAAACTGGCGAATCCAGCCATGGAACAACTTAGTTTAAATAGAGAAGTTACATCTGGATTTATATATTGGCCAATCCGTATATTAATCATATTCCCTATCTATCAAGTATTATTGATCCTAATTGGTTCTGCACTTGGTCAACACAAATTCTTCTGGAATATGGAGAAGAAAATGTTAAAAAGAATGGGATTAGGTCGACTTTTAAAGGAATAAAAAAAGTCATTCCCTCCCGAAAATCGGAAATGGAATGACTTATCATTTCAAGGCAAATTTTATCCCCTAATAATTCATTAGCTTATCTACCGTCTCCGCCAATCTGGCATTGGCCAAATAGTCCTTTTCCAAACTTGAAGCAAAGGGAATTGGAGTATCCAAACTTGCGCAACGCAAAACGGGTGCATCCAAATATTCAAAGCAATTTTCTGATATCAAGGCAGAGATTTCTCCTCCTAACCCACTGAACATACTATCTTCATGTAATATCAATACTCTACCAGTTTTTCTTACAGATTCAAAAATAGCCTCCTTATCTAGGGGTGCCAACGATTGTAGATCAAGAATATCTATGTTCAATTCACTATTTTCCTCTTGGTATTTCTTCGCCCAGTGAACACCCAATCCATAGGTAATGATAGAAAAGTCATTTCCTTTATTTACCAAGTGCGCCTTCCCTATCTCCATCGTATATGGATCAACTGACACATCCTCATAAATAGAACGATATAAGGCTTTATGCTCAAAAAACATTACTGGATTTGGATCCTCAATGGCAGCCATCAACAAACCTTTGGCTTGACTAGGAGAAGAAGGATACACTACCTTTAACCCTGGAGTTTTAGTAAACCAGGCTTCATTAGTTTGAGAATGAAAAGGACCAGCACCCACACCAGCACCACACGGCATTCTAACTACTACATCCGCATTCTGATTCCATCTATAATAAGATTTAGCTAAATTATTGACAATAGGGTTAAAACCACTACTCACAAAATCGGCAAATTGCATTTCAACAACTGATTTCACACCCTGAATAGAAAGCCCCAGGGCCGCACTCAATATGGATGATTCACAAATAGGGGTATTTCGAACACGGTCCTTACCGAACTGATTCATAAATCCATCAGTAATTTTAAATACGCCTCCATAATCGGCAATATCTTGCCCCATGATAACCATATCATCATATTTTTCCATCGATTGTCTTAAACCGTTGGAAATAGCATCTACCATCCGGATATTTTCAACCTTAGCATTATTAGCTTGTGTCAAAACAAATTCGTGAGGAGCGAATACCTCATTCAATTCCTTGATTGGAGTAGATGTAAGACTATCCTCAGCATAGGCCTCATCCCAGGAATTTTGGACCTCCTTACGGATAGTATCTTTAAGCTCTTCAACTTCCTTCTTTGTGATAATTTTCTCCTTCAGCAGAAAGGATTCATAATTTTCTACCGGATCTTTTTCAGCCCAGTGTTCCATCAATTCTTTAGGAACATATTTTGTCCCGGAAGCCTCTTCATGCCCACGCATTCTAAAGGTTTTGCACTCTACCAGAACGGGCTTGGGATTTTTCTTTATCTCTGATGCAATTTTGGAAATGGTAGAATAAACTTCTAAAATATTGTTTCCATCTATAATATGTGATTCCATTCCATATCCCTTGGCTCTATCCGCTAAATGCTCGCAACGGAATTGCTCATTGCTCGGTGTAGACAAACCATAGCCATTATTCTCTATAATGAAAATTACGGGTAGGTCCCATACAGAAGCAACGTTTAAGGCCTCGTGAAAATCTCCTTCACTAGTTCCTCCATCGCCAGTAAAAACAACTGTAGTTTTACCATTTTTTCGCAATTTATTCGCCAAGGCCACCCCATCAGCAACTGCCAACTGAGGCCCTAAATGAGAAATCATCCCAACAATATTGTAATCTTGAGTTCCAAAGTGAAAGGATCTATCTCTCCCTTTAGTAAAGCCATTTGCCTTTCCTTGAAATTGAGAGAACAACCTAATTAGAGGTACCTTTCTGGTAGTAAAAACACCTAAATTTCGATGCATAGGCAGGATGTATTCTTCAGCACTCAAAGCAGCCGTAACACCAACAGCGATTGCCTCTTGCCCGATACCTCCAAACCACTTAGAAATACGCCCTTGCCTAAGAAGAATAAGCATCTTCTCTTCAATGAGACGGGGTTTAATAATAGCAGTATATAATTCCTTTAATTTATCCTTTGATAATTTACCGCGGATATATTTGATATGCATTTCTTATCTATTTTTTCAAAAAGTGAAATGCAAAGTAGTAATTTTCATTTAAAATGAAAGATGATAATAAACATAAATAGGGTTAAATGTTAAATTTTACGAAGCAAGGTACGCTACGAAGAACCCGAAACATACTGCCAGTAACTTAAATCCATTGAATTTATGACTACTTGTACTTTCGTATAAAATAGTGGTAGAAATATGTAATAACAACCCTAATACCAGTGCCAATAACTCTACATGATACTTTTGAAGAATAGGAAGGTACTGTCCAGCATAATAACCAATAGGGCCACACAAACCGAAGCCTATAAACAATAATAATCCTATATTTTTAGAAGATTTGAGTTCTGATAGTAATCCTGCCAACACTAAGCTTACCGGCACTTTGTGTAACATGATCCCCCAGAACAGATTTGAATGACCATGATTATGACCATGATCGCCAACGTGTAAAGGAGTCGTTTCCAAAATAGCATGGATTCCCAAGGCTAACAATAAAGTAACAGGCATTTTACTGCTATGCAAATGAGCATGTCCATGCTCAATCCCTTTACTTAAAAACTCCAATAATAATTGAGTAAAAAAACCGCCCAAGATCCAAAAACCAATATAATATGGTTTTTCACTTTCCATGAATATCTCAGGTAGAATATGTAAAAATGCCAATCCAAATAAAAAGGCTCCACTGAAGGTAGTGATAAACTTCAACCATGAATTTTTCAGCCATTCCATTCCAAATTGATAGAAGAAAAAACCAGAAAAAGCGGCCATAAATAGTAATAAGGCTTGTTGCATAACTTAGTTCTTTTTAGCTACAAGTATCAATCGATCAGAATTTTCGGGGTCGAATGATTCCAGATTAAAGTTCCCAAAAGTTGAAACAATCTCCATTCCACAGTGATTCATCATCTCTTTAAAATCACTAAGCATCAAGCCCATCACAGACTCCTGAAATTGATACTCTTCACCATCATCCACAAACTGAATCTGCTTATAGATGATCTTATTTTTAACAAAACGATTGATATGAAAATCAATTCCATCAACAGTTTTCACCTCGCTTGGGACTAGTTGCTTTATCACTCTGTGAGCATTCATGAAGTCAAATACGAAATAGCCACCTTGCCTTAGCTTATCACTGAAGTTGCAAATGACCTTCTTGTGATCTTCAATACTTTCGAAATAACCAAAACTGGTAAACAAATTTAAAACAGCATCTACGGAAGATTCCAAATTTAGCTTATCGCGCATATCGTGCACTCTAAATTCCAAGCCTTCAGAAACATACCTATTAGCATGGGCAATACTTTCAGAAGACAGGTCCATTCCTATTACACGATACCCCTTACTATGCAAGAAATTGGCATGACGCCCTTTCCCACAAGCCATATCAATGAGAAGAGAATTTTGATCCAAATTCAAATGGTCTAGTAGATTACCCATAAAGAACTCAGCCTCCTTTTCATCTCTATTTTTATATAAGATATGGTAATAACGCGTGTTAAACCATTTTGAAAACCAATCTTCCATTTGTTAAATTTTTCCAAAAATACACTTTATTTTAAATGCAATACTGTTTCATCTAGAAAGATTTTATACTTTTTCCCTTTAGTGACAAAACAAATACATTATTTAACAAACAATAATTCGATACAACTAAGCTAAATGAAGAATTTGTTGTAATTTCATTCAGCATTTTTACTGGCTGTACCACGTACCAGTCCAAGAAACCCTTATAATCAAAACCTATGCTTAAAAAACTTCTTTTATTGGTTGCCCTTCTTTTTCAAGCTTCCATTTTTGCCCAATCTTGGGAAGAATTTCGAATTAGCCATGAAGCAGGCATCGGAAAGACCTATGGAACACTTTTAAAAACGGAGAATACGGATAAAATCGTTTTTATTATACCGGGATCTGGCCCTACAGATAGAAATGGAAATAGTAGAATAGCAGGAGAAAATAATTCATTGAAATACCTTGCTGAAGGACTAGCCGAACAAGGCATCGCCAGTTTACGAATTGATAAAAGAGGTGTCAACCAATCTGACCAAACTGATGAATGGATGTCCAAAATGTCATTTGAAATATTTATAATGGATGCCATTAATTGGATTGATTACCTTTCGAATGAAAAAAAATATAGCGAGATTATCGTATTAGGGCATAGTCAAGGTTCCTTGATTTCCTTTATTGCTGCAAAAGCATCCAAAAATGTTAAAGGTGTTATTTCTATTGCTGGTGCAGGAAGTCCTGCAGATGAGATCATTCTTCAACAATTGAAAATTAAAGCTCCAGACTTAGTAAAAGAGGCTGCCGAAATTTTCAAACACATGAAAAATGGTGAAAGGATTCAAGAAACAAATCCTATGTTGGGAACTATCTTCAACCCAAAGACGAATGATTTCCTAGCCTCATGGATTATCCTCAATCCTATAGATGAAATAAATGCAGTTCAAAAACCTATCTTAATTATTCAAGGTACAGAGGATCTTCAGGTAAATCTACAGGAGGCTCATAAATTAATCCAGAATGCACGAGCTTCATCTAAGGCAGAACTGAGAATTATCGATAAGATGAATCACGTTTTGAAAGAGGTAAATAACCATGAAGAGAACATGAAAAGTTATAGTGATCCATCTTTACCGATTTCCAAACAACTTATGGATATTCTTAAAGAATGGATAGTAACCATTTAAATCTACTTGCTTTGAAAATACTTAGCCCAGAAACAATAGAACAAGAATTAGAAGGTTGGACATTAAAAGATGGCATGCTTGCAAAGGACCTGGTTTTTAATAACTTTGTCACCTGCTTCACCTTTATGACCAAGATTGCATTTGAGGCGGAAAAAATGAACCATCATCCAGAGTGGAGCAATGTTTATAATAGATTAAGCATTCGACTTTCAACTCATGATGCCGGTGGAATTACAGAACTAGATTTGAAATTGGCTAAGAAAATTGACCAATTTGCATCTACTATTTAAACTATGAACAACATCTTTACATACTATTATTATTATACAGATCCCCTCTGGAACTGCAGATAATAGTATGCCTATATTTTTACTATCACTAAGCTCGGTTCGTCAGATCCGAGCTTTTTTTATGCCTAAAATTATGAATCAACAGTACAAAAAGTACACAAAACAAGATCATTTAGTATGGGACTGTCTCTTTGAAAGACAAGCCATCAACTTACCTGGAAAAGTATGTGAAGAATATCTAACATCTCTCGGGATGCTTAAAAAGGGATTATTCCAATCCAACATTCCAGATTTTGACAAATTGGACAAAGAACTAAGCCAATTGGAAGGATGGACCATAGAAGTTGTACCTGGTCTTATTCCTGTAGATGAATTCTTCGATTTATTAGCTCGAAAAAAGTTCTGTTCCTCTACATGGCTCAGGAAAATGAATGAATTAGATTATCTTGAAGAACCCGATATGTTTCATGATATCTTTGGTCATATTCCACTATTAGCACATAAGCCATACTCCGACTTTATTGAAAAATTTGGTCAAATTGGAAAGGAAAATGCACATGATCCCCAAATTGTATTACAATTACAACGATTGTATTGGTTCACCATTGAGTTTGGTTTGATACGACAAGACAATCAACTGAGAATTTATGGTGCCGGGATCATTTCTTCCTTCTCTGAATCCAACGCTATATTCAGTACAGAGGCAGAAATTAGACCATTTAATTTACAAGAAATTATAGACCGTGAATTTGAAACAGACAAAATTCAGGATCGCTATTTCGTGATTGAATCCTTTGAACAACTATACCTTTCATTGGAAGAATTCAAAAATAAAATACTAGAAAAATCAATAACACTTAATTAAAAAAAGGTGGAAGTGTACACTTCCACCTTTTTCATTTTATTCTTTTACCAAAGGCAGTGTGTTCTTTACAATTCCAGCTTCAATTATATGCACATAATACACTCCAGAGGTGAATTGTCGTAGATTCATGGATAATTCATTTTCTGAATTCCATGGAACGTTATACACAAGCTGTCCTAAAGTATTCACCAATTGTACAGTATAGATCGAGTTAACTACTGATTCATCCCTTAAAACCCAAGAACCTCCGTCCACATCTTTAATCAACTCAAAGTTGGAGCTTACGCTTAACTCCCCTATCGATAAACCATCAAAATCCGCCGTATGATCTGTACAAGACGAAAAATGATCATCATAAAAGAACTGAACATCATCTACATAGTCCATCAATAATACGGCATTTTCTTTCGCCGTATAACTGGTATTCCTTGCATATACATAAGCAAAATCTAAACAGAATGATTCTCCTGGTAAGAAGGTTGGGATAAATATGCCGTGTAAGGATTTTCTTTCATTTGGTGTATTGGGTCCAAAATCCAAATCAGTAGTATCCTCCAACTGAGCATTAAAACGGTACCTTGAAAAGCCTGACTCCAGTCCATTCTTCCATAAGCCATTCAAATAATTAAAATAATGTTCAGGATCCTGTGGGTTCCCTATCATTGGATCAAAATTATTGTTCCAATACCAATGCACGTACATATCCTCATTTAAACTGACTAATCCCGCAGCTGGTGGGTTATTCCCGTACCCATTGAATATATAAGAAGAATCGACAGAATAAACAGTCTCATCTGAATTATCACCATTATATACAATTGATACATTCCGACTTGTATCACAAGCAATTAAATCATCATTAAATGCCCCTAAATCCCAATCATCCCACATCCCAGCATAGAATTCATAAAAATTATTGGAACCTCTGTTGAATACTTCATAATGTACTAATACAGAATTATCCAATTCTGGTAAGGTAGAATCATAGGCATATAACATCATATGGATTTCTGCTCCAATCTTCACCCCTCCTGAATTTACATGTTCCTCCCTATCCTCATTGTACATTACAAAAACTGCCTTATCCCCTCTTATCAAAGGGAAATCACCATAATGAGGTTCGTAAATCCCATTGGTATTAGCATCATAATAGGGTGCTAACTGTGCACTTTCGCCATTGGTAACATCTCCATTTCCTGGCCAATTTTCTATTACCTCAACCATTTCGTATCCAGTTTCAGTAAAATGTGCTCTATGATATTCAATTTGATCAGAACTTATCAACCAAGAACGGTTATATTTTTCATCATAATCCGCATCATAATTATCCGCAAATGGACCTGCCCAAAAATCCAATCCGTCTTGATTAAATTCATTGGCAGCCACATGTAGGTTTCCGTACATATCCCTGGATGCCAACCATAAGCTAGATGCATATAAATAGCCCGTTTCACTTTCTTTAGGAGCACGCATAGTTCTACCTGTATAATCCCAGCCCATATCACCATTGGCCATGGTAGTGAATTTGATATTGTTCGTGTCCAATACGCTATGAACTGGGGCTAAACTATCTGGTTGTGCAATGAGAAAAAAACAGCCTGCAAAAAAGGCTATTATAGAGGAGGAATTTTTCATCTTTAAATAATATTTAATTGTAAGTAATTGAATTTCATTCAATTTAATAAAAAAAACAATACAACGAATATTTTTAGAATTGCCGAAAAACTGTTCCTAAACACAAAAAGCCCTGAGAATAATATCTCAGGGCTTTTAAATTGAAATGCAATAGATAGCTTACCAAATAACAGCTCTCTTCTCTCCTGAATTAATCATAGGATCTTCATCCTTACAAGAAAATGCATCTTGGAATTCTTTCATATTGGCCAATGTACCATTTACACGGAATCTTCCTGGAGAATGAGAATCTGATTTGATTCTAGTCAACAAGGCTTCATCCTTAATATTGTTTTTCCAAACATTTGCCCATCCTAAGAATACTCTTTGCTTATAGTTGAAACCATCAATATCCGCTGGTTTATCCTTTCCTTCATAAGCCATTTCCAACGCATGATACGCAAGTGTCAAACCACCTAAATCTGCAATATTTTCACCAATGGTAAGGGCTCCATTTACATTTAATCCTTCCAGGGCTTCATAACCACTGTACTGATCTATGATCATTTGTGCTCTACCATTGAATTTGTCCAAATCTTGATCAGTCCACCAATTCTCAAGATTACCGATAGAATTGTACAAACATCCTTTATCATCAAAACCGTGCGTAAACTCATGTCCAATTACCGCTCCAATTCCTCCATAGTTCAAAGCATCATCAGCCTCTGGATTATAGAATGGGGCTTGTAGAATTGCTGCTGGGAAAACAACTTCATTGTACAATGGGTTATAATAAGCATTGATCGTTTGTGGGCTCATATGCCACTCCGTTTTATCCACTGGCTTACCAATCTTTTCAATCATTTCCTGATAATGCTTCGTTCTCACTTGAAGAATATTGGCGAATAATTCATCTGATTTGATATCTAAACTAGAATAATCTTTCCATTTATCAGGATATCCAATCTTATAGGTGAAGGAATTTAATTTCTCCAACGCCTTTTCCTTCGTCTCAGTAGACATCCAGTCCAATTGATCGATTCTACTTCGGAATGATTTACGAAGATTCTCTATCAAATTAGCGATATCTTTTTTCGAACTTTCAGCAAAGTACTTCTCAACATACAATTTTCCGAAAGTTTCTCCGAAGCTACCATTCAATTTTCCCAATGCTGTTTTCCAACGTGGTTTCATTTTATCCACCCCATTCAAAACAGTACTGTAGAAATGGAAATCTTGCTTTACAAAATCAGCACTCAAATATCCACTTGCTCCGTTCACCAAATTCCACGTTTGGTACAGTTTCCAATCTTCAACAGAAATAGCATTGAATAATCCCGCAAAACCTTTGATAAATTCTGGTTGAGATACATTTAAAGTTTCCAATGCCTCTGCACCAATTCCTCCAAAGTAAGTACTCCAATCGAATCCACCTGCCATCTTACTTAATTCAGCAACTGACATTTTATTATAGGTTTTGTGTGGATCTCTACGCTCCACTCTACCCATAGATAGATCAGCCAACTTCGTCTCAATATCCATGATCACCTTAGCAGCATCTTTGGCAGCCTGAGCCTCTGTCCCAATCAATAAGAACATCTTTTCCAAGTGCAAAACATACTCCTTGCGAATCTCTTGCATCTTAGGATCTTCATTGCTATAGAAATCTTTATCTGGAAGACCTAAACCACCTTGAGCCAGTGTCGCTATATTTTGAGTAGAATTCTTTGAATCTGCTGTGATATAGAAAGAAAATGGTGAACCAACAGAGTGGGTTCTCGCGTACATCAAGTAGTTGAAAAGATCTTGCTTAGATGAAATATTTTCGATTTTTGCCAACTCTCCTAAAATAGGAGTCTTCCCTAATTCCTCTACTTTTGCTGAATCTAAGGCTGAAGCATAAAAATCACGTACCAATTGAGCATCCGAACCTTTAGCAGCAATAGTGTTTGCTTTAAGTTCTGCCAATAACGTTTTCAACTTAGCACTATTTTGCTCACGCAAATATTCAAAACTCCCCCATCTACTTTCCGTTTCCGGAATAGGGTTGTTTTTCAACCAAGATCCAATAGCATATTCGTAAAAGTCGACACAAGGATCCACTTTTGTATTCATATTCTCTAAATCAAATGGCTTTACAGCCTTTTCAGTAGTCATGGCAATTTCTTCAGTTTTGACTGGCCCATTACATGCCATCATCCCAAAACCAACTGCAGCCATTCCTAAAGCAATTTTTGTGTTTTTCATCTGAAACGTTTGTTAATAATACTCTCAACCTATAGCCTAAAAAGGATGAGTTTTTTAAAGACTTCCAAAAATAAACTTTTAATGGAGACTTTGTTATTTTAATACCTACTAATCCTTATTCGTACTTAAGACTAACCGCCGGATTCGTAACCGCCACCCTCATGGAGTGATAAAAAATAGTCAAAAAGGACAGTACAATTGCTCCGATGGATATTAATCCAAAAATCAAATAAGGCATTTCCACCCTGTAGGCAAATCCTTTCAACCATTCTTCTCCTGCGATATGGGCAATTGGAAATGCTATCAAAGAGGAAATTAAGATTAAAATCAAAATTTCTTTAAACAATAAATACATGATTTGATTCACCTCGGCACCTAAAATTTTTCGAACTGCAATCTCTTTCGTTCTTTGCTGAATGGTAAAAGAAGACAATCCCAACAATCCAAGACAACTGATAATGATACAAACTATAGAGAAAATATTCACCAATTTACTTTGCTGGACATCCGAAGCATATGATACCGCCAATTGTTCATCCAAAAAGGAATAATCAAACACTTGGCCCGGTAACATCTCTGCCCATTTGGATTCTAGAAAATCAATAGTTTCGCTAACATTCATCCCTGTTAACCTCAACATGAGCACACCTCCAGGATAATTTTGAAGCGTCATTAAGGTTGGTTCAATATTTTGATGTAGACTTCTACCATTAAAGTCTTTCACTACACCAATGATTTTCCCATGTACACTCACTGCACCATTTTCATCGAATCCCCAATCCACCTTTTTTCCAATGGGATTTTCATAGCCCATTTCTCGAACAGCGGTCTCATTGATGATGAAGGCTTCTATGGAATCTGAAGGATGATTGGTTAAATCAAAATCACGACCATCAACAATATGCATACCCATTGTTTCAATAAAATCCTCTCCTATTCCCAGAAATGAAAAAGTTTGATTTTCCATTCCGTTTGCTCCTTCTATTCGGAATAAATTTTTACCGATTCCCACACCTGGAACCATACGCGTAGTAGTAGCTTTTGCAATTCCAGGATGGTTCTCCAATTCCTCCATCAAGACTGGTAATCTGTTGTAGACTATGGAATCTCTAACTCGAATATTAACGATATTATCACGTTGAAATCCAAGGTCAGTATTTTGTAAATAATCCACTTGACTTTTCGCTAAAAAGGTCAAAATAACCACAGAAATGGAGATCACAAACTGTGCACTCACCAATACCTTTCTGATCCAAAAACCAGCCTTTCCATTCATTCTTTGAGCCTGAAATGCTTGAATTGGTTCAATCCTAGAAAGGTAAAATGCAGGATATAATCCCGAACCTAAACTGATAAATAGTAGAATAGCAAACAAGCCTAGGATTAATTCAGAACTGATCAATTGGGCAATGTGAAGATCCTTACCAATAATGGTATTAAAATCTGTCATTTCAAACAATACCTCCATCAATACGAGTGAGATGATAAAAGAAATTACGGTTAAGATAACCGACTCACCCAAATATTGTATAATTAATTGTTTTCTACCAGCACCAAATACTTTTCGCATTCCAACCTCCTTACTCCTCAAGGCAGATCGGGCAGTAGATAAGTTTATATAATTGATTGCGGCCAACACAAGGATAAAAATACCAATCAAACCAAAAGCGTAGACATAATTGATATTTCCCTGTGGCCTATCATATTTCAAATTAGACTTTAGATGAATATCCGCTAATGGTTGCAATCCTACTTCAAAATTGGCATTAAATCTCTTTCCCATTTCAGCCATATATTTCTGATAGAATTCATCAAAATTGGCCATTATTGGTTCCGTAGTCGATCCATCCTTCAATTTGATATAGGTATAATACCCGACATTCCACAAGGACCTTATCAATTGATCCTCTGTAGGAATTGCGATGGAGGAAGGGGTTATTAAAGCATCAAATAGAAAATGAGTGTTTTGAGGTAAATCTTTGATTACACCGGTTACCTCATAAACCCTATTCGTCGTTTGTATCGTTTTCCCAAGTGCAAGTTGATCACCGAAAAATTTACGCGCAATACTCTCTGTTAATACAACCGACAATGGTCTATTCAAAGACGTTGATGCATCTCCTTCAATAAATTCATGCTTAAAGACCTCAAAATAATTGGAATCTGCCAGCAAAAATCTCTCTTCATAAAATCCCTTTTCTTCATTTTTGAAAAGGGTACGGGGGTAATCCTGTAAGGAAGTTACCTTTTCAATGTCTGCATATTCTTTTTGCATTAAATGTCCTATTCCCCAAGAAGTCAATGCAAAATCATCCAACTTATCTTCAATAGTAAAATAAGAGGTTACCCGGTAAATATTTTCGTGCCCTTCATAATGCTTGTCATAGGTAGATTCAATTACGACATACATCCATACAATAAGCGCACAGGCAATCCCTAAAGACAACCCAATGATATTCACAAAGGAATAAAATGGATTTCTGAAGAGTACCCTTATAGCGGTTTTAAAATAATTCTTAAGCATGGAGAACAACAGTTTGATTTTCAGAAATTATCTTACCATCCAGTAATTGGATGGTTCTATCAGAAAAACTAGCATCTCTTGAAGAGTGTGTAACCATGATGATAGTAGTACCTTCAGCATTTAGTTTTGTCAACTGCTCCATAACTTCCTCTCCATTTACCGAATCCAAGTTACCTGTTGGCTCATCGGCAAGGATCAATGCAGGCTTATTTACCAAGGCTCTGGCAATGGCAACACGCTGCTGTTGACCACCAGATAATTGCTGAGGAAAATGAGATTTTCTATGCATCATGTTCATTTTCTCCAACACCTCTTCTACCCGCTTCTTTCTTTCAGAGGCCTTCACTTTAGTATAAATAAGTGGAAGCTCAACATTTTCATATACCGATAGTTCATCAATCAAATTGAAACTTTGGAAGATAAAACTGATATTCATCTTTCGCACTACAGAACGCTGCTTTTCCGACATAGCATGAACTGGTGAGCCATTGAAATTATATTCACCAGAGCTAGGCGTATCTATCAAGCCCAAAATATTCAAGAGGGTAGATTTACCACAACCCGAAGGCCCCATGATGGAAACAAATTCTCCCTTATTGATTTTTATATTCACCTTATTTAAAGCCGTAGTCTCTATCTCTTCGGTTAAAAACAATTTCGAAATTTCATTCAATTCTATCATAGTGGCACGTATTTTAGCGTTAGTAAATTCTTAAATAAAAGTCCGGGGTTCTTACCTGAAATCCTCCCTTAGTTAAACAAATGAAAAAACCCCGAACTTCCTTATTCATACTTTATTACCTTTATAGGATCTGATCTGAATAGTTGATAACTATGGATTAACACAACAACCAAAACAACCAGCGCATTCAATAAAAGAGAGAGTACAAATGGCATATAATCCAATGTTATACTATCTGTAAACTGATCTAACCAATCATTGATTAATGGTATAGATATCCCAGCAGATAATATGGATGATATAAAAATCAAACCTATAAACTCTTTGGACATTAACGTAAAAATGTCCATCCATTCAGCTCCAAAAACCTTACGGATTCCCATTTCTTTTTTCTTTTGTTCCGATAAAAAGGATATTAATCCTACCAGTCCTAGCAGCGCAATCAAAATAGATAACAGACTAAAAAGAGCTGCCAATACCCCTAATTTCTTCTCTCCAGCATATAAAGAGGCTATATCTTCATCCATGAAGGAATAACTCATAGGTCTATTATTGGTATGAGATTTCCACAGATTCTCAATCTCTACTATAAAACCTTCTAAATCTCTTGTGTTAAATCGAATTGCCACATATCTGGTAAAAAAGGCTCTTCCGCCTTCAGTTTCTTTCATATTAAGCGCTAAAGGCTTAATTTCATTGTGTAAGGAGGTGAAATTAAAATCCTTAAATACACCAACTATTTTTTCTTGCCCTTGTAAGGAAGAAAAACGTTTACCTAAAGCCTCTTCATTAGTCCATCCCATTTGTCTAACCATCGCTTCATTGATCAACAATGCCTCCATTTCATCAGCAGTGTGTTCGGGTGAATAATCCCTACCCGCAATGATGGGAACATTAAATGTTTCTAAGAAATGATGACGCACAATCATGGTTGGAAAAAAGTGCCATTTTTCCGGGTCTCTTCCTTCCGGATGGAATTCATGATTATTATGATCAGTACCAAGAATGTATTCCATACCGGTTACTGATTCCACATCCTTAAGGTTCCTTAATTCATCGGTAAATGCTTTATACTTTCTTACCACTGGTGATTGAGAAATCTTAACCACCATTACCGATTCTTTATTAAATCCTAAATCAGCCTTTTGCATGTGGTTCCATTGAATATATACAACGACAGTACCAATCAGCAAAATGGAAGAAATGGTAAATTGAACACCTACCAATAATTTTCTAGCCTTGGAATTTTTTCCAAAATCACTAAAATTTTCCTTCAAAATTTTAATTGGGCGAATAGCTGTCAATAATAGCGCAGGATATATTCCAGCAATGATTCCCAGAACAATTCCAAACAATACCCAAATCAACCAGCCACCATCAGCCAAAAGAAAAGATAAACTCAAAGATCTATCTACCAGATTATTGAAAAAAGGAAGAGCATTTTCTACTAGACAAAAAGACAGTAATAAAGCCAGGAAAGTCCAAAAGATAGATTCTAATAAAAATTGTATTATCAATTGAATTCTGCTTGATCCCAACACCTTTCTCATCGCAATTTCACGTCCCCTACCAGCGGCAGTTGCAGTAGTCAAATTGATATAGTTGATCAATGCTATCAGTAAGATAAAGGTAGCAATGACTAAAAGTATATATACATAAGTTGCTCTAGAATTAGGCTCAATTTCAAAATCCAGATCTGAATACAAATGAATAGACTCCAAAGGCTGTAAGCCAAGTGATATATTGTCCTTTTCGGCATCGAAAAAATGAGAAGACACAAAGGCTGGTAATTTTTCCTCCAATTGCCAAGCCTCAACATTATCCTTTAATAAAACATAGGTCCAACATGGATTCCAAACCCAAGAATTGATCTCGGAACCTCTTAATTTTCGGATAGTAGAAATGGAAGTTAGTACATCAAAACCAAAATGAGATTGTTCTGGTACATCCTCAAATATGGCTCTTACCTCATACTTTACTTGATCGTCCACCATAACCATTTCACCAATAGGGTTTTTCTCCCCAAAATACTTAATAGCAGCAGACCTTGATAAAGCCATACACATGGGTTTATGTAAGGCACTGCTATCCCCTTGAATAATGGTGATATCGAAGATGTCAAATACAGTGGAATCCACCATAAAATACCGCTTTTCTGCAAATACTTTATCTTCCACACGCAAAGTATGCTCGTCTACCTGACCGTTAAAAAATCGTGTACTAGACGATATCAATTCAGGATAAGCTTCTTTTAAAGCTTTTGATACGGGGAAGGGACAGCTGGAAGCATTCTCATCTGCTCCCTCCATTTCCAAATGTCCTACAACTCGATATATCTTATCTGAGTTGGTATGATATTTATCGTATTGATATTCGTTCAGAACATACAACACGATTAGTATACAAGCCCCCAATCCAATGGCTAAACCAACAAGGTTCAACAAAGAATACAGTAAATTCTTCCTAAAATTCCTAAGCGCTATTTTAAGGTATTGCCTAAACATTATTCTAGATTTAATTCATCTGAATTATTAAAATGATCATATCCTGAAACGATCACCCAGTCTCCTGCTACTAACCCACTTTTAACTTCAAAAAAGGAAGGGTTTTGTCTTCCAATTTGAATATCCACTTTGAAAGCTTTACGCTTATCTTTATTCAACTTATATACCCACTGACCACCAGTAGATTGATAAAATCTTCCTCTAGTTAATAATTGAGCATCTGTAGAAGCTCCCAATTCTAACTTTAATGAAATGCTCTGTCCACGACGAATATTGGCAGGAATTTCGTTTTCGAAGAATAATTCAACTACAAAATTCCCATTGCTCACCTCAGGGAATATCTTTTTCACTTCCAGTACATAGGTTGTATTACCAATCTCTAAACTAGCCATTTGACCAAGTTGAACACGAGAAACATAATACTCATCGACATTTGCCCTAATTTTAAAAGAAGTCAAATCGTCAATTTGCCCTAGGGTAGCTCCAGGAGATATATTTAATCCAAGTTCTGCACGAAGTGCAGATAACTGTCCTTCTGCAGGAGCTTTTACAATTAAATTCTTAAGGCTATTTTCTATATAATCCAGACTTCTTTGAAGCATTGCCATTGAGGAATTCAATTGACCTTCCTGCATTTCTCTTAGTTTCTTATCTGAAGCCAATTTCTCCAATAAAACAACCCTATTTTCCTTTAAATAGATCAAGCGATCATTCACATCATCAAAATCTTTTTGAGAAATTAAATCATCATCGAATAGGGTTTTGGAGCGAGTGTATTCTTTTTCTTGAACCTTGATATTATATTCTGAACTCACCCACTGGTCTTTCAATACCAAACTTTGGTTCACCATGGAAACCTTGGTATTCCTAAGGTTATTTATTTGATCCAAAATCTGAGACTCACGGTTCATGAAATTTAGCTGAAGAGAGGTGTTAGCCAATCGAAGTATAGGTTCACCTTTTTTTAAGAAACTTCCATCTTCTACAAAAATTTCTTCAATTCGCCCACCTTCTTCAGCTCCTACATAAAAGGTCTCTATGGGTAATACATTTCCTGTTATTGAAACAAATTCCTGGAATTTACCATTCGTAACTTGAGCGATACGTAAACGCTCCTTATCCACTTTCAGCGTTTTCCCCGGATTATTAAAAAAGAATCCATAGATCAATCCTACTCCTAAAATAATAAGAAGATATTGCCAAATGGCAAGTTTAAATTTTTTCTTTTCTATGACTCTATCCATATTTCCGCTTTTCGATTTACCGGTTTCCTCAATAATTGAGAAAACCGGTCAAATCTTCTAATAACAACATATAGTAAAATACTATGCTATGGACTATGCCAAACACTTGCCAAACAGGTAAAACCCCACACATCAACACTTTCAGAGATATCATTTGTTTTCAACTGTTTCAAAAAGGAACAGGTTAGCGTATCATTTAGGTACATATGACTAAAAACATATGGTTTCAAAATTCATGTTGGAACATGATTTCTGTTCTATTTTCCCAGCGCTATTCCAAATATCTTTGGGTTTCAATTTAGGATTATGATCAATAAGGAAATTATTGCACCGACAAGTATTGCTGTCATTGGTGGCTCTAACAATATTCAAAAACCGGGTGGTAAAATTGTTCAAAACATACTTGCCAGCCCTTTTAATGGTGAATTGTACGTTATCAACCCGGGAAATACCATCGTGCAGGGTGTTACTACCTTCCCAGATATCTATTGTGCTCCAAAATGCGACCTAGCCATTCTGGCAATTGCAGCTCAAGAATGTGTCATTGCTGTGGAAGAGCTCATTAAGCGAGAAACCAAAGCTTTTATTATTATATCTGCTGGTTTTGGTGAAGAATCAGAATTTGGAGCTGAATTGGAAGCGAAATTAGCCAAAATGGTCACAGAGGCCAATGCTTGTCTTATTGGTCCAAATTGCATAGGACTAATCAATAAAAATTACCATGGAGTGTTTACTACTCCCATTCCTAAGGTGAATAGTAAGGGAATGGATTTTGTATCCAGTTCTGGAGCTACGGCTGTTTTCATTATGGAAAGAGCCATGTTATTGGGTATGCAATTCAACAGTGTATTTTCAGTAGGAAATGCCTCCCAAACTCCTGTAGAAGACATTTTAGAGTATTGGGATAATACCTATCATCCAGATACCAGTTCTCAAATAAAACTCATGTATATTGAAAGTATCACAGATGCTTCCAAATTATTAAAGCATAGCCGTTCCTTAATAAAGAAAGGCTGTAAAATTGCAGCAATTAAATCAGGTGTTTCTGCCGCCGGATCAAGAGCCGCATCTTCTCACACAGGTGCAATGGCTAGTAGTGACACAGCCGTTCGTGGCTTGTTCAGAAAAGCTGGCATTGCTTATTGCTCAAGTAGAGAAGAACTTATTGCGGTAGCTTCCGTATTCAGTTATCCTGAATTAAAAGGAAATAATATAGCAGTAATCACCCATGCAGGAGGACCAGCAGTAATGCTTACCGATGTCCTATCCAAAGGTGGTATGGAGGTTCCTGAAATAAATGGCTCAAAAGCCGATGCCTTATTAAGCAATTTATATCCAGGATCATCAGTAAGTAACCCTATTGACTTTCTTGCTACAGGAACAGCCGATCAATTAGGGACTATCATCGATTATGTAAACAACGATTTTGACGAAATAGATGGTATTTGTGTGGTATTTGGTAGCTCAGGATTATTTAAAGTAGATGAAGTCTATAAAGTGCTGAACGAAAAGATGAAAAGCACCAAAAAACCCATTTATCCCGTATTACCTTCCTTAATCAATGCAGCCGAAGAAGTAAATCGATTCCTCGAAAATGGGCATATCAATTTTCCGGATGAAGTTAATTTAGGTGAGGCCTTATGTCAAGTTAGAAAACAATTGGGGAATCCAATACCCGAAAGTTTTGAGCTTCCCGAACTCAATAAAGATCAAATCAATACTATTCTTTCTCAAGCAGAAGATGGCTATTTAAACCCAGACCAGGTAAAGGGCATATTAGACGCTGCAGGCATCCCTAGAGTAAAGGAAAAAGTTGTATATACTCCAGAAGAAGCCCTTGAAACAGCAAAAAGATTTGGTTTTCCTATTGTAATGAAAGTGGTAGGCCCTATACATAAATCAGATGTTGGTGGGGTTGTATTAAATGTTCAGGAGGACATTACGGTACAACGTGAATTTGATCGAATGATTCAGATACCTGAAACTACAGGTATATTAATGCAACAGATGCTTTCTGGAACCGAATTATTTGCTGGAGCCATTGCAGAACCACAATTTGGCCATCAGGTTATGGCTGGTTTAGGCGGTATTTTTATCGAAATATTACATGATATTCAATCTGGCTTAGCTCCTCTTTCCAAACAAGAAATAGATTTGATGCTTCACAGACTCAAGGGGTATCAACTTTTAGTAGGAGTGCGAGGACAAGAAGGTATCGACCTCGAACTCTTTAAAGATATCATTTCAAGGTTATCGGCTCTGGTGAATTTTGCTCCGGAAATACAAGAAATGGACCTCAATCCATTGCTCGGCAAACCAAATGCTATAGTCGCCGTAGACGCTCGAATACGGATTCAAAAATAAAAAAAAGGAAGTCAATTGACTTCCTTTTTTTTATGCTCTTAATACCTGGGAAGGAGATAATTAAACCCCGAATAGTCAAACAAGCAATACATAATGTAAAATAAACTTGACATTATGTAAAATTTACTTAACTTTGATTCAATCCTTTAAAATATTGAAATCATGAAAAGTAATTATCTATTTGATTATACATACAAAAAATGGGGCTGGATCCTTGCTATCCCCTCACTAGTATTTGGATTAATATCCCAACATGTTAATTGGTTAAAGGTTCCAGTTATAGCACTTTTTGAGACTAAACTAGTTAATGAGGAATCTGTGTTTGTTTTTGCTAAAATAACCGAAAACCCCATACTCGACGAGCTAGCTACTATAGGTCTAATTATAGGATGTATTTGGATAGCATTATCGAGAGAAAAAATAGAAGATGAGTACATTGCCCAAACTAGATTAAACTCATTATTATGGGCTGTATATATACATTATGGTCTATTAATATTATTGACAATTTTTATTTATGACTTTAACTATTTCAATGTATTAATATATGCACCATTTGTATTTTTGATCTTCTTTTTGATAAAGTTTAAATACACGCTGTACAAGAACAAAAAACAGATTGGTGATGAAGAATAATATAAAGGTACAACGCGCCATGAAGAATATGACTCAAGCAGACTTGGCAAAACATATAGGCGTAAGCAGACAAACTATCAATGCCATGGAAGGGAATAAATATGTTCCCTCTACCATTCTGGCTTTAAAAATTGCCAGGCTATTTGAAAAGCAAGTAGCCGATATCTTTGAATTGGAGGCGGAAGACTAATTTTTAGGCTTCTGCTTTTTTAAAGATCTTATGATCTGCATAAAAAGTTCCGAAAGGAATAATAGAAGCCAATAAAGCCCAAAAGGTCGTTTTTGCACTCCATTTCACTTCACTTTTCATCATCAAAACTAATGCGATATAGGCGATAAATAACACACCATGTGCCATACCTATCAATTGATTAGGTCCAGGCATATCCGCCATATACTTCAAAGGCATGGTAACGAATAATATCACTAAAAAAGATAAACCCTCTAAAAAGGCTGTTAGGCGCAACACCCCCACTTTAGTCTTAAGCATTCTTGCAATCATAATTCCCTATTTATTGACTGCAAACTTAAACCAATCTGCTCAATTAGGATTCTAAAAAGTTGTCTTTTTATGGATTGGCACCAAGTTTCCCTCATTTCCTCCTAAAAATAAGCAGTATTCTACATATAACCTATCAAGCTACTAATCAGCCAATTGAAAATATAAAATCAGTACTATAATGATTAAGAATTCTTGACCATATTATTCTTTTATATCATTATTATCCAGCGATATAGCAATTTTTCCTATATTTAATAGGATCAAGCATAGTAAACACCTTGAAAACAAAGGGCTATTAGCCCAATTATATATAAGAAACAAAATATGTCAGCAGATAAAATAAGGAAAGCTTTCAAGGCGAAAACTTGGAACGAGATAAAGACAGAGGACTCATGGCATATCTTTAAAGTAATGAGTGAATTTGTAACTGGTTTTGAAAAAATGGGTAAAATTGGTCCATGTGTTACCATATTTGGATCAGCCCGTACAGAACCAGGAGATCGATATTATAAACTAGCGGAAGAAATCGCATTTAAGGTTACGGAAAAGGGATATGGTGTAATTACCGGTGGTGGCCCAGGAATCATGGAGGCTGGAAATAAAGGTGCTAGCAAAGGAAAAGGGAAATCCGTTGGATTGAATATTGAACTTCCTTTTGAACAAAACAACAATCCCTATATCGATGATGACAAAAATTTAAATTTCGACTATTTCTTTGTCCGTAAGGTCATGTTTGTAAAATACTCGCAAGGCTTCGTTGTAATGCCAGGAGGATTTGGAACCCTCGATGAATTTTTCGAAGCCCTGACCCTTATACAAACCAAGAAGATTGGGAAATTTCCGGTTATTCTTGTAGGAAAGGATTATTGGTGTGGTCTTATCGATTGGATAAAAGGAGTCTTACTGAAAGAACAAAACGTAAGTAATGAAGATATGGATCTCATTCTGGTGGCTGAAGATGCAGATGCCGTAGTAAAAATCCTGGATGATTTCTACTCTAAAAACATCATTAGCCCTAATTTCTAAAATCTGTCTATGTACCGGTTATTACTACTAATCTTACTTTTACCAATTTCGCTTCATGCTCAATTTGACATCAAAGGAATTGTACTGGACAGTCAAACTAAAGAGACCTTAATTGGAGCGAATATTCTGATAAAAGGAACAGAAAATGGAAAAGCTACTAACTATAAGGGTGAGTTTCATTTAAAAACAAAAAGCTTACCTCAAACCATTGTAATTAGCTTTATAGGATACAAAAACCAAGAAATAGAAATTAATAATCAGGAATTTATCTTAGTCAATATGGATTATGAACCATCCATATTAGGGGAAATTATTCTAGCTGAGAATAGAATTACAAAAAAGCAAAAAGAAGCCGCTCTAACAGTTGAATCTATTGACCTAATAAGTATTGAACAAAGTACCGCCAGTAATTTTTATGAAAGCCTTGGACAATTAAAAGGTGTAGACATTACCTCGGCAAGTCTAGGTTTTAAAATTATAAATACAAGAGGATTTAATAGCTCCTCCCCTGTTCGATCCTTACAATTGATCAATGGAGTAGATAATCAATCTCCAGGGCTAAACTTTTCACTAGGAAACTTTTTAGGCGTATCCGAATTGGATATTCAAAAGGTGAATGTAATTGCCGGAGCAAGCTCAGCTTATTTTGGACCGAATGCATTCAATGGGGTAATTGAAATGGAAACAAAAAGCCCATTTCATTTTAAAGGACTCGATATTTCTCAAAAATTAGCAGACAGATCTTTGTTGGAAACTGCGGTTCGATATGCAAAGGTTTGGTCCAATAAAGAGGATGTTGAAAAATTGGGACTGAAATTAAACATGTATTACCTAACTGCCAATGAATGGAATGCCAACAATTATGCTCCAGTGACAGATGCCGAGGATAACACATCGAATCCCGGGGGATATGATGCGGTTAATATTTATGGGGATGAATTCATCAGTGCTGGTGACAATTTATTGAGTGATTTAAAGAAAAAAACCCATCCTGGTTTAGGAAATGTCTATAGATCGGGATACAAAGAAGTGGATTTGGTCAGTTCCGATAGTAAAAATGCCAAACTAAATATGGGGCTATATTATCGTATCAATCCTGAATTAGAATTGAGTTATAATTTCAATTATGGTAGTGGATCAACCATTTATCAAGGAGATAATAGATACAGATTGGATGGGATTAGATTCTTTCAAAACATTGTGGAGTTAAAACAAAAAGATAAATGGTTTTTCCGATTTTACAACACCAAGGAAAATGCCGGAGACACCTATGATATTTTCTTCACTGCTATTAAGCTTCAAGAACAACAAGCCGCTGCTTCGGAGTGGAAACAGGCCTATGCAGATAACTGGAAGGAATTCTATGTCGATCAAGTTAAAGCCTTACCGAACTATACCGATTTTCAAAATGGATTGATCAGTTATGACGATTTTTTAAGTTCAAATGCTGACACCCTAACCTATTTTCACAATCAGAATAGAAATTTCACTGATAATTTCTCCTATAATATACTAGAGGTAGGAACCGCAGATTTTGACTCCGTATTTCATGATATTACTACCAGAAGCTTTTCAAATGGAGGAACCAAATTCATTGATCGTTCTGCCCTATATCACGCCCAAGGAGAATACAAATTCAATATAGGTAGTTTTGATGCAAAGGCAGGAATGAGCATGCGGTGGTATCGCCCGGAATCTGAAGGAACCATTTTTGATGAAATGCGTATTACTACCAACAATAATGAACATGATACTACCTTTGTCACTATCAAAAACCAAGAATGGGGCTCCTATCTCGGACTGGAAAGAAAGTGGAAAAGTGATTTACTCAAAACAGCCTTAATAGTACGGCTGGATAAAAATGAAAATTTTAACTTCCTATTTTCACCAGCCCTATCCGCGGTCTATAATTTAAATGAAAATCATTTAATAAGGCTATCTGCATCTGCTGCCATTCGGAATCCAACCCTTCAGGACCAGTATTTAAACTATAATGTGGGTACTGCAACACTTAAAGGTAGCCTAAATGGTTATGACTCATTGGTTACTGTGGACTCATTCAAAGACTTTATCACTGAATTAGATGCAGATACTTTGGATTATTTTAATGTAGATAAAATACAGCCTGAAAAAGTTAAAACCATTGAATTCGGTTACCGAGGAAGCATAGAAAATAAATGGTATTTTGATATTAGTACTTTCTATAGCCATTATACAGATTTTATAGGGTATGAAATAGGGCTGGATATGGACCTCTCCTTAGGTTTTCCAAAATCAATAGAAGTACTGAGGCTATCCTCCAATGCAGCTTCCACAGTACAAACTACAGGGTTCAACTTTGGGGTGAATCATTATTTCAATAATACCTTCACCTTTTTAGGAAACTATTCCTGGAATAAAATTGTGACTGGAAAAAATGATCCAATTGTACCTGCGTTTAATACTCCGGAACATAAATTTAATCTTAGCGCAAATGCTAGAAACTTTAGCTGGAGAAAAAACAATAGCGCCAAAAACTGGTCTGCTACCGTGAGTCATAAATGGGTAGAAGGATTCAACTTTGAAGGATCGCCACAATTCACAGGAAGAATTGACAGTTATACTTCAACCAATCTACAATTGAGTTATTTGTATGAAAAATGGAAAAGTACATTCAAATTTGGCGTGAACAATTTACTAAATGATAAACATTATGAAATCTATGGTGGGCCACTAATTGGAAGGTTAGTATATTTTTCGGTGAAATATCATTTAGATCAAATTTAATCTCAGATAATTCCAGCATATTTCTAACACCATTTATATATCAAATTGGGAAGAAATAGACCAAAGAATATAGTATCTTAGATTAGATTGTTTAAAAATCAATGAAATTGAGGAAATATAAAAAATCATTGTAGCGTTTTTTTTATATTAGCCTTTTAAAATTTGGTTTGCTTATTGCTCAACCATACTCAGAAAGAAAAACATTGTAAATGTTAGGATTAAGAAATCAATTATTCACTGGACTTTTATGTCTAGTTTTTTCAGTCTCTGCACAGAGTATTCACCAAGTAAAAATGGGAGAAACGCTATATTCTGTGTCAAAGAAATACGGCATCACCATTGCCGAACTGATTGAAGCCAATGATTCAGCAGATCATGGATTAAAGACAGGGATGGAATTAGTGATTCCAACAAAAGGGGCAAAACAGGACACAGTTGAAACTTTTGAATATAAGTTAAAGGTTTTTGAATCATTCTATTCCATTAAAAAAAGGTTTGGAGTTGATAGAGATGAGCTATTAAAATATAATCCTGAGTTAATAAAAGGCTTTAGATCTGGAAGAATTATCCATGTTCCTAAGAAAGTAAGCAAGGAAATTGAAAAATATGCCGAAAAATCAAGCAATGAAAAGCATATTGAGGAATTAAAAGAAAAAGAAAGACTAGAAAATATCGAATTGAAAGATAGGTATCAGCTTTCTTATCTACTTCCACTATACCTTGATTTAAACGACTCCTTGGAGTTTCAAGACGCTAAAATAGAAAGTACTCCAGCAATTTATAAGAAGTCGAAGTATGCTCTTGAATTTTATCAAGGAGCAAAAGTAGCTTTGGACAGCCTAAAATCAATGGGCTTTAATGCTGATGTTTTTGTTTTCGACACGGAAAACAACAAACAAAAAACTGCTCAAATATCTAGAGAGAGTGATGTAGAAAAATCTGATCTTATTATTGGACCATTTTACGCAGACAATTTCAGATTGGCTTCAGGATTGTTAAAAAGCAAACGTATTCCGATGGTTATTCCTTTATCCAAGGAACCTAACCTAACAAAGGATCTGAAAAATGTTTACCAAGTTCAACCTTCTGTTTATAGAATGTTACAACTTCAATCTCAGTATATTCAAGATCAGTACGGTTCTTTTCCTATTACAATCATCCGAAGAGATACTATGGAAGAAGAGCAATTGTCTAATTTCATGACTACCCATATTGATAAAGAAATCAACACTTATTTTAAGGAAGAAGTAATTCAAACAGAACTTATTGATAGTGTTACTGATTTGATGCTGGATAGTACACTTGAAAATCAGATCATCATTATTCCTTCAGAAGACAGAGTTTTTGTATCAGATATCTTGACTAAACTTAATAAAACAAGGTTGAAGAATATTACTGTTTTTACGACTCCTAAAGTAGCTAAATTCAGAAATATTGATCAGAGATACTTAAGCAATTTAAATGTTCACTTTCCTGACTTAGGTACCATTGATTACCAATCAGAAATCACTAAGTCATTCTTAAATAATTACCGAAAAATGTACCATACTGAACCTAGTTCAGTATTCGCTTACACTGGATTCGATATCACTTTTTACTTTGGTAAGATATTGCTGGAAAACGGAAAGGTAGATGGTAAATATTATATAGAACCAGCGAAAATGACTAAAACTAGCTTTGATTTTAATGCCGTAAAGAAATCTTCTAATGGTTATGTAAATTACGCTGTTTCGATTCTAAAATATCAAGGTCAAGATTTAGTACCGGTAAGTACAGAAGATGTTAAAGAAGATTAGCGAATGGATATTGGCTTGGATCAATAAAGAGCCTAAGACATTTCTTATTATTAAATTTATTGGATTATATGGCTCTTTACGGGCCATATATCATTTTATGCTAGTCCCTAACCATGAAGTGATGAACCACTTTTTAGGGCTATACACTTCTATTGTCACCAAAATTGCACATGATATCCTCAAATTACCTATTGAGGCCATAAAATTGGAACAAGGTATAGGTTTATGGTTTGATGAATATTTAATGCTTGTTGTGGATGCTACTTGCAGCGCAGGCGTTATATATATCTTATTTATTAGCCTTATGTTGCTCTTCAGGAAATTCCATAGACAGATGATCCCTTACCTCCTAGTAGGTATATTAGGTATATTCATCATTAATACCTTACGAATTGGAGTGGTTACCTATGTTTTAAAATTTCATACAGTTTATTTCGACCTATTCCACAACTACCTTTTTCTGTATTTCATATATCTTTTTGTATTTTACATATGGTATAAATGGTACAAAGCGTATAACAGACTCATGTCATGAATAAGACAATAGCCATAATATTAGGGCTTTTAATAGCATTACTTGATTTAATCTTGGAGACTCCTGAAGGATTAAAACTTGTAGGTCTTGATATGGGAATGGAAGATGGCGGACACTATAAACTACTTTATTATACGATTAGCCTTTTATTTCACATCGGTAGCTGCACGCTTATTGTTTGGTTGATATTCAGTACTAAACCTTATTATAAAAGTTTCTTTTGGCTATTATTAATTGGGCTAGCGATCATTACTCCACTATTCTATTATTTCAATGTGTATTTAAATGAAAAAGGTGAGGATAGAATATTAGCCATTTCAAATGTCTACTATTTTCTACGCTCACCTATTATACTAATTTATACACTACCGATCTTTTTCCTTTGGTCGAAGAAGTTTTGATTTAAGCTAGATACAAGCTTAGGTGTGTATTTCTACCTTTTCGCTGTAATTTCTTTAATGCTTTCAATTTAATTTGACGAACACGCTCTTTAGAAATATTTAGGCTATCTGCAATTTCATTATAAGATCTTGAAGGAACACCAAACAGTCCAAAAAACTCAATAATAATTTTCTGTTCCTTATGAGCTAATTCCCCCACCAATCTTTCAACATCCGACACCATTGACTCTTTTAATAATCCAGAATCTGGACGAACACCATTGCTATCTTCTAAAATAGTAACCAGACTACTCTTCTCATCATCCGTAATTGGAGCATCCATAGATACTGGAGCCTTAGAAATATTCTCTGTTTCCTTAATGACAGACTCTTCCAAATCATAATTCTCAGCCAATTCAGATTTAGTAGGTTCACGTTCCAATTGATGGCTCATTTCCATTCTAAACTGATTCACTTTCTTAATTTGAGCAATCTTGTTGGCAGGAATACGTACCAATCTAGAGTTCTCACCCAAGGAAGCCATGATAGATTGTCTAATCCACCAAACGGCATAAGAAATAAATTTAAATCCTTTTGTAGGATCAAATTTCTGAGCAGCTTTGATTAAACCAAGATTTCCTTCACTAATCAAATCTTCTAAAGCCATACCTGAAACCTGATATTGTTTGGCCACAGATACAACAAATCGAAGATTTGCATTCACTAATCTTTCCAAAGCCACTTCGTCCCCTTCCTGAATCCTCATAGCCAACTCAACCTCCTTTTCAGGACTGATAAGTTCAATTTTTGCAACTTCATGCAAAAACTTATTAATCGAAAGACTTTCTCGATTCGTTAGCTGTTTGGAAATTTTGAGTTGTCTCATAAAATTAAATGTGTGTATTAACACTTATGCAAAGAATATGCCTAAATCACATTATCAATGAATTACTATTCAGTTAACCTTCAAAACATAACAATTTTTAACAAATTCGAACGTAAATACATCAAATTCAAGCCTTAAACATAACGCCTTCACAATCAGATTAATATAGTGTATTAAAATCATATTTCCTAGCTAAATGAATACGGAATTATTCCAAAGATATTTTATAAAAAAATTGACCAAATTATTTCCATTTAGCAGATGTTAAAGCACAGTCAAGAAATAATTAATTTGTAACTTTGCCGACTATGAAAACGGTCCAATTACACGAACTTACATTTGAATTATTCATTGAGCAAAATGCTATACATCAAGAGATTCAAAGATTGGCTACATCTGTATCCAAGGACTATGTGGGGAAGTGTCCAATTTTCATAAGCGTCCTAAATGGTGCATTTAGATTTACGAGCACCTTTATGGATTATTATCAAGGAAATTGTGAGATCAGTTTCATCCGTGTAAAATCCTATGAAGGAACTAGTAGTACAGGGAAGGTTAAAGAATTATTGGGATTAGATAAATCTATCGAAAATAGAGATATCATTTTGATGGAAGACATTGTTGACACCGGAGAAACCATCGAGTTTCTATGGAATACATTACAAACGTTCCGTCCTGCCAGCATACGAGTTGCTAGTTTATTTTTCAAACCGGATATCTACGGAAAAAAAATACCTGTTGACTATATAGGTCAATCTATTCCCAACAAATTTATCGTTGGATTTGGATTGGATTACAATGAATTAGGTAGAAATCTTAACGCTATATATCAAAAAAAAGAATAGCCATGTTGAACATCGTATTATTTGGACCTCCGGGCGCTGGTAAAGGGACACAATCAGAAAAATTAGTTGAAAAATTCAATCTAATTCACCTATCAACTGGTGATATTTTTAGATTCAACATCAAAAACGGAACAGAACTAGGCATATTGGCTAAGTCGTATATAGACAAGGGAGCTTTAGTTCCTGATGAAGTAACAATTGCCATGCTGAAGGACCAGGTTTCAAAAAATGCTGATGCCAAAGGTTTTATTTTTGATGGTTTCCCAAGAACAACTGCACAAGCAGAAGCGTTGGATAACTTTTTGAGCGAAAAAAATACAGGTATTACTATGATGCTTGCACTGGAGGTTGAAGAAGTGGAATTGGTTACTCGTCTTTTGGAAAGAGGTAAAATCAGCGGAAGAGCTGATGATGCAGATGAATCTATCATTCGAGAACGTATCGCAGTATACAATAAAGAAACTGCAATTGTAAAAGACTTTTACGAGAAACAGAATAAATATAAAGGAATCAATGGGATTGGTAGTATTGAAGGTATTACTAAAACCCTTTGTGAAACAATTGAGCAACTAGCATAAAAATGGCAGGAGAAGGTTCAAATTTTATCGATTACGTCAAAATATTTTGTGCAGCTGGTAACGGCGGTTCAGGATCAACACATCTTATGCGAAGCAAGGAAGATGCAAAAGGAGGTCCAGATGGTGGCGATGGAGGCCGAGGTGGTCATATCATTCTTAGGGCTAACCGTAATGTATGGACCCTGTTACCATTAAAATACAAAAAGCACGTAAAGGCTGGAATCGGTGGTCACGGAAGTAAAAACTGCAGTACTGGCGCCGACGGGTGGGATGAAGTACTAGATGTACCACTAGGTACTATTGCAAAAGATGCCGACACCGAAGAAGTTCTTTTTGAAATGACCGAGGATGGCGAAATGCAAATTTTGCGATATGGTGGTCTTGGTGGACGAGGGAATAACCACTTTAAAAGTCCTACACGTCAAACTCCAAGGTATGCACAACCCGGTACAGAAGGTGAAAAAGGATGGAACATCCTTGAGCTGAAAGTACTAGCAGATATTGGTTTAGTTGGATTCCCAAATGCTGGGAAGTCTACACTTTTAAGTGTAATTACAGCCGCTAAACCAAAAATTGCGAATTATGCATTCACCACATTAGTACCTAATTTGGGAATTGTCAAATACAGAGAAAGTAATCAATCTTTCGTAATGGCAGATATTCCTGGAATTATTGAAGGTGCCAGTGAAGGAAAAGGACTTGGTTATCGATTTCTAAGACATATAGAACGAAACGCCGCACTTCTATTTATGATTCCTGCGGATTCGATGGATATTATCAAGGAATATGCAATTCTTGAAAAAGAATTGTTAAATTTCAATCCTGAACTATTAGACAAGGAACGAATTTTAGCCATCACCAAATCCGATATGCTGGATGAGGAATTGATGGAGGAAATAAAAAAAGAACTTCCGAAAAATGTAGAATGCGTCTTTATATCAGCCGTTGCACAAACGGGATTAGACAAATTAAAAGATCTACTTTGGAAAAAAATACAACTTTCTAAGGAGAATGATTGATAAACTTCTTGAATGGGATAGTGAATTATTCACAAAATTGAATGGAATGGGAACCGAGTTCTGGGACCCATTCTGGCAATTTTGTAGCCATAAATTCAGCTTCATTCCCCTTTACTTATTCTTAATATATTTAGTATATAGGTGTTTTGGAAGGGATTTTTGGAAGCCATTACTTTTCATTGCTTTAACCGTTGTCTTAAGTGACCAAATATCTGTTCGAGCATTTAAAGAAGTTTTCATGCGCTTAAGACCAAGCCAAGAACCCGCTTTAGAAGCAACTATCCGACTATTGGAGGGAAAAGGTGGACTTTATGGTTTCTTATCCTCTCATGCTACCAATGTATTTGGAATTTCTACTTTTATTTATCTTATTCTAAAGAAATTCTATGGTAATAAGCTTACTGTCCTTTTTGTTTGGGCTGCATTTGTAGGATATTCAAGGATATACGTTGGTAAGCATTATCCCTTAGATGTCTTCTGTGGTATGCTATTGGGAATCTGTATAGGTTATTTTGTCTTTAGGTTATTTAAAAAAGTTCCAATTTCTAAATAGGTATGAAGTGGATTTTAATATTTATTGGTGGTGGATTGGGAAGCGCCCTTCGTTATTCTTTTTTCACCCTCAACAAAAAAGATAATTTCCTACAACTTCCTATTGGAACCATTCTTGCGAACTTTCTAGCTTGTATAGTAATGGCAGTATTGCTATACCTTATTTCAAAAAAATACATCAATCCAACAATTTGGTCTTATCTAGGCTTAATAGGTTTTTGTGGTGGATTCAGTACTTTTTCAACTTTCAGTATGGAAACTGCCATGCTGATTAAATCTGGAATGTGGTGGGCAGCAATTTTAAACATCCTAGTGAGTTTAATTAGCTGTATTGGTATACTTTACTACTTTACAAAAAATTAATTCGACTTTAAGACATCTCTATAAAAGTCTTAAGTGAATACATAAAAAAAGCCTTATACTGCAGTATAAGGCTTTTTCATTTTACTAATTAAAAACTAATTGTTAGAAAAAGCTAAACTATCAAATAGGTTCTTATCCATCTCCCAGCTTTCTACTATCTCTATATCCATTATTATATCACTTAAAGGCTTGTCAGTACCTGATGTCGGTTGATCCGCAATCATCTCAACCACATCCATTCCAGAGACTATAAATCCAAATACCGTATAATCTCCATCCAAAAAGTGTGTTCCTCCAGGATTTTCTACAATATAAAATTGTGAGCCACTAGACTTTCTCTCAGGGTTTTCACTGTCTCGTAACCTTGCAGCACCAACAGCACCATAACTATGCACCAATAAACTCGAATCTATTTCAGCTTCTATGGTATATCCTGGACCACCACTACCATCATTATTAGGATCATTATCCTTTGTATTTGGATCTCCTCCCTGAATAACAAAATTATTTATCACGCGATGAAAAGTAGTACCATTAAAATAGCCTGAATCAGCTAAGGCAAGAAAATTACTTTTATGTAAAGGAGTTTCATCATATAACCACATATAAATATCTCCAAAATCCGTTTTAATTTCAATCACATTTTCCAATGTAATATCCTCTTTATCATCTTTATCATCTTCTTTATCATCAGAACAACTCAAAACAGAAATACCCATGCAAAACACGGACAAGTAATAAACTAATTTTTTCATAGAATAATATTTATCAACAATATAAAACAAAAAAAAAGAGCCTCCAAAAACTTAATTTTGGAGGCTCTTTTAACAGGTTGTATATCCCTTATAGGTTTTCAATAATGCTACCACATTTAAGCATCTTTTCGCCAAAATAAGGATTTAATACATCTTTTCTATAACTCAACCAGCTTGCACCTTTATTATCAAATGCCATTGGACAATGCATCAAAAATAATTCTCCTTTAGGCAATCCACTATTCTTCACTAATTGGTATACTTCATGAGTTAAATCTGAATAAACCACTCTTTTATCCTCTAGTCTTCTAGCTGTTTTAAACTGCCCAACCAAAGCTTTCACCTCTTTGTAATTTGCAAATTCCGGTGAAGATAATAAACTATTGTATTCTTCAACTACCTCATTTACTTGATTGATATCACTAGCAACTAAAGCTTCAGTAACTCTAAAGTATAATTCTACGATAGGTCTGGCCTCATTTTGGCTAGCTTTATATACTTCAATATCATTTGATACCACCTTCTCTTCACTCTTTCCTGATCCACTTCCACAGGCAATTACCAACATCAACATCGATGCAAAGATTGCAATTTGCTTCATCTTTTTTATTTTTATTTTATTTATACACTTTTTCTACTGTTCCACACCGAAGCATGGACTCACCATAATAAGGATTGGCGATCTCCTCAAATTCACTTAACCAATACCCGCCTTTATCCGTAAAAGCCATTGAGCAGTATGACTTAAATAGCTTCTTTGAATGAAAAGACAAATCTTCGGTTAAGATAATCAGAAGATCTGAAATATTTGAAAAATCTGCTCGAATTTCATCCAATTCTGTATAGTTTGAACTAATATTTACACTTTCATCCAATTTTGAACGCCATGTGTCCCAATAATTCTTTAGTTCTGGGTCTAGTTTTGAAACTTCAATGGTTTTGAAGCTAGCATACAATTTACTCATACTGGCATTACTTTTGGCTAAGTCTGAATTTACCAAAGCATTTTTCAATTGAATATAGTGTTCAAATGCCGCTTCCAGACTTTCCTTAAAACTAATCGGTATCTGACTGATCAAATTATTCACAGTAGGAGGATTCATCATACTATATTTACCCGAAAGTTGAGCAGCAGCATCCACCTTAAATAAGCCCATAGTAACCACTCTTTCCCCTTCTGAAAGACCACTAGCAATTAAATAGCTTTCACCAAAATCTCCAGCAATAACAACTTCCCTGTAGGTATAACTTTTGACTTCACCCTCTGGAATTTCGACATAAACCACAGATCGTTTTCCTGTCCACAACACCGCTGTTTTTGGAATTATTACCTGATCAATTCCAGATGGCATTGTCCCCTTTAAAAGTCCCTTTACGAACATGTCTGGCTTCAATAAATAGTCTTTATTATCTACCACGAGTCTTATCTTCAAAGTTCGACTCTTACCCTGCATCACAGGATCAATGAAGGACACTTTAGCCTTAAATTCTTTAGTCGGAAAACTAGTTACTCTAAATTCAATTTCGTCCCCTACCTGAACCCAGGCAATATCCTCCTCGTAAAGATCAAAGACAACCCATAAGGTAGCTAAATCAACTATTTGAAATAGAGAGGTTCCTTCATTAACATACGCACCAGTTTGAATGTATTTCTTCTGTACAATTCCCTTGTATGGGGAAGTAATGGTTACAACTTCAATTATGGAACCTGTTGATTCAATCTTTTTTACTTGGTCCTCTGAGATGTCCCATAAAATCAATTTTTGTTTAGCAGCCTCAACAATAGCAGGTTGACTATTCTTAAACTTTAATGTTTCCAAAAATTCATTTTGGGCAGCTATCAATTCTGGTGAATACACCTCAGCTAGAATTTGCCCCTTTTCTACTAACATTCCTTCATACCCCACCAAAAGACGTTCTATACGCCCCGGAAATCGTGATGAAATGATACGCTCATTAGCCTCATTTAAATGAATTTCACCTTGCAATAATAATTCCTTATTTACCCCTCCCGATCTAACATCAGTAGTTTGTACTTGAGCTAGTTTACTAGCTTCTAAAGACATTTCAGTGATAAAAGGATCATTGCTTCCTGAAGAACCCACAAGCACCAGATCCATAGCACAAATAGGGCATTGACCAAATTCCGGTTGTCTAATCTGAGGATGCATAGAACAAGTGTATACTTCATCCGTATGCACATGCTCAACTTGACTATCCCCCTTTTTAACTTCCATTTCACTACTAGGCATTGTCCAACGCCCGATCATCAGGCCAAGTACTAGCGTTGCAATGAATATGATTATATATTTAGTTTTCATAGTTTTTCTAATTACTTTTTCATCTCAAAAAGAGACTGATAATATGAAACTTGTGTGCGCTGTTGGACTAGGGAGGCAATTCTTTTCCTTTCCAATCCTAACATACGATCCATGGAATTCAAAAGTTTCTCATAATCTCCATTACCATGAGAATAAGCTTCCAATTGTAACTGCACAACTTGTTCTACCTTTTGCTTTTGCTCTGAATAAAAGTTAAAATATCGCTCCTGTTTTTGAATCTCAAGTAGCAATTTGGCAACGAGAAATTCATATTCTTCTTTAACCCTTTCCAATTTAATTTGCTCACTATGCCATTTATGGGTCACTTCCATTAAGGCATGTTTATTTTGTTTTATTTGAAATGGAATTTTTAACCCAACATTGAACATAAAGGCATCCTTACCGTTATTTTCTATTTGATTATTTCCTTCATCAATTACAAAATATTTAAATCCAACAGACCATTTTGGTTTAATTGACCTGTTGAATAAATCGATTGATTCCTTGGCTGATTCCGTCTTTAAATCTTGTTTAGAAACGGCATATACCACTTGTTTTCCAGTTGGTATAAACTCATGAAGATCCAATAGGCTATCTATACTTATAACCTCCTCATTAATGTCCTTACTCAAAAGAGTATTAAACGCATATTGCTCTGTAGTCTCGGCTAGATCCAAATCAGCCAATTCGTTCTCCCAATCTTCCCGCTTCATCTGTATAGATAAAAAGTCAACTATAGAGAATTTAGCATTTGATTTCAGATTCTGTTCAGTTAAAGACTCCATCAGTTCAGCCAACTCGATCTTACTTCTTAGCACTTTTTTATTCAACCGTATTTCATACAATTGGAACCATGATTTTTCAATTTGAAATTCAAGATTCGCTCCCATCTCACTCAATACCTTGTTGTGAACTGAATTTTGAGACTCAAAAAGGGCCAATTTGGCCTTTAAAGTACCAAACCATGGAAATCTTTGTACTGCTGAAAACTGCATATTTTGAGCACCCAAGCGCGTTTCTATTGGACTAGGTGCAAATCCTGCAGATATTTGCAAATCTTCTAATCGGCTAAATTGCTTCTCCTTTTCCAAAAAGGAATGGTGCAGCATTTGATGACTCAAAAAACTTTTATTTTGCTCCAATCCTTCTTTTTTATACCCTTCCAAAACAGGTATTTGTGCAAAGCTTATGAAGGGCACAAAATAGAACAGTAATAGAATTATATTCTTTTTCATGCCTTCTTATTTTAGTTTATTTCTTTTCTTAAAAATATGTTCCTGACGCATCGAATATAGCACTGGAACAACAAACAAACTGATCAACTCAATGGTCATTCCCCCAATGATAGGAATTGCCATTGGTATCATAATATCTGAGCCCTTACCTGAAGAAGTCAAAATAGGTAATAAAGCCAAAATCGTTGTTGCTGTAGTCATCAAACACGGACGAATACGTTTTAAACCAGCTTCCATTACCAAATTTCTAATTTCCTGAACGCTTCCAGGTTCCAAGTTTTTGAACTTCTGCTTCAGATAGGTAGCCATCACTACCCCATCATCGGTTGCTATTCCAAACAAAGCGATAAAACCAACCCAAACAGCTACACTTAAATGAATCTCTTGAATATGAAACAAATCTCTCATATTAGATCCAAAAAGTTCAAAATTCAAAAACCACCCCTGGCTATACAACCACAGCATGATAAACCCACCACTAAAGGAGACAAATATTCCAGAGAATATCATCAAAGTAGATGCAATAGACTTAAACTGAAAATATAGAATCATAAAAATCAAGGCTAATGCAAGTGGCACAACTAACATTAACTTTTTATCTGCACGCTGTTGATTGATAAAATTTCCAGCGAATTCTATATTCACTCCATTTGGAATATGCAACTCACCATTTTCAATTGCCTTTTGAATCTTCATTTTGGCATTTAATACCACATCTGTTTCTGCAAATTCAGCCAATCGATCAAATAAAACATAGCCTACCAAGAAACTATCTTCACTTTTTATTGCTTGAGGTCCTTGTCTATAACTTATCGTAGCTATTTCAGACAATGGGATTTCTTGATTTTTAGTCATAATCAAGATGTCACCAATATTATCTGGCGTATCTCTAAATTCACGTGCGTATCTCAATCGGATTGCATATCGCTCCCTCCCCTCAACGGTATAACTAAGGTCTTTACCCCCTAGGGCAATTCCTAAATATTGCTGTACATCATTTATGCTAAATCCATATCGAGCGATTGCCCTCCTATCCAAGTTAATTTCCAAATAGGGTTTCCCCACCATTCTTTCCGCAAATACTGTTTCAGATTTTACTCCTTTGACGGATTTCAGAATTGGCTCTAATTCCAACCCAAAATCTTCAATTTCCTGGATGTCATCTCCTTTTATTTTAATTCCCATAGGGGCTCTCATACCTGATTGTAGCATGATTAGCCTTGTTTCAATAGGCTGCAATTTGGGAGCTGCTGTAACACCTGGCAATTGAATCTGACTTATTTGATCCCAAATATCTTGAGTACTTGTAATATGTGGCCTCCAATTCCTAAACAATTCACCTTCATCATCAGGAATTAATTCACCTTGTTCATCATATTGGAATTCACCAAAATCATTTACTAAGAATCGTATTTTAGAACCATCCTCCTTCTGCTTATATTCAGGGTGATAATTGATAATGTTTTCAAACATAGAAAGCGGAGCAGGATCCAAAGCAGATTCAACACGACCGATTTTACCTACCACAGATTCTATTTCCGGTATAGCATCAACAGCAATATCAAGCTGTTTTAATAGTTCCAAATTTTCTTCCATCCCAGAATGTGGCATGGAACTAGGCATCAGTAAAAAGGATCCCTCATCCAATGAAGGCATAAACTCTTTTCCCATACCTGGAAATGCTTGAACTATACCCCATTCATTTATAGCGGAAGAATCATCATATTTACTTCCCAGTAATTTAGGTAATCCAATCCAAGAGATTATACCCAATAGTACACATAGTAAAGGAAAAGAAAGAAAAACCAACCTATTCGATAAACAGAAGCTCAACAGTTTCCTATAATTAGTCATGAATAAATAGAAGGAAGCTATCAATCCAAAAACAATCAGAAGTACAAATACATAATTGCTAATTTCAGAATTATTGAATCCCAATGGTCTCCATTCTGAAGATAATAAATGGGATACCCCGAAAGCAATTAAGATGATATCAAGATTCTTAAAGATATTCGACTTAAGCTTTAATGTATCCGCCCAATATTCTTTTAAATTATGCCATGCGATACCGATCATTACGATAGCCAACCAAAATTTAAAAAACAAACAAGCTATACCAATAAGCATAGAGAGATATCCTATCCCCATTTTCCAATTCTTTTTACTGGTCCTAATTTTAAAGATATAATAGGATAGAACCGGTAATGCAAAAAGTGTCAATAAAATAGCGGAAAGTAAAGCAAAGGTTTTTGTATAGGCTAGCGGCCTAAACAACTTACCCTCAGCAGCCACCATTGTAAATACAGGTAGGAAACTTACTACCGTGGTGGTTAAAGCAGTAACTACAGCACCTGCAACTTCAACTGTACCATCGTAAATATTTCTTATAGAATCCTTTGTAGGATTCAATTGCAAATGTTTAAAGATATTTTCAGTAACAATTATCCCCATATCTACCATGGTTCCAATGGCTATTGCAATACCTGATAAGGCCACAATATTAGCATCAATTTTAAAGTATTTCATGGCTATGAAGCACATTAAAATTGCCAAGGGTAAAAGACTGGAAACAATTATGGATAGCCGAAGATTCAATACCATCAAGACTATTACAAGAATGGTAATTAACACCTCTAAACTAAGCGCATCCATTAAGGTATTCAAAGTCTCCTTGATCAATCCGGAACGGTCGTAAAAGGGTACAATAGTCACTTTTGAGATAGCTCCATTCTCCAACTTTCGAGAAGGGAGTGATGGGGATATCTCAGCAATTTTTTGTTTAATATTTTCAATAACCTCCATAGGATTTGCGCCATATCGGGCAACAACAACTCCTCCTACTACTTCTGCACCAGATTTATCTAAGGCTCCTCTACGAAATGCTGGACCTAATTGTATTTTAGCGATATCTTTAAGCCTGGTAGGTATATGGCCATCCGTACGAATAACAACATTTTCAAGGTCTTGAACAGATTTAACATAACCTAAACCGCGAATGAAGTATTCAACTCTATTGACCTCTATGGTTTTAGCTCCTATATCAAGATTAGATTCCTTTACAGCTTTCCAGATTTGCTCCATGAATACGCCATGAGCTTTCATTGCCAGTGGATCGAGATCAATTTGATACTCTTTCACATCCCCTCCGATACTGGAAACCTCAGCAACTCCTGAAACTGATGATAGCTGATATTTAACTTGAAAATCCTGAATGGATCGTAATTCGTGAAGATCCCAGCTACCATTCGTATTCCCAAGACTATCCTTTCCTTCCAAGGTATACCAAAACACCTGTCCGAGACCAGTAGCATCAGGACCCAGCATTGGCTGAACTCCGTTTGGAAGGGTACCAATTGGCAAAGAACTAAGCCGTTCTAATATCCGAGTCCTGCTCCAATAATAATCCACTCCTTCTTCAAATATTACAAAAATACTTGAAAAACCGAATACGGAAGAACTACGTACAGTCTGGACACCAGGAAGCCCCATCAAAGCGGAGGACAAAGGATAGGTAATTTGATCATCGATATCCTGGGGTGAACGTCCTGGCCATTCTGTAAAAATAATCTGTTGATTTTCACCAATATCAGGTATTGCATCCACCGCAACAGGATCACTTGGCAAGAAATCCAAGTGATGTTTAAAAGGGGAAGTTACCAGGCCCCACAAAATGATCAATAAGACTATTGTTAGACTTATTAATCTATTTTTAAGAAAAAATAAAATTAACTTATTCATCTGATTTGTATCAGTTAAACTAATATCGGTCTTTGATATACAACCGACTGAATAACCAGTTTACCAGTAATTAAAACCGGTAAGATTCAAATCAAATTAAAAAGGATTGGTTTAAGACTTGAAGATCATAATGACCAATGGGTTTGGTCATCAAGGGTAAGTCAACGAAAAGGGAAGTACATTCAGAAATATTTAATATTTCCTCTTGAAATATGGAGAAATAGTGGAAATCAAAATCCCATTTTAATTGAATATCAAAGGAGAAATTGACCTTATCCGTACCATCAACATAATACAAGTGTTCACTTTTACAACAGGGTTCTTTATTAATTCCTTCATTTTGATTGCACCCCTGTGAAGGCAATACCATACAAGAATCCGCCTTTTGAAAAAATTTCATATCACGCAATTGGCTCGAACAGTAATGCTTACTGACGGCCATTCCTAAGCCTGACATAAAAATTACCAAGGCCATAGAAAAAGTGAATATTTTTCTAAAAAGTGAATTCATAACTACGAAATTAGGACAAAGATAATGAAATACCCAACCGTTTAAGCAATATTTTACCCCTCACCAATAATTGGTTTGTTAAAAAAGTTAAATGAAAAAGCGTCCACAGTTAATCATGATCAATTTTATAATTTTTCCAGTATTGCATCAAAATGAAGCTACTTATTGCAGAAGAAGCCGCTCCTTCAAACAATATTGTAAAGGCAACCATTCCGACGGTCAATTCCTGACCCCACATTAATGAATCACCTACTACTTTTAAGAATTCTGGATTAAATCGATCTAAATAAATAACAAAAGAAAAGGTTACCATGACAACCGCTACAAAGGCAGTTAGGAAACCAATTAAAAGGTTAGAAAAATAATTATTATCCTTGTTTTTAAAGAGGTTACTTTTAATCGCTGCATTTACCCCCCACAACACAAACAGTATGTTAAAAAAACGAAGATTGGTAATATCTTCCAGACCAAAAAGGTACATAACTAGGAAAAAAAGGACAATTCCCAGATAAATTTTAAATGCATGACCCACTATTATGCTTCTAGGTTTCATACGCTAAATTTTTTAAGGCTATATGCAATATCACATTGTACCTAAAGTACTCAAAATAAGCATATTTTCAAAGTAATACTTGGATTCATTTTAATTGCATATGGGTAGAAATAAGCTGGGGAATCCAAAATATTTAATCAGGGAATATCATAATTATAAGTAGAAAATAAATTATTAATATATACCATTACTATTATTACATAATTAAAAAATATGATCAAGATATTAAATTACATTCTCAATAGTTGTAATTACAAACATAAGAATCCTTTGCTACATCCATCACACCAAGCAATGAGGAATAACAAAAATTACAACCATTTATTTGTTTAAAATAATAAATTACCCTATTTTTACTAGGCATCAATTAAAGATATCATACAGAATAAGATATATCATTAATGTTATTTTGAAAATTAGTTAACACCTCAATTAGACGTATTAAAAACTAATATGACAGACCAAAAATCAAAATATTTAATTTGTGAAAAGGAGCTAGATTCCGAGGTAAACTCGCATGCTGAAAAAAATAGAACTTTAAGTCCCAAACTAAATTCCAAAGTTAAATTAATCTATTATACGGACCCTATTTGCTCCTTTTGTTGGGCTATAGAACCGCAATTTCGAAAATTTAAATTGGATTACGCCCCCTATGTAGAAATTGAATATAGAATGGGAGGCCTATTGAAGGACTGGGATGGATTTAAAGATGGCAACAACGGTATAACCTGTCCTATGGACGTTGCTGAGCACTGGGAAGAGGTAGCCAAATATTCTGACATGAGCATTGATGGAGATGTGTGGATAAACACTCCTTTAAACTCATCTTATCCAGCATCTATTGCCTATAAAGCACTACTAAATCAAACTGAGGAAATTGCTCTAAAATACTTGAGAATTGTTCGTGAAATGCTTTTTTTAGAGAATAAGGATATTTCCAATATGGAGCATATACTGGAAGCTGTAAAAAGAACTGACGCAAATATTCATCAGTTTATTCTTGATTTTAGGAATCCGCAATCTGAAGAAAGCTTTCTTACAGACATTCAAGTTGGAAAAGACATGGGAATCAAGGGGTTTCCAACCTTTATTTTCATCAATGATCAAGGTCATGGATTCAAATTATTTGGAGCTTCGGAATACGAAAGTTATGTTGCAGCTTTAGAGAAAGCTATGGGAAAAGAATTGGAACCAATATCTTATTCCTTTACTGAAAGCACCCTTTTGGACCAGTATACAAAGCTATCCACTAAGGAAATTTCAATTTTATTAAACCAAGGTGAAGGAACGACTATTCAAAATCTAGAGCAATTATGCCTTGATGGTTTTGTACAAAAGCTTAGCTATAAAAATGGAAATTTTTGGGCAAAACTTTAATATCTATTTAGCAGAACCCAATCCCTTTCGGGTCATGGTGCCCCAACCTATTTTCTTACCTGTTAACTTATCTATATTCCCTTTAACGGCAGCCCATAACATAAGGGGATGAAAAACAAAGGGTTCTAACAATGCAGTTATAACCAACTTAAATACATCCTTCTTCTTTTTATATTGATGATATGTCAAATCCTCCGTAAGCAACGCCACAATCGAAAATAAAACTGAGAATAAATAGGAGGCAATCAAAAATGAGACAGCGAAAACTACATTAATCTTTCCTGTAATAATTAAAATGCTAAAATATAGTATACCAGTAACTTCAATTAAAGGGGCTAAACGCTCATATATCAACCAATATGGATAACTCAACATTCCCAAGGACTTATACTTAGGATTAAAACATATATCCTTATGAATTTTAAGTGTTTCAATAGTTCCTCTCGCCCATCTATTCCGTTGAGAAATTAATATTTTGTAATTATCCGGAGCTTCTGTCCAGCAGAGGGGATCTGGTATATAGGCAACTTTATATGGAATCTCCAAATCCTGCATATATTTCCTCATACGAACGATAATTTCCATATCCTCTCCTACCGTTTTTGTATCATATCCACCCGCACTTATCGCAACTTCCCTATCGAATATTCCAAAAGCCCCAGAAATAACCAACAAACCGTTCATTCTACTCCATGCCATTCGACCTAATAAAAATGCCCGGATATATTCTAAAATTTGTGCTCGCTCAATAAGTTTATTTGGAAGGTTTACCTGGATCAACTTACCGTCTCGAATTTCACATGAATTGGCTATCCTGATCACTCCACCAGTAGCAATTACCTTTTTTTCTGTTTGCTCTAAAAATGGCTTAATCATTTTTTGAAGAGCATCTTCTACCAACAAGCAATCTACATCTATACATGCAACATATCTACTATTTGAGATATTCAAACCTGTATTTAAAGCATCTGCCTTACCACCATTCTCTTTATCAACAATAATCAAATTCTCAAAGGCAGGATTTTTGGATTTGTAAATTCCTCGGACTTTTTGGGTTGGTAACTGTGAGTCTACAAGAAAATCCACCTTTTCTAAATCATAGGCAGATATTAACTTTTCCATACTATCATCCTTACTCCCATCATTTACTATGATTACCTCATAGTTTACATAATGATTCGATAATAAGGATCGAACATTATCTACAATGTTTAAACCTTCATTATAAGCGGGTGCAATAATGGATATGGAAGGAGCCATTGGAGACGATAGTATATCCTTATAGTTTACAAAACTATTCCTTCTAAAGTAACTAATAGTTTCAGCACCTGACAAGACTACCAAACCAAAATAGGATAAGAACACAGTGGCTGCATAGACCAGAAAAAACCAATCAAATACCGATAATAGAAAATTCAAAACACTCATATACCTGCCATTACATACTTATAAACTTCCTCATTCTTCACCCCTATGGTATCCAATTTATCTTTTAGAGAATCTGGTGGAATCATTTCCTTTAAGGCTAAGATTGCTTGCAAACTGATCTTAAAATCTTCTTCACCCGATTGTTCTATCAAAAATTCTAAGTCTTCCTCAGTTCCTAACTGAGACAAAGTATGAATTACTTCCAATTTTTCTATTTTATTCAGATCGTAATATTGATCCTTCAAAAAGGTCTTCATATCGAAAAGGCCTAATTCTGCGATCAATTCAATTGCTTGCTGACGCACCATGCTATCCGGATGTTCAATCAACATTTTCAGATCCTGAGGCTCAACCATCTGGTTAAATAACCTAATCAACTTTAATGTAAATTGTACTACAGATACATTTTTAACCTTTAAAAAATCTTTTAATTCTGGAGTAATCAATTCTACATTTTGCTGAATGACCGCCATTAATTGTAATTGCTGCCATTCAGAAATAGCATAATGTAAATCTTTTAAAAAACTCAAACCATTTACACTAAATAATCTTACGATGGCTAACTGTGCCTCATTTCTTAACAATTTATTTTTATGGTTAACAAGCTGCATCACCTTAGATTCGATACTCCTATCCTGCATTTGAGTAAGGTCTCTAATACCCTGAATTTTCACATACCACCTGGCACTCTTTAATTTTTTATGCGCATATTTTATCAGCCCTAATTCTAGATACAAATCTTGAATTTGATTAGCCATATCACCCGCTATATCACGATGTAAATTGATTAGTATCTCATTTAATACTTTCCTTTCTATTTCTCGATCAAGGACTTCTTTCAATTGAGATATAGATTCTTCTCTATACACCTTATAATCGAGTCCCTCAGGATCTAGATACAATAACGTAATTATTAACTCTTCATAATTAGATTTTAGGACCTCTGTTTTATTTCTTCTACTGTACAGTTTCATCCTAAGGGTTACCAATACCAAAAGAACAGCAATACAAAGTAAAGTGAGTACAACAATACTGATGAATAAGGCCTTGATTTTAAAACTTGATTGCGTATAAAACTCTAAAATCCAATTCAAAGAAAATAGGTTCATTTTAGTTTAAAACGGTTTGATTTGTATTCTGCAAGATTCTTTTCACCCTAATCATCAGTTCGTTCGGACTAAAAGGTTTTGCCATAAAATCATTTGCACCTAAATCAAATGCTTTTAACACCATTTCTTCCTGTCCGGCAGCTGAAAAGATTAAGATAGGTACGGATAGTTTCAAATCATTTCTTACAAAACTAATTACTTCCAGCCCACTGATAAAAGGCAACATAATATCGCTCAATATAAGTTGAGGCTCTTCTTTTTTAATAATTTCTACTGCCTGCTTACCATCATGGGCTACCAAAGTTAAATACCCTTCTTTCTGCAATCTAAATTTCAACAACAACGATAAAGTTGTGTCATCCTCTACAAGTAATACTTTTATTTTGTTTTTCATGATTGCAGTTTTTCTAATTCATAGTTAAGCTCATTCTTCACTACTTTGAAAATTCTCTCACAGTTGCTAATTAGATCTGGGATAGTAATCAGATCTACTTTATTCCTACTATTGGAATCCAAATCTGAAATAAGTGGAATCATTTTTTGAATTCCAAAAAGACTAACACTTGGTTTAATTCGATGCGTTTCAGCATAAACTAACTCCCAATTTTCAATTTTAGCACCTTCGGAAACATTCATTAGAAATGCGTCAAATTCAGTCAAAAAGGATTCAATAATAGCTATCATAATTTCCTTTTCACCAAAAGTTTCTTCTCTAAATTGAGTCAAATCAATAAATTGCACTGTATTCTCGGCATTAAATTGAGCTGGAGCGACTTCCAATTTCTCATCAATAACCACCCCCTTTGATGAATAAGAATCTGATTTCTCCTTTCTTGGAATTCCCCATTTCTGCAGTTTATCAAATAATACACCAACGTTAAATGGCTTGAAAACATAATCATTCATACCCAAGTTCTTAGCCTTTATAGCATCCCCATTAGAGGCATGAGCCGACATCGCTATAATTGGAATATTGGCTATTTCAGCAGACATGCGGGTTCTAATATGCACAGTCGCATCATACCCATTCATCTCAGGCATTTGAATATCCATCAATACAACATGATGGTCTTCTCTAATCATCTCAATAGCTTCCTTACCATTATTCGCTACTTCTACCTCACAATTCCAGCGATTTAATCTAGTCTTTGCCAAAAGCTGATTTACATGATTGTCTTCAACCAATAATACCTTAAGATTTAAGTCTTCAGAATTTCTACCTTTATTAAATGCCTGATCCTCCGTCCTGGCAAATGATTTTAAATCTTTCTTTAAAGGAATAATTAATTCAAAACTAGTTCCTTTATTCAGATCGCTATGAACTTTGACAGTACCCCCCAATCGCTCAGTTAAACCCTTTACAATGGTTAGTCCTAATCCATTCCCACCCACTATTTTTTTAACCTCCTTTTGATCTCCTTGATTGAATAAATCAAATATTTTATCCAATTTCTCAGCAGGAACCCCTACTCCAGTATCCCAAACACGGAAACTTATACTTGCAAAATCACTGGTGTCGTATTTAGTAGAAACATTCATAAATACACCACCTTCATCCGTGAATTTGATTCCATTGCTTAAGAGATTCAAGAAAATTTGCTCCAATCTTGTTGGATCTCCAATAAAATTTAAGTGAACATCTTCATCTATACTTAAATTAAAGTCTAATCCCTTTTCATTTGCATTCCATTCCATCAAATGGAACACTTTTTTTAAGGTTTGTTTTAGATTATAGGGAACATTTTCCAAAACAACTTTACCGGCATCAAGTTTAGAAAGATCCAGTATATCATTGATCAATGATAATAACAATTCACTGGATTTTTTTACAGTATCCAAATAGTTAACTTGAGTTGAATTCAACTCAGTTTCCATCAACAAATCGGTAAATCCAATTACCGCATTCATTGGAGTCCTGATCTCATGACTCATATTTGCAATAAATTCATCCTTGATTTTAAGGGAATCTTCTGCATACATCTTCGCCTTTATCAGCGCCTCTTCATCTTTCTTTCGTTTCGTAATATTGTATCTAGTAGCAATAAACTGTGTAACTTCACCTTTGTCATCTAAGAATGGCGTAATGGTGGTATCTACCCAATAAGTCTCTCCGTCTTTTGCCCTGTTTTTCACTTCCCCTTGCCAAACCTTACCATTATTGATACACTCCCACATCTCACGGAAAAATTCCAGAGGATGATGTCCTGAATTCAATATTCTGTGATTGGCTCCAATAACCTCATCTCTAGTATATTTGGACATTTCACAGAATTTATCGTTGACAGAAGTGATTTTCCCTGCAGGATCTGTAATGGCTAATATTGTTGATTGATCTAGCGCGTATTTATAATTATCTACCTCATCAAGTACTGATTTCACCTGAGTAATATCTCGAGCTAAACAATAAAAGTCACCTGTTTCCGGATCAACATTGGCATTCCATCTCAACCACTTAATGGTCCCATCCTTACAGATATATCTATTTTCGAAACCAACAACTCCTCTACCCTCGTTCAAATTACCTAATTCTCTAAAAGAATTGGCTAAATCATCAGGGTGTACAAATTCTGCAAAAGGTCTATTTAACAACTCTACTTCCGAATACTGTAATAGCTTGGTAAAAGCTGGATTAACACGTTTGAAATTTCCTTCGAAATCTGATATACAAACTAAATCCAATGACAATTCAAAAAATCTATCTTGCTGAGATTTCAATCTTTCACCAAGGGATATATCACTTGCCACAATCGAAAATCCTACAATCGCTTCACGCTCATTTTTTACTGGGGATACTGAAACAGATAATGGTACCGAGTGACCATCTTTCTTTAATCCAATTTGCTCGAATGAACTTATCTTTTTACCAGCAAGGATTAATTTTGAAAGTGATTTCGACCGTTGATTATTTTCTACATAAAAAATATCCATCAAAGGCCTACCCACTATTTCTTCCTGGTCGTATAAGAATATTTTCTTCGCTCCATCGTTCCAAGTATTGATATTCCCATCGAAATCAACACTTACAATTGCATCTATAGAACCTTCAACAATGCTTGCTAGTCTACTTTGTTTTAAACTTGATTGAATTTGAATGGTGATATCATTGTATTTCCAAAAATACCCTTTGAATACACCTCCTTCATACACTGGAAAATACGATCTCTCGTAAACCTTTCCGTCTATGAATTCTATCTTTTCCTTTTTACAGATCTCCTTATCTTCTAATAAGCTATAAACTCGCTCAATAAAATAATCCGCATCAGAGGTTAAATAACTACTTTGTTCAACCAGATCCGTATAGCTAGAACCAATAAACTGACTAGCCGGTTTCCTGAAATGGAATATTTTACAAAACTGCTCATTGATATAAGTAATACATCCATTTTCATCTTCCATTAATACCCCTGCATCCAGATTTTCTATCAGCGAGGTTAATGTTTGAGCTGTTGATGAATGCGCAATTTGTTCTTTTTTCTTTTCTGTAATATCCCTAGCTATGGCACGGAAACCAACCAATTGGCCATCTTCCTTCAATGCAACAACATTCTGACCTATCCATTGTCCCTTTCCTTTAAACTTAATGGTTGGAAATTCAAAATAGGATGATTCAAGACCATTCGCATATTGCTCAGAATAGAAATTTACAGCTTGATCTCTAAAATCTAAACGGATGATATCCGTATAGTGTACCTTTTTAACTCCTTCTTCATCCATCCCCAGTACATTTAACATAAAAGGATTGGCATAGGTGAAATACCCTTCTAAATCAATACAATAGATATAATCTTTAACCCCTTCAACAAGGTTCTTAAAATTAACTTGATATGTACTCATTATATAATCTAATTTGTATTAAAAATAACAAAAAATATATTAATACACATAAGCAAACCCTTTAAATTAGCCATTTGGAGACGGATTCTTTTCAATATTAAATCAATTCCAAACAATCCTTGAAGGACAAATTGTAGAATTACTCCACTCCTTTATACTAAGAATTGCGAATTTTGGAATCAATTTCTATTTTTAAATTCAAATATGTTATATTCCTTTTTTTAATCAAATTTTTCGCTCCATCCATGCCTGAAATAATTATCAATAATAAGGTTTTACAGTACAGCCATGTAATAAATAGGCGTCTGAAGAATGTTTATATCAAAATAGAAAAGGGTGGAAATATAGTCCTGAAAAGTTCTGGTATTTCGGAAATTCGAGCACAGGAATTGTTGACAAAAAAAGGGAATTGGATTTTAAAAAAGTTAAAAGAAGGGTTGGATCATCAACCAATTGAAATCATCAATGGATCCTCAATCTCCTGTTATGACAAAACATATTCCGCAGAAGTTCAGGAAGCTCCAAACTTTAAAGGAATTAAACTTATTAAGGAAACCGACTTATTGAAATTTCAACTTAGTCCAACCATAAATAAGCAGTTGGCCATTCAACTTCTTCTGAACAAATTCTACAGGTCTGAAAGTTTTAAAATAGTGCCAAACAGATTGGATTATTGGTCCCAAAAGACGGGATTAAAATACAACGAATTAAAGTTTAGAAAGATGAAAAGGCAATGGGGCAATTGCTCGTTCAAAAATGTAATTACAATCAACGCTAAAGCTAGTATATTGAATCCAGACCAGTTAGATTATTTATTGGTACATGAACTTTGCCACACTAAAGTTAAAAATCATTCGAAGCAATTTTGGAAGGAAGTTGAGAAACACCTTCCGAACTATAAAGAACTGGATAAATCCTTAAAAGGATATCGATTAGATTAAAAAAAAAGGGTGCTTTTCAGCACCCTTTTTTTTTATCATTTATTCATCTGAGATTAAAACTTCAACTCAGATTCGTGTATTTTCTTAGTTTTAATTACTTTACCATGCTTGTTGAAAATCTCAAAAGTAAGAATTCGACTTCCATTGGCTCCATCAATCTTAACACGAGAATAATTACCATTATCCCCATCAATTAGTGGTGCAGTAGTCAACTCATACATAGGGTATCCATTCTCTCTTTCTTGCTTCAATACTTCATTTGTATTTTCATTTCCAGAAACGAATACAACACCGTCAAAATGACCATCATCCAATCTATTTAAGAAATTTTCATATTCCTTTTCATAGTGTACCATCGCATCACTAGCCTTGTCGTCCATAAATGGAACACTAGATACTATAAATTTAAAGGTTGCATTTGACCCCCACATATCCAAGAAGAATCTATCCATTTGTCTGCTACCATACAATGCTTTTTCATCTCCTTCTTCCACTCTAAACATACGGTCATCTAGCATAAAGATATCGATATCTTCATAATCGTATTTTTTGTACACACCATAATCTCTAAAAGTATAGTTATACACTTTTCGAGGCGTATTAGGCCAAAATAAATTAAAGGCCATTAAGGCGGAATCCTTTAAAGCTTTTGAAGAATTTGAGTTATGAACACCGTAATCATTTTTATTCCAAATAGCAATATGTGGAGTAGACTGCATAAATTCATTTACAGTCTCACGCTTTCTTACTTCCTTATATGAATTACATAGAGAAGCAAAACTTTCATATTCACCACCTTCAAGGTATACGTTATTTCCACCCCAGATCATGAAATCATTTTCTGTTTTGGTCATTTTTTTCAAAATATCTTCTGAACGACTATCCTTAGCATCAATATTCAAAGAAGCCCCAAACAAGAAATAAATATCGTCATCATGAGATCTTGAGGTATACAAAGTGAATTCTTCAAATACTAAATCACCATCAAGATAAACCTCTACATTATATTCAGAATCCTTACTTAGATTTTGAAGATCAATAACGACAGGAACTTCATCACCAAAATGAACAGGATGAACAGCTTTAAACCATTTATTATCCTTGTACTCATCTACAGATCCAACCAGATAATCGATATCAAACGATTTTTCCTCATTGAAATCCTCCAAATGCAATTTTATTTCTTGAGTTCCTTTAGGCACCAACAACCACATTCTTGAACTGTAGTTATCAATATAGGAAACCATAGGACCTGCAATCAATCCTTTTTCAACCTTATTTTCAGTTTTAGTTTTCGTGATAATTTGAGAACCTGCATTTTCTTTTACTTGAGCAAAAGCGGGACTCATAAGTGTAATTCCCAAAAACGCAGTTAAAAAGTTATTAAACTTCATAAAGATCTTTTTTATACAAACAAAGGCCCATCCTTAGGGCTCTTATAGTAAAATACGATAATGTTTACATCCGCACTAATATACAGATTTCAATCAGTAATTTGTAAATATAAAAATAGTTTAAATAAAAAAGGCTCCTTAACGGAGCCTTTTCAAAAAAATTATAAAAAATTACTTCACTTTAAGTAATTCAACATCAAATTCAAGCGTTGCTTTTGGCGGAATTACTGGTGGATAACCACCTTCTCCATATGCCATGTGGTAAGGAATAACAAGGGTTACTTTCTCCCCTACTTTCATTCCTTTAACACCTTCTTCCCATCCGGTGATAACCATTCCAGCACCTAATTCAAATTCAAATGGTTGATTTCTATTGTGTGAAGAATCAAATACGCTACCATCCAATAGACGACCTGTATAATGTACTGTTACTTTGTTACCCATTTTGGCTTCAGCACCCGTACCTTCTTGAGTAACTGCTTTAATCAAACCTGAAGGCTGAAAATCAGCATCCGGAAATTTCTTAGCATATTTATCAAGCATACTTTGTCTTTCTGACTCTTGATGCCCTTGTTCATCAGCAATATAACTTTGCAATGAAGCAACAAATACATCCTTAGCATTGAAAGCTACAGCTTTTTCTCCAACTGCCTCAATGGTAACTGATTTCATAAGATCACCACCAGCAATTTTATTTACAACTTCCATCCCTTCAACAACCTGACCAAAAACAGTGTGCTTACCATCTAACCATGGAGTCTCTAGGTGAGTAATAAAAAATTGTGATCCATTTGTTCCAGGCCCTGCATTTGCCATAGACAAAATACCAGGTCCGTTGTGCGTTAGGTCAGCGTGAATTTCATCTGGGAAATTATATCCAGGTCCACCAACACCACTTCCTTTAGGACAACCACCTTGAACCATGAAATTATCAATGACACGGTGAAATTTCAAACCATCGTAATACGGTTCTCCTGCTTCCTTTTCGTCATTATCTAAATCTCCTTTTGCCAAACCGACAAAATTAGCCACTGTCATTGGTGTTTTTTCAAACTCCAAGTTCAATACAATCTCTCCCTTATCTGATGAGATAATTGCATACAATCCTTCTGCTCTTGCCATTTCTATTTGATATCAATTAATTCTACGTCAAAAACTAAACTTGAATTTGGAGGAATTGGTCCAATACCTCTTGATCCATACGCTAGCTCAGCTGGAATGATCAAAGTAGCTTTAGCTCCTTTATTCATCAATTGGAATCCTTCATCCCATCCTGGAATAACTTTTCCAGCACCCAATGGAAATTCAAATTTTTGATCATATGGTCTTTGTGGGTTATAAGTACCTGTTTCTTTTGCAACAGATTCAACAGATGAATCGAATACAGTACCATTTAACAACTTTCCAGTATAATCTGCTTTTATTGTTTGACCTGCTTTTGCATTTGGTCCATTTCCTTCTTTAGAAATTACATAGTATAATCCGCTAGCAGTTTTTTCTGCGTTTGGATAGTTAGCAGCAATAAAGTCCGACAATTCCTTTCCTTTATTTGCCAATTCCTCAGCTTGTCTTTTTGATGCCTCAGCCTGATATTTCGTCAAACTTTCTTCAAAATTGATATTCTTCATGAAGTCTTTAGCCTTTTTATTGTCAGCAATGATTTCAACAGAAACAATATCATCTCCTTTTTCAATAGTATTTAACACTTCAAATCCTTCTACCACATGTCCAAATACACTGTGTTTATTATCTAAATGAGGAGTTGCCTTATGTGTAATAAAAAATTGAGATCCATTTGTATTCGGTCCAGAATTTGCCATAGACAAAATCCCGATAGTATCGTGTTTCAATTCTGAATGGAATTCATCCGGAAACTTATACCCTGGATCTCCTGATCCAGTACCTTGAGGACAACCACCTTGAATCATGAAATCAGCTATAACACGGTGAAATTTCAAACCATCGTAATATGGTACACCAGCTTCTTTTTCATCATTTTTCACAGTACCATTTGCCAAACCAACAAAATTCATAACTGTAAGTGGTGTTTTTTCATACTCCAATTCCAATTTGATGTCCCCTTTGCTTGTATGAATCACTGCTAATAAATCGTCACCTTTATTTCCTCCGTTATTTGCACACGAAGTAAAAGTCATGACTGCTGCCCCCAATACAGGAAGTAAGTACTTACCTTTAATCATTTTTTGTGTTTTTGATTACGTTGTTAATTTTCACTCTATATATTAGCACCTCACGAGGTCCAATCTTTTTTTTATCACCTTTGATGTCATATGCTAGATAAGAAGGCATAACAAAAGTGCCTTCGGTTCCTTTACACATCATCTTTACTCCTTCTATTAGTCCATTTACCGTATAATCCTTCTCAACATGAATTACGGTATCTTTAATATCGTAAAACATATGATCGTGAATATCGTTCACTTGATAACTCAATCGAACAACATCCCCAGTATTAGGCTTATAACCAGAACAATCTTTTGGATCAATATTGAATCTTAATCCTGTTTTCGTTTTATCAAAATCCCAATCTTTTATCGCTAACAAGGTATCTATAGCTTTTGACTCGTAGCTTATATAATCACGATTAAAATCTAGCAAATCATACTTTTTCTTGGTAGCGCTAATCGGTGCTACCGCAACAGGATCGGAGCAAGCACACAATGTACTAAAAATGAAAGCTAAAATTGTAATTATTTTCATTTGTTAAAATATTGCTCCAAATTAAGAAAAACATTTTGTTTGAAATAATCTTTAGCCTCATCCAAAGTACCTTCAAAAATTCCTCCTGCAGCATTCATATGACCTCCTCCACTGAATAGGTCTGAACAGATTCTATTTACCGCCAAATCTCCAATGGAACGTGTAGATAATTTCACTATCCCGTTCTGCTCCACAAAATACACCGCTAGGTTGATTCCTTTTAAGGATAGAGCATAATTCACAAATCCATCGGTATCCCCTTTTGAACAATTAAACTGGTCCAATTCTTCTTGTGTCAAGCTAATGAAAGCAGATTGATTGTTCTGAAAAATTTCCAATTTCTCATTTAAACAATAGCCTAACAATCTTAATCTAGATGCTTCTGTATTATCAAACAACAATTGATGAACCTTTGCATTGTTCATCCCACTTTCGATAAATTTAGAAGCAACTCTATGGGTTCCTACATCCACACTGCTAAAACGGAAAGATCCCGTATCTGTAACTATACCCGCATACAGGCATTCCATACCTTCGATACTCAATTTGTCCTCCCAGCCCATAGCTTCTAAAAACTCATAAATCAACTGAGAAGTAGAAGAAATTTCAGGTTTTGAAATAAATTCGTCACAAAAATCCGCAGGATTAATATGGTGATCGATCATTATTTTATAGGCCTTGGAGGCCGTGAAATAGGGTTCAACATCTGCTATTCTCCCTGGAGAATTATAATCCAATGCAAATAAAACTTCTGCAGATTCGATCAATTGTATAGCCTTTTCACTATTCTGTGAAAACAAAACGATATCATCCGCTCCTGACATCCAGGCAATAAAATCCGGGAAACCATCTGGTAAAACAATAGCCACATCATGTCCTAAATCTTTTAAAACTTTAGACAATCCAAGTGATGATCCCAATGCATCACCATCAGGTCCCCTATGACTTGTAAGTACAATTTTCTTGGATGTACTTAATAGCTTCTTTAAATTTTGGATATCGATCATTTATTTACGTTGTGTTTCCAGTTCCTTTTTCAAATATACCGCAGTATGACTCTTTGGATTTTTAATAATCTCTTGTGGAGTTCCCTCACAAATAATTACACCACCATTTTTACCACCATCCGGACCTAAATCAATAATATAATCAGCGGCCTTAATAACATCAAGATTATGCTCTATAATTAACACCGTATTTCCTTTATCAACCAATCGCTGTAATACTCCCATTAAAACTCGAATATCTTCGAAATGCAAGCCTGTCGTTGGCTCATCAAGAATAAACATAGTTTTCCCTGTATCACGTTTACTCAACTCAGTAGCAAGCTTTACCCTTTGCGCTTCACCACCTGACAGAGTGGTTGATTGTTGACCAAGTGTAATATATCCTAGTCCAACATCTTGAAGGGTCTTAATCTTTCTAAAGATTTTTGGAATATGCTCAAAGAAATCAACAGCTTCGTTGACACTCATATCCAACACCTCTGATATCGATTTCCCTTTATACCTAACTTCTAGGGTTTCTCGATTGAATCGTTTACCATTACAGGTTTCACAATGCACATATACATCAGGAAGGAAATTCATCTCTATCAACTTCAATCCTCCACCTTGACATGTTTCACAACGTCCACCAGCAACATTGAACGAGAATCTACCAGGCTTATAGCCTCTAATTTTCGCTTCCGGAAGATCCGAAAACAATTTTCTAATATCTCCAAGAACACCTGTATAAGTAGCAGGGTTAGACCTTGGAGTTCTACCAATAGGTGTTTGATCTATATCAATAATTTTGTCAATATGATCAATCCCTTCCAATCTATCATAAGGCATAGGAACTTTTACTGCTCTGTAGAAATAATGATTTAAGATAGGATATAGTGTCTCATTGATCAAGGTTGATTTTCCACTTCCAGATACCCCGGATACGCAAACCATTTTCCCGAGAGGGATATGCAGATCTACATTTTTCAAGTTATTACCTGTAGCACCAAAAAGGGATAAGGTATTTCCATTACCTTTTCTGTTTAAAGATCCTGGAATTTCTTTTTCACCATTTAGATAAACTGCCGTATCGGTATTGGATTTTAAAATATCTTCCAGTGTACCTTGAGCTACAATTTCACCACCACGTTTTCCAGCCCCTGGACCCATATCAATAATATGGTCGGCCTCCTCCATCATTTCTTTATCATGTTCTACAACAAGAACACTGTTCCCCAGATCACGAAGATTCTTTAAGGAAGTAATTAGTTTAGTATTATCTTTTTGATGTAAACCAATACTAGGTTCATCCAAAATATACAAAACACCTACTAGCTGCGAACCAATTTGAGTCGCAAGCCTAATACGCTGTGCTTCCCCTCCTGAAAGGGTTTTACTAGATCTATCAAGACTTAAATAATTTAGACCTACGTCCAAAAGAAAACTAAGTCTTGTTTTAAGTTCCTTTAATATAGGAGTTGCAATGATATTTTGTTTTTCGGAAAGGAAATTTGGAATATTATCCATCTCTTGAAACAACTCATCCAAATCCATTGCCGAGAGCTCTCCAATATGTCTATTGTTTAATTTGAAATGTAGCGATTCCTTTTTCAAGCGTGCGCCACCACATGCCGTACATTTTTCGGATTGCATATAGTCTTTTGCCCATCTTTTGATAGAGGCAGAACCGGCATCCTTATATTGATTTTCTATAAAAGCAATGACACCTTCAAAACTCAATTTATAATCTTGAGTTATTCCCAGATTCTCATTGTGAATAGTAAAATGTTCGTTCGAACCATATAATATAACTTCCTTCGCTTCTGCTGGAATTTTGTCCCAAGCATCTGTTAATGAAAACTTATATTTCTTACTGATTACTTCCAGTTGGCTAAACATCCAATTTCTCTTAAAGTTTCCAACAGGAGAAATTGCTCCATTTTGAATACTTTTTTTCCCGTCGGGTATCACCTTCGCCATATGTACCACTTCCATCTGCCCTAAACCATTACATTTAGCACAGGCACCTTTTGGGGAGTTGAATGAAAATGAATTAGGTTCTGGTGTAGAATAAGCAATACCAGAATCCGGACACATTAAGCTACGACTAAAGTATCGCAATTCATTGGAGTTCCATTCCATTACCATCATGACATCTTGACCATATTTCATGGCCACTTGCAAGGATTCTTTCAATCTATTAAAACTAGATTCTTCAACCATCACTCTGTCAATCACCAATTCGATATCATGGGTCTTATATCTATCCAGTTTCATCCCTGAAACCAATTCGCGTATTTCACCATCTACGCGAACTCTTAGAAAACCGTTTTTTATCAATTGCTCAAACAAATCTCTATAATGACCTTTTCTTGATCTAACTATTGGAGAAAGTATCGCAATTCGTTTTCCTAAATAATCTTGACGAATTAAATCTAAAATTTGCTCATCCGTATAGGAAATCATTTTCTTTCCCGTTTCAAAAGAATAAGCATCAGCAGCTCGAGCAAAAAGCAACCTCAAAAAATCATAGATTTCAGTAATAGTACCTACTGTACTTCGCGGATTTTTACTAGTAGTTTTTTGTTCTATGGCTATAACTGGACTCAATCCATTTATCTTATCAACATCTGGCCTTTCCAAATTGCCTAAAAATTGTCTTGCATAGGATGAAAAGGTCTCAATATATCTACGCTGACCTTCGGCATAAATGGTGTCAAAGGCCAATGACGATTTCCCACTACCACTCAATCCTGTGATAATAACCATTTGGTTTGAAGGAATTTCAACGTCAATAGACTTCAAATTATGTTCCCTAGCTCCTAATACTTCAATTTTATCCAAAGAATAATCGTTTGCCATAGTTTGCGAAAAAAATAATATGCAAAGCTACGAAATCTCTAAGATTGAAAAATTAAAAATTGTTATTATTACTGAATTTCACCACAGTTTTTGCGTTTTTGTACAAGATTAATTACATGAATGAATTGGATCGACCTCCCTTTATTCGCACTGAACTTTAATTCAATATTTCGTATCCATCCTAACAAATACATGAGTTAACAATAAAATATTTAACATTCAATAATATCTATTGATACATTTTTTTTGTATTATTATATTATTAAATACTTAAATAGAAAGTGTATGAAGGGTTTAATCTTTACTTTTTCAGTCCTATTTGGACTAAGTACAACTATCGCTCAAACTGACCGATACGTCACCGAAATCTTTTCAGATTCGGATATAGAAATAACAAACAATCTTACCTATGGATCTAATGTAAATTATATGCCGGCTTCGGTTGGAGGTAATGATATTGGAGATATTGTAGCCGCTGTTGGTGCAATTTTAGGAGGGGCTGATTTAGACACTCTTCTAAATTTCATTGACCTGAAGATGGATATTTATCAACCAAACCAAACAGTTGATACAGTATCAGAAAGGCCTGTTATATTGTATGTTCATACAGGTAATTTTTTACCACCTCCTGCCAACGGAGGACCCACTGGATCAAAAGATGATTTAATGGCTGTAGAACTTTGTACACAAATGGCCAAGCGGGGATATGTTGCAATAGCTGCAAATTACAGACACGGCTGGAATCCATTATTACCAAACGAAGAAGATAGAACCAAAGGGCTATTAAATGCTGTCTACAGAGCCATTCATGATATTAAACAAGCTGTAAGATTCACAAAAAGTGAAGCTACAACATATCATATCGATAAAGAAAAAATTGCCCTATTTGGAATGGGATCTGGTGGTTATGTAGCCTTGGCCTACTCTACATTGGATGAAGCTGAAGAATTATATTTAGATAAGTTTGTTGGAACAGACACGGTTCCTTTTATTGACACGATATTATCGGGTCCAATTTCTGGTATCGGAGGTTTACTAAATGCTTATACTGCAAATGGAGAATCCGATGAGATTCATGCATGTATCAATACTGGTGGAGCATTAGCGGATACCAGTTGGTTGGCTCAAGGTGATGTCCCAATGATCGCCTTTCAAACGATAAGAGATCCATTTGCGCCATTTGAAGATGGAATCGTAAAAGTTCCTACAACTAATGGTAGTGTGGTAGAGGCTTTTGGAGCTAATACCTTTATAGATATGGCCAATGCATATGGGAATAATGATGTATTCAGAAATCTTAATATCTCAGATTCTTATACTACAGCTGCCGAATCAAGATATGGAATGAGTTATCAATATTTCCTTCCAGCTCCTAATGATTCTATTCAAGTGAATGAAGATATGGACGGAATGTTTCCTTTCTTATTACCTTTAGCTGGATCTAGATTCGAAAATCAAGGTTCACCTTGGGATTGGTGGGATCCAAATTCAACAATTGCTCAAACTGTTGTTGCGGTAATAGGTGGAAATGACATCACAGCACATATGGCTGCATCTGCATCTAATCCAGACATGAGTGAAACTAAGTGCAAGACCTATTTAGATACGATTCAAAATTACCTACAACCTCGATTAGTATTGTCTTTAGGTTTACCTAACAATATCGGATTAGATGAGTATGAAATAGCTGGTTTAGAAGCATTCCCTAACCCTGTTCAAGACAATTTAAACATTCGTTCTGAAGAGACTATTTCGGAAGTTCATATCTACGATATTTCAGGAAAAATGATTAAAAAGCTTTTATCTGTCGATAAAAATTATTTAATTGTACCAAGAAACAACATCGAAAATGGTATTTATTTCGTGAAAATCATCGCGAATAACGGACATTCCAGCACGCTTAAAATAAGCTGGAAATAAAAAAAATTATTCTTATTACATTATCAATATCTCAATAATTTTATACACTAAGAGTTTTCTAAAGCAAAAGCCATCCTGAATATTCGGGATGGCTTTTGTTATTCTTGATAAAATAGTTTTAAAATTATTGCCTTTATATAAACATAAAGTATTTTTGCAGTGATAATATAAAAAGGTCAATTTTATGAAGCCAATACAAGTCATCTCAGTAATGTCAGAACTTGGTGCTGGAACAAGAGGTGCAAGCCTTGGAATGCAAGCACTATGGGTTGCATGTCTTAATAAGCAAAGTTCCTTCCTGAAGGATCATGCAATTCTACATGTAGAACCGCAAAATGATCTTCTTTTATCTACTTCGAACACACCTTACGCCAAACAAATTGAAGGGATCAATGCTATATATGATAAAACCTCCCAAACCATAAAAGAAACGGTTGCTCAACATAAATTCCCATTATTGATTTCCGGGGACCATTCGGTTGCTGGCGGAACCATTAAAGGAATCAAGGAGGCTTTCCCAAATAAAAGACTTGGCGTAATCTGGATCGACGCACATGGTGATCTACACACTCCTTATACAACGCCATCAGGCAACGTACATGGAATGCCATTATCTACCGCATTAAAAATGAATAATTTGGCGTCTCAAATCAATGATTTGGACGAAAACACCAAAAACCAATGGGACAAATTATGTGGACCGGAAGCTCGTCTTCAAGCAGAGGATTTGATTCTATTTGGTGTGCGAGACACAGAAATTCCCGAAGATGAACTAATAGAACGCTTAGGGATAAAGAACTATTCTGTAGAAGAAGTTCGCAGAAGAACTGCAAAACAATGTGCTTTGGAATGTTTGGAACAATTGAAAGATTGTGACATGCTATATATTTCATTTGATGTTGACAGCATGGATTCTTCTATTTCAAAAGGAACAGGAACTCCCGTAATCAATGGATTCAGCCAGGTTGAAATTGAAAAAATACTGCATTTCCTACTTAAGGATGAGCGAATAGCATGCTTTGAAATGGTGGAGATCAATCCAACATTAGATAATAAAGGAAATAAAATGGCTGAAGTATCTTTTGAAATTCTTGAATTTGTAATGAACAGCCTAGAAAAATAGATTGAAACTAGTTGAAAAGTAATCTCTAAAAGAATTTCATAGAGATGAATAAAAACTATATTTGCAAAAATTTTATCCTCAAATCTTAGATTTGACAGAAATACAATTATGAACCAAGTAGAAATTAAAGTCCAAGAATCGGTTGAAAAAATCGTTCAAGACCTTTATGGAATAAATCAACCAACGGTTAGTTTTCAGAAAACGCGTAAAGAGTTTGAAGGAGATGTAACATTGGTAGTATTCCCATTTGTGAAAATGGCTAGAAAAAAGCCTGAGCAAGTAGCTGATGAACTTGGTGAAAAGTTGGTGGAAGAACTTGACATTGTGATAGGATACAATGTAGTAAAAGGCTTCTTAAACCTTAGTATTTCGGATGCGTATTGGTTAGATTTCTTAAAGCAAGCCTTAGTAGAAGATAACCAATTTGGGAATGTTGATATCAATGATCAATCTGAAAAGATGATTGTAGAATACTCATCTCCAAACACGAACAAGCCACTCCATTTGGGACATATCCGTAATAATTTATTGGGGTATTCAGTTGCTCAAATCTTGGAAGCTTCAGGAAGAAATGTATTTAAAGTACAGGTAATAAACGACCGTGGTATTCACATTTGTAAATCTATGCTAGCATGGCAGAAGTTTGGAAATGGTGAAACACCAGAAAGCACAGGACTAAAAGGTGATCATTTAGTAGGTAAATACTATGTAGCTTTTGACAAACACTATCGTGCCGAAATGGAAAGCCTTATAGCTGAAGGCATGGATAAAGATGTTGCCAAAAAACAAGCTCCTATCCTACTTGAAGCACAAGAAATGTTGCTTAAGTGGGAAAATAAAGATCCTAAAACTATTGAACTATGGGAAACCATGAATCAATGGGTATATGACGGGTTTGCTAGCACTTATGATAGAATGGGCGTTTCTTTCGATAAAAACTATTACGAGAGTAACACCTATATATTAGGTAAAGAGCATGTTCTTCAAGGTATTGAAAAAGGCATATTTTATAGAAAAGAGGATGGTTCTGTATGGTGTGATTTGACAGAGGAAGGTCTGGATCATAAATTAGTTTTAAGATCAGATGGAACTTCTGTTTACATCACTCAAGATATTGGAACTGCCATAGAGCGTCACCAAGATTTCCCTTTCAATAAAATGGTATACACCGTAGGTGATGAACAAGATTATCACTTTAAGGTACTATTTATCATTCTAAAGAAATTGGGATATACTTGGTCTGAAGGATGTTCTCACCTATCCTATGGAATGGTAGATTTACCTTCAGGTAAAATGAAATCGAGAGAAGGTACCGTTGTTGATGCAGATGAATTAATGCAGAAAATGAACGACGAAGCCAGAGCGATTTCAGAAGAAAGAGGGCACCTTGAAGGAATGACAGAGACTTTCCAGGAAGGATTGTTCGAAATGATCGGGATGTCGGCATTGAAATATTTCATACTGAAGGTAGACCCTAGAAAACGTATGATGTTTGATCCTAATGAGTCTATTGACCTTCACGGAAATACTGGACCATTTATCCAATATACTTACGCACGTATTTCTTCGATTTTAAGAAAAGCGGAATGGAATGGAGCGTTTACAGCCATCCCATTAGACATGCCTGCTAAAAATGTAATTAAAAAATTACATGAATATCCACAGGTAATTCAAACCGCTGCAGAAGAACTTTCTCCTGCATTGATTTGTAATTATACCTTTGAGTTGGTGAAGGAATATAACCACTTCTACCAAAGCACACCTATATTGAGAGAAAGCGACGAGTCGTTGAAACAGGCAAGAATTGCTCTTTCAACCAAAGTTGCACAGACTATTAAAAGTGCCATGATATTATTAGGAATAGATGTTCCTACTAGGATGTAGATTATTTTTACTATTTTAGGCACTTAATTACTAAGAAACAAAAAACAAACACATATGTCCAATAATCTTTTAAAAGGAAAAAGAGGAATCATTTTCGGAGCATTGGACCCGAACTCCATAGCCTGGAAAGTGGCTGAATCTTGTCACGCACAAGGTGCTGAATTCGTTTTAACTAATGCTCCTATCGCTATGCGTATGGGAACCATTAACCAATTAGCGGAAAAATGTGGAGCTCAGGTTATCGCTGCAGATGCAACCTCTATGGAGGATTTGCAAAATTTATTCTCCAAATCTATGGAGATCCTTGGTGGTAAAATCGACTTTGTATTGCATTCTATCGGGATGTCAATCAATGTTCGTAAAGGAAATCACTATACAGAGTTGGATTACGAAATGTTACACAAAGGTTTTGACGTATCTGCGGTATCATTCCACAAGGTACTTCAAACGGCTTATAAAATGGATGCCATCAATGAATGGGGATCTGTTTTAGCATTATCTTATATTGCAGCTCAACGTGCTTTTCCAGATTATAATGATATGGCTGACAACAAAGCTTATTTGGAGTCAATCGCAAGAAGTTATGGTTACCACTACGGTAAAAAAAGTAAAGTACGTGTAAATACAATCTCTCAGTCTCCTACTATGACAACTGCAGGTAGCGGTGTAAAAGGATTTGATGGATTTGTTAAGTACGCAGATGTAATGTCTCCGCTTGGAAATGCCTCTGCTCAAGAATGTGCAGATTACTGTGTCTCATTATTCTCTGACTTGACGAAAATGGTAACTATGCAAAACCTTTTCCATGATGGTGGTTTCTCTTATACAGGAATCAGTATGGAAGTTATGGATATGTTCACTGAAAATGGAATTAAAAAATCTTAAGATTCGACCAAAGCATATTTTAAAAGCCATTACCGCTAGGTAGTGGCTTTTTTTATGTCCTAATAATCCCTAAATTGAAGAATTGAGGCCATTCATTGAACAAATTTGAAAGTAGTCAGACATTTTTATAGCTTTGAATTGATCAAGCTCACTCTATGAAAGAACACAATCGTTTATTGACCATTTTAACCTGGTTTTGCTACTGGCTCATTCTAATTTTCTTTTATCATCGACCCAACCATTTTGAATTTACCTTGGTTAAGGCAACATTTATTGGGTTGAACCATTTTGCCATTTTCTACATCTGTACCAAATACCTCTTACCCAAGCTATACGATTCCAAAAGATGGTTTCTGCTAATAGGATCCGGTGTACTACTTACTTTACTATTCTTATATTTTAATTTTCAATTTAGCTTAGGCTTCGATCCTATTTTCTCGGACCACTTTGTGGAAAGATTATTTGATCGAGCTGCAAGAGGTAAAAAGCGATTCCACCCCTCTCACATCTTATTTATGCGAGAAATTAGCCTCAATATTATTGTCCTTTTTGCCAGTACCATTTACCATCTTAACACGAAATTAAGACTCAAACAACAAAGAGAAATTGAATTAGAAAATGAAAACCTTGATGCAGAAATGAACTTTCTCAAATCACAGATCAACCCTCATTTTCTTTTCAATGCCATGAACAATGTTTATTCACTCGCTATTCGCGAATCCAAGGAAGTTCCTGATAAGATATTGAAGCTATCCGAAATGTTGCGTTATGTCCTATATCATACCGATAATAAACATGTTCAGATAAGGCAAGAAATAGGCTATATCAAAAACTTTATCGATTTTCAATTATTAAAGGACGACCGATATGCACATGCCATTTCTCTGGAATTGAATGTTCAAAACGACAAAGTATCCATCGCCCCCATGATACTTATACCATTCATTGAAAATGCTTTTAAACACGGTCAAATAGATGAGCAAAACCCTTTGACTATCCAATTAGAAGCCAATGAAGAGACTTTGAATTTCTCCGTTCATAACGCTTTGAATAAAGGCAATTATATAAAGGATAAAACCGGAGGGATTGGTATTCTAAATGTAAAAAGGAGATTGGATCTACTTTATAGAGAAAAACAATCTCTTCAAATAGAGCAAAGCGATACATCGTACAGTGTTCAACTCACCATTCAACTAGAATCATGAAAGACATAACATGTATTATTATAGATGATGAAAAGCCAGCTATAGCGCTTTTAGAGACATTCGTAGAAAAAACATCACTACTTAGGCTAAATAGCTTTCAAAATCCTCTAGAAGCACTTGTCTTCCTTAGAAATAATCCCGTAGATATTGTATTCTGCGATATACAAATGAAGGAATTGAGTGGTCTTTCTTTAGCGGAGATGAAAATGGGCACTTGTCAATTTATCCTAACAACGGCCTATGAAGAATATGCATTGAAAGGGTACGAATTGAATGTATGCGATTATTTATTGAAGCCCTTCTCCTTTGAACGATTTTTACAAGCGGTAGATAAGGCTATCCATCAACTGGAAAATACAAACAGCACTTCAAAGATAAGTCATGAGAAGGAATTCATTTTGATCAAGGCAGATCAAAAACTGCATAAAATTCCATACAATGATATTCTTTATATAGAAGGGCTTAGAGAATATGTAAACTTTTTAACCAACAACAAGGAACTTATTACATTGGAGTCTCTTAAAAAGCTTGAAAAAGACCTTCCGGACAATTTTGTTCGTGTCCACAAGTCATATATAGTGAATAGCGATAAGGTTCAATCTTTATATGGCAATATGTTGATCATTGGTAAAAAGGAGATTCCAATTGGGAAAAGTTATAAAAAGGAAGCTTTGTTAAAAATCTTTGGAGATGTGTAGTTAATACTCTCTGGAAATAAAAAAAGCCTTGTGAATATTCACAAGGCTTTTTTTTTATCTAGTATCCATCCTAATGTCGGACTGTAAAAGCAATGTTTTTCACCTCAGTAGCATTTTGAAGCATGAGGTAATACATACCATTGGAAAGTTCTTCAGTAGAAATTCTAAAATCTCCATTATACATTGTACCACTCTGTACTTGAGCCCCCAATGTATTAATTACATGGTAATTCAATTCATCAACAGAAGATGGCATTCCACCGATATTCAACTCATTTCTAGCAGGATTTGGATATAAAATCAAATTAGCTTCCGCCAATATATCATCTACACCTAATGAATCCTGAAATAATTCATTTGAATAATCGAAACATTCATTGTTCATTCCTTCAACATAACAAGCATAAGTACCTATCTCCTCATATGCATAATATGGCTGTGGAGTAACAGCAATCACTACACCATCTAACAACCAATGGTAGGCAGAAACAGCACTATTTGTAGTTGCTACAATTAATGGATATTCAACATGAATATTCACATAAAATAATGGTGGTGTTGGAATGTTAATCGTTACATGCTGAATGATAGGACCATTTTCAGAAGCAGGCGTATTATCCGTTACCGTAAAAGTATAAGAACCTTCAATGATAGTATACGGATCAACTGTATAATATTCAAAATTATATGGAGGTGTTCCACCTGTTGTATTCTCTCCTTCTATATCTATAGAACCAGGAATAGTATTACATGGAGGAAAAATGATATCTGGACTAATGTTGATTGGGAAAATACAATCACCATCATCTATAGTATTATAAGGATCATAATTGTAGGCATCAGGGTCCGTGCAACCAATTCTAGAAATATCAATCGTCTCATCAATACTTAAAATACAATTTTCAACTTGACCATTGATATCAACGGTAAAGTCAAAATATCCTTCAAGGTATAAACTATCACCTGCCAATAAACTCAAGGCTGAATCCAATGGGAATTCCAGAATATCATATCCGAACACACCACCTGCATAGGCTGGAACAGTCGTCACAAGTGACCCTGGGTGAACATCAAAATTCATCCCGTTCGTATTAGTTTCAACAAAAAAGATCATCGCATTATCAAAAGAAAAAGTCTCCAGGAAATTCTGGATAATAACACGAAAAATAGGATTCCCTGATCCATCAACTGTGACTTCCATTGAAAGGAAATCTATGAATGGACAAATAGTTGTAATACAATAATTATCAAGATCTAAAATTACAGTAGATTCGTAGTTAAAAGCGTTTGGATCACTACAACCCCAAGTGTTGATTTGGGTAGGCGTATAATCGAATTCAGTACAAGCCAAGTCTAAAGAACTAAAGGTAAGCGTTCCTGCCACGAAGAAACCTGAAATAATATTAGATTCCTTAATATCCACTAAAACATTTTGATTAGTAATCGGGAAAAAAACGGTGTCAATACCCTGTGCAATATCCATGAGCACTGAACTAACAGCGATAGTATACCCGTTAATTGGAGTCATAACTGCCGTAATTGTAACATCATCATACGAACCAGAACTTGAATTATTCAATTCAACCGCTACGTAATAGCCACCTGAACCATCTTCAATTACAGAAAATGCAGTAAGTGGAGTAATACTTAAAGAGTCACACTGTGCAAAAACTGATGTTGCCATCAGAAAGAAAAACGAAAATAAAATAGATAGCTTTCTCATAATTAGCTTATAGGATTTGATTTAATGATAAATCGAACCTTGTAAAATTAAGGATTTTGATTGAATTGCGAATAAATATGAACATTTTTTTACTCATTTTTAAATCCGTTTCAAAAACATCGCTAATCCCTTAATTATAAATGAATTCGGTATTTAGGGGTATAGATTTTATTGAATAAATGTGTAAATATCATTTATTAATCTTATCTTTAGTTAACGATTTCACCGAAAACGATGCAACATAAGGGTAAATATGATTCGTTAGCAGGAAAGGTTATTTTGGCCGACCCGCTAATGATGGATACGAATTTCAAGAAGTCTGTCTTGATCATGGCTGAATACGGTCCAAAGGGAGCAATTGGGTTCGTTTTGAATAAAAAACTGAATTTTACATTAAGCGAAATAATAAACGATTCCAAGTTTAATTTCGATCCTCAAATTTACTATGGTGGACCTGTAGAGCAAGACAATTTATTTTTTCTTCACTCCATTCGGGAAATTGTTACAGACGGCAGTTTGGAAATTGCCCCTAACCTATTTTGGGGTGGTGATTTTGAATCCCTTCAATCTGAAGAATGTATCAAATATATACGTCCCGACAATATTCGTTTTTTTCTTGGGTATTCCGGATGGGATTTTGATCAGATAAAAGATGAATTGAAGGACAATTCCTGGATAGTTGCAGACAAGCCTATTGAAAATTTACTTCATCTACCTGATCAAAGTATGTGGTTTGACTTGATGAAAAAAATCGGGGGCACTAAACGCATTTGGATCAATACCCCCGAGCATATTTTCATGAATTAAAAGCCAATTGCTTTAATTCTTCTACAAAGGTCTCCATCATAGAAGCCTTGTATTCTTTATTTTTATATTTTGAAACAAATTGTAATCCACTAACAGCATTTGAAACCCAAATTTCGTCAGCTGAACTCAATTCATAATTTCTAATCGGGTCATTTTTCACCTCTATTTTCAGCACTTCAGCGATCTTTAGAATTTGCTTTCTCATGATGCCGTCTAGGCAACCTTCCTTCACATCTGGTGTGATGATCACATTATCCTTAATCACGAAAAGGTTGGAATTTTGACTTTCAATCACATGCTGATCTGTATTCTGGATAAATACTTGATCAAGATCCGACTCCTCGGCAAAAATAGAAGCTAAAACATATAAGATTCCATTGTTGCTTTTAATAGTAGATAAATCTGACTTCGCCTTTTTATGGTCAAAATAGATATCAGCAGAAAGTCCATCTTGCTTTATATCAAAAGCCACAGAATCTAATGCTTCACATTCAACTAAGAAATTTACAGATCTATTTGTTGGTGTATACAAACCACCATCCTTACGCCAGAAGTTTATGCGAATACGACAAGAACTTTCAGAGAGCCCGTTCGCCTTAACTGTATCCAAGACTAAATCATGCAAATAATCCATATTCAATTTGGAAGGAATATCCATTCTAAGCATACACATGCTACCCATTGCACGAAAGTAATGATCCTCCCAAAATAGGATTTTCCCATTTTCGCAACGCATGCTCTCAAACAATCCGTCACCATATCTGAATGATCGATTGTTGGCAGATAAGTTGAATGCTGACTCAGCAATCAATTCACCATTATAATTTATAATACTCGTACTCATTTCTTTAGTATCTAGTTATCCATATAGGATTAAGACTTTGCATTTTGAAGAGCAGTTACCAAAGCGATAAAGTCTGCACTTTTCAAAGATGCTCCCCCTATAAGACCTCCGTCCACATTGGGACAAGCAAATAATTCATCTGCATTTGAAGGTTTGCAACTACCACCGTATAAAATAGTAGTTTTTTCCCCTAAGGCATTTCCAAATTTTTCAATCAATAAACTACGTACAAAGGCGTGCATTTCTTCTGCCTCAGCACTAGATGCTGTTTTACCAGTTCCAATAGCCCAAACTGGTTCATATGCCAGAATGATCTTTTCTACTTCCACAACAGAAAGATGGAATAATACCCCTTCTATTTGACGCTTTACCAAATCGAAGTGATTTCCCCCTTCTCTTTCTGCAAGCTGCTCTCCGAAACAGAAGATAGGAGTCATATTCTTAGCCAAAACCTGCTTTACCTTATTCAAAAGCATAGCATCATTTTCTCCTTGATACTCTCTTCTTTCAGAATGTCCTAATATCACGTATTCTACTCCAACTGAAGACAACATGCTTGCAGAAACTTCACCTGTAAAAGCACCTTTTTCTTCCTCATGACAGTTTTGTGCAGCAACTTGGTACCCACTACCATTCATCAAGGATGATAAAGAAGCTAAATGGATAAATGGAGCTGCAATAATACAATGGTGATTCCCTTCCAATTCGGGACCATTCTCCAATATTTCCTTACACAATTCCATACCTTCATTATAGGTATTGTTCATCTTCCAGTTTCCTGCAACTATATACTTTCTCATGTTTTTTTGCTTATTCTTGGATCCAACCAACTATATATTTGGTCCACAAAGATATTAATCAATACGAATATGAACGAAATAAATAGAACGATTCCCATCACAACTGGCAAATCCATTTGTTCTAAACTCTCCACCATCAATTTACCTATACCATCCCAGGCAAATATATATTCTATAAATACAGCACCTGCCAACATAGATGCAAACCAACCTGAACTTGTTGTAATAACAGGATTTAATGCATTCCTCAACCCATGGACGATCAATACTCGGTATTCTGACAATCCTTTGGCTCTAGCCGTTCGGATATAATCTTCTTCCATAACAGATTCGAGTGACGCCTTTGTCAATTGGGTAATAACTGCCAAGGGGCGAATACCTAATGTAACAGCCGGTAATATTAAATTCTTCCAGACTATATACTGTCCATTGCCTAAATCATCTACTTCATATAAACTTCCCGTCATGGAGAAACTAAAAATATCCTTTAGATAAAAGCCAAAAAACCAAGCAATGCATACAGAAGCAAAAAAGGATGGAACAGCCATTCCTAATATACTGACCCCTTCAAATAGAAACTGAACAATAGGATGCTTATAAATGGTCAATATCAAACCAAATAATATACCTAGAATAAATGCTATGGATATAGCAAATATTGCCAGCACAAAGGTATTTAGGATTTTATCCATCAATAAATTACTGACAGGCGTATCTTGTTTCTGGAAGGAATTCCTTAGATAAGGCCACTTAACTACACATGCCCAATCCTCGCCAGCAAACAATTGTGCGTAGCTATACTTGGATTCTGACAAATAATGGATTTTTGCTTGGTCTGAAGTTCCGTGTAGAGATAGAGGAGACAAATCATTTAGCCAATATATATACTGTTGTTCCAATGGTAAATCAAATCCATAGCGGGCTCTGATCTTTTGAACTTGTTCTTCATTTTCATGCTGATCTAACATCATTTGTGCAGGATCACCAGGCAAAACATTAAACAAGAAAAAAATCAAAGTGACCACCCCAAAAAGGATGGCCACTCCATGAATCATATGTTGAAATAATTTTTTGATCGCCCTAGATTTAGAATTTCTCCGGCACTTCGTTGAAATGCCATTTGTCTTGAATAGTCCCTTTTTGAATTCGAATAATTCCAGGGTTTGAACGAACAATTGTTTTCAATGTGGTCTCATCTGTATTGAAAACCTCCATCGGCATATTTTGAGCTTCAAAAAACTGAGTCGTTTCCTCCAATCCTGAAGCAGTTAAAGCTATTACCTTTTTATTGGATTCAAGTGCACTTCTAACATAGGAGTTTATTTTCTCCCAACCTTCTTCCTTAGATTTACTCATGCTATAGGCAATCACTATGATCACATCCTCCATTGCCAGTACATCCTCTGTTAAATCATATCCTTCTCTATCTGAAATAGAAAAATCATGGATGGGTGGTTCGTAACCTTTTTCAACTAAAATAGGTTCTTTATCAGAAAGGTATTTCCAGTTAGTATCTGACCAGTCAATATTTTCCATCTTCACCTTTTTCAACTCACCTGTTGAAATGTGTTGCATGAAAACCATAAATTGATCTTGTGGTGCACCATCCGGAATGGTCATTCCATCTGTTATATTGGCATCCAACTTATAAGGACGATAATCCTTTATTGGTAGATAGTTATAGGTATACATGGTGAACATCAGTGATGTAAATGTTGACATCCACATGATAGAACGAGCACGACCTCCCTCCGACTTGTAGTAATTCATTAAGATCCACCCCAAGCCAAATAATCCAGTAGAGAAGACTATAGGGAACCACCATCTGAAAGTCCATAAGGAAAAAAATGATATTAAACCAAGTGTTATGATCAATAATTTTCCTGCTAATTTTTTATCCGTAAAAGATTCATTGGAACGTTTAAAGAAGAGAACCAAGATAAATAACAATAGTACTACATCCTTTATAAACGATTGCCAAGGTGTAAATTTCAAAGCATCTCCAAAACATCCGCAATCAGTGACCTTATCAAAATAGGCCGAATAGAACGTTAATCCAGAAAAGAATAGAATCATCAACAGTAAAGACCAAGCATTAAATTTAGGCTTGATACCAAGGATCGCGTTCAACCCTAAAACAATCTCCGCAACACACATTACGATTGCGATTGTTAATGCATATGGCATTAAAAAGGGAATGTCGAAAACAGCTTCAGAGAAGTACTCTTCCAATTTAAATGAAAAACCAACTGCATCATTGGCCTTAATTAACCCGGAAAGAATAAATAATCCACCGACAAAAACTCTAGAAAAGGAAAGTAGTGATTTCATAATATTAATCTAAATTTTCTTCTAATCGAATAAGGGCAAACACAGCATAATTGAACATATCCTGATAATTTGCATCCAAGCCTTCTGAAGCAACCGTAACACCGGCATTGTCTTCAATTTGCTTAACGCGCAGTAATTTTTGCAGAATCAAATCAGTGATGGATGAAATACGCATTTGTCTCCATGCTTCACCATAATCGTGATTTTTTGCGATCATCAATTGACGAATTTCTTCGCTGTATCTTTCGTAATCAGCAATGGCTTCTTCTGCAGTCATATCAATTTCTTCCACAACTCCTCTTTCCAATTGGATTAAGGCAATAATGGTATAATTGACAATGGCAATAAATTCAGAATGCACACCTTCGTCCACCAACTGAACACCTTTATTTTCAATGCTTCTAATACGAGAAGCTTTGATATAAATCTGATCGGTCAATGAGGCCAAACGCATTACACGCCAAGCACAATGATAGTCCTTTAGTTTTCTACTAAATAGATTTTTACATCGAGCTACCACCTCATCGTATTGCTCCATGGTGTCCATATTCTTAAATGTCTTTTCTACTGCCAACATCGCTATCTTTTAATTCACCTAAATTTAATAATTTCTTACAAAACTTCACTATCAAAATTAAAAGGAAGCAGTAGATAGTTTTAAACGAGTAAAGACTTTTTTAGTATATAGTGGGAAATCTGCTTTCTGCAACCAACCGTAATAACCTGCATCTTTAGTGAATACATCCACAACTAATTTCCCTTTATACTTACCAAAATTGAAACATGCCTCCCCTTTTGAATTGGAAACTACCAATCCAGCAAAGTCGACATTTCGTTTGTTATGTGAGGAAAATTTTGACAAGAAATCCATGTCATTTTTCAAATTCTCGTATTTGTCCAACTGAGATTTCAATACTTCATAAGTAGCTTTGGTATCTGCTTCCGCTCCGTGCGCTCCTTCCAAAATCTTATCGCAATAAAATTTGTAGGCTGCAGTCAATGTTCTAGGCTCTTGTTTAAAGAAGATCGTTTGAACATCAATCAGTTTTCTATTATGTAGATCCAACTCGATTTCAGTTCTCAACAGCTCCTCAGCCAATAAAGGAACATCAAACCTATTTGAGTTATAACCTGCTAAATCAGCATCTTGAATAAACTTGTAGATCTCTTTTGCCAATTGTTTAAACAAGGGTTTATCTGCAACCATCTCATCGGTAATACCATGGATGTCTGAGGACTCTTTTGGAATTGGTATGGAAGGATTCACCAACCAGGTTTTGATTTCCTCTGTACCATTTGGAAGCACCTTCAAAGCACTCATCTCAACTACCCTATCCTTTGCTATATTTGTCCCTGTTGTCTCTAAATCAAAAAATACAACTGGTTTCTTTAGGTTCAATTCCATTCGAGGTTTTTTTCTTTGTTTTAATCCTCACAAATATATTTTTTTCCAAGTCTAGAACCAACTATAATTTTGATCGAAATCAAACTATTTTCTCAAACCTCGTTTATCCCTTATTTTGAAGTGATGTTGTCCCTATTAAATTTTAGTTAATGATCAGCATTAGCTCAACCTAGGTGCTAAGGTTTAAGAGAGTCCTTTATTGGATTTCTATATACAAGCTTAAAAGAACTGGATATTAAATCAACCATTATTCAAGTTCCTCCACTTTTGAATACTCCAGAAACCAAATATGTCTTACTTCGGTCTCCGATTTAAGTGTACTAATAAGTATACGATCTTCTGTCAATTCTACCACATCAAATTCACGGTTTGCCATCACCGGTTCAAAATCGTCAAACTCAAAATATAGGGTGTTATCTTCTTCATCAAGGTACCACAATCCAGATGTACTGGACGGCTCCATTTCAGTACAAAATTCATTCAAATCGTATAATACCTGCCCTTCATTAAAAAATATAAGCTCATCATCCTTCACACAATCTTTCATTAATGCAAAGTATTGTGATACCGATAACAAAGAATCATTTGAAACCAAATATCTCTCCATATATTCATCCGTAATTTTCCACTTATGAGCAGTCAATATTTCGGTGTTTGTCATTTTATCGCTTTTTGTATCCTTGGAACAAGCGATTGTCATAAGCGAAAGTAGAGCAAGTGTAATGATGCTTAAATTTTTCATAATCCAATTATCGTTATAAATCTTAAGTTAAAATTGAAAGATAAAAAATAGAATGCATAAGTACAACCAAAATCACCCCTAACAATCTATTTATTAAGTGCATTCACTTTAATCCAACAGTTCTATAATCTCTATCAATTCACCTTTTACCAGGCTATAATTTTCCCAAGGTAAAAAATGCCCATACCCTTGTAGAGCATTGATATCAAGTAAATTTTCATCCACTTGTTTCTGTATAAAGGAGAGATTAGCGAACGGGACAACAAAATCATCATCACCATGATAGTAAAAAATCTGCGTATTTATTTTCGACCAATCCGGTAGTAGCATTCTCAGCTCTTTAGCATGGGTCATTTTTTCATCATTGGCAACTAGAAATACCTTAGGCAACATCCAATTTATCAGCTCATTTGAGACTAAAGAATTCACAAAAAACATCTTTTCATCCTCAGGGGAAATGGCTGGAGCCAACAACATCAAGGAGGTTACAGGGAAAATCCCCGCCAACTTTACTGCAATAGGACCACCATAGGAATGACCTACAACAATGAGTTCTGATGGACTATACTTTTCCAAAAAATAAGCAATGCTTTCAGCTTGTTTAGCCAAAGATATAGTTGAATTACCAAAATCGGAATAGCCATATCCCAAACGATCTACTGTCAATAAATTTGCTTCAGTAGTGAGGTCTCTATCTTTTAAGTATTTATAAAAATCCGATGATGAACCTGGTGAACCATGAATAAATAAAACAGTTGGAAGAACATCATTAATACTATCAGAAGCAATAAATCGCATCTGTTTACCCTCGAATTCTTTCTTATAAATTACAACGGTTTGATTAGCTTCTTCAAAGTACCTTATTATTTCAAGGTCCGATTTACGAAAATCAAGATAGAAATTGGCAAAAACTAGAATTAGACTAATCCCTAAAACTACTATCAAAAAAAGCTTCTTCCATAAAGCACCTTTGAACATTCTTCTTTCTTAAAAAATTAAACTAACTAAAACAATTAGTATAATTTACGAATTAATGACAAGCTTACAAGTTGAAAACAATAGTATTCAACACGTTAAAACCCATCCTTAATGATGGAGAATTTGAAGGTTTCATTTAACTCATTCCTCAATTCACCTATATACATTCCGTCTTCCCCTTGAAGGTCTATCACCATGCGGTCCGTATCTGTAAAGTACTTTCGTTCAATCTCCTGACCTTGTACATTGTAAATGATAAGTTCTAGGTTAGCGTATGCCTTATTCAATTCAATATTGAACAGGCTATTAGTAGGATTGGGATATATTTCAATTTCAGAACCAAAATCAATTTCCTCCAATCCAACAAAATTCACATCAAAACAAGCTGAGGTATCTACTACTCCATTCATTGTAATGGCAACACAGTAAGAACCATTTTCTGAAGGTTCAAATTCCTGATTGGTTTCATTTGGAATTACAGCATAATCATCGTTACAATCTAACCATTGATACAGTCCATCATTTTGTTCAACAAGTAGCATATTCCCAAATTGTTGAACAACTATATTGGCAGGCACTATGGTCAAGTTGATGGTCAGTATACTATCACAACCTGCATTATTTGGAATAGTATCCATATATATTCCTGTGGAATCCCAAACTGCATTTCCACTTGGGGAAACATAGCCCAATACAGAAGTATCATTAAGGGTTCCGTAGGTTCCGCAAAATTTATTGAAATACAAATTTGACACAAACCTGTAATGATGACCAGCACCAGTTAAGAATAAATCATCCAACCCATCCCCATCCACATCTTTAAACAAAGCATCTCCATTTTTAAGAGTTGCCAATTTCATTCCTTCTAATTCAGTATAATTACCAAGACCATCATTTAGGTATAATCCACTTTTAAATGGATTATAAACGCCAAAAGTATTGGCTGTATCTCCAGAAATATAAAGGTCCAAATCATCATCTCCATCTATATCACCAAATGCAACAACTCCCTTGTCCAGATCTAGAAATGGAGTATTCATCATTTCTGTAAAAACACCCAGACCGTTGTTTTTATACAATTTAGTATATTTCAGGGTATTATTCTTTCCTGTAATTAATACATCTAAATCATTATCTCCATCAATATCTTCGAAATCTACAGTTGCATCCTCCAATCCCATAAAAGTCGTTGAATCAATAAGGGAAAAGTATCCGGAACCATTATTCGTATATAAGTATGTGGTAAATCTTTCCACTATTATTAAATCTTGATCGCCATCGTTATCCACATCTCCAAAATCCGACACTGACTCAAAATTCAAATCAAATTGCTGGCTTACAGCAGTAAAACCACCAGAACCATTGTTTTTATACAGGTGACCAAAATAAAAATCAAAATAGTGATGTTTCCCTGTGATCAAAATATCTATATCATTATCGCCATCCACATCAGCAATAGATATATCTCCATTCTCAACGGAATCCAAATCCATATTTGAGGTAGGTAATGAAAAAACACCTACACCATTATTTAAAAAGAGATTAGTAACAAATATGCTTCCGACTAATGGAAAGGTTCTACCGCAAACTACCACATCATTATCGCCATCATTATCAAAGTCCGCCACCTCCATATCACCACCAAATAATCCGATAAAATTTGTATTCTCAACTTCCGTAAACTCATTTTGATCATTTGAATACAAACAACCCGTAGAGGCATTAAATCCAATGGACAATCCTGTTTCTAATAAATCCAAATCACTATCTCCATCAAAATCCATCAGAGCGGCGGAACTATATTTCATTCCAAGAAAAGGACTATTCAAAATAGGAGAAAATTGACCTGTACCATCGTTGATGAAGAGCGTAGAGAAATCATCTATTGAATTATCCAACCAACCACTAAAAAAAACATCCAGACTTCCGTCTCCATTCACATCATTAAAGGCCATAGTGCTATAGGCCGCATCAGGAAAGATGGAATCTGTTTCCAGGCTGAAGTTACCTAAACCATCATTATTATAAATTTCAGTTCTGTAAACTATGACTGAATCACCTAAAAAACCAGAGAGAAAAATATCCAAATCAGCATCGCCATCAATATCAAAAAATCGCACCTCCCCAACCATATTTGTGATTGAACTTCCCGAAACACTTGAAAAAGTACCGGTTCCAGAGTTTATATATAGTTCTGTTGACCATTCTGAGCCAAAAACATTTCCAGAAACAATAAAATCTTGATCACCATCTCCATCAATGTCACCAATATCTACATTTTCACCGAAAACCGCTGTAAGATTAGTCGTTGAAGTTGAGTCAAAATGACCTGATCCATTATTAAAAAAAACTTTGGTCATTTTCCATCCATCTTCTTTACCTGAGAATACCATATCCAGATCATTATCACCGTCTAAATCTGCGAATTCATAATCTCCTTTATCAAGGCTATTCAGATTTGTAGCAGTATCCTCAGTAAAAATACCAAGACCATTATTCATATAAATCTTAGTAACAAAATTATTTGATTGATTATCACCATTAATAACAAGATCTAAGTCATTATCACCATCTAGATCTACCATTTTCACCTTTCCTTCGTAAACATCTTCCAAAGAATCACCTAAGACTTCGGTAAAAAAACCATTCCCATCATTGGTATATAGCATAGTGTTATGACTACCGGAGAGTAACAAATCCAAATCACCATCCCCATCTATATCTCCTATATCTCCAGAACCTGTGTTTAACGATGGTAAATCCCCACGATACTCATCGTGAAAATTGCCCAATCCATCCGCAATATACACCACTGCATATCCAGAATTCCATACTGAAACACTAATTGCATCTTCATCACCATCCCCATCAATATCACCAAATAACAGCTCATTTACCCCATGATTGACAAAATCAGCTTCCAACTGAAGTGCAGGTGGCTCTTCAATCAACAAATCAAAGGCATAATCTTGGGCTTTTATTGAGGCAATTATAAATGGGAAAACCAATAAATAAAGGGAAATAATATTTTTCATAATATGGACTGTATAATAATTGTATTCAGTAGTTTATTTTAAATTTCATCAAATATACAATTTTTAACCACCTTAAAAATTAACAGGAAATTCAAAAAAACAACAAACAAAAATAAACCCAACTCATGAAATCACAAATTGGGTTTTGAATAAATAAAATACCTATACAATATGGCTTTTCTAATCGTTAACTAACCAAATTAATCTTACTAAATAATCACCACAATATATTTTCAACTAATTCTCCCTACGGTTTAATTGGAAAAATGATAACCGAGACAATCATTCAACCAATAAAGAAAACAACCTACAGTACTAACATTTATTTATTCCTTAAATCTTTATAAATAATCAATCTGTAATGGTATAAACAATCGATATAGTAGCTATATCACCATTCATAGCATGCAGGTTTTCCGTGCTTCCTGTATAATCCAGACTATACACCAACTTATGCCCATTCGTAACCCCATCACCTGTAAATGCACTACCGATACCTGTTATTATATTCGTAGCGGTAGTAGAAGGAACTACAACGGATGTAGGAGATCCTAATGATCCACCTCCAACACCACTATGGGATAAGGCTTCAATACTAATATCTAAACCAGGGATTTCTAATACGGATGTACTATGAACACTTATAGCGCGTGTTGCTCCATTTTGTGCTACCAATGAGGTATAATTGAGCCACAATGCTTCGTTTTGTTCATGAATCTCAAACTCTTCACCAGCGGCCAAATCCTGATTTTCAATAATGAAATTAATATCTGAACCATCTTCTGATTCAATATCTAATAAGGCGACTTCAGGGAAAACAATGTTAAGATTGTGTGAGCCAGTATTTGATTCCTGAGCAAACAGAAAACAAACACCTGACAACCACAAAACTAAAATGATATTTAATAATTCTTTCCTCAATTAATCAATTCAACTAATAATGATAATCTGATAATACGTAATGATATAATAGAATAATGTGCTATGATAAATCAATTAGATAATAATATGGTACGCTTCCAACGACAATTCCATAGCATTTGATAAAATTAAAATAAAATTCCATTCAATCATCACCAATTAGATTATTTTTACCATTCATCGATGATTCTATACCATTCGTCGAAATTTAAGTACAATTCACCGACAACTAAATACCATCTACCAAAGCGAAAAATTGTTATTCAAAAATTTAAAATAGCAATATTTAAAAAACAATAAATACATGCGAAATTGATAAAAAATACTATATTCACACAATTATCATATCGAATTATCCATATAATGCACAGTTTCATTAAGCTACTAATAGCCTTTTTCAGTCTTTTGGTATTTACTATTACCACCATTGCAAATGCACAATTTTCCTTACCGGATACCATTATAGTTTGTGGTTCAGATCCTGTGGATATAGTGATGGAATATGGAATTAGTACTTCCAATATTTTAGCCGATATCGATACAGCCAACTTCACCACGGTAAGTTTAGCCAATGACAAATTCAGCCCAAAAATAAATATTGGATTTAACTTTGAGTTCTATGGAATGGACTACTCCCAGGTTGTAATGTCCTCCAATAATTTCCTATCCTTTAATACTGAATACCATCATGCCTTTACCCCTTTAATTATAGATATTGCACTCCCAAATTCGAGTAATACCATTAGTGCTAATAAGGTGAAAAATGCCATTCTTGCCCCCTGGCATGATGTGGACCCAAGTCAAGGAGGAACGCTAGATTATGCCATGATAGGAACTTCACCTAATAGGATATTTATCGCAAGATGGATGGACGTACCACATTATAACTGTGTTGATTTAACCAGTTGTACAGCCATATTTCTATATGAAAATGGAGATGTGGTAGAAACACATATTGCAGCAAAACCAACTTGCACAACCTGGAACACGGGTCAAGCCATTCATGCCCTTCAAAACGATTCAGGAACAGTGGCTGAAATTGTAACTGACCCTTATACCAATCTGGAAAGAAATTATCCCAATAGCTGGACCACAGGTCTTGAAGGTGTTCGCTTTACCCCTGATGGAACCAACGACTATACCCATGCCTTTATTGATTTTATTCCATTTGTTCCTGTTTCAGATATCAACTGGACAGACGCACTTGGCGATTCTATTGGTTTAGGTGATTCTATCAGTTGGGATCCAGACGATTCCTACAATGATGTGGACATTATTTATATTGAATCCTCACTTTGTTCAACTGATTTATTGGATTCGGTGGTAATCATATCCAACCCCTCAGCAGCCATCATTGGCCCTGTCAATCCATTATGTATAAGTAGTGAAGATTCACTTACTATTAATATTAGCTATATGGACTCCATACTTTGGAGTACGGGTGAGACTAGTGAAAGTATAGGAATAACGTATGAAGGAATTTATTCTATCCAATTTTTTATAGATAGTTGCACCTATTATGACACTATCAATATAACATCTATCGATACCAACCTATTGGATTTTGGACCTGATTTAACTATTTGTTTTGGTGACACGCTAATCTTAAATGCGGGGCAAGATTCTGCATCATATACTTGGCAGGATGGTTCCACAGACAGCCTTTTTTATATAACAGAATCGGGGGTATATTCTGTAGAATCACATGTGAACAATTGTTTCTATTATGACACTATTCAAATAACCGTCAATGATATTCCTGTAGTAGACTTAGGTCCAGATAGCCTATTATGTGATGGTGAATCAATCATCTTAGATGCCTATGTTGATAGTGCAAGCTACATTTGGCAAGATGGATCTACCAATAGTAATTATATTGTATCACAAGCCGGCACCTATACCGTTAGCTTAAATATAAATGGCTGTATTTCTTCTGATACCATTGAGATAAGCTATTCACCAATTCCAATAATAGATTTGGGACCGGATTTAACTATTTGTGAAGGAGATACTGTCTTCTTAATTGCATCCTTTCCTAATGCAGCGTATGTCTGGCAAGATGGATCTACAGACTCTATACTTACAGTTACAACAAGTGGTAGCTATTCTGTAGACCTATTTTTGAATGGTTGCCCTTTCAGCGATAGTGTACAAATAACAGTCTATGAATTTCCTTCTTTTTCATTGGGTAATGATACCAGTATTTGTGAAGGTGAATCACTCACACTAGACCTTAGTGCTATTAATGGAACCTTTATATGGCAAGATGGAAATACAAACTCCATTTACACCTTAGATCAAGCTGGTAGCTATAATGTTGCAATCAATAATAATGGATGTATCAGTTACGATACCATACATATAACCATCAACCCTACTCCATTCATTGAACTAGGAGAGGAAATAGCACTTTGTGAAGGAGAAAGTATTGTACTCGACGCTAACTTTAGCGGAGCAAATTATATATGGAATAATGGCAATACATCTAGCAGTATCATGGTAGATTCCACGGGATTGTATTCTGTGACCCTTAGCTTGAATGGATGTGAGTATACAGATGATGTACAAGTCACGGTTCAACCTATTCCAGAAATTTCACTACCTGAAAACCATCTTATATGTGAAGGGGACCATTATGCTATTGATGCAAGTTACCCAGATTCAAATGCAAATTATACATGGATGAACGGTTCCACCAACCCACAACTGGATCCGGCTCATGAAGGTCTCAATACGGTAATCATAGAATTGAATGGTTGCTATTTTACCGATAGTATTTATGTAGAAGTCGCTCCCATTCCAGAAGTAAATATTGAAGATTCTACCATTTGTGCCGGGGACGCTTGTCTATTTAATGCCACAACCACCGGAGCTATTTCTTACCTGTGGCAAGATGGAAGTCAATCTGCTACCTATTTGGCGAATCAGGAAGGCTGGTATATCGTACAAGTAGAAAATGACAATTGTTATAATATAGACAGTGCCTATTTAACACTTAAAACAGAACCTGTAATTGGATTACCGGTCGATACATTTCTATGTGAAGGAGAAGAACTGCTATTCAATTTTGAAGATGAAAACAATAGCTATATATGGCAAGACAGCATTTCGTCCTCTAGTTTTACGATACTTCAAGGAGGAATTTATTCACTTTCTATAACAAATGAATGTGGGACCTCCGATTTCATGATGAAGGTAATACCCATAGATTGTAGTTGTTCTCTATATATTCCAAATGCATTTAGTCCAGGAAATGGGGGGATAAATGAAACCTTTGAGGTATTCCCTGATTGCGAATTAACCTACTTCTCAATGAAAATTTTTAATCGCTGGGGACAACAGGTATTCGAAAGTAAAGAACTGGAAAATGAATGGGACGGAACCGGGAATGATGACCTACATCCGCAAGATGTATATGTATATTTATTAGAATACTCCTTTGACCAAAATAGAACAGTAAACGTAAAAAATGGCATCATTACCCTATTAAGATAAGGGACCAAATATTCACTCATTTTGTAAATAGCCCCCAATTGGTTCCGATTTACAATTCCGAACGATTCATTGAATCTCTTCATCTAGCTTTGAATTGAAGAAAAAAGGATAAATTAAATCGAAGCTAAGGCAAAATGAAGGCAATTATATCAAATAGTTATGGAGGACCTGATGTTTTCCAACTAAAGGAGATACCTACCCCAACTCCTAAAAACAACGAAGTACTCATAAAAATTAGCGTTACCTCAATTACCATGGCCAGTACCGCTATGCGAGCTGGAAAGCCCTATTTTGGTAGGCTCTTTCTTGGACTTACCAAACCGAAAACAACAATACAAGGAACCGATCTGGCAGGTGAAATCGTTGGACTTGGCAAAAAGGTTCGTAAATTCAAATTGGGCGATAAAGTCATTGCTGAAACAGGAATTCACTGTGGTACCTATGCCGAATATATCTGTCTACCAGAAGATGATTTAATCGTAGAACAACCGACAAATATAAGTCCTGAAGAGGCGACAGGGATGTTAGATGGTGGATCCACTGCCCTATCCTTTTTTACAGACTCTATACAAGTAGAAAAAGGTCAAAAAGTTCTGGTAAATGGAGCATCAGGAAGTATAGGTACAGCAGCTGTACAACTCGCAAAGCATTTTGGAGCAGAAGTAACAGGAGTTTGTAGCGCAAAAAATAGAGATTTGGTTTTTTCGCTTGGCGCTGACTATGTCATTGATTATACCAATGAAGACTTTACTGAAAAGGGTAAAAACTACGATGTTATTTTCGATACAGTGGGGAAATTATCCTTTAGAAAAAGTAAACAAGCTCTCGAGAAAAATGGACGGTTTCTTACGCCAGTTTTGACCTTAGGTGTAGTAGGTCAAATGATAAGCAGCTCCATTTTTGGTAATAAAAAATTAATATTTTCAGCAACAGGCATACGGAAGCCTGAACAGCGAATGAGGGATTTATTGAAACTAAAAGAACTGGCGGAAAGTGGGAAATTCAAAACTGTAATTGATAGAACCTTTCCATTCGAAAATATAAAACAAGCCCATCAATATGTTGAAAAGGGACATAAACGAGGCAATGTAATTCTTACTGTGACATCTTAATAACTATGAGAACAAATTTCAAACCAATGCATGTTTGGATTTATAAAACGAGTATCTCCTCCAAGCTGCATATTCGTAAAATAGCACGTTCATTAGATCTACATGTTTCCATCTCAGGTTGGTCGGTGGATATAGAAGATGTGGACAATGTTCTTAGAATTGAATCTCAGGAAACAGAAGAACCGCTATTTAAAGAATTGGTAAAAAATGCAGGATATGAATGTGAAGTTTTGAAATAAGAATGAGCCAAGTGGATCTAGCAAAAGAAAGATGCACTTTGAATAGCTTGCTAAGTCTACCTATCTACATGCATCGAGAGTCGTCTTGTTCTTTTTCCTTGATGAAAAACGAACAAAAGAATCACGACTTCTTTTAAATAGATTAGAAAATACTACGGTTCCCTACAGGCGTCAAAAATAACTCGCTTCACTCAGACAGATTTTTGACAAAATACAGTTCAGTCTCCTTGATTTTCAAATTATTTAAAAAATATCGAAATTGTAGTGAGAGTTTCTGATGTCTCATTTGTAAATGTTAAATGAAGCTTTAATGAACATAGAAACTAAATGGCCTCAGAATATGACCAACTGGTCCGATGCTTCAGGATTGATTATTTTTCATCGCATGGAATAAGCTTAACATAGTTAAAGTGAAAAAGGAGACAATTAAGATATCCTGCTTATATAAATTTCCTAATTTCACAATTCACCGGATTTATTAATGAAACTCGTCATAAATGGTAATTATCTACAAAAATGAATGGATTGAAAAGAAAAAATAAAATCAGCTTCAGCCCTTTTCCAATATTAAAAACCGAAAGACTTTCTTTGCGAAAAATCGAAGAATCAGATTGCGATACTATTCTATTCTTACGCAGCGATAAAGTAATCAATGAATTCATTTATCGTCCTGAAAGTTCAAGGACAAAAAATAAAGCGGATGCCCATTTATTTATTCAAAAAATACACAGCGGTATACGGAGAAATCAATTCATTTCCTGGGGTATCACCCTACATAAAGATCCCAAAATCATCGGAACCATCTGCTTGTGGAATTTTTCTAAAGATCTAAGAACTGCAGAGGTTGGCTATGATTTAAACCCTATTTACCAGGGAAAAGGAATTATGACTGAAGCGCTGAACAAGGTTATTCATTTTGGACAAAACGAATTAAATTTTAACAAAATTGAAGCATTTACACATAAAGAAAATGAAGCTTCAAAAAAGCTTTTGGAAAAATGTGGTTTAGCATTGAACACCGACAGAGTTGATTTGGACAATTTAAACAACCTCATTTTCGAAACTACACAGATATGAGGAATTGGAATCAATATTTTTATCCTGAAATAAATCGAATGCCCATCTAAAGTATTGTAACTATAGTAAATATCATACTTTCTTATCATTGTTTAGATTAATATTACAAACTGTAAATTAGATTATAATCACCCTATTTGAACTTGGGAAAGACAAAAAACAGCATGGAAAACCATATAAAAACGGAGCAATTGAAATGGGAATCTGGAAAGGTAAAAGGTTTTCAAGGAAAAAATTTAATTGATTTGGAGAATGGAGGATTGAAAATGGTAAAGGTAGACGCCTTTGCAAACTACCCTACTCATCTCCACCCAAACAAAACAGAGTTTGTCTATGTCTTAGAGGGGAGTCCAAAAATAACTATTGGAGAAAACGGTTATACAGGAGAAAACGGAGATTTTTTCATTTTACCTATATCTGTTAAACACAGTATTGAAAATCCATCTGAAAAGAAATGTTTATTATTAGTTGGAGCTATTGGGAAATAATCATTTATTCATATTATTAACCCTGTTATCTCTAACACTTTAAGTTGGGTCAAAGCATTTGACCTAATAAACTTATTTACTATATTTAAAACCAAAAGATAAATTTCAAACAATAAAACCAATTAATATTGGAGAGCCTAATTTATCCATTAGCTTAAGACCAAAAAAAATCGCCAGCAACAAACTGGCGATTAATTAATAGTAATTGTTCCATTGTAAAACTATGGATTTACTCCTTCACAACATTATAATAATATTTACGTCCCTTACCATCCGAAATTTCAACAATATATATTCCTGGACTACCATTTATAATGGTCCTAATACTGGAGCTATTCGAGTAGCTTTCACTACTTATTTTTTTCCCAATCTGATCGTATATCTGTACAGTAATATCCCCGGTTAGACCAGCTAAGTTAATATTCAATTCATCCTTTGATGGATTAGGATAGATTAGAATAGATTCATTTACAAATTCATCCGCTATCCCAACTGTATTTATAGTGAAACATTCCGAAGTATCTACGCATCCTCCTCCTGTTATCTGAAGCGCGTAATTACCTGTTATATTGGTAACATACCACTGATTAGTTGCACCCGAAATAGGGGCGAAATTATTATCACAATCCAGCCATTGGTAGCTGGCTCCTATAGTAGCTGTAGCCAAACTATCTCCATATTGTGAAACAGAAGCATCCACATTTCCAATCTCTAAGTCCAAAAAATATACAGAAGGGCATCCAAAACTATCAAAAATAGAATCTACATAGGATCCACTTTCAGTCCAGATATAATTCCCACTTGGTGACTCATAATTATTGCAGGCTATATACCTCATATAATTACTTTCAATTTCACAACTGGTCATTTTATGGGTGAATGCGTGGTTATAATAATCGTAAAAATATAAATAACTTTCATACAGCGTGTCTGGATTAAAATCTACTTGACTGTGATATAGACCCGTTGTATTTATACTACTATGAAGGCCCAAATCCATATCCCAAGCATGAAAATCTGCCTTATACCCCCATTGGAATTCACCAGAAGAACTATACTTGGCAAAGAAGCTATTTCCATAGAATAAAGTTACATTTGAGCTAACTGTAAAAACTCCTGTGTCGGGATCCAAATCAACCGTATCGGTCAATCTTCCATTTATATAGAGGTTTTCCGAGTCATCTAATTCGGAATCTAAAAATGCATCTGTACCAATTTGTTTTGCCCATTCAAAATCACCTGAAGCATTCAATTTTAAAAAAAATGAGCTAAACGCCTGCCACCCATTTGTTACTATAGGAGTCATATTAAATACACCTGTGTCGGGATCAAAATCCGATATACCATTGAACCTTCCCGTTAAATAAACATTTCCCGTATCAGACACTAAGATTCTTTGATGCTGGTAATACCATGTATTCCATTCAAAATTACCTGATGCATCTAATCTTTTACTCCAAATATAATCTCCAGAAGGATTTAACTTCAATATATACACGGAAGAATTCACCCCAGTCATTAAATTAGTATCCAATGGACTAGGATTAAAATCAATAATTCCACTGTATGACCCAGTTAGATAAACATTTCCCGAACCATCTACACCAATATCACTGGCACCAACAGTTCCAGTACCACCAATAGGTTTTGCCCATTCAAAATCTCCTATGGCATCCAACTTTAAGACATACATACCGGAATCAACCCATTCAACACCTGTTCCAGGATCTACATCCATACTATCAGTACAATGTAAGGACAGTAAGCTATTTCCTCCATCATCTACAATAAAAACATGATTATAATAAAGTGAACCATAATAACTAGAATCATTTTCAAATGCCTTTCCCCAAACATAATTACCTTGTGCATCCAGCTTTACAATAAAATAATTATGCCAATAATCAACAGATACAAAAGTATCCATTATAATAGGAGGCTCAAATTGCAAAGTATCATAGAAGGTTCCAAACAAATATATATTTGCCGAACTATCCACCTCAATTTCATACACGTGACAATTATTCATTTGTTTAGCCCAGATGAGTTCACCACCACCATTTAACTTTTGAACATAGTTTGAAGAACTATAACTATACACACCTGGATTCCAAGTAAAATTTAGTGTATCCTGCCCTGGGTCAAGATCTACTGTCCCCTGAAACCAACCAGCAGAAATTATATTACCTTCATGATCACTATGTATAGTCCGCCCTTGAGAATGTACACCATTTATCCCATTTACCCAGGAAAATTGAGGTTGTTGTGCAGTTAATTGAATTGAAAAAAAGAAAATGAAAATCGATGAAATAATTCTATAATACATGTCAAAAACTATTAATTAATTATTAAAATATTCTACAATTTACACAAAAAAACATTTTCAAAACAGACTTTATTTTTAAAATTGAATAATTCAACAATTTATATTTAATGAACCTATAATATAACAACTGTGAAGTATAATAGTCAATCATATAGGTATTTAGACTTTTCTAAATATCGTAAAACAACTAATAATCAAATGCTTACATTCAGTGATTTTGAAAAATACCGATATTCTGGGATTGACCACAAGCCAGATTTAAACTAAATTTGAGTATCCTTTTAATATTAAATAAAGAATGTCCAATAAACAAAATAACCCGTTCCGTTTAATGGATTTTAGACAAAATACTGAGGATTAAAAATCACTAATAATGTTGTAAAAAGAACATGAAAATTTAGCATTATGAGTTTCATCAACTGCCATATCCACACCTTCACTATAGAGCATATTCCAAATAGATTTCTTCCATTTAGGTTGGTCAATATTTTAAAACCTAAAGTCATTCGAAAACCTTTGGGTTGGATTCTTAGAAGAGTAAATCCATTTACAGATAGAGACCTGCTAGACAGATATATCAATTTTATAGAAATAACGGCTAATAAAACTCAAGAAGACACCTTCAAAAAGGTACAAGGATATTATCCACGGGACACTAAGTTTATCATACTACCCATGGATATGGAATACATGGCAGCAGGAAAGGTAAAAGTAGGACTGGAGGAACAGTTAGAGGATGTTCGAAAACTTTATACAAAATTCCCTGATGCAGTTATTCCTTTCATAGCAGTTGACCCTAGAAGGAAAGGAATATTTGAATTGGTGAAAAAATATATAGAGGTACATGGCTTCAGAGGGATTAAAATCTATCCAAGATTGGGTTTCTACCCAAATGATAAAGCATTAAAACCTATATATGAATATGCTCAAAACAATAAAATTCCTGTATTAAGCCATTGTTCACGTGGTGGAGTATATACCAAAAGAATAGAAGATAGCATGTTGAATCATCCAACAAGAGGAAGGGTTCAAAAAATGAAAGCAAAAGATTTCTCTCATTACTTTACTGAACCTAGGAACTATGTCGAAATATTAACGGAATTTCCAAACTTGAAACTATGCCTTGCTCATTTTGGAGGTAATTCTGAATGGGACAGCTATTTAGAACAACCTTGGGATCCTGACCATCCAAATAAAAAGTATACTTCTTGGGTTCCGGAAATCGTAGATATGATGAAAGAGCATACTAACCTATATACGGATATATCCTATACTGCATTCCACTCGGACCGGTATTTTCCTCTGATGAGTATTTTTCTGGATGATGAAAAAATTAAGGATCGCATACTATTCGGTTCCGATTATTATATGGTAGAAAGGGAAAAGGTTTCAGAAAGAGAAGTCTCTCTGAAGGTTAGGTATGCACTAGGTGAGGAGAAATTTGAATTAATCAGCACTACTAACGTTTCTTCTTTTTTGGAGGGCTGATTCAATACATACCTAAGACAAAAAAAAAGAGCCTATCATAAATGATAGGCTCTTCTCAAAAAAAATATATAATGCAAATGTTATTGTACTTTAACATTTACAGCATTCAATCCTTTTCTTCCTTCTTCTAAATCGAATTCAACTTCGTCGTTTTCACGAACTTCATCCATTAATCCTGAAACGTGAACAAAATGTTCTTGGTTCGATCCTTCTTCAACGATAAATCCAAATCCTTTTGTTTCGTTGAAAAATTTTACTGTGCCTTTACGCATGATAATTGTTGTTTTTTGTAATTAAGCCACAAAAGTACAACTAAAAATTTGAAAACCAACAATTAATTAAACTATTATCACAACACCCTAAATACCAACGACATGCATAAACGGCCTTGACGCCATATTTTACAGGGCTTGGCATAAAAATACTATCTTCAAAATTATTTAAAATGAATTCCAAAATTCAAGCAGTGAAATCATATAAAACACTGAATATGTGTATTTTCATGCAGCAAATAGCTTTCATTCAATTAGGGAACTCTTTATTCTGAAAACAAAAATCACTGTTTTCTGGGATTGATTGGTGTTTGTGTTTTTGGTATATTTAGGAGCGAATTATTAGGGTATACAACCCTCTCCAAATGATTCCGTTTTAAATTCGGAACCTTTACTAATGAAACGAAAATTTCTCTTTTACATTCTTTCTCTTATTGGCCTATATAGTTGCCATCCCTTAGTATGTTTTTGGTCTTTTGGATATGAACAAATAATAGAACTTAATCCAGAAGACATTGTACATGGGAATTATGAATTAACCAAGGAATCGTTGAATTTCATACAATCTGAAGATTATAAAGGAACTTGCCAATTACAACTATTTGAAAATGGAACTTTTGTACTAACAGATGCTCCAGACTTCATGTTTAATGACTTTGGAGAAAATAAAGGACAAATACTGGACAAAACTGGAAAATGGCATGTTTCCTCCTATCCCCAATCCCACCACCTTATTGAATTGGAAAATATTTTTGTAAGAGCGTTATGTAGAAAGGATGAAGGACCTATTGCCATACCTATTGAAATTGGAGATGGAGATTTTTGTGAAGGCATAGTATTCGTTCGATCAAAATAAGTTCTAAAGATCAAGTTTTGCCTTTAGCATCATCCGATACCGCGAGCATGCTACCCGTGGTTTAGTAGTATTCAATACAAATCATAAAAAAATTCTCAAACAAAATCTTGAGACCTTTTTCATTCAGCAAAATACAATCTACCAACTTTCAAAAAATAGAAAATAAAGACTATATTAAATCATTCAAAATCAAATCATTCACGCAATAGCATACGTTAAAAAAATGCCATTAGTTTCAAAACACATGACTGGAGAACGGTCTTCCTCCGTATACCAATCCCACAAATCCATTTGCGAGGAATACGAGTCCATAATGGAGGAATTGGGTGCAAATGTGAAAGGTTATTATAGTTGCTATAGTTATAATGTATTGGCAGAATTTAATACCAAGTACAAATGGCAAATGCGATTGAGAAAATTTAGCTATCATAATTTTGACTCCTTCCTAGAACAACCAGCCAAAAAATATTACGATCTGCTAAACACCTCACAATGGAGCACTAATCATTTCTTTCAGAATAGCCCTCCATTTTTTATACGTAAAGAAAATAAATGGGACCTTTTTCGTTTGAAATTCAATAGAAACTGGAATCGCCTTCCAGGAAACAAAGGGTATATAATAAAATCACAACAACCACAAAATCCAACGGTTGCTAAAATCAATGATATCTTAAGCCAGCTCTACTTCCATGGAGAAGTGTATGAAATAAGTTATGCTAATTCTAAATTGTTTATTGATATCAGAACGGATAGGATTCTAAGGAAAGAGATGAGGGCTATTTTGAAGTTATAGATTATTATCACTCTTCTTTTCTGCTTGCGTAGAGCCTGTTATTGTTCTTATTCCTTGATGAAAAACGAACCAAAAAATGTCGGAAGAGATTACGAGTTTAAAATGTCCTGAATAATCTAAAAAAAACTGCTACTCGTAGCACACTAGTGCCAAAAAAGCAAATCATAAAAAAGCTCCCAAACCAATTTTGGGAGCTTTTTTTATTCATTTATCCTTCAAAAATTACTGCAACTTTTTAAAGGTATAATGTCCCGATAATTCATAATTTTTACTTGTAAGATATATATCCATCAAATCATCTTCAACATTCTGCACCTTCATATAATAGTAATCATTGATCGTTATGCTATCACTTGATTCACTATATTTAAAAGGATAAAATACAGAATCCATTTCGGTCCATAAATTGAATGGATACTTCGTTTTATTTGATTTAAAATCAATTTGCACCTCTTTATTCTTCAGAAAGTGCAAATATTGTCCTCCTGGAAAATCAAATGACTCGTATATATACTGACCATTTGCTCCCATAACAGGTAAGCCATTATCCGCTCGTACCACCCATAGACCTTCTTCAAATTGCCAAGTTCCGTAAAGGGCCTCCAATTCTTCACTGTCAGAATCATCCTTCGAACACCCATATACAAGTCCTATAAGGACAACGAATAGTAAAATACTTTTTTTCATTTTTTTTATTTAACGCTTAACAATATCGCCACCGCGAGCATCCTGCTCCTGGTCTATTATTAGTTTTAACAAATCCTAATCAAATGGAACGAATAACACAGGTTATCCCATCTCAAGAGACACATCCCTATCTCCTCTCAAGAGTGTAGATATGGTTATACCTCCACAACGGGAAACATTTCCTTTATCACCAAACCATCAAAATCCCCTGAACTCATCATCAGCCAAACTTGTTTAGCCTCAGGATTGAATTCTGTATTCACAAAATCCAAGACTTCTTGCCCTTGATTGGCTATTTGCAATTCAGGATTATCGAAAGCTTCAGATACAACCTCCTTGGCAATATCTGGTAGGCGTTTTATTTGTAAAGCCTCCTTATTGTAGAACACCATCCCCTTGTGCATGCCCTGCATGGTATTGCGGTATTCGGCTAAGAATCCAGCCGATAGAGAGCTATAAGTGTGTAATTCAAAGCAGACCATTACCTCCCAACCTTTGAATTGCTCACATACGGCAGATAAAGTCGCTTCTACCTTAGAGGGAGAATGCGCAAAGTCCTTATAGACCATTAGATTTGGTCGGTCCACCAATTTCTCCAGACGTTTGCTAGCTCCCGTAAAAGTTGGGATAGTAGCATACATCTGCTCATCGGAGATATTCATTTCTTTTAATACATGGAAAGCAGCTTGCAGGTTCATTAGGTTATGGGCACCAAAAATTTGAATCGGCACCTCCCCCACAGGCGTTTGTAAAATGGTTTGAGCATTTTCAATTCTCGAGGCGTGGCTCGTATAAGGAATCAAACGATAGGCACGTTCTTTCTCTGCCACCATTTTCACCAATTCTACATCGTCCTCATTATAGATCAATACACCCGCAGGATCTATCAGATCCAAGAAGGCCCTAAAAGTATCCAAATAGGATTGGAAGGTAGGGAATACATTCACATGGTCCCAGGCAATCCCCGTGAGCACTGCAACATGGGGTTTGTACAAGAGAAATTTAGAGCGTAAATCTAAAGGAGAAGACAGGTATTCATCGCCTTCCAAAACGATAGATTTCGCTTCTTTGGTCAATTTCACCATCCTATCAAAGCCATCTAGCTGAGCACCTACCATATAGTCTACTTCTTCTTCCAAGCTGTTTAGCACGTGTAGAATCATAGAAGTGGTAGAGGTTTTCCCATGGCTTCCACCTATTACTACTCGCCTTTTATCTTTGCTCTGCTCATAGATAAACTCCGGATAGGAAAATATAGACAAGCCCAATTCCATCGCACGTAGTAATTCAGGATTGTCCTTTTTGGCATGCATTCCCAATACAATTCCATCCAAACCGGCATGTATCTTTTCCGAGAACCATCCTTCCTGCTCAGGTAAAATACCCTGTTCGGCAAGACGTGTTCTGGAAGGTTCAAAAATCTTATCATCTGAACCGGTTACCGTTAGTCCTTTATGTTTTAATGCCAAGGCCAGGTTGTGCATTGCACTTCCTCCTATTGCAATGAAATGAACATTTTCCATCCTATCTATTTAAGCCCTTTTCTGGGCACTTAACATTCTATCTTTTCCTTGCAGATCCTTTTTCAATAGGACATCCACATAGCCCAAATCTTCCATCAATTGCATCATCTCTTCCGGGAAATCCTCGTGAATTTCATAATAAAGGTAACCTCCTGCTTTCAGATGTAAAAGCGCTCGTTTGGCAATCTCCCTATAAAAGAGCAAAGGATCTTCATCCTCTACAAATAAAGCCATATGCGGTTCATGTTCCAATACATTTTTATGCATCAGTCGATCGTCGGATTGCGGTATATAAGGCGGATTGCTTACAATCACGTCATAGGTTTGCCCTTTCATCTCCTTCCAGGATCCTAAGGCATCCCCTTTAAAAAAGCTCACTGCTAGGTCTAGTTGTTTTTGATTTTCACGAGCCAAGCTCAATGCATCGCTGGAGAGATCACAACCAAATACCTTGGCTTCAGGTAATCTATTTTTAAGACTCAAGGCAATGCACCCACTTCCTGTACAGCAATCCAAGATACTTTTGGCTTGTGTATGCCTTTTGGCAATCCAGTTTACCAACTCCTCGGTCTCGGGTCTTGGGATCAATGCACGATGATCAATCTTGAAAATAAGGTCATCAAAAAAAACCTGCCCAGTAATGTACTGAAGAGGCTCTTCCTTTAACAATCTTTCAAGGCTATCGGTCAATATTTTTTGTTGTTCATCGGTTGTTAGAATTTGGTCATTTAATATGAAATCCATTTTAGATAAACCCAACATTTCCAGTACACCAAAAAACAGAGAATCGATCTCCCTTTTATCATAACTATCCAAAAGTGTTTTTTCAAATTGAATTTTCCACCCTCGGTAGCTGAAATTAGCATTATTCATGCCCTGTGTTTTGAATAAAAGTAGCTAAAATTTCTATATTTGCTACATTATGAGCGAAAAGATATTACTCAATAGTAAGGAGATTGACATTACCATCACAAGGCTGTGTTGGGAACTCATTGAAAATCACGAAGATTTTT
>MAAC01011181.1_pt1 | contig 114478 bp, 102 predicted proteins | sample 1115981 | NCBI WGS metagenome assembly MAAC01 (sample SAMN04961126, study PRJNA320927) | seawater metagenome | isolation source: sample BD02T64 sea water enriched with oil for 64 days | place: USA:Gulf of Mexico | collected 2013-07-27
GGGACCTATAATGGGAATCCAATGCCAACAAGTGACTATTGGTTTGTAGTTGAGTATAATGAACCTAATACAGGTGACCGTAAAGAATTTAAAGCCCATTTTACCCTGAAAAGATAAAATTATAGATAGTATATAAAAACAAAAAAGTCATGTAGAAATACATGACTTTTTTGTTTTTATATTATTTAGTTTCCTGTAAGAATTTTAAGATTGGACTCCATTTTAGTTTCAAAAGTTGTTGCAGTAAGTAAGTAAGTAAGTAAGTAAGTAAGTAAGTAAGTAAGTAAGTAAGTAAGTAAGTAAGTAAGTAAGTAAGTAAGTAAGTAAGTAAGTAAGTAAGTAAGTAAGTAAGTAAGTAAGTGTAAGTAAGTAAGTAAGTAAGTAAGGTGTGTGCTGAACGTTATTTAAATCTATTGGAAATAAATAATGCTGAACAAAGTCCAGCATTATAAATAAGAGAATTATCTTTTTATTACAAATTAAACCCTAGAGTTAAAGTAATATTTGAGTTATTAGTATTTAAAGTAGCTGCGTCAGTAAGGCCAACAGAAAATAATTCATTGTTAACAGTTCTTTCTGCTTGATCATACGTTAAATCCAACTTTGTATTTCCAAAATTATATCCTATACCTAGAGAATAACCTGTTAAGTCCCCATAAAACGAATCATCTACATAAGGACTTTCCTCAAATCGGTATCCACCTCTAAAGCTAAACTGTTTATGTTTAAATTCTCCACCAAATCGATATGAATTTGCAATTTTAAAAAGATCATTCATAATTGCATTTTGAGATGCAAAGAAAGCGTCAGAAGATGGTTTAAATTCCGTATTCTTATAATTTTTACGAGAATAGTCAAAACTTAATAAGCCTCTTTCTCCAAAAACATAGGCTAAACTACCAGTTATCTTTCCAGGGGATTGTAATCTATACTCGGGAAAAACATTTATTATATTTGGATTTATAAATGTAGTAAAGCTTCCATCCACATCATTAACTACTGTAGCAATACTTTGTGATGTTTCTTCAAAGATGGTATACCATGTTGGAGAATTATAAGTAAACCCAGCACGCAATTCTTTAGTAACTTTTAATATGGCTCCTAATTGAAAAGAAAAACCATTACCAGTAGTTAGTAAATTGTTATCAAAACCTACATTAGTCACTATTGAACCATCGTTAGAATTTGACTCGTCAAAGCGTGTAAAACGCTCATAATTTATGAAGTGGGCATTTAAATTTATTCCTAAATATAATTTGTCTTCATATTGAGTAGCAGCATTAAAACTAAACTTACCATTATATCCCTTAGAGATATAGCTGTATTCTTGGTTAAAAGTACCGGGTGCTATATTAGAAGTGTAAAATGTGTTTTCATCAACATTCTCATCAGGTTCAAGAATATAGGATTCATAACCTAAAAAAGCTTGTTGATTTCCAAATCCATAAAAAGAACCAATTTCTCCATATGCGTCTGTAATAGATTCACCAGGAAAGGCAGAAATTTCGTTTAATCTTTGCCCTTGCGCATAAGCTAAAAAGTAGTTATCTATAGAATTTGTATTTGTTCCAGAAGCAACCCATTGATCATCATAGTTCGCAGTCTTGTCATAAGCAACACTTAAAACGAATTTTTTCCATGAAGAACTATGGTCTCTGTTTGCAAAAACAAAAACAGCTCCAGCTTGATGTAAATCAATTTTAGAATCTGATGAAGAACTTAAACCATTGAAATAAGAAACATCATTGTCAATGTTTAAACTTGAAAGTGATATTGAAGCATGGCTTCGTGTAAATATAGCAGAACTAGCAGGATTTATACTTACTGCAGACATATCTCCTCCTAAAGCTCCAAAAGCGCCACTTAATGCTCTAAAACGAGCAGTTCCTTGAATTTCGTCTTGAGAATACCTGAGAGCATCAGATATGTCTTGAGCCATAAGATTAGACATAGAAAATACAGCTATGGCTAGCACAGTTAATTTTTTCATATTAATTTTTTTAATTTTTTAAACTAAATTTAGATTATCCACGACGCCCAGATCTACTTTTGCTTACTGATTTTGAAGAACTACCAGATGATGATCTAGAACTACCGCTAGAGCCTCTAACAGAAGAAGAGCTAGAACCACTTCTTCTAGGAGTTGACACTCTAGGTCTAGAAGAACTTGAATTATTTCTAGTTCTTGGTCTTACTGTTGAATTATTTCGTGTTCGAGGTCTAGTTGATCTTGGTCTAACCGTAGAATTGTTGCTTCTTGGTCTCGTTATAGAGTTGCTGCTTCTTGGTCTAACAATTGTATTACTACTTCTAGGCCTAACAGTAGATCTATTTCTTATAGATGTAGAACGTCTTCTAGAGAGGTTAGTTGTGTTACGTCTTGATACGTAATTTCTATTTCCGTTAGCTAAATTTGATCCTCTTCTACCATAGTTATAAGCATAAGTGTTGCCAGTGTTAAATCTATTACCATAGTAATATCCAGGAGGGCACCAATAATTGTTATATCCATAGCCCCAAGTATTCCATCCATAACCAAAACCAGAGTTCCATCCCCAAGTATTCCATCCCCAATATGAGTATGGGTTGCCCCAATAAGCATTATACCATCCTATACCAAAACTGCCCCATCCTCGGTTGTGCCAGCCGTTATTATAAAAATTAATAGTAACATTTTCATTGGCAGCTCCCCAACCTGCATAACCAGTTTGAACCTCTTCTTCAATGACGTCATCGTCATAAGAACCTTCATAAGAATCTATGTCAGTAAATATTGCACTACCATCGTTTGGTATACTACTATATTGTAAAGATTTTTCTGTAAAATAATCTTTATAAGCACTTTGGTCTTCAGAAGGAACATTTCTTGCTTCTTCATAAATGACTACTTCTTCTTCATTATTATCATCACTATAAATACCATCATTATCATAACCAACATATTGGTATGAACCACAAGAGGCTAACAAAAATGTTAAGCTTAGCGCAACAAAAAGTGAAAATTTTGTTTGTATGTAATTATTAAATCGCATATCTGTTTATTTTTATTGTTGAACATTACAAAAATAGTTAGTTTTGTTGAACTATTTTTTTATTTAACATAAACACAATTTTTGTGCCAAAACATTGAAAATGAGTAAAAATCTTACAAGTAGAGTAAAAGATTATTCTAAATGGTATAACGAGTTAGTCGTAAAGGCTGATTTAGCAGAGAATTCTGCAGTTAGAGGTTGTATGGTTATTAAGCCATACGGTTATGCAATTTGGGAGAAAATGCAAGCCGAATTAGATAGAATGTTCAAAGAAACAGGTCATCAAAACGCGTATTTTCCGCTTTTTGTTCCCAAAAGTTTATTTGAAGCTGAAGAAAAAAACGCAGAAGGTTTTGCTAAGGAGTGTGCAGTTGTTACACATTATAGATTGCAAAATGATCCAGATAATGAAGGAAAACTTCGTGTTGATCCAGAAGCTAAGTTAGAAGAAGAACTTATAGTTAGACCTACAAGTGAAGCTATTATATGGAGCACTTATAAAGGTTGGATTCAAAGTTATAGAGACTTACCAATATTGATTAATCAGTGGGCAAATGTTGTGCGTTGGGAAATGAGAACACGTTTATTTTTGCGTACGGCAGAGTTTTTATGGCAAGAAGGACATACAGCACATGCTACAAAAGCAGAAGCATTAGTTGAAGCTGAACAGATGAATGATGTTTATGCTGAATTTGCAGAAAATTTTATGGCTATACCAGTTATAAAAGGTGTTAAAACAGAAAGTGAGCGTTTTGCTGGAGCAGTTGAAACTTATTGTATAGAGGCTTTGATGCAAGATGGAAAGGCATTGCAAGCAGGAACCTCTCACTTTTTAGGTCAAAATTTTGCTAAAGCATTTGATGTTAAATTCACTAATAATGAAGGGAAATTAGATTATGTATGGGCAACATCTTGGGGTGTTTCTACACGATTAATGGGAGCATTGATTATGACACATAGTGATGATAAAGGATTAGTTTTACCTCCAAATTTGGCGCCATCACAAGTCGTTATTGTTCCTATATATAAAAATGATGAACAATTAGAAATCATTACTGAAAAAGCAAATACCATCATTAAAGAATTAAAAACTTTAGGGATTAGTTGTAAATTTGATTCAAGAACAACTCATAGACCTGGAGCTAAATTTGCGCAACATGAATTACAAGGAGTACCTCTAAGAATCGCTATTGGCCCAAAAGATTTAGAAAATCAAACTATTGAGTTGGCAAGACGGGATACTTTAACAAAAGAAGTGGTTCCAATGTCGGATTTGGTTTCAACAGTAGATACGCTTTTAAAAACAATTCAAAAAGAATTATTTAGTAAAGCACTTAATTATAGAGATACCCATATTACCAAAGTTGATGATTTTGAAACCTTTAAAACAGTATTAGAAACTAAAACTGGTTTTATCTCTGCACATTGGGACGGAACAGCAGCTACAGAACAGAAAATAAAAGAGCTTACAAAAGCAACTATTAGATGTATTCCTATGGATGCCGAAATAGAGGATGGCGTCTGTGTTTATACGGGAAACCCTTCAACTAAAAGAGTGTTATTTGCGAAAGCATATTAAATTTTTTTAAAAAAAGTTTATCTAGGTGTTGCAACATTTAAAAATAGTTGTATTTTTGCATCCGCAATGAGTAATTGCTTGTTCATTTGAAAAGCGGTTTTATAAGAATTAAAATTATGAAACTGTTAATGAGATAACTCAAATGGCCCGTTCGTCTATCGGCTAGGACGCATGGTTTTCATCCATGTAAGAGGGGTTCGATTCCCCTACGGGCTACAATTTTTTAATAAGAAGAAAACACAATGGCAAATCATAAGTCAGCATTAAAAAGAATCAGAAGTAACGAGTCAAAACGTTTACGTAACAGATATCAACATAAAACAACTCGTGGAGCGATCAAGAGATTACGCGACATGGAAAAAGCTAAAGACGCAAAAGAATATTTGCCTGCAGTTATTTCAATGATTGATAAATTAGCTAAGAGCAATGTTATTCATGATAACAAAGCGTCTAATTTGAAGTCTAAGTTGACTAAGTATGTTGCTTCCCTAAGCTAACAAGAACTTATAATTAAAATTATAAAGGCTTCTCTATACGAGAAGCTTTTTTTGTTCACCAAATTCTTTTTGAGAAGTGATAAAGCATAAAAAAGCCCTTAATTATAATTAAGGGCTTTTTTATGCTTTATGAGGTGTTGTATTACCCATTCATAGACACTAAGAACTCTTCATTGTTTCTTGTTTGCTTAAACCTGTCATTGATAAATTCCATAGCTTCTACAGGATTCATATCTGCAAGATATTTACGCATTACCCACATTCTTTGAATGGTTGTTGCGTCTAATAAAATATCATCACGACGTGTGCTTGAAGATGTTAAATCAATTGCAGGGAAAATACGACGATTAGAAATCTTACGATCTAATTGTAACTCCATATTACCAGTACCTTTAAACTCTTCGAAAATAACTTCATCCATTTTTGAACCTGTTTCAGTTAAAGCAGTAGCAATTATTGTTAATGAACCTCCATTTTCAATATTACGAGCAGCACCAAAGAAACGTTTTGGTTTATGAAGTGCATTTGCATCAACACCACCACTTAATATTTTACCTGATGCTGGTTGAACGGTATTATATGCTCTTGCAAGACGTGTAATTGAATCTAATAAGATAACGACATCATGACCACATTCTACAAGTCGTTTAGCCTTTTCTAATACAATATTAGCGATCTTAACATGCTCATGCGCTTCTTTATCAAATGTTGAAGCAATAACTTCACCACGAACATTACGTTGCATATCTGTTACCTCTTCAGGACGTTCATCAATTAATAAAATCATTTGATAAACTTCAGGATGATTTGCAGCAATGGCATTAGCAACATCTTTCAATAACATGGTTTTACCAGTTTTAGGCTGCGAAACAATCATACCACGTTGTCCTTTTCCAATAGGAGAAAACAAATCCATAATACGCGTAGAAATGGTACTTTGTTTATCTGCGATATTAAATTTTTCTTGTGGGAATAAGGGAGTTAAGTGTTCAAAAGAAACACGATCTCTAACCACCTCAGGGTTTTGGCCATTTATTTTACTAACTTTAATTAAAGGAAAGTATTTCTCTCCTTCTTTAGGTGGTCTAACATGACCTAAAACAGTATCTCCAGTTTTTAATCCGAATAAGCGAATTTGTGATTGAGATACATAAATATCATCTGGTGATGATAAATAGTTATAATCTGACGAACGTAGAAAGCCATAACCATCTTGCATGATGTCTAAAACACCTTCGCTTTCTATGATGGCATCAAATTCAAAATCTGGTTCTCTATAACGGTTACGATTGTCTTTGTTACCGTTGTTTTTATGTTGATTACCATTATTGTCTTTAGAACGCGGATTGTTCTGTTTTTTATTATCGTTATTCTTTTGACGCGGATTTGGTTTGTTGTCATTAGAATTTTTAGGTCGATTATCCTTACCTTGATTATTTCTTGGAGCTTTAGGTTTCTCCTCTTTGTCCTCGTTAGATTTACTTTGAGGAGATTTCTCGTTTTGAGGAGATTTCTCGTCTTTTTTATCTGCTTTATCTGCTTTATCTGCCAGTTCCATTTTTTGTTGAACTGGTGGCTTTTGATCTGGTTTCTTCTGAACGCGTGCTCTGGGTTTTTTTTGTTGAGCTGGTTTGATCTGTTCAGCTTTAGGTTCCTCCTTGACAACTTCTTTTTTTATAGCATCTGGATTTGCTGCTTGGAAGTCTAAGATTTGATAAACAAGATCTAGTTTTTTTAATGTACGATATTTAGGTACATTTAATTTTTGAGCTATATCCTGAAGTTCAGGAAGCTTCTTGGCTTTTAATTCGGAAATTTCGAACATGTATGTTTGTACTAATTAAGTTTATTCTTTGAAATGGATTAGTTTCTTACTTTTTCTGATAAAATATGATAACGAGAAAAATTTGAAAAAAATCTGAAGATTTAATAACCTGTTACACTGTAGATAACACATTATTAATGCAATAATACAATTTTATTTTTAAAAATTAATACTACTTTTAAAAAAGAAACTATTAATTTTGTGCTTCATTATTGATAATTATAAATGATTCAACGTATACAATCTATATATCTTTTACTAGCAGCAATAGTTTCTGCTGGTTTAATATTTGTATTTCATTTGTGGACAAACAACGAAGATGTACCAGTTTTTGCTAAAGAGGACTACTTATATTTAGGTTTGTTTTTAGGTTCTGCTTTACTATCTTTGATTTCAGTTTTTTGTTTTAAAAATAGAAAGTTTCAATTCGTTTTGGGACGACTCAATATAATATTAAACTTTATTTTATTAGGATTTTTTGTATATCAATCGCTAAACGTATCTGGAGAAGCAAATGTTTCTGAGAAAGGTATTGGGATTCTTCTACCTATTTTATCTATCGTGTTTTTGGTGTTAGCCAATAAGGCCATAAAAAAGGATGAAGAACTTGTAAAATCTGTCGATAGATTACGATAAAACCTATTATCTTAATTATTTAGTGCGTAAACCCAAGGTGAAGATCTTGGGTTTTTTTATGATTTTACTTTTTAACTAACGTTTAGGAAACTCAATAACTTCGAGGTTTTCAATTTTGCGACCATCAATAGTAAATCGTAACATCGTTCTCATATTATGAAAACCATGTTTGCCAACTGCGCCAGGGTTCATATGAATTAAATTATAACGTTTATCTGGCATAACTTTTAGAATGTGAGAATGCCCACAAATAAAAATACGAGGTGGATTTTCTTTAATCAAATCGCGTGTTCTCATATTATATTTTGGAGGATAGCCGCCAATATGCGTCATCCATACATCAACGTCTTCACACATAAATCGATTATGCTCTGGGAATTCAACTCTAGCTTTGTCATCGTCAATATTTCCATAAACAGCACGTAATGGTTTTAATGCTTTGATGGTATCTGTAACGTTTAAATCTCCAATATCTCCTGCATGCCAAACTTCATCGGCTTGTTTGACGTGTTTTAAAATGGCATCATCTATGTAACTATGTGTATCAGAAAGTAAAAGGATTTTTGTCATAAGACTGTTCTGGTTTTTGTTTTATGTGTTTTCCGAAGAAAACCTTTTAATTATGTTAATGGCAATTAATAAGTGCTTAAAACATTTATCTTTGTGTTTTCACAAAAGTAAGGTTTCTATTGCGTTTTTTTATCGAAATATCATATAACGGAAAAGCATATCACGGTTGGCAAAATCAACCAGATGCAATCTCTGTACAAGAGGTTTTAGAAAAAGGATTATCTCTACTTTTAAGACAAGATATAGCTGTTGTTGGTGCAGGAAGAACAGATGCAGGAGTACATGCATCACAACTATTTGCGCATTTTGATTTTAAGGACGACTTACCTAAAAATTTTATTTTCAAACTCAATTCTTTTCTGCCAAATGATATTTCCGTTAAGGCTATTTTTAGAGTTAAAGCAGATGCTCATGCACGTTTTAATGCGTTGAGTAGAACTTATAATTATAGGATCTCAACGCGTAAAAATGTATTTAATTTTGATTATGCTTATGCATTACAAAAGGAGTTGAATGTTGAGCTTATGCAAAAAGCTTGCGACATTCTATTACAGTATAACGATTTTCAATGCTTTTCAAAAGTAAATACAGATGTAAAAACGTATAATTGTAAACTCATGCAGGTTAAATGGATTAAGAAAGATGACGAATTAGTTTTTATTATAAAAGCAGATCGCTTTTTGAGAAATATGGTTCGTGCAATTGTAGGAACGCTTATAAATATTGGTTTAGGTAAAATTGAACTAGAAAAATTACATGATATTATTGTATCTAAAAATAGGAGTGAAGCAGGGTTTTCTGTGCCAGCTCATGGGTTATATCTTGTAAATATTGAATATCCAAATCATATAAAATTGTCTGATAACTAAATGGAAAATAAAAAGACTAAAGCCTTTGATCTTACATTATTTAAGCGTTTGATGCAATACATTCAACCGTATAGGTTAGTGTTTTTAGGTTCTTTAATATGCGTTATTGGCCTTGCTGTTTTTGGAGCATTACGACCTTTGGTATTACAAAAAGCGATTGACGAGCATGTTGTTTTAAAGACGTATGATGGATTTTTGTTTTTGATTCTAGTAATGCTTGCTCTACTTGTTTTAGAATTCGTTAGTCAATTGTTATTTATATATTATGCCACTTGGTTAGGGCAATCTGTAGTTAAAGATATTAGAGTGAAACTATATAATCATGTGCTTCGTTTTAGAATGAAGTATTATGATACGTCTTCTGTTGGTGTTTTAATTACCAGGACGGTAACAGATATGGAACGTATTGCAGATATATTTGGTCAAGGCTTGTTTATGATTTTTAGTGATATTTTAAAAATGATATTTGTTGCTGGAGCAATGTTGTATTTAAATTGGAAATTAAGCCTTATTGCTTTTGTAACGATGCCAATAGTATTGTTTGCAACTAAGGTTTTTCAGAAGTATATGAAACGCGCTTTTGAAGAAGTTCGTAATGAAGTCTCTAATCTTAATTCTTTTGTACAAGAACGTGTCACTGGAATGAAAATTCTTCAATTGTTTACAAGAGAGGATACCGAATTTAAAAAGTTTAAAGAGATTAATGAGCGTCATAAAAAAGGATGGTTAAAAACTGTTTGGTATAATTCTGTATTTTTTCCAATAGCCGATTTATTATCATCTATTACTTTAGGAGCTATTATTTGGGTTGGAGGGTTTATGGTTGTTGTTGGTCAAACGGTTTCAATTGGTGACTTAACGGCGTATATTATGTTTGTTCCTATGTTGTTTAGACCCTTAAATCAAATCGCAAATAAGTTTAATACCTTGCAAATGGGAATGGTTGCTGCCGATCGTGTCTTTAAAGTATTAGATACCACATCGCAAATTGATGATTCTGGTTCTGAAATTGTAACAGCATTTAAAGGTGATATTTCATTTAAGGACGTTCGCTTTTCTTATATAGAAAATGAAGAGGTATTGAAAGGAATTTCATTAGATGTTAATGCCGGAGAAACTGTGGCTATTGTTGGAGCCACTGGTGCAGGGAAATCAACTATAATCAATTTGTTAAATCGTTTTTATGATATTAACGATGGAGCAATTTATGTTGATGGTGTAGCGATTAAAAACTTTACTCTAAAATCACTAAGAACTCAAATAGCGGTTGTGCTTCAAGATGTGTTTTTGTTTGCTGATACAATCTTAAATAATATTACACTTAAAGACCCTAATATTTCAGAAGAAGACGTTATACAAGCTGCTAAAGATATTGGTATTCATGATTTTATTTCGAGTCTTCCAAATGGGTATCATTACAATGTTAAAGAACGTGGTGTTATGCTCTCTTCTGGTCAGCGACAATTAATTTCATTTTTAAGAGCTTATGTGACAAATCCAAGTGTTTTGGTGTTAGATGAAGCCACATCATCAGTAGATTCGTATTCAGAACAACTCATACAAGATGCGACCGATAAAATCACCAAAGGGAGAACATCAATCGTTATTGCACATCGATTAGCTACAATTCAACAAGCTGATCAAATCATTGTTATGGACGATGGGAAAATCGTTGAAAAAGGCACGCATAAAGAACTTCTTAAAGTTAAAAATGGCTATTATAGAAAACTTTACGAAGTACAGTTTTTAAAAGCGGAAGCGGTTTAAATCTATGACTTCGGTGACTGCTTTTTGATTTTCTAACAGTTGTCTAAAATCACTATCAAAATACATTGCAATAGCAAAAAGGATTCCGAAGAATAACATGAAAATTCCTAAGATCACAACAAATAAAAGTGATCTTAATATTATTTCCCAAAAGCTAAGTTGATAAAGGCGTTTTAAAATATAAGCGCAATATAGCATCATTACAGGGATAAATATCATAGTCATGATACCAGCAGTAATACCAAACATAGCAGATAAAACAATAATAATAGCCGAAACAATTGACATCTGGGCTTGCCAATACATAAATACGACTAATAGCTCGGTGTAATTAAATTTGTTTAAACCTATAAATGTAATTCGAGCAATAAGTGCATAAATAGGAATGTAGAACATCATTAGAATAGATTGATATTCTTGTGCGATACTCATATTTTTTTTCTGAAATTCTTCCTGACCTTTCATAACAAAATTTGAAAAATCTAAGGCTTCAGGATAGAACTTATTTAAAAATAAAAGATATAAACCTCCAAATGTTAAGGCGAGACCAAAATAGCTTATAGGATTGACATAACGTTTTCTAATGCCATTAATATAGCCTTCAATAACAGTTTCTGGCTTTATAAATAAATCATTAAGTGTACGTAAAAGTTTATTGTCGTAATTAAAAAATGTTTCGCTAATATGTTCAAAAAGGTTTTTGAAAGTTAAGCGATTCCTGATCACTTTTCCTCCGCAAATATTACAAAAATCACTATTAGAAATTAATTCAGTATGGCAATTTTTACAATTCATAGTATTAATTTATTAGGCCTTTTTAATGAGTGTTATAATGATTCCGAAAATAAGTGCTAGGATCATAATGACTATAAATACAAAACCAAAAGCAATCATTACTAAAAAAAAGTAAGAGAGCGTTTCTAAAAAGCGGGTATTGAAAACACGTTTGAGTATATAAAATAAATACGCGAATGTAAATAGGCTAACAAATGTAGAAATGACGTAATAGTTAATTCCAAGACATAAAAACAAAATATTTAGTACAGATGTGATAATTACAACTTGAGCTGAATAATATAAATTAATAACAAGATGTTCAGTGAAATTAAATTCCCGCTTACCTGCAATCCAATAGGCTATCCATGTGGATATAGCAGAAATAGGGACACTTAATATATAAAAAACACTTTGATAATTGTTGTACTGCTCTAGATTAATAGAACTAAAAGGGTTGTTTTTTTGAGATTCACTAGTGTTAAAAGCATCCATAAAAGGAAAATCAATATCTAATGCATCTTTAAAAAAGGTATTCATTAAAAAAACTTGTATTCCTACTAATGTTAAAGAAATGGCAAAATATTGAATAACGCTTATGTGTGTTTTTCGAGTCCCATTGATAAACTCATTAATAACCGTTTCAGGTTTTGTAAATAGATGAATAAATGTTTTAAAAAATTTATTATCAATGCTTATAAATTCTTCATTAATATCTACCCAAATGGTTTTTAATGTCAGGCGATTTCTAATTGTTTTCGCACCACAATTTGAGCAAAAATTAATTTTACTATCGAGAGCTGTATTGCAGTTTTTACAAGCCATCTAAGTCAAATCTTTATAAAGTAATGTTGTCAATTCTTGAATATCTTTAAACATAATAAATTCTCCATTTTTTAAATAAGAAATTTGTCCAGTTTCTTCACTCACAACTAAAGCAACAGCATCTGTTTTTTCGGTAATACCTACAGCTGCACGATGGCGTAAACCAAAACGTTGCGGAATATTTTTTTCGTTATTTACAGGAAGAATGACGCGTGTTGCTTTCACAATGTTGCTGTCAATTATAATAGCACCATCATGTAGCGGACTATTTTTAAAAAAAATACTTTCAATGATAGGCTGTGTGACTTTAATATTCATTTCATCGCCAGTATTTGTCAAGAAATCAAGATTATTATTACGTTCTAAAACAATCAAAGCACCTGTATTAGTACTTCCCATTTTTTCACATGCATTAACAAGTGCATTAATATCGGTTTCGGCTTCGGCTTCCGTTTTTAAGAATTTCATCTTTTTGAAAAACTTACCACGACCACTTAGGTTTGTTGAGCCAACCATAAGTAGAAATTTTCTGATTTCGGGTTGGAATACTACTATTAGTGCAATAATACCTACCTTAATGAAACCATCAAAAATACGATGGAGCATAAACATATTTAAAAACTCGGTAACTCTCCAAACTAAATAAATGATAATAATCCCGATAAAAATATTAACCGCAACTGTACCTTTTACAAGTTTGTAAACATAATACAGCAAAATAGCAACGAGGAATACGTCTATAAAATCTATAATCCCAAAATCCCAAAATTTGAATTTATCCAATGTAAAGGTGTTTGTGTAAATTTAACAAAATATGCTTAATAAATAAATTCGTTGTTGTCGAATGATATTGTATCTGATTTTGCTTTTAATAATTCTGATTTTATTGAGATATAATTTTGAAACGTCATTTTTTTATTGAAATAGAATTCTAAATGAAAACCGATAAAATTATACTTGTTAATAAGGGCGTTTATTTTTTTTTGAAACTTATCAATGCTAATAATTTCATTTCCAATTTTTATACTTTTGTCGTTATAGATTATTATTGATAAGGTAGATTTAGCATGATAACTAGCCATTTTAAGATGGTATGCTTCAGGTTTTAAAGTTTGAATTCGAGTTGAATCATTCTCTATATTAACTATTTCGTAAACAACATCTGTAAATTCCAAAAACCCTAAATTTTGAATGCTTGTATCATTACAGGTGTAGTAATTTTTTGCAGCTTCATTTTTATGCATTTTAGCATTTCGCTTTTTGTCTTGTAAATATGTTATCTTCGGAATGGCTTGCCCTAAAGTAAGTCGCTTATCAACATTAATGAGCCAATTGGTCGTGCTTATAATATTTTTTCGGTTGAGTTCAACACTATCTGGTTGCGTTTCATCGTAAAATAAATAGGCATGAGATACGTCATGAACCTCAATGATTTTAGCGTGCTTAATTTCAGGAAGCTGTAGTGATTTTTCAGTTCCACAAGAAAGGAAAGTGCTAATGATAAAAAGTAATAATAGAGGTTTCATTAGTATAATTGTTGCGTTAGTTTGATGCATTCCATTGCTTCTTTGACATCGTGAACACGTAAAATACTAGCGCCTTTTTGTAAAGCAATTGTATTGAGAACTGTGGTGCCGTTTAGTGCTTCTTTCGAAGAATTGCCTAGTGTTTTATAAATCATAGATTTTCTTGAAATTCCAACTAAGGTTGGAATTTCAGAAATTTTTAAAAGCTCTAATTTGTTGAGTAGTTCATAATTTTGTTCGATGGTTTTAGCAAATCCAAAACCAGGATCAATAATTAGATCTACAATTCCTAATTGTCTAGCAGTAGCTATTCTTTCAGAAAAATAAAAGAGAATATCCTTTACCAAATTATCATAATTAGTGAGTTGTTGCATCGTTTGAGGTGTTCCTTTCATATGCATCATAATATAGGGAACTCTTAATTTGGCAATTGTTTTAAGCATTTGTTTATCTATATATCCTGCCGAAATATCATTTATTAAACTCGCTCCAGCATCAATAGATTGTTGGGCAACATTACTTCTAAAGGTATCTATAGATAATAATACTTTAGGAAAGTTTTTGATAATGAGCTCAACAATAGGAAGGATACGTTGTAGTTCTTCTATTTCACTTACCTGATTTGCATCAGGTCTTGAGCTGTAAGCACCAACGTCAATAAAAGTAGCGCCTTCATTCAACATCGTATCGACTTGCCGTATAATCGAAGATTTATTTCTAAATCGCCCACCATCATAAAACGAATCTGGAGTAACGTTTAAAATCCCCATAACTTTAGGCTGGTTAAGGTCTATTAATTGTCCTTTACAATTGATGGTTTTACTCAAAACTATATAGTCTGGTTAAAGTTTTTAAATCTGATTAATTTATGCGAAATTTACGGAAAATAAAATGTTTTAAATGCAAGATACTTCAAAACAATATGATGATGTGATATCGCAGTGCAGAAGTCTTTTTATTAATAAAATGAAAGACTACGGAAGTGCATGGCGAATTTTAAGATTACCATCATTAACCGATCAGATTTTCATTAAAGCACAGCGAATTAGAGGTTTACAGCAAAACAACGAGCGTAAGGTTGATGAAGGTGAAGCAAGTGAGTTTATAGGTGTTATTAATTATTGTACAATGGCTTTAGTACAGTTAGAAAAAGGTGTTGTAGAACAACCAGATTTATCTTTAGAGGATGCAACATCGCTTTATGATGATAAAATTGCTGTTACTAAACAATTGATGTTAGATAAAAATCATGATTATGGCGAAGCTTGGAGAGATATGCGTGTGAGTAGTTTAACCGATTTGATTTTACAAAAATTACTTCGTGTCAAACAAATTGAAGATAACGCAGGAAAAACATTGGTAAGCGAAGGTATTGATGCCAATTATCAAGATATGATTAATTATTCGGTATTTGCATTAATCCATTTAAACGAAAAATAACAGATGAAAACATTAGTTCACATATGCAGAGTTTTAGTAGGCGTTCTTTTTATTTTTTCAGGATTTATTAAACTTAATGACCCTTTAGGGTTTTCGTATAAGCTACAAGAGTATTTTAGTTATGATGTGTTAGATATTCCGTCTTTAATACCATATGCATTAGGTATTTCAGTATTTGTTGTAGTTGTTGAAGTTGTTTTGGGGGTGTTTTTACTTATAGGATATAAGTCGAAATTTACAATATGGAGTTTGTTGGCAATGATTGTGTTCTTCACATTTTTAACTTTTTATGCGGCTTATTTTGAAAAAGTAAAAGACTGTGGCTGTTTTGGAGATTTCTTAAAATTAGATCCTTGGGAATCCTTCTGGAAGGATGTTATTTTATTGGTGATGATTGTTGTTTTATTAATTGGCCAGCGCCATATTAAACCAATCTTGACTAAATTTGGTCTAACAATAACAGCTCTATTGAGTTTTATAGTTTGCTTATGGTTTGGATATCATGTACTAATGCATTTACCAGCTTTAGATTTTAGAGCTTATAAAATAGATGATAACCTTCAAAAAAATATGGAGTTGTCACCAGATGCTCAAAAAGCAATAACTGATTATATTTGGACTTATACATTAAATGGTGAAGAAAAAACAGTAACAGATAGAGGACGCGGACCAAAAACTTACGATAAGATAATAGGTGTTGTCACAGAGGAAATAGAAGAAGGCGATGTGCCCAAAATTCAAGATTTTTCTATAGAATCTGAAGATGAAGATTTAACATCACAATTCTTAGCACAAGAAAAGCTAGTTATGATTGTCGCTTATAATTTAGAAAAAGCTGAAGCTAATGGTATGGAAAAGCTAAAGGCTATGTCTGACTTAGCTCAGGAAAGAGGCTATACAGTTATAGGCTTAACGGCATCTGGAGAATCAAAGAAAAAAGAAGTTAGAGATACTTATAATTTAGATTTTGATTTCTATTTGTGTGACGAGAAAGTATTAAAAACTATAGTAAGAGCAAACCCAGGTATTATTGTTTTAGAGAAAGGAACTGTGACTCAAAAAGCACATTATAACGATCTTGAAGATTTAGAATTTTAACTGTAAATACATAACATCTGATTAATTATATATTAAATAAAGCACTTTATGCATTACTCACTCTTTTAGGTGTAGTAACTGTAATTTTTTTCTTATTTAATGTGCTTCCAGGTGATCCTGCGCAAATGATGTTGGGACAAAATGAAGATAGTGAACAGGTTGCTATCGTTAAAGCTAAATACGGATTTGATAAACCTATTTCCACTCAGTATTTATATTATCTTAATGATTTGTCACCAGTATCATTTCACTCGACAAACACTCAAGATTATACGTTTTTAAGTAACGGAAAATATACGGCATCAAAACTATTTACAATAGGAAATACAACTACAGTAATTAAGTTTCCTTATTTGCGAGAGTCGTTTACTAAACAAGGAAAAAAGGTATCACAAGTTATTGGTGAAACTTTGCCTAATACTGCTGTTTTGGCTGTGTCTTCTATTCTTATAGCCATCACTTTTGGTGTGATTTTTGGAATAATTTCTGCACTATATAAAGATCAATGGATAGATAAAACAATTCAGATTTTTAGTACTTTAGGAATGAGTGTGCCTTCTTTTTTTAGTGCCATTTTATTTGCTTGGTTGTTTGGTTTTGTATTTCATAAATACACTAATTTAGAAATGATAGGAAGTTTATATGAATTGGATGATTTTGGAGATCGTGTTCATATTAAATGGAAAAATTTGATACTACCAGCAATTGTATTAGGTATTCGTCCGTTAGCTGTTGTGATTCAACTCATGAGAAATTCATTGTTAGAAGTCTTTAATCAAGATTATATTAGAACAGCTAGAGCTAAAGGACTTAGTGAATTTCAAATTATAAAAAAACACGCCGTAAAAAATGCATTAAACCCTGTAGTAACTGCAATTTCAGGATGGTTTGCATCCATGTTGGCAGGAGCTGTATTTGTAGAATATATTTTTGGATGGAATGGCCTTGGAAAAGAAATTGTTAATGCTTTAAATACATTAGATTTACCTGTAATAATGGGATCGGTTTTAGTAATTGCATTACTGTTTATTATTATTAATATTTTTGTTGATGTCATTTATGGATGGCTCGATCCAAAAGTAAAATTAGAATAGAATGAAAAAAATATATACACTAATACTGCTATGTAGCTTCTTTTTAAGTTGTGAAGCGCAACCAGGTCCAACAACCTTTTCTGAAAAAGCCCTAAACGATGCGTTTGTAAACTTAGAAGGTGAATCGGTTTCTTTTAAATCTATTTTAGAAGCGTATAAAGGACAAACAATTCTTATTGATGTTTGGGCAAGTTGGTGTAGAGATTGTATTGTAGGTCTACCTAATCTTAAAGCTTTACAAGAAGAGCATAAAGATGTTGTATACGTGTTTTTATCGATGGATAAATCTCAAAAAAGCTGGAGAAATGGCATAAAAAAATATGAGATTACTGGAGAACATTATTTTATGCCATCTGGATGGAAAAGCGATTTTAGTGATTTTGCAGACTTAGATTGGGTCCCACGATATATGGTAGTAGGAGCAGATGGAAAGATCAAATTATTTAGAGCTATAAAAGCCAACGATCCTAAAATAAAAGAACAGTTAAAATAAAATTTTAGTTTCTTCGGAAACCTATAAAAGAAAACTTATGAGGAAAAATATTGTTGCAGGAAACTGGAAAATGAATAATGATTTATCAAAAACAGCAGCTTTACTATCAGATTTAAAGGAGCAAACAAAAACATCTAATGCTGAGGTAATGATTGCACCAACGTTTACAAATCTTTGGCATGCTTTTGAAGCTACAAGACATGATGATATTGAAGTTATTGCACAAAATATGCATTTCGCTGAAAATGGTGCTTATACAGGAGAAGTGAATGCAAGTATGCTAAAAAGTATTGGAATTCAAACTGTAATTTTAGGTCATAGTGAACGTCGTGCTTATTATAACGAAACAGATGAATCTCTTGCTAAAAAAGTAGATACAGCATTAGCTAATGATATGCGTATTATTTTCTGTTTTGGAGAAGAATTAGCAGATCGTAAGTCTGGAAATGAAGAAACTATAGTTGAAAATCAAATTAAAAAGGCTTTATTTCATTTAGAAGCTTCAGCTTTCAAAAATATAGTTTTGGCTTATGAGCCAGTTTGGGCTATTGGAACAGGAGAAACTGCAAGCCCTGAGCAAGCACAAGATATGCATGCTTTTATTAGAAAAACTTTAGAAGGTAAATATGGGCATACAGTAGCCGATGATATGACTATTCTCTATGGTGGAAGTGTAAAACCAGGTAATGCTAAAGAAATTTTTTCAAAACCTGATGTAGATGGTGGCTTAATAGGTGGTGCAGCTCTTAATGCTGAAAATTTTTATGCCATTGTTAATGCGTTTTAAATAGCGTATTAATTCTATTAATATATCTAAGGGTATTCACTGAGTTTTTGGAATTCAGTGAATACCCTTAGTCTTTTTTATAACTATGAATCTAACTTGCAATTGATTATTAATCAGTTAATTTAAATTCAGGTTTATGAAGAATCAAGAACAAATTCTAATACAGCATATTGTATATAGATTATTTACAAAACATGCTTTTAGCGAAGATCTTTTAGGTAAAAGTGATTTAGCAATTAATAAAAAAACTTTAAATATTAAAACTATCCTTACCACAGTTTTAATGATGTGCTTAGTGACATTCATAGTAAATAGTCAAACTTTAAAAGTAACAGGTGGTGTAAACTTAATGCATCTAAATACAGCATTAGAATCACCGATGGGAGAAACCCCTACAGATACAGATACAGATTTGCCTACGAGGTCAATGTTTGTAAGTAGCAATGAACTGTTATTAGCATCTGGAAAAAATACGAATAACGAATCAGGCTTTTATTTAGGGTTAGCGCTTAGTGATATTACATTATTTAATAATATTGATTTGCAGCCCGAAGTAAGATTTGTAGGTGTTAAAGACTTTAATCAAATTCAGGTACCAGTGTTATTAAATTATGGTATTACTGAAAAATTTCATGCTTTCGCAGGTCCCAATTTTGCATTCTTATTAGATGCAGGAGATAGTGTCAAGTCATTCAATTTTGCTCTAGATTTTGGAGCGTCTTATAATATTTCAGATAAAATTGCCTTAGATGCGAGATACGATTGGGGACAAACCAATCTTTTAAAAAATGGGGATAGCAATAATTATATAAAAATAAACAATATTCAATTTGGTATTGTTTATCGTTTTGGAACTAATTAGACTTTAAGAACGAAGAGATGAAAACTTTAAAACAATTTCTATTTTTTATTACGGTTGCATGTTTTTATATAAATGCTTTTGGACAATGTGCAACACCTCCTGCTGATATGGTAAGTTGGTGGACAGGAGATTCTAATACTCTAGATCTTATTGGAACTAATGACGGCACCCAATTAAATGGAATTAACTATGTCTCAGGAATGGTGAGTGATGCCTTTTTATTTGATGGTATTGACGATCTCATTTTAGTTCCAGATAGTGCAAACTTAGATTTAACTGGTGACATGACTTTGATGACTTGGGTAAGACGAATAGGCTATGATAACCAACATCAAGTGGTTCTTTGTAAAGGAGCAGGCTATGTGCCAAATGATGAGTCTGCTGTTTTTTTAATGCGATTTGAGTTTGATTTAACCGAGTTTCTATTTGAAGATATCAATGGAAATAATATAATTATAAATGGACCAGCATTTGAAGATTCTATGTATCATCATTATGTATATGTTCGCGAAGGAAATGAGCATAGACTATATGTTGATGGGTTTTTGTTTAATAATGAAACATTCTCTTCAAATCCAGCGAGTACTTTAGGCTTACCTCTAACTATTGGAGCGCAATATCATAATCCGACAAATTCTCCAAATGATTATGATTTCAATTTTAATGGTGAAGTAGATGAGATCATGGTATACAATAGAGCTTTATCAATATCCGAAATGCAAAGTGTATACAATTCAGGAACTTCTGGTGTATGCAAAGATGGACTTAGTGTTAATGATTTTAGTCTTGTTGAACGTATAAGTTTATATCCTAATCCAACACGAGGTTTAATTATATTTAAATTAAATGCACAATTGCTTACTAGTTATAGAAATTTAGAACTTTCTATAATGGACTTAACAGGTCGAATTGTTTGTAGCAATGTAGAATTACAAACTGAAACCAAAGTAGATATCTCAACATTATCTAACGGAATGTATTTGTATACTATACGTGGTGAAAACAGAGTTTTAAAGTCTGGTCAATTAATTAAAAAGAGATAAGAGTTTTGTTACTGTTTTTCTTCTATTTTATTGTTAAACAAAAGGGACAACCACACCATGCTAAAGAAAGATTAAGAATTATTATTAAATTAGAGGACAAATCCTCATTATTTTGAAAAACATAACGCTTTTGTTTTTACTGGTTACTTCAACTCTTTTTGCGCAACAACAAAAAGAGATTGATAGTATGTATCAAGTGGTAAAAGGAAGCTATAATGATACTATTAAAGGAAATACACATTATGAGCTCGCTTGGGCTCTAAAGTTAAAAGATTTACCAGTTGCAAAAGCACATATGGATTCTGCAATGTTAGTTTATCAAGAATTAAAACTGCCTCGAAAGACTGCTCTTGGTAATTTTCAATATTCAGTGTTGTATCGAATTTCAGGAGATTATAATAAGGCTATTGAGAGCTTGACTAAATATCAAGATTATGTAGAGAAGGTTAAGGATACTGCGAATTTAACTTATGCTTATTATGAAAAAGGAGTCATATATTCTCAAAAAGGGGATTTACAAACAAGTTTAGAAGAGTTTTATAAGGCGAATACTTTAGCAGAAGCGATCAATAATTTAGAGATGTCTAGTATGTCTTTAAATAGCATTGGTGTGGTTTATAATGATTTAGGTAAGTATGAGGAAGCGATTGATGCTTTTCAAAAGGTTTTAGTGATTTATAAGAAACAAAATGTAACTGGTGAGTTTCTAGGAGATACATACAATGGTTTAGCGTCTTCATATAAGTATCAAAATAAATATAATGAAGCTGAGGAATATTTTGATAAAGCATTAAAGAATTATAAAGCATCAAATAGTGATTTTGGAGTTTCAATAGCGAATTTTAATAAGGGTTTGATTTATAATAAGCAGAAACAATTTGAAAAAGCATTAGCATTTTTTAAAAGAGCATATGACATTCAGAAAAAAAATGAGTTTGATTCAGAATTAGTATTGACCATATCTAGTTTTGCCGAGGCGAATTTTGAATTAGGCAATTATTCTAAAAGTGAATTGCTTTTAGATGAAGGATTAAATCTTGATATTGAAAATAAATTATCTGCAAAAGATCTTTATTTTGAATTATATCGCGTTAATGAGATAAAAAATAATTATCAAAAAGCGCTCAGGTATCATAAAACTTATACAAAATATAAGGATAGCATTTATAGTAAAGAAAATATTAAATCCATAAATCTTCTTCAAAAGCAGTTCGAAACCGAAAAAAAAGATAAAGCTATTCTTAGGCAGCAATTAGCACTAGAACGGAAAGACAATCAAATTAAAAACAAAAGCAATCAAATGAATTTATTATATGGTTTGCTATTTTTTCTGATTGTATTCTCCATTTTAGGATGGCTAGTATTTCAGCAAAAACAAAAACGAAAAAATTTAGAGTTAGTAACACTAAAAAGAGAATCTCAAGTAAAATCATTAGAAGCACTTATTAAAGGTGAGGAGAAGGAGCGTTTTAGAATCGCTAAAGAGTTACATGATGGTGTCAATGGTGATTTATCTGCTATAAAATATAAACTGTCGTCACTTTTGGAGATGAATAATAAAGTGATTAAAGAGGCTATAACCATGATTGATAACTCTTGTGAACACGTGCGAGCTATTTCACATAATTTAGTACCACCTTCATTAGAAAATTTTAATTTAGTTGAAGCAACAGAAAATTACTGTCATGATTTAGATGTCGTAAATCATCAGAAAATCACATTTCAATATTTAGGTAGCACAATCAAGTTATCTAAGAATACTGAGGTAAATACATTTCGAATTATTCAAGAATTAGTTACAAATGCCCTAAAACATGCGGATGCTAGTGAGATTAATGTACAGATAAGTCATAGAGATAATGTGATTCAAATTACTATTGAAGACAATGGAAAAGGGTTTGATAGAAATGCCATTAAAACTGATGGTATTGGATTAAATAACATTCAGTCTAGAGTAGATTATTTGAATGCGACATTAGATTTTATCTCTAATCCTAATGGAACCTCATATACTATTGACATAGACTTAAATACATTAAATGATAACTAAAATAGCAATTACAGATGATCACGTAATGGTGCTTAGAGGCATCGAAACCATGTTAGAAAACACCCCAGAAATAACTGTGGTGGCGACTTATACAAATGCTCAAGACACAATTAACGGGTTAGTCAATGTTGTTCCAGATGTTTTATTATTAGATATCAATTTGCCAGATATTAATGGTATTGATTTAAGTAAACAACTTCTTAAACAGTATCCTGAACTTAAAATTATTGCGCTAACCAATTTTGATGATTTGTCTTTTGTAAAACGAATGATGAAAAATGGAGTTCATGGGTATTTACTTAAAAACACCGATAAAATTGAACTTGTATTTGCACTTAAAACGGTATTGTTAGGAGAATTATATATTCAAAAAAGTATTAATAACAGACTCATTAATCAAAATACATCCAAGCCATTAGATAATGGTTTAAATATTAAGTTAACGCGCAGAGAACATGATGTTTTAGTTGGGATTTCAGAAGAACTTACAACACAGCAAATTTCAGAAAAACTATTCATTAGCCCAAAAACTGTCGAAACCCATCGGATGAATATTATGAGTAAACTAGGCGCAAAAAATAGCGTTGGTATTATTAAAATAGCGATAGAAAGACAATTATTGTAAGTACTAACATTTGCTTTATTAAATAGGTTGATTCTTTAATCTTGGTTATTAAGGGAAAATGAAAAATTAAATACGCTGTTTATAATACGAATCGGGAATAAATGACAATCTTTAGGGGAAAATTGATATTTAATGTTCTGATTAAATTAAAGAGATTTGCATCTCATTAATTTGTTTTTTTAATTGATGTATATATGATTACAAACGATTAATAGCTTAATTGTTGTAATAACCTTAGATTTAGGCTCTCTTTAATTAGAGAGCTTTTTTGTTTGTTTCTATTATGGTTTATAATAAGAGTCGGGAATAATTTACAATTTTAAGGGAACAATTTATATTTAGTATTCTGATTTAATTACAGAAATTTATAGTTCATTAATTTAACTTTTTAAGTTGATGTCGGTTATATAACTACAATCAAACTAATGGCATTTTTTTTATTGTAGATACCTGAATTTTAAGCTCTCTTTAATTAGGGAGCTTAATTATTTTACTCAATTCCTTGCGCTATAGTTTAGAACGAAAACCTATAGATTAAACAGGTATATAACAGTAGTTTGATAAAATTACATGTAACTTTGCAGCATAAAATTGATGACATGTCAAATATAATTTATTTAGGATATTACTTTAATGTGCAACCGCTACAACCAGCAGTAGAAATCCTAATTGCCGAGCTAGGTTATGCAGGTTTTGAAAGTTTTGTAGAAACTGAAGATGGAGTGACAGCTTATATTCAAAAGGAAGAATGGCATGCTAATATTTTAGAAGATATATATATATTAAATTCTGATGAATTTGAAATTACTTATACTTCTGAGGAGATAGAACAAACCAATTGGAACAAAGAATGGGAAAAGAATTTTAATTCCATTATTGTAGATGGGATATGTTCTGTTCGTGCACCTTTTCATGACAAACCAAACACGGACTTTGATATTGTTATAGAACCAAAAATGAGTTTTGGTACTGGTCATCATGAAACTACACATATGATGATTCAGCATATTTTAAAAAATGATTTTAAGAATAAATCAGTTTTAGATATGGGTTGCGGAACAGGTGTTTTAGCTATTCTTACTGAAATGAAAGGCGCTAAGCCAATTGATGCTATCGATTATGATAATTGGTGCTACCTTAATAGTATTGAAAATGTAGAACGAAATAATAGTCAGAATATTACTGTTTTAGAAGGTGATGCAAGTTTGTTGCTAGGAAAGCAATATGATATTGTTATCGCTAATATTAATAGAAATATTTTGCTGAATGATATGGGAACTTATACTAAAACATTGAATGAGAATGGTGTTTTGTTTTTAAGTGGATTTTATAACAGCGATATACCAATCATTGAAGCCGAATGTAATAAATTCAACTTAAAACACGTTGAAACTTTAGAAAGAAATAATTGGGTCGCTTTAAAATTTGAAAAATAATTTTTAACTTTATCTAAGGATACTGTAACCAACCTCATTAAATAAACTGCTATGAACACTATGATGAGTACAAAAGAAAAAGTAAAAGAAGAACTCCTTGTTGATACTTTAGAGTCTCCTTTAAATGAGATTGTATTATACAATGACGATGTTAATACATTTGATCACGTTATTGATACCTTAATATATGCTTGTGAGCATACAGCTGAACAAGCCGAACAATGTTCTATTTTAGTACATTATAAAGGTCAGTGTACTGTAAAAACAGGCGAGTATAAAGAGTTAGAACCACGTTGTTCAAAACTTTTACAAGCGGGTTTGAGTGCAGAGATAGTTTAAAAGAATTTTGAGATTGATAATTTCAAAAAAGAGTCTTCCCTAAAGTTAGATAAGATAAACTCATTAGTATCTATATTGTTAAAAAAGCGCCCTTCTAATTCTACTTTCCAACTACTTGCTATTCGTCTAGAAGCTTCAATACTAAAAATTTTACTACTGGTTTCTAAGTCTGTAATTCCTCCAATTAGAATCGAAGTATCTTGTGTGTCATTAAATGCAATTCGACTTCCGAAGAATACATCATTTTGAAGCGCATTTAATGCTAATTCATCTCTTTCATCATAAAGATATTCACCTAAAACACCAATATCCAACCCGTTACCATCAATATTACTAAAGGTATATTCTATACCTGCAACTAAAGCAAAGAAATCTTGAGTTTTAGAACTGCGATAAATAGATTCAAATTTCCATAGAAAGGCATTATGAGTAATCTGAAAATCTAAGCCCGTTTGATTAATCACTGGATAAAATGCATTAATGTTTCCAGAGTTATCAAATGAAAATAAAGGTTCTCTTCCATTGCCATAAAAATGAGATATACCTATGTCGAATGCACCAAAATAATGCGACCATCTAAAAGCAATATCTTGTCGCCATTCTTTGGCACTGCTTTCATAAGTAACGGCATCTTCATCGATTATTAAAGGAAATCGTAAACGTCCTTTTTTACCAGGAAAACCCCTTTTTCTGTGATATGGTAAATAGAAAAAATCAAAATTGCCATAATTTGAAGTTAAGGTGTATTGTAACATAGGCTGTCCTAACTTTTCTTCTCCATCAAATGATTCTACAGCATCTGTTTGATTAATAATGTCAACTAAATGATTGCTTTCGGTAACACCCCAATATATTTTTTTTAGTCCAGCACTAAATTCCCAATTGCCTTTTGCTTTTTGGTAGTAGAGTTCTCTAATATCCCAATGTGTTCGATTATCATCTTGATCTAACCTAAAAAAGCCTGTAAAATTAATACTTTCATAGCCTTTGTTCCATCGTAAATTGTACTCTGGGCGAAACGCTATTGATGGGAAATGATCTTCTTGATCTTGAAATTGACCGTCGTTTGTGAAGTAGCGATATTCTGCTTCTATTTCGAGTTCGAAATCATGAGATACTTTTTTATCTTTCTCTTGAGCAAGCACATTATTTTGCACTAACAAAAGGATAAAGACAAGGGGTAAAAATACTGTTTTATGAGTTTTCATTGATGATTTAATTTAAAAGTGCAATACCGAAAACTATCGCTATTAACCAATACTAACTAAAACGATAAAAGGTATATAGTTAACGATATTGCTACTCTTTTATAAGGGATTAATTACCTGCTCTTTTTAGTGCAACTTGTGAAAAATCATCTTCAGTTAAGTTATTTTCAAAATTATAGTCACTAAACTTTAATAGTGTTTCTTTATTGCTTTGATGATTTACCATATTAAAAATACCAGCTCTCCAAAATTTGTTTTTGTATAACTGATACTCAGAATACGTTAACGTTTTTAAAAGGGCATTTTTTCTATCATAAAACTCAACTTTTTCAATACGATAACCTTTCGCTTTATTGTAGCTTACTAAGCGTCTTGTATAACCCGATTTTGGATCTACAGGATCTTGTTCAACAATGAGGATTCCGTTTTTTTCTTCAAGAAATTTATAAGTATATTTTTCAACCTCTTGAGAAGACAAATCCTCATAAGCAAACTCGCTGCCTACAAAAGGACCCGATTTATTATTAGATGAAATTCTTTTTACACGTTTTATAGACGGTAAGTATAACCATTGATCATCAGAGCCTACTTTGTGTGTAAATGTAAGTGTTGATGTACCTTTTACATCTTTTGGGCTATTAAAAACGATTAAGGATTTATCACCATCTTCGGTTAATTCTAAAGTTTTAGTGGTTAGTGAACGCTCGCTTGTTTGCCCGTTTTTATTTTTTAAGGTCATCTTTAATTCTACAGTAGAACTATTAAATCCTAAATCAGCTTTTTCTGCTGCTTTAGCGATTTCTAAACCACGTGCTTCAGGAGTTTGTGCATTTGCAATTCCTATGATTGATAATGCAATGATTGTAATGATTATTTTTTTCATTTTTATATGTTTTTATGAGTTGTCTTTATTGGTGTTTCGTTTTTACTTATTAAAATAAGTAGAGATGGTAATAGGATAAAATCTATTATTAGAGCAGAGATTATTATAATCACTGTAATTCTTGCCATATAACTATTTAATGCAAATGAGGAGGTTGAAAGCACAGCGAATCCAGCTAACAAAACAATTGTTGTTGTTACAAGGGCTTTTCCAACAGTTTCAAAAGCATATACTACAGCTTGTTTGGCATCATAGCCTAATTCACGCCTTGCTCTTAAAAACTTACTCATAAAGTGAACAGTATCATCTACTATTATTCCTAAGGTCATACCAAAAACGATCACCATTCCTGTATTTATTTGACCTTTATATAGCGCCCAAATACCGAAACCAACAAGAACTGGTGTTACGTTTGGAATGATACTTAATAAACCAAGTTTAAAGTTTCTTAAGGCAAACATAAGTACTAGTGAAATTAGAATAAGTGCTATTATATTTCCATTAAACATGCTCTCTGCTTGTCTGAATCCTAATTTTGAAAACATAAGCATTGGACTTACAGCTATAGCGTGCATTTCTTTTGGTGTATTATCGATTAACCATTGTTCACTTTTTTCAGAAAAAGCAATCATTTCTGGACTGTCTAAGTTTTTTAATGTAACTGTAACACGAGATTCAGATTTATCGACATTGATTTGGTTGTTGAGGTCTAATCCAAAAGGTAAAGACAGTTCATATAGGAGTAAATATTGTGCAGCTTCTTCACGATTATCAGGAACACGATAAAAACGTTCGTTATCCCCATGCATAGAACGATTTACACGTCTAGCAACTTCACTAAAAGCATTTACATGAATAACCTCTGGTTGCTCTTTAAGCCAATCTTCAAAAGCATTAAGTTTTTTGAGGTACTCTGGATTATTAATACCTCCACTTTCTCCACTACCTATAGAGAACTCTATATTATAAATTCCAGTTAAGTTTTTGCTTATATAATCAGTGTCTGTTCTAAAAGTAACACTCTCATCAAAATAGTTTATAAACTCATCATTGAAGTCATTTTTTGTTGCTAAAAATGATAAACCTCCAATTATAATTAATGAGATAAACGTAAGCTTTAAGGGCTGTTTTACTACAAAATTCCCTAAAGTTGAATACCAATTTTTAGTTGTTTTCTTGTGTTCTTTTTGTGCCTTAATTTTTACTGGAAATATGGCCATTAAAGCTGGTAGAGCAGTTGTTGAGAAAAGAAAAGCCATAGTCATTCCAAAAGCAGTAATATTTCCCAAATCCCAAAATGGAGGCACATCTCCAAAATTCATGGTTAAAAAACCTATAACTGTAGTTAAACTCGTAATAAATACTGGCATAAAGTTTAAACGCATCGATTCGATTAAAGCATCGACTTTATTAAGGCCGTCTTGACGCATTTTCTGGAGCATAGTTATAAGAATATGAATACTATCTGCTACAGCGAGCGTAAGAATCATAGTCATAAATGTTGCTGAAGGAGGCGTTAATTTAATACCCATGATACCAATAAATCCTATAGCGCTAATAATTGAAAATAGAACGACAACTAAGGTTGCTATGGTACTATAAATATTTCTAGTTAATAGTAATGTGGTTATAATAACAATGATTAACATGAGCATCGTTAATGCCATATCTGCCATTGAAGATTCAAAAAAGGCTGTGTTTAATGGTACGAGTCCTGATGTGTGTACTTCAAAATTTGGATGTTTTTCTTTGAATTCTGAAATCATATTCCTAGTGAACATTGTGACCTCAGGAATCTCTTTAGCACTATCTAGACCCGGAAGTCTAACGGTAATATTAATTGCAGTAACACTCCCTTTTTCATTTATAATACGGTTGACTATTAATGGTTCTTTTAAAGCTTTTTCTCTTATTTCAGCAATTTCAGCATCATTTTTTAAAGCCGATTCATAAGACAGATCATCTACATACAAATCATCGCCTACTGCGCTTGTGTGCTGAAAGTTAGTTAATGCATCTACTCTAGACGAATAAGGTGTGTTCCATGATTCTGTTGTTAATTCTTCAATAGCAGTTAAGTTTTCTTTTGTAAATATGTTGCCATTAGAAGGAGATAAGACAATGATAACATTATCATCTTTAGTGTATTTTTCTTGAAGTGCGTCAAAAGCTTCTAACTCAGGATTTGACTCACTAAAGAATACATGATAATCACCATCAAATTCCATATTTCCCTGAGACCCTAACCCTAATGCTAATATTAAAGATGCTATTAATACATACCATTTTCTTTTAATTACAAATTCGGCCCATTGTTTTGCGAATTTGTTTGAAGCGTTGCTTACTTTTTTAAGTGCATTCATTTTTTGATTGATTTAATTGACCAGTCAACTACTTGTTTTGACAAAATCATTTGTTTACTTATATGACGAATCTAACTTTAGATTAAGGGACAATTATTTATAAATATTAATAATTGACCAGTCATCTATTTATTGATTAAAAAAATTATTTTAAAAGTACGTTTCTTATCATATTCATGAAATTATCAATAGGATAAGCGTTATTCATTTCTTTCATGGTGGTCATGGATCCTTTTCCTGCATCTTCAATAAATGCAGCAATATCTGCAGCAGCCATTAAGTTATTAATTTCTCCAAGATCTTGAGCTTCTTGAATCACTTCAGTAATTAAAGCTAAAACAAATTGTTCTTTATTTAAGATGCTCTTTCTAATGGCCTCACTATGTTCGGCCATTTCATTTCCTAAATTACAGGCCAGACATCCCATTTTACAATCCATTTCATTTTTTAGAATGTTATATCTAAACTCGTGAAAATTTAATAGACGTTGTTTTGGAGAAACGGATTTATTTAGTAAAATTTCTTTGGCAGGAGTGAAATGATCATCAAAGTACTTTTCTATAGCTTTAACAACAAAATCTTCTTTACTTTCAAAATAAAAATAAAAAGAACCTTTTGGAACACCAGCAATTTTTACAATGTCATTGACACTTGTAGCATTGTACCCTTTAGACCATAACAACTCTATCCCTTTATCTAAAAGAATATCTGCTTTAAGTTCGTGTTTTAAGGTTTTAGTCATTTCTGATTTTAATATTGCAAATATATGACCACTCGTCTAGTAAATGAAATTTTTATATGTTAATTTTTTTGTAAATAAGAATTTTACAGACTAATACATTGTTGCATAGGTGATTATGATTTTGATTCGGATGGGCAAATAAAATCGGTTATTGATAAATCTGTTTTTTTAATGGCCCCAAAACCTCCTGCGATATCAACAAGGCTATGAAAACCACGGGCTTTTAGTATTGAAGCAGCAATAACACTTCTATAACCACCAGCACAATGAATGTAATATTTTTTGTTTTTAGAGACATCACTCATATTTTCATTGATAGAGTCTAAAGCAAAATGTTGAGCATTTTCAAGATGCATGCTTTGATATTCTCCATCTTTTCTAACATCTAAAATGTCTAAATCACTATGTTTTTCTCGAACTGCAAATTCTTCAGCAGAAATAGACTCTAAGCTGTCTGTGTCTTTTCCTGCAATTGTCCAAGCATCAATTCCTCCTTCTAAATATCCTAAAGTATTATCGTATCCAACACGCGATAATCGTGTTATGGCTTCTTTACTTTTACCTTTAGGAACAATAAGAAGAATGGGTTGTTTAATATCTGTAATTAAAGCACCAACCCATGGAGCAAATTGTCCGTTAAGCCCAATAAATATTGAATTAGGAATGTGAGATTTTATATAATCACTTTGTGGTCTTACATCTAGCATTAAAGCATCTTCACGATTTACTATAGTTTCAAAATCTTCAGGAGTTAGAGGGATGTGACCTGTTTTTAAAACAGATTCAAAAGTGTCGTAACCTGTTTTGTTAAGCATTGCATTTTTTTGGAAATACTGTGGAGGAGGAGCGATACCATCAAGAACTTCTTTTACAAATTCTGGTTTAGTCATATTTTCTCTAAGGGCATAATTGGTTTTTTTTTGATCACCAATTGAGCCTACAGTTTCTTTACTTAGATTTTTTCCACAGGCAGAACCTGCGCCATGAGCTGGATAAACAATAACATCGTCAGCTAATGGCATAATTTTATTACGAAGCGAGTCATATAGCATTCCTGCTAGATCTTCTTTTGTTAAATCAGATTTGATTGCTAAATCTGGTCGTCCTACATCTCCTAAAAAAAGCGTATCGCCAGAAAAGATAGCATGATTTTTACCTGTTTCATCAATCAATAAATATGTAGTAGATTCTAAGGTATGTCCTGGTGTATGTAATACTTTTATTGTGATGTTACCAAGTTTAAATTCTTCATTATCATGAGCAGAATGAATAGTATAATTTGTTTCGGCTCCTGGACCATAAATAATTGTAGCTCCAGTTTTTTTTGCTAAATCAACATGTCCTGATACAAAATCAGCATGAAAATGAGTTTCAAAAATATATTTGATGTTTGCATGATTACTTTTAGCCTTGTCTATATATGTTTGTGTTTCGCGAAGCGGATCTATAATGGCAACTTCTCCATTTGATTCTATATAATAAGCACCTTGAGCTAAACAGCTTGTATATAATTGTTCAATTTTCATAGAGACATCAGGTTTAACTCCAATACTGGAGTTCTTAATTTTGAGAGGCAAAGATACGAAGTATTCTTTTTTATAATCTGATAAAAGTCAGCTTTTGCTAATGTGGTAATTTGTTTTTTAATATACCATAAACAAATGTTCCTAGTAATGCAGCAAGAATAACTATAATTACAGAAAATGCTCCAGTTCCAATTAATATGTACATTGGTCCAGGGCAAGCACCAGATAAAGCCCAACCTAGGCCAAAAATAGTGCCTCCAATGATGTAACGTATTAATCCGTTATCTTTTTTAGGAACACGCATTAGTGAATCTTCGATGTTTTTTAGTTTTAATTGTTTGGAAAGTAAAAGCAATAGGACACCAGTTGTTACTGCGCTTCCTATAATTCCATACATATGAAAGGATTCAAATTTGAACATTTCGTAGATACGATACCAAGAGACAGCTTCAGATTTTACGAGTACGATTCCGAAGATAATTCCAACGAATAAAAATTTTAAAGACTTTATCATATTAACCAAAAATTAAAGGAAATAGTAAATGAATCATGATTAAACCACCTAAAAAGAAACCAATAACAGCAATTAGTGATGGTAGTTGTAAGCTACTTAAACCCGTGATGGCATGACCAGATGTACAGCCTCCAGCGTAACGAGTACCAAAGCCTACTAAGAATCCGCCAATAATTAAAATAGCTAAACCTTTAATGCTTAACATGGCATCCCAACTATATAATTCTGTTGGAAGTAGTGATTGTCCCGCATTTTCAAACCCGAGAGAACTAAGTGTTTTAACTGTCTCTGGATTTAAGTTAATGTTCGTAGGTGTTGATAAATAGAAATGTGCAATATAGCCACCTATAATAGCTCCAAGAACAATAGTGAGATTCCAGCGTTGTGCCTTCCAGTCAAAATCAAAGAATTTTACTTTTTTTCCTGCACCTCCAATAGCACAGAGCGTTCTAAGGTTTGAAGACATACCAAATGTTTTTCCAAAGTAAATAAGGACAAACATGATAATTGCGATGAGTGGACCACATATATACCATGGCCAAGGTTCTAGGATTGATTGCATAAATAGTATAAAATTAAATTCAAAAATAAGAATTTTGTTTTTTTGAAAAAATAGTTTGGTAATAATTTAATAAATGTATTATATTTGCACCCACTTAAAAAGGCCTCGTGGCGCAACTGAATAGCGCACTTGATTACGGCTCAAGAGGTTACTGGTTTGAATCCAGTCGAGGTCACGAATAAAAAAAAGCAAGCTATATAGCTTGCTTTTTTTGTTTTAACACTCCTTTTTACTAAATACTTATTTTAGCAATCGTTTCTTGGTCATCTTTATTGGTGAGGCGTATTATTTTAATGTTTTTAGACTCTCTATTTGTTCCGTAATATTTATAAATAGTGACTTTCATAAAAGTTGGATTTTCAGCTTTTTGGTAGCGATCTCCAAAGTATTTTATTTTTATAAAATAATCACCTTTTTTTGCTTTAGATAATACAAATTCTTCTGGTCCAAAACCTTGAGTCATATCTGGCGACATAACTCCTCCAATTTTTGTTTTAGGATGTGAATAGTAACATTCCTCTAGGTTTGGATCAATAATGTGTAAATCTATGTCTGTGTCATTATGATTCCAATCTACAACAATTCTTATGTCTAAATCAACCTCTTTGAGTAGGTCTTTATTTATGGCACTCAAATCTAAATCATCTTTGTAGTTTTGGATGAGATGTTTTATTTCATTTCTAGCTATTAATTTCATTCCAGGAAAAATACGTCGCCTAGAGTTTTTATAGATGTCTCCTGTAATAATGCTATTGAATAAATCTAAGGCTTCTTGACATTTACCAATTTTTTGATAAGCAAGTGCTAAATCCCTGTAGGATTGTGAATCTTCGGGTCTTAATTCTAAGATACGCTTATATATAAATACGGCTAATTCACTTTCAAAGTTTAATTGTAGCTGATAAGCATAAACTTTTAGTAATTCATAATCATCAAAATCTACTTCAGCAATATTTGATAATATTCTTATAGAATAACTATTGTCATTGAAGTGGTTTTTAAAATATGTTGAAACATCACTATAATAAGCGGGCACTTTGCTATAATCTTTACGTTGTTCTAGGTAGAGTTTATAAGCTTCTTTTTTAGAGCTCGCTTTACGAAGTGCTTTTATATAATCACTATCTAATGTTCGTTTTTTTACAACGAGTTTTTCTTTGTATTTAGCTACATTGTTTGGTGTTTCATCTCGTAAATAGGCACGACTTGAAATATTGTCTATAGTATCCATATTTACAACACCATTAAGTGTGTTTCCATTAGGTTCTGAAAAGCTCATAACCGCTTCGTTTAATTCTTCATCAGCATTATTAAAAAAGCCATCTAGTGATTCGCGTGAAATCGTCTCGCTATTTAGGTCAAAATTTTCTATTCGCCTTAAGCTAACGGCATCTGAAATGGTACTTTCATTTCTTGTTTTTTTCTTTTCTTCTATGCTAGCAAGTAGAGCATTGTATTCTTCTAGTAATTCTTTAGGAGGTGTGATCTTATATCTTACATAATCCATGACCTCTTCCAAAACTATTAAAGAGGTATAGTCTGTGACCAGGCTATAGTCAATTCCTAATTGTATAATTTCAGTTTTGTTAGTTTTAGAATCTATTTCTAATGTATTTAGTTTTTGTTGCGCCCAAATTCGTCTTGTCATAGGATTAGAAGCTTCAGATCCTTTTATTTCTATATCTAAGTGTTGTGTTATTGTATTTCCGAAGCCAAAATGAAGTGTAATGATATCTCCATTTTTAACATTTTTTCCTGCTATAGAAAAATCATTGTCTACACGTTTAGAACCTTTTGGATAAATATCTAGAACATCAGAATTAGTGGTATAATTAATAAATTTAAAAGGTTCATATTTGGTAAGTTCTAGAGCTTCAGTTACCGATAATGTATTAAGGTTAAGATAAGCGCCATTTGATAATTCTGTTAATTGGTTTAGCTGAGAATAGTTTGATTTAACCAAGCTATTAACAATAAACATTGGTTTTGAAGTCCTAAAATTATAATTGCTTAGAGAGGCAAGACCATCTGAAAATAATAGCGAAACATCTGAATTTGTATTCAAATTGTAGATTACATCATAATTAGTGCCACCATCATATACAATATTTTTAATGTCTTCTTTTAAGGTATTCCAATTTCCATTTTCAATTTTAAATGATTTGTTTTTTAGAAGCGTGTTACTAAAGACTATAAATGAGATGTCAATATTTTTTAAATTAGAAAAATAACTATCTAAAAAACTAATCTCTTTTTCTAGATTCCTATTCTCCATAGATAGTGAAGCATCCCAATAAATGGTGATTTGTTTTGGTTTTTGTCTTAGCCTTTTTTTAGGAGATAAGGTTTTATAAGCATAAAAAAAGTTGCCATATACTAATACCTTTTCAGAATTTGATGGTATTGGTATTTTAATTATGATGCTTTTATTAGGGATAAAATCCTTTTTTGAAATCTGCGTTTTAAAATTCTTATTCCAATTAGTGAATTTGAGATTAGCGATTTCTCCTTTTTCAATAACAGGTTTGCTTTTTTGTTCAAAGACAGTAATTTCTAGTTTGAAATTGTCTAGTTTTTTTTCGAAATTTAATGGAAGATTATAATAATGTGCAGTTTCTTTTAATAAAAGTTCTTGTTCGTATGCTAATACGACACGCTTATAACCATTAGCAGGAATAGGGTAGATTCTAGCTTTATAGTTGTTGCCTGTTCCTTTTTCTAATAGCGCAGGATCTACTTGTCTTCTAACAACATCTTCAAAAGCTATTCGTCCAAGTTCTTTATCCACTACAACAGCGTCTCTTAGTTTTCCATTTATATCTAAGGCAAAACGAGATACATCATGTCCATCTCCAAGTGGGAAATTTAATTGTCCTTCAAGAATATTATTTGTTGGATTGTAAAATAACATATCATAGGTAGTTATAGCAATATTACCTACAACTTCTACTTTTATGTCTAATGTTGATAGACCTAAAGGTTTGTCTTTTACATTTAGTACAGGAATGTTTTGAGTGTAGCCATATACTATAAATAATAGCATGAATACAAGTAGAATTGTTTTTTTCATAATAATAGTCTAACGGTTAAATGCTGTAAATATTAGACTAAAGACACAAGATTTGTGCCATATTAGGATATGTAAATAAAGGAGTTGTTGAAATTTATCCCAAAGCACGTTTAGTCACATAAACTCTCCAACCAAAAATGGCCATTTGAAGTTTAGTAGCTTTACTGAGGTCTAACTGTTGTTTAGAAAAACTAGGCAAGAGTAGTTTGTTGAGTTTGGCAAGCCCTTTAAAGAAATTCTGTGTCATTGTACTTAGGGTGTTATAGAAAATAAACCTGTAAGTAAATTTAAGGGTTTTTAAATGTTAGCCAAAGAACTTAGTCTCTTTTTAAAAATGAAGTAAAACTTATTCTAGACTAAGTTTTACAAACATGGGTTTGGATTTAGCTAATCGAAAAAAGAATATCGATTAATAATTTTGCAAGTGTTGTCATAATGTTTTGGTTTTTAAGGTTAATATTTAACTCGTTTTCTTGATTGAGTTTTCAATATATAACCTTGAAAACCCATTCTCCAAATGTTTATATGAAAATCTATGAAATTGAATGCTGAATTATAACTAAAAATATGATTTGTATTTCGAAAATAATGTGACTATCTTAAATTTTGTTTTAATATGTAATGTAAAATAATCATTTCAATTATTATTTGTAATTTTTAAAGGGGCTTTTGAGGCTCTTTTTTTTTAGCCTAGGGGCATTTCATTATAAAATCATTGAAAAACGAGCATTTCATCTTTTCTGGTTTTCAGTTTTTAAAATTTTTGACGATTATTTTAGGTTTAAAAAAAGAGCCCTTTTCAGTAAAATTCATGATTTATTAAACTCATAATTGCAAATACATTTAATAGATGATTACATTTGTAAAAAATAGAAAATGAAAAGACCGCTATTATATTTCATTTCCATATGCTTTGCGCAACTTGCTTTTGGTCAAGTTGTCATCAACGAATTAGATTGTGATACACCTGGTGTTGATAATATGGAATTCTTAGAATTGTTAAGTGATACACCAAATTTTCCTTTAGACGGCTACGTGGTTGTCTTTTTTAATGGATCTACTTCTGGTGGTAACTCAAGTTATTTTACCGTAGATTTAGATGGGTATGTTACAGATGTTAACGGATTGTTACTTATAGGTAGTAATGATGTAAGTCCTGTTCCTCAGGTTTTGATTTCGGCAAATGTTTTTCAAAACGGAGCAGATGCTGTAGCAATTTATCAAGGTAGTTTTTTTGATTTCCCAGAAGAAACCGTTGCAACTATTGATAACCTCATAGATGTTTTGTTATATGATACTTCTGATGCTGATGATGCTGACATGATAGCTATTTTTAGTCAAGATCCTAGGTTTACGAATATTCAACAAATCAATGAAGGTTCTGGTAATAATACCAATTCTATTCAACGTTTTGTAGATATAGATGATAATATAACCTATACTTCAACTACGCCAACACCAAGACAACTTAATGACGGAAGTGGTGTTGTACTTAACGGAATAAGTATCAATATTGCACAATCTCAATATAATGAAGGAGAGAGCTTCGACATTGCATTTACCACTGAAAATCCTGTTACAGAAACCTTGAATTTCGACATGCTATTAGATGATAATGGATTTGATAGTTTAGATTTTACAGGAAATACTACAATTACAATTCCAATAAACCAAAGTACAGCAATTACAACAATCACTTTAGTTGATGACGCTGATGACGAAGGTGATGAGGTTACGAGAATTCGTTTTCAAAGTTTGTCTTCAAATTACTTAGCATTAAATAATAATGTCGCAATAAGAATTGTAGATAACGATTTTACAGTAGCTGGCTTTGGGACGCCTTTAAATCCTACCTTCGGAAATGTAACCAGTACACAACCTGTAGATTACTATAATTCACTAGATGGCTTAGCAGATACGGTTTTACGTCAAACTTTACAAGATATTATTGCTGAAGAGGGTGTGGTTAGAGGGCAAACCTATGCCGATATTATAGATATTTTAAAAGAAGCAGATCAAAATCCATTAAATAGTAATCAGGTATGGTTGGTCTATACCGAACAAGGTCGTGCAAAATTAGACTTACAAACAGGTTCTAATAATAATGGAAAATGGAACAGAGAACATACCTTCCCGCGTTCTCGAGGCGGTTTTTTTGATATTGAAGAAGATGAAATTGCCGATGGAAGAGAAGTCTATTGGAATACAACAGCAGATTCTTTACGTCACGGAAATTCTGATGCGCATGCTTTGCGTGCTGCAGATGGTCCCGAAAATAGTTCTAGAGGAAATCAGCATTATGGTGAATATACAGGACCAATGGCTACAGCAGAAAGTTTTTATGGTGATGTGGCAAGAAGTGTATTATATATGGAAATACGGTATAATGGTTTGCAAGTTGTTAATGGATTTCCTGAAGGCACAACAGGAGCGTTAGGAGATTTAGCAACCTTATTAGATTGGCATAGAAATGATCCGCCAGATGATTTTGAAATGAATAGAAATAATGTGGTATATACCTGGCAGTTTAATAGAAACCCATTTATTGATCAGCCTGATTTGGTAGAGTATATTTGGGGCACAAATATTGGTGACGTTTGGGATCAACCATTAAGTGTTCCTGCGTTTGATACTAATACAATTAAAGTTTATCCTAATCCAACTCAAAATAGTATTTCAATTGAAGGCTTGAAGAGTGAAGCTAATATAGAAGTGTTTTCTATTGATGGGAGAAAGGTAAAAACGATGAAAGTAAATTCGGATTCTAGTATAGATTTAAATCTTAATAGTGGAATGTATTTACTTCATATTACTTCTGATAATAAAACGACTATTAAAAAGCTGATAGTTAATTAAAGATCTATTAAAAAAAAAAGAAAAGCGTCTAAAATTTAGACGCTTTTCTTTTTTTTTTAATGACCTATAGCTCTAACAAATAGTTTGTCATCTCCAGATTTTCCAAGTACAATATCTGGGATGGCTTGATCTTTCTTTTTCCAGCTTGCGCTAGATTTTCGTCCTTGATTGTCGTCAAGTGAGATTTTTATACCAGTAATCTCACCAGCGTTATTACGTTTCACTTTAGTGAATTTCACATCAATACCGTGTTTCTTTAAATTACTTTTTTGTTTTTTTAAGAAGGAATCAGATGCGTGTTTTGAGATTACAAATTCTATGGTTTCAATATTGTGATTATCAGTGAAATAAACAGATGAAACTGCAGTTTTAATCTTGTATGGACTTTCTTCTGTAACCTCAACAAGTACAGAGTTGTTGTCACCTGATAATAGCATGTGTTTTTTAGAATTTATGAGGACAACGCCATCTTTTCCATGATCTCCGTAGATTTTAATTGCGTTCTCGCCTTTTAATATTTCAATAGTATCAATGCTATTGGGATCCATGCTTTTTAATTTAAAATCTGAAACTTCATTTCCATTAAGTAGCATTAATGGTTTTTTTCCATCAGTTTCAATAAACTCAAAGTCAACATTTACATCGGTGTCTTTATTTGTTTTATAGATAAAACTATTCGATCCTTTTTTAGTCATAATTACGACACCATTTTTTCCTTTATCTCCAAAGCTTTCTAATGCAACTTTGCCTTTTAAAATATTAATAGATTTTATGTCGTCTGAATCTATATCTTCAAAAAGTGACTTCTTTACAATTTTACCATCAACAACAAATATAGGATCATCACCTTCTTCTATAATAAGAACGTTTGAACTTTCATTTTCATAAGCATTAATAGTTGTTTTTGTGTTATTCTTGTTTTCTTCTGTCTCTTCTTCAATAAGATAGATATTATTTCCTGTGGTTTGTATATTTGTATTTCCGTCTTGAGTTTTAAAACTATAAGTGCCTTTTTTATTGTCTAAAGTGCTAACTCCAAAATTGTGATCGTCACTTTTAAAACGAATAGCTTTAATAGCATTATCACTATTAACATTGTAGTTAGTAGAATGATCCTTGGTTTTAAAGCTTGTTTTGATGCTTGTGATTTCCCCTTTTTTATTACGCTTTAGGTTGTTATAGGTGAAGGTGATGCCTTTGTCTTTTAATGTAGATTGCATGCGTTTTAAATCGTCATCACTGGTGTTTTTTGTAATGACAACTTCTATGTTTTCAGTTTGAGGTGTTATAATTTCTGAATTTGTTTTTTCTTCTGAAGGAATTTCAATATAAATGTCCTTTGTATTAAAACTCATCATAAATGCAGCTATTAGAGGAAGCACTAGTATGAATTTTAATTGGTTGATTTTGTTAGATTTTGATTTGTGTAACATAACGATTCGTTTTTTGATTAATGATGTATAAAAATTATTAGTAAATGCTAATTGATGATTTTGAATACTTGTTTTTAGTAATACGGTTTGATAGCTTTTATCGCATTTAGAAATGTGTTGTGCTTTTTGATCGGCAATAAATTCTAGGTTTTGTTGTAACCCTTTTTTATAAAGCCAAACGATTGGATTAAACCAAAAAATAATACAAGATAGTTGCGCTATAATGGTATCTATTGAATGTAATTGTGTTGTATGTACTTTCTCGTGATTAATGATATGTAAAAGCTCTTCGCTTTTAAACTGATTAGGGTTGTAAACGATATAATTAAAAAATGAAAATGCAGCAACTTGTTCATCTGTCTCTAAAATCTTGAAATTATTTGAGGTTGTTATGATTGAAGCATTGTTTAGGATTTTTCTAAGGGATAAAAACTCGATAGCTAGTTTCCCGAAGAAAAAAAGTAAACCAGCGGTATAAAACCATATAATGAGTTGCATATAGTTAAAAGGTTCTTCTTGAATTTCAGTTGGGTTAACTAAGGTGTTAGATGTGTTGATTAGAAATTCAGAAGTATCAATAGCTGTGTATTCAATATATTCAGGAATCACAACAAATGGAATGCAAGACGCAATGATTAAACCTGAGAGTAAAAACCAACGATTAGATTGAAAAAAGGTTTCTTTTTTCAAAAACAATTGATAACATATATAGAATATAAAAAGTACAGCTGAAGCTTTAAGTAAATAGATCATAATTAATTCTTTTTCTCAATTAAAGCAATAATTTCTTTGAGTTCATCAACGCTAATTTTTTCCTCTTTTGCAAAGAAGGAAACGACATTTTTGTAAGAGCTATTAAAGTAGTTCTCAATAGCTGTGTTCATGAACCTTTTTTTATAAGCCTCTTTACTTACTATGGGGAAGTATTGATGCGTTTTTCCATATGCATTATAGCTCACGTAACCTTTCTCTTCTAAATGTCTAATAATTGTTGACAGTGTGTTGTAGTGAGGCTTATCTGCTTTGATTTCTGCCAGTACATCTTTTACAAAAGCTTTTTCAAGCTTCCATAAGATATGCATGATTTCTTCTTCTTTGTTTGTGAGTTTTTGCACGATATATAGTTTTTGTAAGGTCTATGCAAACCTATAACTATTTTTATAGTTATACAACTATTGATGTAGTTATTTAACTAAATTTTAAGTTATCAAATGATTAATATGCTTAGTTTAAAATGATATGCACTTTGCAAATTATAGTATCTTCGCAAAAAATAAATTGCATGAGTTTAGTCTGGATAATTTTAGGATTGATGTTATTGGTAATAGGAGGAGAGTTCTTAGTGAGGTCATCAGTAGCTTTGTCTTTTAAATTGAGCATATCAAAAATGGTTATTGGTATGACAGTGGTTAGTTTTGCGACATCTGCTCCAGAGTTGTTGGTGAGTTTAAATGCTGCATTAACGGGATCTCCAGCCATTGCTATAAATAATGTTATAGGTTCTAATATTGCAAATATTGGATTGGTATTAGGGATTACTGCTTTGGTGAGTTCTATCACTGTAGATCAATCTTTTTATAAGCTTAATTGGCCGGTGATGATGCTGTTTTCAATGGTGCTCTATTATTTTCTTAGTAATGATAATCAATTGTCGTCTATTGAAGGTGGTGCTCTCTTTGCTGGTTTAATTGTATTTTTAATCGTTTTAATTAAGTCGGCAAAAAAAAATGCTGTTGTCGAAGCTGTTGATGATAGCTTGGCTGTGGTTTCTAATTTTAAAATAGGATTGTGGTTACTTATTGGAGCTGTGGCACTTTATTTTGGGTCTGTGTGGTTGGTAGATGGCGCAAAAGAATTAGCAAACGCTTTAGGGGTTAGTGATGCCGTAATCGCTGCAACGGTTATTGCTATTGGTACAAGTGTCCCAGAATTAGCAGCGTCTGTTATTGCAGCTGTTAAAAAAGAGAAGGCCTTATCGTTGGGTAATTTAATAGGTTCTAATATCTTTAATATTGCATCTGTACTTGGATTAACCTCAATCATCAAATCGATCCCTGTTACAGATGATGCAATTTTAAATCGTGATATTTTTTGGATGCTAGCTTTTTCGGCAGTATTAATTCCCTTGATTATTATTCCAAAGAGATTTCAAATATCTAGATATAAAGGAATATTGTTAGTCGTAGCTTATGGTGTATTCATCTTTTTGGCATTTAAATCTCAGGCATAAAAAACGCCTTCTTAAAATTAAGAAAGCGCTTTTTGAACAAAACTATATATTTTAGTCTAGCTTATATTAGCCGATTTTACGGTTTTTATAATACGAGAAGCAATTTTATATGGGTCACCGTTAGATGCTGGGCGACGATCTTCTAGCCAGCCTTTCCAGCCATTTTCTACAGTTATAATAGGGATACGAATAGAGGCGCCTCTATCTGAAACTCCGTAACTAAAATCGTTAATTGAAGCCGTTTCGTGTAAGCCTGTTAATCGTTGATCATTAAATTCGCCATAGATATCGATATGTTCATCAACAACAGGTCTAAAGGCTTCGCATATTTTTTCATAAACTTCTTGGCTACCACAAGTTCTTAATGTTGTATTAGAGAAATTAGCATGCATACCAGAACCATTCCAGTCTCCTTTTACAGGTTTTGGATGGTAATCAATATAGTAACCATATTTTTCGGTTAAACGATCTAATAAGTAACGCGCAATCCAAATTTCGTCTCCAGCAATTTTTGCGCCTTTAGCAAACAATTGGAATTCCCATTGGCCCGAAGCAACTTCTTGATTAATGCCTTCAAAATTTAATCCAGCAGAAATACAGAGATCAGCATGTTCTTCAACAAAATCACGACCATGAGTATTTCTACCACCAACAGAGCAGTAGTACATGCCTTGAGGGCCTGGATATCCTCCAATAGGGAAGCCTAGAGGTAATTGTGTATGTGTATCCATGATGAAATATTCTTGCTCAAATCCAAACCAGAAATCATTGTCTTCATCTACAATTGTTGCTCTTGCATTTGACTCGTGTGGTGTTCCATCTACATTTAAAACTTCAGTCATTACTAAAAAACCATTAGCTCTAGCAGGATCTGGATAAATGGCTACAGGTTTTAATAAACAATCAGACGATCCGCCTACTGCTTGTCTTGTTGAACTCCCGTCAAATGACCAAATAGGACAGTCTTCTAGTTTTCCGCTAAAGTTGTTTTCAACTTTAGTCTTACTTCTCATGTTTTGAGTTGGTTTATAACCATCTAACCAAATGTATTCTAACTTAGATTTGCTCATGCTGATTTAATTTTTAAAATTTAAAGTGCAAATATTGTAATTTTTATGTTTCGGTCAAAAAAAATAGGGTTATTTTTAGTTAAATGTTATTAACAATTGTCAATGCCCTGATTTTTTAGGGGCAGATTGTTGTTTAAATGAAATATTTATTAAATTAGCCCTATTAAAATTATAAAATAATATTTATCATGTCTACACTTAGATTTCATGCCTTAAAAGAAGTATTTAAACACAAACCGCTTCAAGTTGAAGAAAATGTAAGGCGTTCTGAAATTTTTGGAGCTAATGTTTTTAATGAATCATCGATGCGGCAATATCTAACAAAAGATGCTTTTGATAATGTTATGGATGCTATAAGTAAAGGTTCAAAAATTGATAGAGCTATTGCTGATCATATTTCTACAGGAATGAAAGAATGGGCTTTGTCAAAAGGTGTTACACATTATACACACTGGTTTCAACCGTTAACAGGGGCAACAGCAGAAAAACATGATGCTTTTTTTGAAACGATTGGTAATGGCTTAGCAATAGAAAAGTTTGAGGGCGGACAACTCGTCCAACAGGAGCCTGATGCATCTAGCTTTCCAAATGGAGGAATTAGAAATACTTTTGAAGCTAGAGGGTATACAGCTTGGGATCCTACTTCTCCTGCATTTATCTACGGAACGACATTATGCATACCAACAGTATTTGTAGCATATACAGGAGAGGCTTTAGATTATAAAACGCCTTTACTACGTGCACTTCAAGCAGTAGATTCGGCAGCTGTAGCTATTTGTAAGTACTTTGATAAAAATGTAAAAAAAGTCAATGCTTCATTAGGGTGGGAGCAAGAATATTTTTTAATAGATAGTGGCTTGGCAATGTCCAGACCAGATATTGTATTAACTGGCCGAACCCTTTTAGGGCATTCTCCAGCTAAAGGTCAACAACTAGATGATCATTACTTCGGAACCATTCCCAACAGAGCAATGGCTTATATGCGTGATTTGGAAACAGAATGTATGTTACTTGGAATCCCTGTTAAAACTAGACATAATGAAGTAGCGCCAAACCAGTTTGAATTAGCTCCAATTTATGAAGAGGCTAATTTAGCAGTAGATCACAATTCTTTATTGATGGATGTGATGGATAAAATAGCTGAACGTCATAATTTCAAAGTATTATTTCATGAAAAACCTTTTGCAGGTGTAAATGGTTCTGGAAAGCATAACAATTGGAGTTTAGGAACCAATACAGGTGTTAATTTATTAAGTCCAGGAAAAACACCAATGAGCAATCTTCAGTTTTTAACATTTTTCATCAATACAATTAAAGCGGTTCATGACAATGAAGAATTATTAAGAGCTGCCATTGCATCAGCAAGTAATGATCATCGTTTAGGAGCAAATGAAGCACCACCTGCAATTATATCCGTATTTATTGGTGAGCAATTAACTAAAGTGCTAAATGAATTAGAAAATGTTACTCATGGAAAATTGTCTCCTCAAGAAAAAACCGATTTAAAGTTGAATGTGGTAGGTAAAATTCCTGATGTATTACTCGATAATACAGATAGAAATCGTACATCTCCATTTGCATTTACTGGTAATAAATTTGAGTTTAGAGCAGTGGGTTCAACAGCTAATTGTGCAAATTCAATGACGGTTTTAAATACGATTGTAGCAAAACAGTTAATAGATTTTAGAGATGAAGTTGAGCAACTCATTTCTAAAAAAGATATGAAAAAGGATGATGCAATTTTTAATGTGCTTAGAGAGTATATTAAGAAATCTAAAACGATTCTTTTTGAAGGTAATGGTTATGGTGAAGCTTGGGAGAAAGAAGCTAAAAAACGCGGACTTAGTAATAACAAAACAACACCAGAGGCATTAAAAGCGAAAGTGTCTAAAAAAGCAATTCGTCTTTTTGAAGATTTAGGAGTAATGAACAAAACAGAATTGGAGGCACGTTACGAAATAGAAATGGAAGAATATGTATTGAGAATTCAAATAGAAGGAAGAGTTCTTGGTGATATTGCTCGTAATCATGTGGTTCCTACGGCCGTTCGTTACCAAAATATATTAATAGAAAATGTAAAAGGACTTAAAGAAATTTATGGCGCATCTTTTAAGAAAATAGCCAAAGAGCAACTAATTTTAATCGAAGAGATTTCTAGTCATATTGAAGGTATTAATTCTAGTGTAACTAAAATGACTAATGAAAGAAGAAAGGCTAATGGTATCGAAAATTTAGAAAAGAAAGCTGATGCTTATTGTAATAAGGTAAAACCTCTTTTTGATGATATAAGATACCATTGCGATAAATTAGAGTTATTAGTTGATGACGAACTTTGGCCATTAACAAAGTATCGAGAATTATTATTTACTAAGTAAGTGTTTAAACTAAGTTAAAAAAAACCTCATTTAATGAGGTTTTTTATATTTTATAAGTTATCCTAATGCTAACAGATACGTAGAGTTACGTAGATATAAATGAGATTAATGTATTTCAACGCATTAATTTATCAAGTAATCGAAAATATAGTTAAACCTATACACACACAGGCATAAATGGTTAAATTTGTAGTGCTATTAATCAATTTTTTGTAATAATGAAGAAGTTACTACTAAGTGTAGCAGCACTTATGTTTGCTACCTTGTTGTTTTCTCAGGACGATTCTAACGACGTAAAAGATGACCTTACACAGGACAACGTTGTTAAAACTGAAGCGAGATTTCAAGCAGAATCGTAAATGATTTTTGATGCTTACAAAATTATTGGCATTGTTATTAATGCCAACTAAAAAGACAAATGGATTTTAAAATCCATTTGTCTTTTTTTATGTATAAAATTAATTTCATTTAAAATGTAACTCGTTGATAATTAATTTTTTATATTGTCAATTCTTTTGCCTAGATCTTTTGAACTCAAAGTTACTTTGTTGTTGGTTTAGTTTAACCAAAACAAAATTTGATGATAGCACTATTAATTCGTTTCCACTTGCTAATACTAGTAATGTGTCTTGTAGGAGGTCAGGCCAATGCACAAGAGCAAGGCGATATTTCAAAGCCAAAAACCAAATTTTATGATTTAAGAGGTACTAATGCATTTGATGCTGTATTAGGGACTTCAGTTATTAATGGAGATTTTGTAGATCCAATGTTTGAAATTTATACCCATTTTGGTTATAAGAGGCATTTAACACCACATCTTTCAATAGACTTTGGTTACCATAAATTCAATTTAGCATACATAGATACATTTAATGAAGGTTTTATGTCTTTTGATTTAAATGTAGAGTTGATAATGATCCCTCATGAACGCTTTTCTCCGTTTATATTTGCAGGAGCAGGATATAATGCTTCAAATCATTTTAAACAAACGGCTCCTAAAGTTCAGGGAGGAATTGGTCTAGAATGTGTTGTTTCAAATCAATTTGCACTTAAACTATGCGCAGATTATAATTATGTGTCTAGTGATACACTTGATGATTTAGAAGCAGGAGCATCAGATGACACCTATTTTAGAATAGCCTTTGGTGTAAACTTATATTTTGGAGGTGCAGAAAAGAAAGCCAAGATATTAAAAGATTATTCTACAGAAATTGAGTCAAATTCAATAACTGATGATAAAAATAGACCTAAATTGTAATTAACAATTCTTATTTTTGTGGTTTAAAACAAATCCATGAGTCAAGATATTAGTAAACGATATGCCCTTAGAGGTGTTTCTGCCTCTAAAGAAGATGTGCATAATGCTATCAAGAATATAGATAAAGGACTATTTCCAAAGGCATTTTGCAAAATTGTACCAGATTATTTAACTAATGATGATGCGTATTGTTTAATTATGCATGCTGATGGCGCAGGAACTAAAAGTTCTTTGGCATATATGTATTGGAAAGAAACTGGTGATATTTCGGTTTGGAAAGGCATTGCTCAAGATGCATTAATAATGAATATTGACGATTTATTATGTGTAGGAGCTACAGATAATATTATGTTATCGTCTACAATTGGCCGTAACAAAAATGTAATTCCTGGCGATGTTATTTCGGCAATTATTAATGGTACCGAAGCGCTTATTCAAGATTTAAAAACCTTTGGAGTAACGATTCATTCTACAGGAGGCGAAACTGCCGATGTTGGTGATTTGGTACGTACAATTATTGTAGATTCTACGGTTACAGCTCGTATGAAGCGTAGTGATGTTATTGATAATGCAAATATTAAAGCAGGAGATGTTATTGTAGGTTTAGAAAGTTTTGGGCAAGCAACTTATGAAAAAGACTATAATGGAGGTATGGGAAGTAATGGATTGACATCTGCACGGCATGATGTGTTTCACAAGTATCTAGCTGAAAAATATCCTGAAAGTTTTGATGCTGCTGTTCCTGAAGATTTAGTGTATTCTGGGCAAACAAAACTTACAGACGATGTTGAGAATTCACCAATTGATGCAGGTAAATTAGTGCTGTCTCCAACGCGTACCTATGCACCAATTATAAAAGCAATATTATCTAAATTTTCTTCTGAAACCTTACACGGAATGATACATTGTTCTGGAGGTGCGCAAACGAAAATACTTCATTTCATTGATGATTTACATATTGTAAAAGACAATATGTTCGACGTTCCGCCATTGTTTAAATTAATTCAAGAGCAATCAAAAACAGATTGGAAAGAGATGTATCAGGTGTTTAATTGTGGACATCGTATGGAACTATATGTTACTCCAAAAATAGCTGAAGAGATTATAACAATTTCAAAATCATTTAATGTTAATGCTCAAATTATAGGTCGCGTAGAAGCTTCCGAAGAAAAAAAGCTTACTATTAAGAGTGAGTTTGGTGTTTTTGAGTATTAAATAAATCCTTTGATTAGAAGTAAGAATATTGTGGTTATTAAGCCATCAAATAGATAAATGACTGTAAAAAATTTAATATTAGAGACGCCTCTAATTTTGTAAAAACGTAGACGTTGTCTTATCTTTCTGTCGCTAATCATAAACCATAATACAAATACTAAGAAGAGTTTTGTTGATAAGGCTAAAATAAGTTCAGGGTTAATCATAGTGATTCCTAAGGTTACAATAAACGACCATAAAGCCATAGACTTGTAGTAGTTTAGTATAGATTTTACTTGCTTTTGCATGAGGATATAACGTCAATAAGTAGAAGAATATTTTTCAATGTAGTTACAAGTTATTCACTATGACGAATCCATAAATTATCGTATTTTTGAATCACAATTTTAGAAGATAGATGTTAGAGAAATTACAAATAATAAAACAACGCTTTGATGAGGTGAGTGATTTAATCATTCAACCAGATATTATTACAGATCAAAAACGCTACGTTCAACTTAATAAAGAATATAAAGATTTACGCTTGTTAATGGATAAACGTGAGTTATATATAGAGCTTACTGATAATTTAAAAGAGGCTGAAGACATTATTTCTGATGGAAGTGATGCAGAAATGGTTGAAATGGCTAAACTGCAATATGACGAAGCTAAGGTTGGGATTCCAAAACTGGAAGACGAAATACGGTTTTTACTAATCCCTAAAGACCCAGAAGACTCTAAAAATGCAGTTGTCGAACTTCGAGCAGGAACAGGTGGTGATGAAGCGAGTATTTTTGCCGGTGATTTATACAGAATGTATACAAAATACTGTGAAAGTAAAGGCTGGAAAGTAGATACTGTAGATTATAGTGAAGGAACCAATGGTGGGTTTAAGGAAATTCAGTTTGAAGTTTCTGGAGACGATGTTTACGGAACGTTGAAATTTGAAGCTGGTGTGCATCGGGTGCAACGTGTACCGCAAACTGAAACACAAGGTCGCGTGCATACAAGTGCAGCAACTTGTATGGTATTTCCTGAAGCTGAAGAATTTGATGTGGAAATTAATCCAAAAGAAGTACGTATTGATTTTTTCTGTTCATCTGGTCCAGGAGGTCAGTCGGTAAACACAACATATTCCGCAGTTCGATTAACACACGAGCCTACAGGATTAGTAGCCCAATGTCAAGATCAAAAATCACAACATAAAAATAAAGAAAAAGCTTTTAAAGTATTACGTTCACGTTTGTATGATTTAGAATTAGCAAAAAAGAACGAAGCAGATGCAGAAAAACGTGGAAGTATGGTGACATCTGGTGATAGAAGTGCTAAAATTAGAACTTATAATTATCCACAAGGTCGTGTAACCGATCATAGAATAGGATTAACACTTTACGATTTGCAAAATATCATAAATGGAGATGTTCAAAAAATAATTGACGAACTCATGCTAGCCGAAAATACTGAAAAGTTAAAAGCTAGTGACGAACATATATAAACTTTAGAGCCTCTTTTTGAGGCTTTTTTAATATGACAACACAACAGCTTACCGAACAAATCAAGAAAAAGAACTCCTTTCTATGTATTGGATTGGACGTTGATTTAAATAAAATCCCGAAACATTTATTAGAAGAGGAAGATCCAATTTATGCCTTTAATAAAGCTATTATTGATGCCACACATCATTTGTGTGTTGCTTACAAGCCTAACACAGCATTTTACGAAGCTTATGGTTTAAAAGGATGGAAAGCTCTTGAGAAGACGATAAAGTACCTTAACGAAAAGCATCCTGAAATTTTTACTATTGCAGATGCAAAACGTGGTGATATAGGAAATACAAGTACAATGTATGCTAAAGCATTTTTTGAAGATTTAGCATTTGATAGTGTAACTGTTGCTCCTTATATGGGGAAAGATTCTGTAGAACCATTTCTTGCATTCGAAAATAAACACACTATTATGTTAGCTTTAACGTCTAATGAAGGTGCTTTTGATTTTCAAACAAAGACTATAGATGGAAATGAATTGTATAAACAGGTTTTAGAGACTTCTAAGTCTTGGAAGAATTCTGAAAACTTAATGTACGTTGTTGGAGCCACTAAAGCTGAGTTTTTAGCAGATATTAGACAGATTATTCCAGATTCTTTTTTATTGGTTCCAGGAGTTGGAGCGCAAGGAGGAAACCTGCAAGACGTTTGTAAATATGGAATGAATGATGCTATCGGTTTGTTAATCAATTCTTCTAGAGGAATTATTTATGCCTCGCAGAATGAAGATTTTGCTCAAGCTGCTGCTATTAAAGCCGAAGCTCTTCAAAAGCAAATGAAACTTATATTATCTTAATTAAAATCATTGGACCAAATTAAATTTGGTAGTACATATGATCTGTAAAGACCAACTTAATAGAGTTATTCATATAGACGATACACCAAAACGAATCGTGTCGTTAGTGCCTTCTCAGACCGAATTATTAGTAGATTTAGGTTTAGAGTCTTCAATAGTGGGTATCACTAAATTTTGCATACATCCAAAATATTTGCGAAAAGAGAAAACAGTTGTAGGCGGAACTAAACAAGTCAGTTTTGAGAAAATTAAAGCTTTAAACCCTGATATCATTCTTTGTAATAAAGAAGAAAACACTAAGGAAATGCTTATTGAGCTTGAAGATATTGCTTCAGTTCATATGAGTGATATTTATAATGTTAAAGATACTTTAGCTCTTATTAGTATGTATGGTGAGTTGTTTTCAGTAGAAAGGAAAGCTGATCTTTTAATTTGGGATATTAAAAATCAATATCAAGAGTTTCAAAATTATATTCATACGAAACCAATATTAAAAGTAGCCTATTTTATTTGGAAAAAGCCATGGATGGTCGCTGCGAAACATACGTTTATTGATGCGCTATTGACGTTAAACAACTTTGAAAATACTTTTGACACATTAGAACGTTACCCTGAAGTTGATTTGGATATTATAAATCGTAATGTAGATATAATTATGTTGTCTAGTGAGCCTTATCCATTTAAAGACAAAGATATTGATGAATTAAGAATGCAATTTTTAAACACTAAGATTATGTTAGTTGATGGTGAATTTTTCTCTTGGTATGGTTCCAGATTAAAAAAGGCCTTTAAGTATTTTAAAACACTTCATGAATAGTAATCAACTTCTCAATATTTAATTTCTTGTGTGATGCTATTAAAACATCGATAAGCTTAGAATATTAATTTTGCTGTAAAATTGAATGATCTCGATTTAAGTATTTGATTTTGTTTATTTTGTGAAGGAGTTTGATTGCTTTGTATTCTGAAATATCACTTAAGGCAGAATCAGTTTGACGAAAATTATAAGCTTGCTCTATAAGGGATTTGTATCGAGCTAGTAACAAACTTTGGTTATTAATATTTTTTTTTGTGTATTTCATCACAAAGTGAATTGGCTATTAAATTTAAGTAAAAAATTGCAATTTAGCACTATAATCTGCTAATTATGTTAATAAAAAATCGGCCTATAGCTTAGACCGATTTATAATTACTGATTTAATTTAACTGAATAATGAAGTGTATTATTCTTAACTAACTAGTGCAAAAATGCGTTTTATTTGAACGTTTAATGTTATGCTAATATTAGCATAATATTAAATGTTATTACAATAATTTTAATGTGGAGTACAAAAAAAACAGAATACCTAGATATTCTGTTTTTATACTTGATTAATATTTGCCTTAATCTTGAAGCGCAAATACTTTTTTTAATAGCGTTGTTGTTCTTGAAGATACTTTAGTTCTAATTTCTTTTTCTTCAACAGCAATCATAGTGTAAACACCTTTTAAAGCCTCACCAGTAACATAATCTGTGAGATCTGGATTAACATTATTTGTAAATGGAATGGCATTGTATTTACTAATAAGATTAGACCAAATTTGATCTGCACCAACTTTGCTAAAGGATTTATTAATAACAGGTTTAAACTTATTATAAAGTTCGGTTTGTGTTTTACTAGTTAAATATTGTGTTGCAGCAGCATCGTTTCCTAATAATATGTTTTTAGCATCATTAAAGGTGATATCTTTAACAGCATTTATAAATATTGGTGTGGCTTCACTTACGGCATCTTCTGCAGCTCTGTTAAGTACCTTTAGTCCTTCATCAGCTAAGTTTCCTAATCCAATATCACGTAAGCCTTTGTCTACTTTTTGTAATTCTTCAGGAAGTAAAATTTTAACAAGTTCATTCTTAAAAAAACCATCTTTTTGAGTGAGTTTACTTACTTGTTTATCAATACCTAAATCTAAAGCTTGTCGTAAGCCTGAAGCAATATCTGTATTGCTCAAAACACCTCCTCCTTGAGGAAGACTATTAACAACGTCTTGTAACTCTGCACAAGCAGTAAGATTGAAAATGAGGGCGAAAACTAAAAATTTACGAATCATGGTTTTGGGTTTTTTAATAGTTTACAAATATAGATATTTCATTCATTTATAACTTATTAATCGGGTATTAAAGAACCCAAGTGCCTGAAAAAAGACAATTAAAAACGAGCTATAATTAGTAAAAGAAAAGAGGCATACTTTGAATTATAAAATGAAAATGAAATAAATTAACATAAAATGCTATTTTAGCACAATAGTTGTTAGTATAAAGGGAGTTATAAAAACAAGTAAATGAAATTTAGTAAATATCTATTAATTGTATTTCTTAGTAGTCTTCCTTTTTTAAGTAGTGGACAAATTCGTTTTTCTGAAACGATACAAACCTCTAAAATAGTTGCAAATACTGAAGCGTCATTGTTCTTTCTTGATTTTTGGGCAACATGGTGTGGACCTTGTGTATATGCTTCAGAATATCTAGAGGTCTTGCAAAAACAGTATCCAGATCGCTTTTATGTCATTTCTTTAAGTGAAGAAAACCCTGAAGTGGTGAAGCGATTTTTAAAAAAGAATCCAACAGATTTAGCCGTTGTAATCGATTACAAAGGAGAAACATTTAGAGCTAATAATACCCGAACTCTTCCTTACGGACTTTTAATAAACGCAAACGGAACTGTGTTATGGAAAGGGAGTCCTACAGATTTTAAACCATCAGATTTAGAGCGATATTTAAGCCGAAATACTAAACAAAACGACGTTAATAAGGTATTCAAAGTTCAGAAAATAAAAAAAGAAGTGTTTAAGGCAGATTATAAGCCTACTTCAGATTTTGAAATTAAACAACTTAAAAATGAAACCTATGAGACTTTAATTAGATCTATTAAAGGCGATTATATTTATTATAAAGGTGATTTGAAAAGTATTATTGCTAGAGAGCAAAAAATCATGAATACTCAAGTCAATATAGTTTTAGAGCTAAATAAGACTTATGAAATTTATGTAAAGAAAGGTCAAAATGCAACATTTCAAATTTTAGACGTATTAAAATTAGATTTATTTCATACCGAAAAAAAAGGAGAGGTATTGATGTTAGATATATCAAATATTAATTATTGGGATACAAATCAAATTGATTGGGGAAAGAATACTGCAGCATATTTAATTGATGATACTCAAATACAAGGGGATAATGTTACATTTGAAGATGTGATGTTTCAATTAGTATCTGTATTAGAAATACCTATGTCTATTAAAGGAGGTGAGGCAGATAAAGAAAAGCATGATTGGCAAATGCATCATAAATTTTTTAACCTGATGCAAAGTGATATGCAAGATACTTATGGCATTAAGGTGACTAAAGAAAAAGGAAGCTTTAAAATGTATACTATAAGAAAAAAGACACCATAAGGCGTCTTTTTATATTATCTATGGTAGTGTTAATGTTTGGTAACCTTTTAGTTGTTTAATACTCTAAATTCAGTACGTCTGTTTCTTTGGTGTTCAGAATCTGCACAATCAACATCATTAGAACAACGGTTAGTTAACCTAGATTCTCCATATCCTTTTGCCGATAAACGGTTTCTAGAAATTCCTTTAGAAACTAAATAGTTAACTACAGCGTTAGCTCGTTGTTGCGATAAAGACATATTGTAATCATCATTGCCTCTAGCATCAGTATGTGACATGATTTCAATACTAACAGGTTTACCATTTAAGATAGGCAATAACGTTTCGTCAATTGTTCTTTTAGATGCAGATGTTAAACGTGCACTAGCAGTTTGATAAAAAATTGGAATAACTGTTGGGTTTAATAATTCACACTCAACTTCTTCCCAAGTCGTAATCCCTCCTTTTTTGTCAAGAATAGTTCTTGTAACAGTTTCTTGGCGAGCAGTAATTGTATTACTTCTTGTAGACGCAGGAACATCTACTACTTGACGAGTGATCGTTTTATACTCTGCAGGAATCTCAATTCTATCCATACGAGCAGGAGTTTTAATAACTCTTTTCTTATATGATGTATTTCTTTCAGGAACAGGAATACTAGATGTACTAGCATCTGTTGCTAAAGTTGTAAACGGAACATCTCTATTGGTTGCTGGATATTCAACAAAACAAGCAGCTACACAATCTTCCTTGTTTACTGAAGGACAATCTTCAAGAATTTTGTATTCCCAACCTGATGTTGCAGGATAGGTTTCAAAAGTTCTTGAATCTCTTCCAAAAGTAGCAGGAATAATATTTAAATCTGTACGCGCTTCCTTATTTATATATGATACATCAACAGTTTCATAAGTTGCAGGTGTATAAACATATTTTTCTGTAGCTTCTTTTACTAATACTGTTTCTTCTACAGTTTTGTAAGTAGCAGGAACAACTTCTAAAGTTGAATAAGCAGGATAAACTTGTAAGGTTTCTGTAACGTCCTTAAACGTGTCTTTAGTAATGCATTTTACATAACATTTTCCAGGTTCTGGATTTGCAGGAAGCCCTTGAGCTTGTACGTATCCTATACTTGAAATTAAGCATAAGAATAAAAATAATTTTTGTTTCATAAAATTAAAAATTAGTTAATGGTTATCGATAATATTTTGAACTAACACATTTTTGTGTAGCAATAGTGAGACACCAAATTATTTGAAAAGTCACTTTTAAGGATTTTATTAGAAACAGGGTTTTATTTAAAATTCAAATGTAATTAACTGATAAAGAATGAGTTAATTTTTGTTTTGCTGATGAGAAATAACTTGTAAACATTTTTGATAAGGTTTAAATTAGAATTCTTTTTTCAATTAAAGAATTCTAATTATATAGATGCTTCTTTTGAAAATTCCGTAAATTTGTGTCTTTAAAATCTCATATAATTACGAATGAAGCAAGTCGCACCATATCACCCAAAGTATAAAGTAAGAATCGTAACAGCAGCATCACTTTTTGATGGTCATGATGCATCCATCAATATTATGCGTAGAATTATCCAAGCAACAGGAGTTGAGGTAATTCATTTAGGGCATGATAGAAGTGTTGAAGAAGTTGTAAATACAGCTATTCAAGAAGACGTAAATGCTATTTGTTTAACATCATATCAAGGTGGTCACAATGAGTATTTTAAGTATATGTATGATTTACTTAATGAAAAAGGAGCAGGTCATATCAAAATCTTCGGAGGAGGAGGAGGTGTTATTTTGCCTTCGGAAATTAAAGAACTCATGGATTATGGTATTTGTAGAATTTACTCTCCCGATGATGGACGTGAAATGGGATTACAAGGCATGATTAACGATTTAGTAGAACAATCTGATTTTGCAATTGGAGATTCGTTAAATGGTGAACTTGAAAGTCTTCCGAAGAAAAACTCAAAAGCAATCGCGCGCGTGATTTCTTCTGCTGAAAATTTTCCAGATGTTGCAAAAGCAACTTTAGATAAGATCCATACTAAAAATAAAACATCAAAAACACCTGTGCTTGGAATTACAGGAACTGGAGGTGCAGGTAAATCGAGCTTAGTTGATGAGTTGGTTCGTCGTTTCTTAATCGATTTTCCTGAGAAAACTATAGGTATTGTTTCTGTAGATCCTTCAAAACGAAAAACTGGAGGAGCACTGCTAGGCGATAGAATTAGAATGAATGCTATTAACTCTCCAAGAGTATATATGCGTAGTTTGGCAACACGTCAATCTAACTTAGCATTGTCAAAATATGTAAACGAAGCTGTTGAAGTTTTAAAAGCAGCAGAATATGATTTAATTATTTTAGAAACATCTGGTATTGGACAATCTGATACCGAAATTATAGAACATAGCGATGTGTCTTTATATGTTATGACTCCAGAGTTTGGAGCAGCAACGCAGCTTGAAAAAATCGATATGCTTGATTTTGCCGATTTAGTAGCTATTAATAAATTTGATAAAAGAGGATCACTAGATGCTTTACGTGATGTTAAAAAACAATACATGCGTAATAATAATCTTTGGGACATTCCTCAAGATGAACTACCTGTTTTTGGCACAATTGCATCACAGTTTAATGATCCAGGAATGAATACACTCTACAAAGCTATTATGGATAAAATTGTAGAGAAAACAGATTCTGATTTAAAGTCAACGTTCCGCATTTCAAATGAAATGAGTGAGAAGATTTTTGTGATTCCTCCTGCAAGAATACGTTACCTTTCTGAAATTTCTGAAAATAATCGCGCTTACGATAAAACAACTAATACACAAGTCGAAGTAGGTCAAAAATTATACGGAGTATATAAAACAATTTGCTCTGTAGCAAATATCACATCGAGAGCAGTCGAGATGTCTTTTATTGGAAAATTAGGATTAAATGATGATGAGATCTTGAAACAAGTTCAGGATGATAATACTAAAGAATTTTTAGGATTATTATTCAAAGAATTTGATCGTGTAAAACTTAATTTAGATCCTTACAATTGGGAAATCATTACAGGTTGGGATGACAAAGTAAACAAATATAAAAGCCCTATCTATTCATTTAAAGTACGTGATAAGGAAATTAAAATTGAAACGCATACAGAGTCATTATCGCATACACAAATTCCAAAAGTAGCCTTGCCTAAGTACCAAGCTTGGGGTGATATTTTAAAATGGTGTTTGCAAGAAAATGTACCAGGAGAATTTCCTTATACTTCAGGATTGTATCCTTTCAAAAGAACAGGAGAAGATCCTGCACGTATGTTTGCTGGTGAAGGAGGTCCAGAGCGCACAAACCGTCGTTTTCATTATGTAAGTATGGGACTCCCAGCGAAGCGTTTATCTACAGCTTTTGATAGTGTGACGCTCTATGGAAATGATCCAGATCTTAGACCCGATATCTACGGAAAAATTGGTAATGCTGGTGTTTCTATTTGTTGTTTAGATGATGCTAAGAAATTGTATTCGGGTTTCAATTTAGCAGATGTTATGACGTCTGTTAGTATGACTATTAATGGTCCAGCACCAATGCTTTTAGGATTCTTTATGAATGCCGCTATAGATCAACAATGTGAAATTTATATTAAGGAGAACGAACTAGAGAATGATGTTGAAGCTATAATAGCTGCGATCTATAAAAATAAAACGCGTCCAACGTATAATGGAGAATTACCAAAAGGGAATGATGGTTTAGGTTTAATGTTGCTTGGTGTTACTGGAGATCAAGTGCTTCCAATCGACGTGTATCAAGATATTAAAATCAAAACGATTGCTCAAGTTAGAGGAACTGTTCAAGCTGATATTCTAAAAGAAGATCAAGCACAAAATACTTGTATTTTCTCTACAGAATTTGCATTGCGATTAATGGGAGATGTTCAAGAATATTTCATTGATAATAATGTACGTAATTTTTATTCAGTATCAATTTCTGGGTATCATATTGCTGAAGCTGGAGCAAACCCGATTTCGCAATTAGCATTTACACTTGCTAACGGATTTACCTATGTTGAGTATTATTTATCTAGAGGAATGGATATCAATAAATTTGGTCCAAACTTATCGTTCTTTTTCTCAAATGGTATCGATCCAGAATATGCTGTTATTGGTCGTGTGGCACGTAAAATTTGGTCTAAAGCATTGAAACTTAAATATGGCGCAAATGCTAGAGCACAAATGCTAAAATATCATATTCAAACTTCAGGGAGAAGCTTACATGCTCAGGAGATTGATTTTAATGATATTCGTACAACACTTCAAGCTTTATATGCTATTTATGATAACTGTAACTCATTACATACAAATGCGTATGATGAAGCAATTACTACACCAACTGAAGAGTCTGTGCGCCGCGCTATGGCAATTCAGTTAATTATCAATAAAGAGTTAGGTTTAAACAAAAATGAAAACCCAATTCAAGGGTCATTTATTATCGAAGAGTTAACCGATTTAGTAGAGGAAGCTGTATTGTTAGAATTTGATCGTATTACTGAGCGTGGTGGTGTTTTAGGGGCTATGGAAACTATGTATCAACGTAGTAAGATTCAAGAAGAGAGTTTGTATTATGAGACTTTAAAACATAATGGGCAGTTTCCAATTATTGGTGTAAATACATTCTTAAGTTCTAAAGGTTCTCCAACGGTTGTTCCAGCAGAAGTGATTAGAGCTACCGAAGAAGAAAAGCAATTTCAGATTAAAACTTTAGCAAATCTTCATAAAGCAAATGATACTAAAACTCTTTTAAAAGAGTTACAGCATAAAGCGATAAACAACGAGAATATTTTTGAAGCCTTGATGGATGTCTGTAAAGTGTGTTCATTAGGAGAAATCACATCGTCTTTATTTGAAGTAGGAGGGCAGTATCGTAGAAATATGTAAATCTTCAGGTTTAGGTTCTTATTTAAATATAAGGATAGTATTTATTGTTGAATAGATTCAAAAATAAAATGATGACCAAACTATTAGTGGCACTATGTCTTTTTGTAGTCCTAAGTTTCGTGTCCTGTAAAGAAGAAAAACAAAAAGTAGATACAAGTGAGTCTAATATACTTGTCGTTGATAGCTTAGTTGTTTATCAGACTGATAATTTAATGATTAGGAGGCTATCTAATCATATTTATGAGCATGTTTCTTATTTAAATACTAAGGATTTTGGTAAGGTTGGTTGTAATGGAATGTTGGTTGTGAATGAAGATAAAGGGATTCTTTTTGATACTCCAACGGATAACCAAAGTTCATTAGAATTAATAAATTTTGTAACTCAAGAGTTGAAAAGTGATATAGTAGCTGTTATCCCAACTCATTTTCATGAAGATTGTGTTGGTGGAATAGAAGCGTTTGAAAAGCAAAATATTCCAATGTATGCAACGAACCAAACTATAGAATTATTAAAAAAGAAGGGTCAAAATTTCTCTAAGCCTATAAACAATTTTGATAACAGTCTCACCTTAGATATTAAAGGCAAAAAAGTTTTTGCAACCTATTTTGGAGAAGGGCATACTAAAGATAATATTATAGGATATTTCCCAGAGAATAATACCATATTTGGTGGATGCCTGATTAAGAAAGTTGGAGCAGGTAAAGGGAACTTGGAAGATGCAAACACAAATGATTGGTCTGAAACTGTTCGCAAAATCAAATTGAGATATCCAGAAGTTGAAATTGTTATTCCTGGTCATGGAAAATGGGGAGGAATAGAGTTGTTGGACTATACAATAGAGTTATTTGAAAAAAGTAATATATAAATGCATCTTTTTTATAAGATTGTCGTCTATTAGGTGAATCAATAAAAATAATATATTATGAAAAATACCGAATGTACTTGTAATTGTGAAGGCTGTAAAAGTGGAGACTGTAAAAACTGTTCTTGTGAGAATTGCTCATGTAACAATTGCAACTGTTAATTTAAAATGATCCTCTAAACAGAACTTAATTAGTGACAACCTACTAAAAGGTTCTGTTTTTTAGTAATATAAAGTATGAGTACTAAAGACATATGGAACCTTTATGCAAACGATATCAAACACTTTATTTTAAGTAAAGTAAAAGATACCACAATCGCTGATGATTTATTGCAAGAGACTTTTATTAAGGTGCATACAAAAATAGAGACCTTAAAAGATAAAAGTAAGTTAAAACCTTGGCTGTTTTCAATTGCGAGATATACAGTTTATGATTATTTTAAACAACATGTCAATTCGCATGAAATTTCAGATATAGATATTATTTCTAAAGATTCAATACTAGAACATAACGAAAAAGATTGTTTGTATGGTATTGTAAAAACCTTGCCTAAAAAATATAGAGATCCATTGTTTCTGTCAGATATTAAGGGAGTTAAGCAAAATGTAATCGCTCAACAACTTAAGTTGAAGCTTTCAACTACAAAATCAAGAATTCAACGCGCTAGGAAATTGATAGCTCAAGGCTATATAGATTGTTGTGATTTTAAAATGAATGATAAAGGTATTTTGATAGGTGAAGTCAAAGAAAAAGAGCAATGTAAGGTTTGTAACTAGTAGCAAGCTAAACTTATAATAGCACTTAAAAAGAATTCAATTTTTGTGAATTGTAATTACAATGTCATCATCCAACTGCGTTGTAAACGTTTAAATTTTTTTATTTCACTTTGTAGTACTGGTAAGAAATCGCTACCATTACTATTACAATGTTGTAAACGATTGCAGTTAAGGTGTAATCGATGTGTTAAGTGTTCTAAAGATGCTAAATGCTTATGTTTCTTGTCGGAAAAACGTTCCGCTTGAGCTTTCTCAATTTCGGGAGCTAAGGATTCAGATTGTTGAATGATATCTCCAGAAAAATAAATGTCTGTATCCTCGCTACCATCAGGTCGTAAATAGGATAAATCTTGATTGATATACGTTGAAATGTTTCTTGATATCACAAGAATATCTATAGCCTTTTGATATATAGGAAGTTCAGATAAGTTTGATGGAATGTTATATTTCATTTTCAATAGCAATTGTAACAAAATTAATGACAAGTGACGAAAACTTAATTTAGATTTTAAAGTAAAATCGTATATTTGATTTAATTATTAATGTTTATTATTAAATTACTTTAAATGTATATAGATGCGCTCAATTGGAAGATTTTAAAATGTATTCAGCTTAATGCGAGACAGTCTAATGCTCATATTGGACGTCAAGTTGGGATTAGTTCTCCAGCAGTTTCAGAACGTATTAAAAAAATGGAAGATGCTGGAATTATTGAAAGTTATAATGCATTAGTATCTCCCTTTGAAACTGGGTATCAATTAAAGGCTTTGATTACACTTCGAGCTTTTATGGGAATGTTAAAACCGTTTTTAGTAAAGGTAAAAACCTATGATGAGGTTATTAATTGCTATCGTATTACTGGTAATGAAAATATTGTGATGGAAGTAGTTTTAAAAAATCAAAAACACTTAGAGTCATTTATTGATCAATTGATCGTTTATGGGGAAACCAAAACCCAAATTATATTATCTCATGTTGTAAAGCATAACGAAGTGAAGCAATTAAAATAATTACTTTTCAATAATGAGATGTGGAATATCTTCTAAGTTCCAATCAATTACCAAACCACCTGCAAGACTTTGAGTAATGTCTTTTCCGTAGAGATACTCACAGAGATATAATGCAGCTTCAAACGATTTAGCTCCTCCAGCTGAAGTTATATATTTTCCGTCGTGAACAAATAAGACCTCTTTTCTAATATCCAAATTAGGAAAACGTTCTCGCATCGTATCAATATCGCTTGGAAATGTTGTGGATACCGAATTATCTAGTAAGCCTGCTTGGGCTAAGACAAAAGCGCCATCACAATGGGAGGTTATAAATTGAGCCTCTTTATCTACACGTTTTACAAAATTAATCATGGCTTGATCTTCCAAATCGGAATCCAAATGATGCTCAGCACTTGGCACAACCAGAATATCAATTTGTGGGAGTTCATCTTTTGTATAATTAAAATCGGGTAGAATACGCATACCTTCAAATGTGGTTATAGGCTTATCTGTGTTAGCAACAGTAAACACATTCATAGGCTTGATGCTATCTCTAAAAATTGTGTGTTGAAAAATATCAAAAGGTGCAGTTAATTCAGTATTAAAAACACCATCCATAATTAAAAATGCTACATTATAACGGTTAGGTTCTAATTTTGGAAATTGCTTTTCATTATGCTTAACCTGTTTCTTTGTTTCATCATTTTGAGCTTCTTTTTTCTCTTCGGTAGTATTACAACCTGTTAATAATAGGACGCTCAATAAAAATATAATGTGTTTCATTTTATACTATGTGTTAATTCGCCAAGGCGGATTTTTTCTGTTTTTTCCAGCGCTAAAAAGTATAATGTGATTCCCGTCTAAATCATTTAAATGCGCTTCTCTCCATAGCCAGCTTTTATCTTCAGGTTCCGAAGTAAATATAATTCCTTTTTGTTGAAGATCACTTACGAGTTCATCCAAATTATCATCTTCAAAATAAACTGTAATACCATTTCCTGCTGAAAGTGTGGCGACTTTATGAATTGAAAACGTTGTATTTCCGTCTGGACATTCAAATCTCACATAACGCGGTAAAGCTTCAACAATCAATTTTAAACCTAGAATTTTATAAAACTCAGTAGCTTTTTCAACATCTAATGATGGAATTGTAATTTGGTTTAGATTCATTATAGATTGTTTTTAATACGTTTTTGTAACCACAAGGATAATACTACTGCTAATGCACCATAAGTACAAGTGACTAACCAATTGATTTGGTAACCATAATTGTCTACAATGCTTAATCCAATTTTAGAGCTGAAAATATGGGATAATGAAAATGCAATGGCAAATAAAGCCATGTAACTGCCTTCTACTCCTTCTTTTGCTCTGTTAAGCGCAAATTTATTTGTATACGGAAACCCTAACATTTCACCAATAGTCATCATGATCATATGTATAATAAGAATACCTATCCAAAAATTCTGAAATATCACAAAGAAACTCAATCCCATAAGTAAACAAGCTATAAGAATATGTTTTGTCACAGGAATATGTTTTTTTTCTAAGTAATTTATAAAGGGCATTTCAAAAACAACAATAATGGCTATGTTTATGACCCAGAATAATCCAATTTCAAATTCATTTAGGTTGAAAATTTCTTCATAATACAAAGGCATAGTTACAACGAGTTGAAAAAAGGCCATACCCATAAAGAAACAAATGCCTATAAAAACCCAATACGTAAAATCTTTATAAACGATATTATTGTCTTTTTTTAGGTCTAGGTTTTCTTTGGTTTCAATAGGCTTCTTTCTAGGCTCTTTTACTAAATAGTAAAACAAAGCAATAGCCAAAATACATGTGATGCCATCTATCCAGAATAGTAGACTGTAACCTCTCGTTACAATAATTAAACCAGCAACTGTTGGTCCAATTCCCATACCTGCATTTATTGCTAGTCGTATTAATGCTAACGAACGTGTGCGATTTTCTGGTTTACTGTATGCTTTGAGTGATACATAAATTGCAGGGCGAAAAGTATCTGCTACAATCATAACGAATAATATGCCAAAACATAGTCCCCAAAATGAGGTGATGTATTGTAACCCGATAAAGCTAAGTCCAGTAATAAAAAGACTGATAATCATTACTTTATAAAATCCTATTTTATCGGTTAGCTTACCGCCTAGCCATCCACCTATAGCGGAACCAAGTCCGAAGAATACAAAAATCCATCCTGCATCGCCTTTACTAAAATCGAGATTTTTTGTAAAGTATAGTGACAAAAACGGAATCACCATAGTCCCAGCTCTATTAATAAGTGAGATTAATGCTAGATACCAGATTTCTTTAGATAAACCTTGGAAAGATTCGATATAGTTTTTAAATAGTATTTTCATTTTGATTATTGTATAAATGTAAAAAGTCCGACGATATCGTCGGACTTTTTATGATTGATTAGTTATATAATTATATTATCATAGCATATAGTAGGTCCGACTCTTATAAAAAGAGGTCTTCTGTTTTTGTGTATATGTAATGACGCAGTTTTGCATTTTTCTTATTTTAATATCTGGCAAAGCTATAAAAAAAATGTTTAAGTTGTATTTTTGAAATGAAAATTATAATTATGAGATCTTATTTACTACTTGCTTTACTATTTGTGTCTACACTAAGTTGTGCACAAGACAAAACGCCAATTGCTGGAGATACCGAATTTCAGAAAGAAATTAATGCTGAATATAAAGACGTGACAACATCACCTTTAAAGGACAAGGATAGAAAGAATTTTAAAGGTTTGGATTTTTTTAAATTCGATTCTACTTTTGTTGTTAAGGCTACTTTTAAAAGAACACCTGAAGCGGAAGTATTTAAAATGAAAACAACAACTAGCCGATTACCAGAATACGTAAAGTATGGTGTGGTTACTTTTAACCTTAAGGGAAAAACACATCAGCTTAATATTTATCAAAATCAAGGATTAATCAAGAAAGAAGAGTACAAGGATTACCTATTCCTTCCATTTTTAGATAATACCAATGGTGAAGGAAGTTATGGTGGCGGACGTTATATTGATATGCGTATTCCTGAAGGCGATACGATAGACATAGATTTTAATAAAGCGTACAATCCGTATTGTGCTTATAATGAAAACTATTCGTGTCCAATTGTTCCTAGAGAGAACTATGTAGATCTAGAAGTTAAAGCAGGCGTTAAAGCATTTGGGAAACATTAAATTAATTTTGTAGATACGATATAACCTAGCCATACGCAAAAGAGGCCTAATATAATACTAGACAATAAATAGCTTAAAAAAAGATTGGTTTGACCAGCTTTTAAAAATGAAATACTTTCATGTGTAAAAGCGGAGAAGGTTGTAAAACCACCACAGAAACCAGCCACCAAAAACACAAAAAGCTCATTGGATACTTTATGCTTTACCAGAATATAACCAAAAACAGTACCTATAATAAAACTACCAATTAGGTTGACTGTAAAAGTTCCCCAAGGAAAATGATAACTATCAGTAGTAAATTGTTTTCCAATTAAAAATCGTAATGTGCTACCAAAACCTCCACCTATAAAGACTAAAACTAACTGCTTCATTTACTCAACAGCTAAATAAATCTCTGTAATCCAATTTGCAGGATTTGACGTAGATATTGGATCAGTTAAATAAGACTCTAGTGCAGGACCAGTTTCTGGCTGAACTAAATTGTTTTCTTTGATGTAAATCATTGTTTTATCCCATGCTTCTTGAAGGTTCTCGTAATTTCCTTTTAAGACTGTTTTAACGGCTTTAAATGGTTCTAATTGACCAGTAAGAACGTCAGTTTCAGCAGTTGTTATTTTTGAAGTTGTGGGAATACAACAAGAAAACATAACAGTATTATTTTCAAGATCCCATTTGTGATAAATAACAAATGGCGTTCCAGCCATTGAAACATTATTAGATATCGCATATCCTCCAATTTTTGGCATCATTTCTTGCATTTTTTGTTTGAAATCATCCATTTTACAAGAGGTTGTATTGTATAAATAAAAGCCACCACTATGGTGTGTCACGCCTTCCACATTGATACTATATTTTTTCATGTCAGCCGCTAAAATACTATCAAGTTTTTCTAAGCTTCTTTCATAATTTGGACCTATTTGTTTTTCCATTCCGCCCATAAAAAAAGAGAAAGCTTTAAATCCAAAAGGAAGATCTTTTCCAGAAATAGACCAAGTCACTTCTGTAGTACCATCATTGATTGGTTTAAGATCCCATCTTACATCAGACTTTGGAAAATCAGCAAATTGCATTTCTTGAATAATTATAGCATTAGATTTGGTGTCTGTAGTTTTCATAATCCCAACACCATCTTTATCTTCCCAAGAATAAGAACCATCAATACCTCTAGTGTGTTCAGGAAGTGTTATTTTTAAGTCAGGATCAGCTTCTACCCATGATGACCAAGCTTCCCAGTTTTTAAAATCAATAACATTTTGGTATACAACACTTGCAGGTGCTTGTATTGTTTTTGTTCGTTTTACTTCAAACGAATTGGGCTGAACCGCAATATATATTGCGATACCTATAAAAAAGATTAAAAGTAAAAATAGAATATATTTAAATGCTTTCATTTTAATTGTTGCTATTAAATTAATTAGGTACTCAAAGATAATCAATTTCAGCAGATGTTTATAAATGGTTACATTTGTGAGACAATAATTAAATAATTAACAATGAAATTGAAATTTATATTGGTTTTATCTATTATTACAGGGATTATGTTTTCTTGTGGAGAAGATAAAAAAGAAGAAAAAGTAGACACTACTAAGGTGGAAAAAAAGGCAGCGTTTGATTATAACGTCGAACAGTTTGCGGACATTAAAGTGTTGCGTTACCAAATTTCTGGATGGGAAGATTTAACCTTAAAAGAACAAAAGCTAGCTTACTATTTAACGCAAGCAGGTTTATCTGGTCGTGATATTATGTGGGATCAAAACTACAGACATAATTTGAAAATTAGAAAAGCTTTAGAACGTATATATGCTAATTATAAAGGCGATAAAGAATCAAATGATTGGAAAGCCTATGAAACTTACATGAAGCGTGTTTGGTTTTCTAATGGGATACACCATCATTATTCAAATGCTAAGTTAGCACCTGAGTTTTCTTCAGACTATTTAAATAGCTTATTATCAGATACAAATACAACCTTAGAAGGCGAAGCCTTTGATGTGATTTTTAATGATAAAGATTCTAAAAAAGTAAATCAAGCTAAAGGCGTTGATAATGTGTTATTATCTGCTGTTAATTTTTATGGACCAGATGTAACTAATGCAGATGTTGAGAATTTCTATAAAAAGAAAAGTTCACCAAATCCAGACAAACCTTTGTCTTATGGATTAAATTCTCAATTGGTAAAAGAGGATGGTGTTTTAAAAGAACGTGTTTATAAATCTGGAGGTTTATATGGCGATGCTATTGATGAGATCGTTAAATGGTTAGAATTAGCTCAAGATGTAGCCGAAAATAAAGCTCAAGGCGATGCTCTTGGTTTATTAATACAGTATTATAATACTGGTGATTTACAAACTTGGGATGATTATAATGTAGCTTGGACTGCAGCTACAGAAGGAAATATTGATTATATAAACAGTTTTATAGAAGTTTATAATGATCCATTAGGTTATAGAGGTTCTTATGAAACCGTTGTTCAGGTTAAGGATTTTGATATGTCTGAGAAAATGGCAGTTTTATCTGAAAACGCACAATGGTTTGAAGATAATTCACCGCTATTAGATGCGCATAAAAAAGATAGTGTTGTAGGCGTTACTTACAAAGTTGTAAATGTAGCAGGAGAAGCAGGAGATGCGTCACCAAGTACACCAATTGGAGTTAACTTACCAAATGCTAACTGGATTAGAGCATCTGTAGGAAGTAAATCAGTGTCTTTAGGAAATATTATTCATGCTTATAACAATGCAGGAAGTACAGGACGTTTAAAAGAATTTGTTCATGATGATGAAGAATATGAATTAGAAGAAAAATATGGACAATTAGCAGATAAATTACATACAGCACTTCATGAAGTAATTGGACATGCATCAGGACAATTAAATCCAGGTGTTGGTGAAACAAAAGAAACACTTAAAAATTATGCATCTACTTTAGAAGAAGGTCGTGCCGATTTAGTTGGATTGTATTATTTATATGATTCTAAATTGCAAGAACTAGGATTGGTAGAAGATTGGAAGTCTGTTGGAAAAGCGGCTTATGATGGTTATATCCGAAATGGATTAATGACACAATTAATAAGATTAGATCTTGGAGATGATGTTGAAGAAGCTCACATGAGAAACAGACAATGGGTTTCTGCATGGGTTTTTGAACAAGGTGAAAAAGAGAATGTGATTGAGAAAGTTACTAAAGACGGGAAGACGTATTTCAACATTAATGATTATGATAAACTTCATGAGTTATTTGGTCAGTTATTAAGAGAAACACAACGTATTAAATCTGAAGGTGATTTTGATGCTGTTGAGGCTTTAGTAGAAGGTTATGGTGTAAAAGTTGATCAAGCTATTCATGCTGAAATTCTAGAGCGTAATAAACAATTTACATCGGCAGCTTATAGTGGATTTGTTAATCCAGTATTAGTTACTGAAAAAGATGAAAATGGTGAAATCACAGCAGTTAAAGTAACACAGCCTGATACTTTTGAAGGTCAAATGATGATGTACAGTAAAAATTATAGCTTCCTTCCAGAGGAAAACTAAAATTATAATTTTTAAACTAAAAGGATGTAATGAAAATTACATCCTTTTTTTTATTAGTACTAATAAATTAATAACAATAAGACAAATAATAGCATATATAATAAGCCTGTCGTGTTTGTTTATATTGGGATTATTTAAGCCCAAATTTTTCTTTATACCAATTCTCTAATCTGCTAGAAGTAATAATTTTGTAGATTTTTAAATTTTTCATTTCTTCAATTGTTTTAGGTGCTATTTCTTTATTTGAATAAAATTTTAAGTTTTTACTTGCCAATCTATTTGGGTTCAATTCAACAATAAAAGAGTGCTTTTTTGTTATTCTGCTATTATAGTTTCCATTATCCCCAAAGTAGAAATTGTTATTAAAATTATGCTCTGGTACGTTTCTAGGAGCATTAGCATTAAAATCAACACTATAAAATCCAGGTGTAAGTACTTGAAATGTTGTCGCGGTAAAGACCTTTCCGTTTGATGGAACATAAGGTGTAGGCATAGGTTGTAGAGGTTGCTCTCCTGTATAAAGAGGACCGTTTATAGATAATGTTGGGGCTGTTGAAGATGGACTAGCAGCACTTCCTAATTCACATTCTGTTGTAGAAAATACATTGTAAATACTCGTTGCCATATCAATAACATCGCCAACTAAGACACCTTGACTTGGCGGAAATTGATTGTTAAAAAGTTCATCAGTTCTTCTATTATAGTAAAGTTCATTTAACCCTTGAATGATTTGACCTGTATTTTGGTCAATAATTGGATTGCCATTTTGATCAAATAAATCGGCAATTATAGGAATTGTCAAATCTGCCAAAGATAATAAATCACAAGGATCTGTATCACAAGATAAATTTGTTGATACAGTAGTTATAGATAGTATTGTAATACTTATTATGCAGAATAATCGTTTGATGTTGTTTAAATATTTCATAAGACACAAAATTTAATTAATATCTAAACTTATTGATAATAATGATATGAGTAAATACCTAGTATTAGGTAAATTTAGAGGGTTTCCTTGTTCTTCGCTTTCAGTTTGAAATAGAACAAGATTGTAAAAAAGATTACTATAACACCAATCGCTTGAGAATGTGAAAAGGTATTATTTATGATATAGCCTCGATTATCACCTCTAAAATATTCAATGATGATTCTTCCTATAGCATAGTAAAAAATGTAACGTATAAATATGTCGCCATCATGAGTTTTTTTTCTGTAAATTTTATGAAGTATTATAAAAATGATTAATAAAAGTGTCACTTCATATAGTTGAGTTGGGTGAACTTTATTTGGATATGATTTGGGAAATATAATACCTAATTGTGAAGGTTTGCCATAGCAGCATCCCGCTAAAAAACAACCAATTCTGCCAAAAGCATGAAGTATTAAGGTGCTAAGGGCAATAATGTCTAGAGATTTTAATATAGGTTTCTTCTTAATTCTCAAATAAAGAATCAAACTCAAGATACACGCAATGAATGAACCATAAAATACATATCCTCCAGATATAATTTCAACAATATGTTTTGGATTGTTTATAAAATAAAGCGGTCTTTCAAAGAATAAAAATAATTTCCCACCTAAAAAGGCAGCTGCTATGATAATAAGTAAGAGTTGTATTGTAAAGAAATAATGATTGTGTTCTTTCTCCTTTTTCCGAAGGAAATAGATTGAAAAAAAGCTTCCAATAATAATACAAAGAGGATAAGAGTATATGGTAATGTGATTACTATTTAAAATTGTTCTAAGAAATTCAGGTAGCTCTATTTCGAATAATTGAGAATACATGTGTTTTTGGTTTAATCAAATATCTAAAAGAGTTTTTAATAAAAAAATCCCCAATAATGGGGATTTTTGAATCTTTCTAGATCTATTTTTTTATTCAGATATAATAGGGCTTTTACCTAATTATAATGTTAGTTTTTAAAATTTATATTTCTTCTCTAAAGCATAACGCATAAGCTCACCTTTGCCATGAAGTCCTAAAATACGAGCCATATTTTTTCTATGTGTATCCACAGTATGAGTTCCAATAAAGAGTTCATCGGCAATTTCTCTAGATGTTTTTCCTAAAGCAATGAGTTCTAAAATTTCAATTTGGCGTTTCGTTAAAAGGCCTTTCTTTTTTGTTTTGTTTTCTGAAGCTAATACATTGGTGTTTATATTGGCATCAAAATAAGTATCTCCTTTAGCTACAGTACGAATGGCTTGTAAAACGTCATTAAGCGATGAGTTTTTTAAAATATAACCGGTTGCTCCTGCATCTAGCATTTGTTGAATTGCATCGGTTTGATCAAACATTGAAAAAGCGAGTACTCTAATTTCGGGGTTTGTTTTTTTTATGCGTTTGGTAGCTTCAATACCATCAAGTTTTGGCATTCTGATATCTGTGAGAATAACAGTTGGACGCTTTTTTTCTACAATCTCAAGTAGTGCTTCACCATCATTTGCTGTACCTATAATAGAAATATCGTCTTCGTACTCAAGAAGTAATTTAATGCCGTCAATAAGTGATTGATGATCTTCGGCAATTGCTAGTCGTATCATAATGGGATGTCTATTATTATCGTTGAACCTTGGTTTTTTTCAGACTCAATAGTCATGTTACCATCTAAATATTCAACACGTTTATCAATACTGCTTATTCCCATGCCTTTATTAGTTTTTGTGATTTGACTTGGGTTAAAGCCTTTACCATTATCTTCAACCATAATATTTAAACTATCATCATGATTGGTGATATGAATTGAAACCTCAGAGGCATTAGCGTGTTTAATAATATTAGTGATGAGTTCTTGTATAATTCTAAAAATAGTAAGTTCTAGGCTATTCTCTAATCTGTTTTCTAAGCCGTGATCAATAACATCAATTTGTATTTTATTTAATGCTGAAATTTTAGCAGCCATTTCATTGATAGCTTTTAATAAACCTTGTTTAGCAATAACACCCGAATTTTTAGCATGTGCTACAGAGCGTACTTTATCATATGCCTCATCGATAAGCTGATTGGTTTTAGTGTAGAGTTCAGGGGTTTGTTTTTCTTTAAGCGCATTAAAGTGCAATTTCACAGTGGCCATCAAACCACCTAAATCATCATGTAAATCGTTGGCAATACGTTGTCGTTCTTTTTCTTGACCTTCAATCATAGCATCAATGGCTGTGAGTTCTTGTTCTTTTAAAACTGTAGCGAGTTTTTGAGTTTCGAGTTCCTTTTCCTGCTCGGCAAGTTTTTGTTTTCGTTTGGTGTTTTTAAAGAGGAGGAAAGCAATAATACTTCCTAATACTAGGCTTCCAGCTAAACCAATGGCGATGTTTTGGTTTTGTTTTCTTTTTGCTTCGCTTTCTAAGTTGTCGGCTCTTAATTTTTCGTTGTCGTACTGTTCTTCAATGTCAGAGATTTTAGAATTTTGCTCTTTTAGATTAATAATATTTTTAATAGAATCGTATTTGTACAAGTAATCATACGCTTTTTCCCATTCATTCATGTAGTAATAAGTAGCTTCTATATTAGAATATAGTATTTTTTTACTCTTACGATTTAATTTAGGCAGGTCTATAGCTTCAGCTTTAAAGTAATATTTTAAAGCCTCAGAATATGATTTTTTCCTTCTATAAGTGTTTCCTAGATTATTTAATAAATAAAATTCTGTGTTTAAATTTTTGTAATATATAGTGTCATTGTAATAAAGTTTGAACGCTTTATTAAAGTAGTAAATAGCAGAATCGTATTTTTTGATCTTGTTAGAAAATAAAGAACCTAAATTAAGGTAAGTATTAATTTCCATTGTAGAGCTATCTATCTCTTTTGATAATGAAAGAACTTTTGCATAATATAACTTCGATGAATCTATTATGTTTTTTTTATGAAAACTAATACCTAAATTATTGTAATATGCTGCCATCCATTTCTTAGAATTGGTTTTTTTTGCATGTTTAAGAACGCTTTCTAAATATTGATTTTTGTCAATTTTGATGTTATTTTGACTATCTAATAATAAATATATTTCTAAATTTATTTTAGCAATATTTTCATTGTCCTTTTGTTCTCTATATAGTTGTAACGCTTTTTTGTAATATAATAGTGCAATTTCTTCTTTGTTTATGTTTTCATATGATTTTGCTAAAATAAAATTCACTCTAGCTGAAGATGTGTTATTTTTAGGGGACAATCTATTTAACGCTATAATAGAATCATAATTTTCAGCCTTAAATAAAGAATCCACCAACCTAAAAGTTGTTTTGTGTTTTTCTTGTCCATAACTTAATATAGACAAGAGAATAAATAAATATGTGAGATTTTTTTTATCCACCTACAATAATATCTCCTCCATCTTCATTAGGTCGTGGTGCTGATTTGTATATGCCTAAGCAGTTGTCTTTGATGTAGTCAGTCTGAGTTTTTAAGCAAGTCTTGTATTTATTTGCATGTGTTGTGAGATCTGTAGCGTTATCATGAAGTATAATCACCTTGATTTTCTTGTGGCTTTTTAATTTAGTCGTATCAAGCTTTAAATAACTTATACTATAAGTTTTTTTAATTATTTTTACAATTGGTTTTTCAGGTGTACTTCTGTTTACATTATTATCAATTCTTATTAGTATTGCATTAATGTTATTTGTTGAAATGTTCTTAACATCTTTAATATCCAGATTTTTTTCTGTAACAGGAATAAATAAAGTTAATCTATCATCCTTGACTGAAAAATCACCAAAGACATCATATTTTCCTACACTCTGAAATGCTATTTTCGAGGTTTTTGGTGCGTTAGATGTATTTTCACTTTTCAATTCTTGTAGCTCTTTTTTTGTTTGCTCCAATTTTATTTCACATTCATTACAATCGTTACATCCAAAAAATGTAAAAAGAAATAATAAGAAACAGCTTAATTTTAAAATATGTGTTTTCATAACGGTTGGATTAATTAGTTAATAGTTCAAAGATGCAAATTAAGCACACATAAAAACATACCCAGTAATAGGTATATTAAACCATTAAGTTACAAAAAAAATGAGATGTATATTATAGAGTGCTCTAATGAGAAGCGAAAAAAGAAGACTTTAGTTATACAAATATAAATTTGATAGCCGCAATCATTAATATAAAAGAAATAAAAGCAATAAGGACCCAAACGCTTCCTTTATAGTATTTTCTATGGAGTTTTAAATCTTTTCGGTAAGCGAATAAAATTACAATGGCAAAAACTACTGCGAATAAAATTCCGAAAATCAATTGACCATTAGTAAACATATAGCTATTTTTATGCAAAAATAATTAAACGATAAAGATATTTCTCTAAATAAAATGTGAATTTTTTATAGTATTTGTATAAATAGAAAAGAACTGTTTTATGTATAAGAGAATGAACACACTAAGATTTTATATAATTATGAAAAAAAAAATAGAAGCCGTTAAAGCATTTCATACAGCATTCAAAATTGGACATAGAGAAACACCAAAAGCAGATTTAGGTTTAGATAAAAACATGTTACGTTATGAGTTAATGCATGAAGAAAATCAAGAATATCTAGAAGCAGCTAAAGATAATGACTTAATAGAAGTTGCAGATGCTCTAGGTGATATGCTTTATATTCTTTGCGGAACAATTATCGAACACGGACTTCAATATAAAATTGAAGAAGTCTTTGATGAAATTCAACGTAGTAATATGAGCAAATTAGGAGAGGATGGCGAGCCTATTTATAGAGACGATGGTAAAGTGCTTAAAGGGCCAAATTATTTTAAACCACATATTAAAGCAATACTAGAATCATAAATAAAAAAAGAGCCATTTGGCTCTTTTTTTTATTTATTTTACTTCTTGTCTCCACAGATGCTTGTCTTCAGCAAGATTATGCTGAATATTAAGCATTTTTTGTTTTAGGATACTAGAATAGGAATGTGCTCCAACTTCTGGAAGTTCATGAACTATGTTTTTGTATTCAAATGCTGAAATCGGACTAATAACTGCAGCAGTTCCAGCGCCAAAAATTTCTTTAAGCGTTCCGTTTTTAGAAGCTTCAACAATTTCATCCACTTTAATTGGTCTTACTTCGCATTTTATAGTATTGTCCTCTGCTAACTGAATAAGACTTTTACGTGTTATTCCATCAAGAATTCTATCACTTATTGGAGCAGTAATCAAGGTGTCATTTATTCTAAAAAACACATTCATAGTCCCAGCTTCCTCTAAAAATGTATGCGTATCTGCATCAGTCCAAATAATTTGTTGATACCCTTTTTCTTGGGCAAGGCTCGTTGGGTAAAATTGAGCAGCATAATTTCCTGCAGCTTTTGCATATCCAACGCCTCCATTTGCAGAACGACTAAACTGTTCAGCAATTAAAACCTTTACAGTACCTTTATAATAAGCTTTTGCTGGAGCACAAATAATCATGAAACGATAGGTTTCAGATGGTGCAGCAGCAATTGCAGGATCTATTGCAATAGCAAATGGTCTAATATATAGTGAGTTTCCTACTCCAGATTGAATCCAATCTCTATCCATATTAACAAGAGTCGTTAAACCTTCAAAAAAGTAGTCTTTAGGGAATTCTGGCATTGCTAAACGCGCACAAGATTTATTAATACGCTTAAAATTATCTTCAGGTCTAAATAAGAATACATCACCATTGTCATCCTTGTAGGCTTTCATCCCTTCAAAAACAGCTTGTCCATAATGAAATACACGTGCAGAAGGTTCCATAGTCATGGCTTGGTATGGCATAATCTTTGGTTGTTGCCATTTCCCATCTACAAAATCACAAATAAACATATGATCTGTAAATGTTTTTCCAAAAGCTAGACTATCAAAATCTACACCAGCTAATTTAGATTCTGCTGCTTTTTCTACGTGTAAATCACTTGTATTTATATTTGACATTTTTGGTTGTATTTAGTTCTGCGAAATTAGTCATTTTTGATGGGTTAAAAAACATAATATTTTCTAAAAAAATGCGTAACTTTGAGCTTGCTAAAATTTAAAATAACACATAAAAAAATGAAACATATATTTTCAATAATACTAGTTGCCTTAGTACTAGTGTCATGTAAAAAAGAAGTTGCGCAAACAGAAGAATTGGCAATTTTAGAAGCCCAAGAAGTTACATATGCATCTTTTGGAAAAGAAATTACAGATGCAAATGCATTAACTGCAAAGCACATGGCTGTGCAGTATTTAAAAATGACTGTTGGTGATTCTATTGATGCAAAAATGATAGCTAAAGTTGATGACGTTTGCCAAGCAAAAGGATGTTGGATGAAGCTTGATTTGCCTAATGGAGAGCAAGTCATGGTGAAGTTTAAAGATTACGGGTTTTTTATGCCGAAAGATATTTCGGGAAAAGAAGTAATTATTAATGGTAAAGCATTTGTGAATGAAGTTCCAGTAGACGAACAACGTCACTATGCTGAAGATGGAGGGGCAACACCTGAAGAGATAGCAAAAATTACTGAGCCTAAGAAGACGTATTCGTTTTTAGCAGATGGTGTTTTATTGAAGACAAAATAAATTGCAACGTAAAATAATTACCACGGCAGATGGCTCTAAAACCATTCAAATAGAAGATTGGAATGAGCAGTACCATTCTGTTCATGGTGCCATACAAGAAGCAAATCATGTGTATATAAAACATGGTTTGCTTTTTTTTTACTCTGAAAATAAACCAATTCCAAATCAAGAGATTTCAGTACTTGAAATAGGATTTGGTACAGGTTTAAATGCGTTGCTTACTATGCTGAAAGCAGAAACCTTAGAGCAGCCTATTAATTATGTTGGAGTAGAGGCTTTTCCTATCTCTTCGGAAGAGTTTTTACAATTAAATTATGCTTCAGAGCTTAAAGTTGATACGCGTAAATTTGAGGCGCTTTATAAGTCTTCTTGGGAGAAGCAGTGTCAAATTTCAGAAGTGTTTAAACTCACAAAACAACAGAAGTTTTTTAAAGATATTTCCGAAGAAAATACCTATGATGTTATTTATTTTGATGCGTTTGGAGCTAGAGTGCAACCAGAGCTTTGGACCGAAGCAATTTTTAGATTAATGTATAAAGCTTTGAAAAAAAATGGAGTACTTACAACTTATGCTGCTATTGGTAGTGTGCGTCGTTCTTTAAAATCTTTAGGTTTTGATGTAGAACGTCTTGAAGGTCCTCCAGGAAAGCGTCATATGCTTAGAGCTGTAAAACGTTAAACCCTTATTAAAATCGTCGAGCTTGGTTTGAGATTTTAGTAAATTAGTGTGTTATGGGGAACATTCTTATTACGGGAGCAACAGGATTAATTGGTCAAGAAATTGTGAAAATTTGTCATGACCAAAATCTAATTGTTCATTACCTGACGACTTCAAAAAATAAAATTACTACTGAAGAAAATTATAAAGGCTTTTATTGGAATCCAAGTCATAACGAAATTGATGAACGCTGTTTTCACGGTGTTAGTACTATTATTAATTTAGTTGGTGCCACCATTTCGAAGCGCTGGACAACGGCTTACAAGAAAGAAATTATTTCAAGTAGAACAGAAGCGGTTAAACTATTAAGAGCGACTATTGAAATACATAAATTCCCTGTTAAACAGTTTGTTTCTGCTAGTGCTATTGGCGTGTATCCAGACTCAATAACTAATTATTATGAAGAAAACGAAACAAAGCTATCGTATTCTTTTTTAGGAGAAGTTGTTAAGCAATGGGAAACCGCTGTCGATGCATTTTTGTCACTTGGAATTAAAGTCGCAAAAATTAGAATAGGCTTAGTGCTTTCAAAAAAAGGAGGCGCATTACCTCAAATAGCAAAGCCAATTAGATTTGGTGTAGGAGCAGCATTTGGAACTGGAGAGCAATGGCAATCATGGATTCATGTTGATGATTTAGCAAGGTTGTTTGTATTTGTAGTTACTAAGAACCTTGATGGTGTTTATAATGCAGTATCACCAAATCCAGTGACTAATAGAGAACTTATTAAAACGGTTGCCAAAATACTTCACAAACCACTTATGTTACCTAATATCCCAAAGTTTGTTATGAAATTTGTATTAGGAGAAATGCATGTCTTGTTGTTTGAAAGCCAGCGTGTAAGTGCTGCAAAAGTTGAAAATACAGGATTCTATTTTGAATACCACCATTTAGAACCTGCACTTCTAGAGTTATTTGATTAGTAACATTAATGCTTATCAAACGAACCTAACTATTCAAAAATATATCATTTCCGAAGAAAATAATTTGATGACATTTTGACATTTTAATAATAATGGCAGTACTTTTGCCATCCTAAATCGAAGATTTATAATATAATCCAGAAAATGAGTAAGAAAGATAAAAATCAAACTATAGAAGAACCACAAGTGCAAGGAGAGGCAGTAGATAATGCTCAAACTCCTCAAGCTGAAGAATTAACTGTAGAGGCAAAATTACAAGAAGAATTAGTAAAGGAGAAAGATAAATTCATGCGCTTGTTTGCTGAATTTGAAAACTATAAGAAGCGAACGACGAGAGAACGAATAGACTTGTTTAAAACAGCTAATGAAGAAGTGATGGTGTCAATGTTGTCTGTGCTTGATGATTTTGAGCGTGCTTTATTGCATATTGAAGATGATAAAGAAGCTGAAGAATTACGTAAGGGCGTTTTGTTAATTTATCAAAAGCTATTGACAACTTTAGAGCAAAAAGGCTTGTCTAAAATTGAAATAACTGAAGGAGACACATTTAATGCTGATGATCATGAAGCAATAACGCAGATTCCAGCTCCAACTGAGGAGCTTAAAGGGAAAATTATTGACGTTGTTGAAAAAGGATATAAATTAGGAGATAAAGTTATACGTTTTCCTAAAGTTGTAATCGGACAATAATAAAGATATGGCAAAGAGAGATTATTACGAAATATTAGGTATTGATAAAAGTGCATCTGCTGCAGAAATCAAAAAAGCTTACCGAAAGATGGCTATTAAACATCATCCCGATAAAAATCCTGATGATAAAGATGCTGAAGCGAAATTTAAAGAAGCTGCTGAGGCTTACGAAATATTAAGTAATGCTGATAAAAAAGCACGTTATGATCAATTTGGTCATCAAGCATTTGATGGTGGAGGAGGCTTTAGTGGAGGTGGCATGAATATGGATGATATTTTCAGTCAGTTTGGTGATATTTTCGGTGGTGGTTTTGGAGGCGGAGGAGGTTTCTCTGGCTTTGGAGGTGGTTTTGGCGGAGGTCAAAGACGTGTTAAAGGAAGTAACCTTAGAATAAGAGTTAGCTTAACACTTGAAGAAATTGCAAATGGTGTAGAGAAGAAAATAAAGGTTAAACGTAAAGTTCAAGCTCCAGGTACTACGTACAAAACGTGTGTGACATGTAATGGTGTTGGTCAAGTAACAAGAGTTACTAATACAATACTAGGGCGAATGCAAACATCTTCAGCATGTCCAACTTGTAGTGGCGCAGGACAAAGTATTGATAAAAAACCTTCTGACGCTGATGCTCAAGGATTAAAATTTCAAGAAGAAACCGTGTCAGTTAAAATTCCTGCAGGAGTTGTAGACTCTATGCAGCTTAAAGTTACAGGTAAAGGTAATGAAGCCCCAGGAAATGGGATTTCTGGCGACTTACTAGTTGTAATAGAGGAGAAAGAACACGAGACTTTAAAACGTGAAGGTGATAATTTACATTATGACATGTATGTAAGCTTACCTGATGCTGTTTTAGGGACATCTAAAGAAATTGATACCGTTACTGGTAAGGTGAGAATTAAGGTTGAAACAGGAGTGCAATCAGGCAAAATACTGCGCTTAAGAGGAAAAGGAATTCCAAGTATTAATGGGTATGGAAGTGGAGATTTACTCGTACATGTTAATGTTTGGACACCTAAAACATTGAATAAACAACAAAAAGAGTTCTTTGAGAGCATGAGGGATGATGAACACTTCGCTCCGAAGCCTGAAAGTTCTGATAAATCGTTTTTTGAAAAAGTTAAAGATATGTTTTCATAACAATCTTCTTTTTTAATAAAAAACACTATATTTGGAATATCACTAATTCTAATTAGTGGTAATTTTTCTTTTTCATAGCAATTTTTTCCCATCCTTAATTTGTTTTAAGGGTGGGTTTTGTTTTTTTTATAGTTTCATCACTTTCAGTGAAGTAAATACATATTGTAGGTAGTGAAACTTTTGATAACGTTAATAATTAAGTGCGATAAGCACCTATTAGATGATTAACATTTTTATCTTTACGAGAATTAAATTCAAACAATCAAACTCAATATATGAATAACCTATTAGTCGCAGATTCAGTATCTAAAAACTTTGGAGAGTTTAGAGCGTTAAACGACGTTTCTATAGCAGTTCCTAAAGGAAGTATTTTTGGATTGTTAGGGCCAAATGGCGCAGGAAAAACTACACTAATTAGAGTTATCAATCAAATTACTATGCCAGACTCGGGTCACGTTTTATTAGATGGTGAACCTTTAAAACCTGAGCATATACAAAATATAGGTTATTTGCCAGAAGAACGTGGGCTTTATAAGTCTATGAAAGTTGGTGAACAAGTACTATATCTAGCTCAACTTAAAGGATTAACAAAACAAGAGGCTAAAAAACGTTTAAAGTACTGGTTTGAAAAATTTGAAATTGGGGATTGGTGGAATAAAAAAATTCAAGAACTAAGTAAGGGGCAAGCACAGAAAATTCAATTTATAGTTACTGTTTTACACCAGCCTAAGTTATTGATTTTTGATGAACCTTTTTCAGGGTTTGACCCTATTAATGCTAATTTAATTAAAGATGAAATCCTTCAACTTAGAGATGAAGGTGCTACGGTTATTTTTTCTACACATCGTATGGAATCTGTAGAAGAATTGTGTGATCATATTGCTTTGATTCATAAGTCTAATAAGGTTTTAGATGGGAAGCTAACCGATATTAAACGTGAATATAGAACGAATACTTTTGAGGTTGGTTTACAAACCAATCAAATAGAACGTGTTACTAACGCAATTAAAGAAAAGTTTGAAGTATTTCCAGCGACATTTAAAAACCTTAATGATGATGTAAAGCTAAATGTTAAACTTAATGCTCAAGGATCTTCTAATGAGTTATTATCATTTTTAACCTCTAAAGCCGAGGTGCATCATTTTGTGGAAGTGATACCAAGTGCTAACGATATCTTTATTCAAACAGTAAAAAATAATTAATATGAATCATTTACCACTCATCATAAAGAGAGAATATCTAACAAAGGTTAAAAATAAATCGTTTATTATTATGACATTTGTGAGCCCATTAATTATGGTGGCTCTTGTTGCTTTTGTTGCTTATTTGTCACAATTAAATAATGATAAAAAACGTACAATATCTGTTTTAGATGAAACTGGTGTTATGAGTGAGGTTTTTGTTAATACAGAAAATACAACTTATAATATTTTGACTGATACTAGTTTGGAGACTGCTAAAGAATTAGTCATAGCCAAAGAGGATTTTGGCTTATTGCATATTCAAAATAGTACGGATAGAAAAGAGGTAGTTTCCAAAGTGAAATTTTATTCAGATGAATCGCCTTCATTATCTATAATGTCTAGCTTAGAAGAGAAAATAGAGAAGGAGCTTGAAGATAAAAAGCTTTTTAATGCTGGTGTTGATATAGAGAAAATTGAAGCATCAAAAACAAATATTACTATAGCGCAAGAAACGTTTACAGGTGAGAAAACTTCTAAAATAGATAGCGTTTTAAAACTAGCATTTGGTGGAGCAGCTGGATATTTATTATTCATGTTTATCATAATTTACGGCAATATGATAATGCGAAGTGTAATTGAAGAAAAAACAAGTAGAATTATTGAAATCATTATATCTTCAGTAAAGCCTATTCAATTAATGATGGGGAAAATTATTGGTACATCTCTTGCTGGAATTACGCAATTTGCAATTTGGACGATTTTAGGGAGTATATTAGTGTTTGCGTTATCTGCAATTTTTGGAATTGATCTGTCAGAAATGCAAACGCCACAGCAAGATCTAATTAATCAAGCTATGCAAAATCCAGAAATCGCTAGTGAAATACAATTAGGGATGCAATCATTTTTTAATTTGCCTTTAGCCAATTTAATAATAGCATTTTTGTTTTTCTTTATAGGTGGTTACTTATTATATAGCTCATTGTATGCAGCAGTTGGAGCAGCTGTAGATAATGAAACAGATACACAACAATTTATGTTACCTATCATTATGCCTCTAGTTTTGGCTGTTTATGTTGGTATTTTTACGGTTATTGAAGACCCTCACGGAACAGTATCAACAGTGTTTTCATTTATCCCATTTACGTCTCCAGTAGTTATGTTAATGAGAATACCATTTGGTGTGCCTATTTGGCAACAAGTATTATCATTTGCGATTTTAGCTGTGACGTTTATATTTACAGTTTGGTTTGCTGCTAAAATTTATAGAGTTGGAATTTTAATGTATGGTAAAAAGCCAAGTTATAAGGAATTATACAAATGGATAAAATACTAAGGTGATGGAATCAATTAATTCTGTTTTATCTAAAGTTATTTATAATCAACATGGTATCAAAGTTACTATAGGAACAATTGTCTTTCTAATAATAACATTATTAGCCACACAGCTTATTTTGCGTATGGTAAGAATTCTAGCAACTAAACGGCTAGAAAGAGAAGATAAAAATCGTTTTAAAACTGTATTTACGTTTTTAAAATATATTATTTTTTCAGTTGTAATAGTAACCACTTTAGATGCTACCGGTGTTAAAGTGACTGCTTTATTAGCAGCTTCTACGGCATTATTTGTTGGGATAGGTCTTGGTATGCAAAAATTATTTCAAGACATTATTTCTGGAATATTTATTTTAATTGACAAAACAGTTACGGTTGATGACATTATTGAAATTGATAAAAAAGTAGGAAAAATAACTGAAGTGAGTTTAAGAACTACTAAGGCAATTACCAATGATGAAAAAGTATTGGTGATTCCTAATCATAAGTTTTTAAATGAAATTTTATTCAACTGGACACAAAATGATAAATTAACAAGAGAGTTTGTTGATGTAGGTGTTGCTTATGGCACAGATATTGACTTTGTAAAAGCATTATTATTAGGTATAGCAGTACAAGAAGCTGCTATTTTAAGTCATCCTGAACCTAATGTCTTTTTTGAAGATTTTGGGGATAATGCATTAAAGTTTAGATTGCATTTTTATATAGAAGATAGTTTTCATGTCCCTTTAATTAAAAGTCAACTACGCTATAAAATATATAATACATTTCAAGAGAATAATATACAAATACCTTTTCCTCAAAGAGATGTTCATATTATTCAAAAATCCGAATAGAGTTAATCTTTTATTTTAAATTAATACGTTTTAAAATAGTTTATGATTTGTAAGTCGTGTAACGTTTTTTTTATCATTTTTTTTTGTTGCTTATCGCATTCAATGATGGCGCAACTTACAGATTTAGCACGATTAGAATATTCATTTATACCAAAAAGTAATTCTGATGATCAATACACAAGAATTAGAGCTTTGGTTAATTACCCTATTAAAACAAAAGAAGATTGTTATTTAGTTATAGGAGCTGAATATAATAGAATAATTCTCAACCTAGAAGATAATTATGGTTTTGATACTTCAGTTTTAGAAACCATTAATATTATTGATTTAAATATTGGTTATACATTTAAAACGGCAAAGTATTGGAGGCTAGGATTAAAAATAAACCCTAGGGTAGCCTCAACTCTTATTGAAAAAATCACGTTTGAAGATGTGTTTTTAAATGGTGGAGTATTTGCAATAAATGATAAAAGGAAAGACAAAACCTTAAAACGCCCTTATCGTTTAATTTTAGGGTTAACATATAATACTACAACAGGTGTCCCATTTCCTTTGCCATTTGTAAGCTATTATAGGCGAATAAATGATAAATGGTCATTTTCTGCAGGAGTACCAAAGTCAAACGTTAAATATTTTTTAACTAAGAAAAGTATGCTGCAAACCTTTGTTAGTTTAGATGGTTATTTTGCTAATTTGCAACGTCAACTAACAATAAACGGAAAACAAATAGATAACATTTCTTTAGCTGTAGCTGTAGCAGGAATTGGGTATGAGTATTTGCTTACCCGACATTTAGTGGCTTATGCGTATACAGGTTTTACTTTTAGATTAAATAATGTGTTACGTGATGATAATAGAGATGAAGTTTTTAAATTAGACGATGTAAATGCATTTTATTTAAGAACTGGAATAAAATTTAAAATATAAAAATGGCAAAGATTTTAGTAATAGAAGATGAAGCAGCAATTAGAAGAGTATTAGTGAAAATCCTCTCTGAGGAAAGCGATACCTATGAAGTATATGAAGCGGAAGATGGTTTGTTAGGCATAGAAAAAATTAAGAAAGATGATTTTGATTTAATACTGTGTGATATAAAAATGCCAAAAATGGATGGTGTTGAAGTTTTAGAGGCAGTGAAAAAGATAAAGCCAGAAATACCAATTGTAATGATTTCTGGACATGGAGATTTAGATACTGCTGTAAACACAATGCGTTTAGGGGCTTTTGATTATATATCAAAACCACCAGATTTAAATAGATTGCTTAATACAGTTCGTATTGCTTTAGATACAAAAACACTTGTTGTAGAAAATAAGATGCTCAAAAAGAAAGTGAGCAAAAAGTATGAAATGATTGGTGAAAGTAATGCTATTTCTCAAATCAAAGACATGATCGAAAAAGTGTCCGCAACAGATGCTAGAGTTTTAATTACAGGACCAAATGGTACTGGTAAAGAGCTTGTTGCGCATTGGTTACATGAAAAAAGTGCACGCTCTAAAGGACCGTTAATTGAGGTTAATTGTGCTGCAATTCCTGCGGAGTTAATTGAAAGTGAGTTGTTTGGTCATGTAAAAGGTGCTTTTACTAGTGCCGTAAAAGATAGAGCAGGAAAGTTTGAAGCTGCAAATGGAGGGACAATTTTCTTAGATGAAATTGGGGATATGAGCTTGTCTGCGCAAGCAAAAGTTTTACGCGCTTTACAAGAAAATAAAATACAACGTGTAGGTAATGATAAAGATATTAAAGTAGATGTTCGTGTAGTTGCTGCAACAAATAAAAACCTTAAAAAGGAAATTGAAGAAGGCCGTTTTAGAGAAGATTTGTATCATAGACTAGCAGTAATACTTATTAAAGTGCCTGCTTTAAATGATAGACGTGGAGATATTCCATTATTGATAAATCACTTTTCAACTAAAATTTCAGGAGAACAAGGAACTGTAAAAAAAGAATTTTCAGATAAAGCGTTACAACTACTTCAAGAATATGATTGGACAGGAAATATTAGAGAATTACGAAATGTAGTTGAACGCTTAATTATTCTTGGTGAAAAGGAAGTAAGTGAAAATGATATAAAATTATTTGCTAGTAAATAAGTCATTATAATGAAAATGAAATACTCATTCCTGTTTGTATATCAGGATTGTTGTTAAGTGTTAGATCTTGTTGTACATAAAATGTTGTAGTTACTTTTTTTGTAAAAGAATATAAAAAGGTCCAGTAATTATTGTTTTCATATAAATGTTGTAACCCATTTGCCCAAGTTTTTTCAGAAACACCATTTCTAACAGGAATGAGATAATTAAATTCACTTTTTTTATTATAGCTTGTTTGTAAATAGAAATCAATTCCAAATGAATGTGTGGTTTGCCTTTTGGAAATAAAATTATATTCTATAGCAGTTTCAATGTGACCTATAAATTCATTGGTTCCAAAAACTAGATTTTTAGAACTAAATTCAATACCATTTTTTTTTAAAAGACCAATGCCAACTCCTATCTGAAAATATTTTTGATCTTTTAAATGATACTGTTTTAGTACATTTCCTGAAAATCCAATATCTATTGATGAGTTGTATTTTGAGAGGTTAAAACCTATATGAGTACCAAAATTTGAATAAATGTTTTTGTTTGGATTACTTAAAAAATTAGGATAATAATAATAACTTGTTTCTAATCCGCCAATTAAGAAGTCTCCATTTTGGATTTCTAAGGTGTTATTATTCCGGTCATTGTATAGTATTTTAGCTTTGTTAAACCCAAAAACACGTCTTGCAAACGGATCTTCTCCTCCAGCAATATAATCATGAAAGCTTTCAATAAATTGATCTCCAGTTAAAATTGTAAAAGGTGTTTTACCTTTAGTTAGAATATAGGATCTAAACCCAATGTTTAAATCGCTTTTAGAATTAATAGGAATCGATAGTTGTCCTCTAAATCCTTTAAGAATACCATCAATAGCAATATCTATACGTTGTGCATCGATTTCATTTATATTGAATGCAAATTCTCGTTTATGCCATTCAATATGACTAACTTGGTCTCTTATGTCATTATCATTTGGAATATATCCAGTGACAGGAGCAGACCAAACATTTCCACTTTCAATGCTAAAACTTAATCCGGTTTTTTGAGATGCTGTTTTTTTAAAATTAGATTGAAGTCTTGTTATAAAGATTCCAAAGGGATGTGTTGAGAGAATACTTGGTTTGCTAATGCCATTTTTTAAAGTTATAGTAGTAGAATCTATAGCTTGACTCCAAGTTATATTTGTAGCCGTAAAACAAATCAAAAATATAAAAGAGCAATGTTTCATCTAAATAAATTAGTTAAGTAAAACTACAAAATCTTGATTATATTTATACTTAAATACATCATATGAAAGAAATTAACACTAATATTTTCAAAATAACACAAGACATTTCATTGTCAAAGACACCTACAACATTTGATTTAGAAACCAATAAAAAGGAAATCGAAAATGAATTAGAATCGGTAAGAGAGAAGCTAGGTGATTTTCAAAATACAATTTATGCTCATGGTAAATATGCTGTTCTTATTTGTATTCAAGGAATGGATACCGCTGGAAAAGATAGTATGATTAGAGAAGTCTTTAAAGATTTCAATACCAGAGGAATTGTAGTGCATAGTTTTAAGGTGCCTACTGAATTAGAGCGTAAGCATGACTATTTATGGCGTCATTATATTGCGCTTCCAGCTCGCGGAAAGTTTGGTGTTTTTAATCGTACTCATTATGAAAATGTATTGGTAACACGTGTGCATCCTGGTTACATTCTAGGCGAGTTTCTGCCAGATGTCAATTCGGTTAAAGATGTAAATGAAGCTTTTTGGAATAAACGTTTTGATCAAATTAATAATTTTGAAAAGCATATCGCTGAAAATGGAACGATTATTTTTAAGTTTTTCCTGCATATTTCAAAAGATGAACAAAAAAACAGATTACTTAGACGCTTGCATAAAGCTGAAAAAAATTGGAAATTCTCACCAGGAGACCTGAAAGAACGTAAGCTTTGGAAGAATTATCAAGACTGTTATGAAGATGCAATTAATCGCACTTCTAAAAAGCATGCACCTTGGTATACAATCCCTGCAGATGATAAACCAACAGCACGTTATATAGTCGCTCGAATTTTATATGATACATTAATTCAATATAAAGATATTGTCGAGCCAGAACTGGAGGAAGAAGTAAAAGCAAATTTGGATCTCTATATAAAAGAATTAGAACAAGAATAGTTTTTTTATGATTTCTTTTATTAATGCTCATTAGATTAAATAGTATATTTAAGCTTCAATTTAAAACACCATTATATGAGGCGGTTAATTACAATTTTATCTCTTTTTATTGCATTTCAAATTTCAGCACAAACAGATGCTGAAAATCTTAAAAATATTTATACCAATTCATTAACTAATGGAATGAGCTACCAATGGTTAGACCACTTGTCTAATCAAATTGGAGGTCGACTCTCAGGTTCATTAAATGCTGAAAAGGCAGTTGAATACACCAAAGAAGAATTTGAAAAATTGGGGCTTGATAAAGTCTGGTTGCAACCTGTTATGGTGCCACGTTGGGTTAGAGGAGCTCCAGAGTTTTCCTATATTGAAACCTCTCCAGGAGTTACTACTAATGTTAATATTTGTGCACTTGGAGGATCGATTGCAACACCAAATGGAGGTGTGAAAACTAAAGTAGTTGAAGTAAAGAGTTTGGAAGATTTAGCAGCTTTAGGAAAGGAAAAAATAAAAGGAAAAATTGTATTTTTTAATAGACCAATGCAAGCCGATTTGATTAGTACGTTTGAAGCTTATGGAGGATGTGTAGACCAACGTTATGCTGGTGCTATGGAAGCTGGGAAATATGGAGCAGTAGGCGTAATTGTACGATCAATGAATTTAAGACTTGATGATTATCCACATACAGGAAGTATGAGTTATGGCGACTTGCCAAATAGTAAGCGAATACCTTCAGCAGCGATTAGTACTAATGATGCCGAATTATTAAGTAGTTTACTCGCTCTTGATAAGAACTTAAATTTCTTTTTTAGTCAACATTGTAAGCAACTAGCAGATGTGCAATCTTATAATGTTATAGGTGAAATAACGGGAAGTGAATTTCCAAATGAAATTATTGTTGTTGGTGGGCATTTAGATTCTTGGGATTTAGGTGACGGTTCTCATGATGATGGCGCAGGCGTAGTGCAGTCTATGGATGTGTTGCGATTACTTAAAGAAAGTGGAATTCGTCCAAAGCGAACCATTCGAGCTGTTTTATTTATGAACGAAGAAAATGGACTTCGAGGTGGAAAAAAATACGCTGAGGTTGCAAAATCAAAAAATGAAAAGCATGTATTTGCCCTTGAAAGTGATGCTGGCGGATTTACACCACGAGGGTTTAGTTTTGATTGTAATGATGTTGTATTTGCACAAATTGAAAGCTGGAAACCTCTATTTAAACCCTATTTAATTCATTATTTCGAAAAAGGAGGTAGTGGAGCAGATATTGGTCCGTTAAAGGATAATGATATTGTTTTAGCAGGATTACGTCCAGATTCTCAACGCTATTTTGATCATCATCATGCTGCAAATGATACATTTGAGCATGTTAATAAACGTGAGTTAGAATTAGGAGCCGCGTCTATGACAGCTTTAATTTATTTAATGGATAAATATGGAACAGCAACAATTACTAATAAAGAAGCGCTAAAAGACTAAATTTCTTTTTTCATGAGTTCTATTCTGAAATTTATATATTATCAAATGCTAAAGTTTTTAAAAATGAAAATCAATCTATTTGTTCTTGCATTACTGATCTCAACGTTAACTTTTGCACAAGATGTTTCTGAAGAAAAACTTCCGTATTATGAAGTTCCCGATTATCCTGAAACTTTTACAGCAGGTACAATGGCTGCAAGAATGATTGATGGTCTTGGGTTTCGATTTTATTGGGCAAGTGAAGGTCTTTCAGAACGAGACCTTGTATTTAAGCCTGATGATGATGCACGTTCTACTTCAGAAACAATTGACCATATTCTAGATCTATCATATATCATAGTTAATTCGACACTTTTAAAAGCTAATGGAAAGAATGATAACTCTAATATGAGTTATAGTGATAAACGTAAGCAGGTGTTAATTAATCTAAAAACCGCAGCTGACATTTTAAAAAATAGTGCTGATATTTCGAAGTTTAAAATTATTTTTGGAGAAAATGAAATTCCATTTTGGAATCAAGTTAATGGTCCAATTGCTGATGCGATATGGCATTGTGGACAACTAGCATCGTTTAGGCGTTCTTCTGGAAACCCAATTAATCCTAATGTAAATCATTTTAGAGGAACCGTAAAAAAACAATAATGAGTACTGCATTTCTAAAACAAATTCATCCTGTACTTCCTGTTAGGAATGTCATGAATTCAATACAGTATTATGTAGAAAAACTTGGATTTAATTTAGTGTTTAAAGATGCTGGAGATCATCCTAGTTATGCTGGAGTTGTTAGAGACGGAATTGAAATTCATTTGCAATGGCATGGTGAAAGTGATTGGCTTGAAGGAAGGAATGGTGTTTTACTGAAAATTTATGTAGAAGATATAGAAGACTTGTTTGAAGATTATAAAACACAATTCGTTTTTCATGAACAAACTGTATTAAGAAATACTGCTTGGGGAACTCGTGAATTTGGATTTTATGATATTGATAAAAACGGATTAGTTTTTTATAGGAATTTTCGTTCTTTGGAATGATTGTTGATACAATATATTTAGATTTTTAACACTATTTATGAGATTAATCAACTCATAAATTTAAGAATTTACTAACTAACTTATTTGTCTATGAAGATATCATTATTCTTTTCAGCTTTACTGTGCTACACATTTTGCTTTTCCCAAAACCTTTCTAAACAAAAAAATAAAAGCGCTTCTTTTGAAGATTATGATCTTATTTCATCCTATGAGGATTATGCAGAAATGGAACGCGAAGTGGTCTATTTACATTTAAATAAATCTACATTTATAAAAGGCGAAGCTATTGGTATAAAAGCTTACATCTTTGATAAAGCCAATAAGCGACTTTCTTCAGCGACTTCAAATTTGTATTGCTCAATATTAGATAAGGATGATAAGATTGTTAAGCAGAAACTCATTATGATTAACAATGGGATAGGAATTAATGATTTTATTATTGATAGCTTATTTACATCTGGTAATTATAAAATTACAGCCTATACGAATTGGATGAAAAACTTTAATGAGAAAAATTTCTATATGCAAGACATACGGATAATCGACCCTGAAGTTGAAAAAGAAGCTAAGCAGTTAATAAGTAACGGTGATTTAGATGTTCAGTTTTTACCTGAGGGAGGTCATTTAGTTGCCGGCATTGAAACAATAATTGGAGTTACTGTTAAGGATGACTTTGGTTTTGGTATTAAAAATGTGGATTGTAAAGTTATTGATTCTAAGACTAATGAAATTACAACGTTTCAACTAAATCAATTAGGCTTAGGACGGTTTAGTTTAACAGCACAAGCTAATGAGAGTTATAAAGTAACCATGAAAATAGATGAAAAAGATTATGAATTTGATATAAAAGACAGCCAATCTCAAGGTATAGGAATAGGAGTGAAGCGTTTAAAAGATAAAACCTATGTAACGTTTAAAACCAATGAGGCAACTCATAAGCAGATTGCAAACAAAGCCTTTGTAATGGCTATTCATAATGGCGATCAATTAAAAGCCTTTAACTTTAAGTTTAACCAAAGTTTAAAAGTTGTAAAAGCCATTTCTAATACCGATTTGTTTTCAGGTATTAATATCATTACCATATTTGATGCTAATAATACACCTGTTTTAGAGCGTCAAGTATTTAATTATAGTGGTTTAAACTTTGTCACTTCAAATGATATAAGGGTAGAGAAGAAGAATGATTCTTTGCTTGTCTCAATTCCTTATAAGGATTTAAATACCAAACAGTTTAATAGTTTTAGTATTTCAGTATTACCATCAAATACCAGAGCTTATAATCATCATGAAAACATTTCATCGTCTACATTATTGCAGCCTTATGTGAAAGGATACATAGAAAACGCACAATATTATTTTAAGGCAATCACTCCAAAAAAAGAATATGAATTAGATAATTTATTATTAACTCAAGGTTGGAGTAGTTATAATTGGGATACCATTTTTAATACGCCTCCAGATTATGATTATGATTTTGAAAACGGCATAAGTTATGTTGCTAATTTTACTAATAATAATCAGCAGCAATTGGTAATATACCCAACACTAAATAGTCCGTTTGAAATTATAGATTTAAAACCAGGAGAAACAGCATTTGAGAAGCAAGGTTTTTTTCCAGTCTCAGATGAAAAAGTTGAAATAGGAGCTATTAATAAAAAAGGAAAACCTATTATGCCAAACATAGCCTTAAGGTTTAGTCCAGATGTGATACCCGATTTCAATCTTGTAAATGATTATAATATTTTAACATCTAGAGAAATAAGGTTTACTGGAGTGAATAATTATAGTGATTTTGCAAATGGTTGGAAAAAAATCGAGCAGTTAGATGAAGTGATATTGAAAGGGAAACGAAAGTATACTAGAGTAGAACGTATTAAAAACTCTACTGTTGGTAAAGTCACATTTATAGATGAAAAGATAAAAAGACATTACAAATCGGTCCTTAATTTTATAGATACGAAAGGCTTTAATGCGTATTTACATCCAGGAAGTACACCACCTGATTTTGTTATTACAAATCGAAAAAAGATTAGTTTAAATGCAAGTCAGTCTTCAATTGTTTATCTAGATGGTATGATTTTACAAGGTGAACATACTATTCTTATTGGTATGTCTTTAGATGATGTAGAGTATATTGAAACCAATTCATCTGGAATTGGAGGCGGTATGCGTGGAGGAGGAGGTATTATTAAGATTAAAACCAACCCTTTTAGTTCATTTGAAAAACCAGAAAAGAAGATAACACATAAGACATTTGAAATTCCATTAAAATTTGATGTAGCAAAACGGTTCTATATCCCAAAATATACGTCTTATAATAGCGATTTTTTTAGAGAATATGGTTTGGTAGATTGGTTTTCAGACGTGAGTACAAATGAAGCGGGCGTTTTAAATCTTAAAGTATTCGATAATAAACAAACAAGCCTTAAGCTTTTTATTGAAGGCATGTCTAATGATGGAACATTTATATCTGAAGTTAAAGAATTTAAAATAAAGTAACCATGAGAAAATTAAAACTAGTGACTAAAGTATTTTTGTTTTTTTTGATAACTCAAACAGTAATTGCTCAAACCGAAAATGCAGATGCAGACCTTATTTCTGCTTATGAGGATTATACCGAAATGGATAGAGAAATAGTCTATGCACATCTCAACAAAACGATATTCATAAAAGGGGAATCTATAGGAATAAAGGCCTATGTTTTTGATAAAAGCACCAAGCAATTATCTAGCCAGACGTCTAATTTATACTGTACAATTTCAGATGACACAGGGAAAATAATCAAGAAGCAATTGGTTATGGTTAATAAAGGTACAGCAGTAAGTGATTTTGAAATAGATTCGTCTTATACTTCTGGAAATTATACCATAAAAGCTTATACCAATTGGATGAAGAATTTCTCTGAAGACAATTTATTTACAGAAAAGATAAGAATCATAGATCCAGCAGTAGAGCAACACATGGTTTCTAATACAGAACTCTTAAAAATAGATGCTCAGTTTTTGCCAGAAGGCGGACATTTATTAGTTGACGTAGAAAACACAATTGGTGTTGTTATAAAAAATAAGGAAGGATTAGGTTTACCAAATGCCAGGGGAGAAATTGTAGACCAAGATGGTGTTGTGGTCACGAATTTTAAAGTCAATCAATTTGGAATCGGAAAATGTCTTTTAAAACCCAAAGTAAATACAATATATACTGCTGTTTTTAAATTTAATGATCAAGAGCATAGCGTTCTTATAGAAAATATAGAAACAGTGGGTGTTGGTATGACAGTTGTTGGGATACGAGATAAAGTCGCTTTAACACTAAAAACAAACCCATCAACATTACAAAATATCAAAGACGGTATTTTCAAACTAGCCATACATAATGGTCAAGAATTAAAAGAAACATTATTTAAGTTTGGTGATAAAACGGAAATAGTGAAACTCATTTCAAGTCAAGATTTATTTAATGGGATGAATATTTTTACCCTATTCGATTCAAATAATAATCCGTTAATTGAACGTTTATACTTTAATTATGAAGGGTTTAATTTTGCAACTTCCGAAGAAGAACGTGTAACAGTTGCAAATGATTCTGTAACTATAGTACTGCCATATAAAATAGAAGATAAGAGTTTGGCTAATAATTTTAGTGTCTCTGTTTTGCCAAGTGGAACAAATTCATTCCACCATCAAAACATTTCATCTTATATATTATTGCAACCGTATTTAAAAGGCTATGTGGAGCAAGCCAATTACTATTTCACAGATATTTCAGCAAGAAAGAAATTTGAACTCGATAACTTATTAATCACCCAAGGGTGGAGTAGTTATGATTGGAATGAGATCTTTAATAATCCACCAGAATATGCATATGATTTTGAGAATGGCATCAGTTACACTTTGAATTCACCACAAAAAGTTGATAAACAATTAATGATTTATCCAACATTAAATCATGCAACTAAATTTGTGAGTTTGTCTAAAGATAATAGTTCCTATACGGCTTCTAGTTTATTTCCTGTAGAGAAAGAGAATGTGAAAATTAAACAAATAGATGAAAATGGAAAAGTGTCTAAACCTAGCTTAAATATTCAATTTGATCCTTTTAAGATTCCAGAAATGGATAGTGAAATTACACCATTAGTTATACAGACATTAAATGGTTATCCTATTACTACTGAGGTGTCTATGAATGATGTGCTAAAAACTGTAGAAGAGTTAGATGAAGTGATTATTAATAAGAAAAAAGGCTATACAAAGATAGAGAAATTACAGAATAGAAGTTTAGGTAAAGTAGAAGCAATTGATGATGAAATAGTTAGACGTTACAGAACATTAGTGCGTTATTTAAGAGATAAAGGGTTTACAGTAGCAGATACACCAACAAAATTCGAAATTTATACAAACTCTACTAATAGTTTAAGACATCGAGCAGCATTAAATACAGAAGAATCATCAGCTTCTGCGGTAGCAGATTATAATCCAAATGGTCAAGCTGTTCATTTACAGAAATCTAGTAAATCGCTTACTCAGCATATGACATTTGATCAAGAGTCGAGCACAAGCCCTATTGTATATTTGGATGGCATGGTATTACAACAAGACTTAACTATTTTGAAAACGTTAACCATGGATCAGATTGAATGGATTGAAGTTAATAAATCTGGAGTAGGAGGAGGAATGCGTTCTGGTGGAGCAGGTTTAATTAGAATAAAAACGAAACCTTTTGCTAAGGTTAAATTAGATACAAAGGATGTTTATGGTGTTTATGAGATTCCGCTGAAATTTGCTGTTGCAAAACAGTTTTATGTTCCAGAATATAAATCTTATGAGACCGATTTTTTTAACAAATTTGGTGTAATTGATTGGATTCCTAATCTAAACTTAAATGAAGAGGGACAATTAGAATTTAAAATAGCAAATAAGCAATTAAAAGAATTTAAGGTTTTTGTTGAAGGTGTGGCCAGCAACAATACTTTTATTTCTGAAGTTAAATCCATTAAATTGAATTAGAAGTATGCAAAAAATCACCATTTCAATCTTTTTTCTAATCATTTCGACAACTATGAGTACACTATTGGCTCAAAAAGTGAGCTCAGAAAACGATACTAAAGAAATCATTTGTCAGGTTTTAGACCAATCAGATAAACTTCCAGTAGTATTTGCTACTGTAAGTATTAAAGATAAAAACAATGGCGTTATAGCTGATGCAGATGGTAATTTTAGGCTTCCGTATAAATACAAAACTCAAAATAATGTATTAGTTATTTCTTCAATTGGTTATGAAACTAAAACATTAGAGGTTACAAGTTTATTGGATAATCAAAAGAATATTATCTTTTTAAAACCTAAAATAGAAGCTCTAAATGCGGTAATGATTTCTGCAAAGAAGAATACTCCCAAAAAAAACTTTGAGAATGTGAGAGAGATTGTAGGGAAAGCAATTAATAAAATGAAAGCCAATTTTCCAACAAATCCACATTCTTATATAGGTTATTACAGAGATTATCAGCTTTTAGAAAATAGATATTTTAATCTTAATGAAGGCATAGCTGAAGTTTTTGATGCTGGATTTCAAACCAATAAATTACTTTTTAAAGATAATCAAACAGCATTGTATAAGTTTAAGCAAAATTCAAAATTCCCAAAGGATACGTTGCTAACAATGGCTTATGATAATGAAAAATACAAATACATTAAAGATGCTACAATATCTTCAATTGGAGGTAATGAACTAAGTATTTTAAATGTGCATAATTCTATCCGCAATAACCAATACCATTCCTTTTCATTTGTACATACCTTTAAAGATGATTTCCTCTATAATCACGAATTTAGAGTTGCTAAAAAATTATATCTTGATGATACACTAATTTATGAAATTAGATTTTTTGCCATAGAAGATGTCACAGGTGTGAAAAACACAGCAGATGGCGTGATTTATATAGCTCAAGATACTTATGCCATTCATAAACTAGAATATTTTGGTTATGTTGTTGGTGATGCAGACCCATTTTTCTCTGTAAAGATTGAGTATGCTTCTAAAGATGATAAGATGTTTCTTAATTACATTTCTTTTAATAATAAGTTTAAAATAAAAAGTAGAAATGACTTCGAAATTGAGGACATCTCTTATGATCAAGAAGACAATGCATTTTTTGTAAGATTTAATAATACAGTTGATCGAACAACAATAGCTAATAGCAAGAATTTTAGATTCATATACAAAAAGCGTAGACTTAAGATAAATGCTGTTAGTTTAGATAATAGTAAAACGGTTAAAATTAGTCTAATTAATGGTGCAATTTCTTCAAATGAAGAGTTAAATGAAGAAAATATGAAAGCGCTTAAATATAAAATTAAAAATGTGACAGATATCACAGGACGCGCTCTCAATAAAAGAACATTCATAAGAGTAAATCAATTTAGAGAGCTTTTTGTTCAAGAAGTTTTTAAGAGCAAAACGTTACCTGAAAACCTGTATTTCGTTAATAAATCTGAAAAACTGAGTGAATCATTGATAAACAAAGATGTACTAACTAATGTTTCAGACTATTGGATTAATTCTCCTTTAAAGGCTACAAAAAATTAAAGCTATAGGTCAAAATATTAATAAAAAAGCGCAAGAGAGTAATCTTGCGCTTTTTATTTTATAACTCTACTTCAACTTGATTCCGTAGGATATCATCAAAGATTTCACGTTTTCTAATAAGGTGTGCTTTTTTGTTATGCCATAATATTTCTGCAGGACGATAACGCGAGTTATAATTAGAAGCCATAGAATAGCAATACGCACCAGTATTTTTAAATGCGAGAATATCGTCTTCTGTAATTTCATTTATACGTCTGTTATTAGCAAATGTATCTGTTTCGCAGATGTAACCAACTACCGAGTAAAAACGCTTACGACCATTTGGATTAGAAATGTTAATGATCTCATGCTGCGAACCATAGAGCATAGGTCTAATTAAATGATTAAATCCTGAGTCTACTTGTGCAAAAACAGTAGAGGTTGTTTGCTTTACAACATTAACCTTAGTTAAAAAATAACCTGCTTCACTTACCAAGAATTTCCCAGGCTCAAAAGCTAAAGTAAGCTGCTTCCCATAGGTTTTACAAAACGCATTAAATCGCTGGCTAAGTTTCTCTCCTAGCTCTTCAATATTGGTTTCAATATCTCCAGCGTTATAAGGCACTTTAAATCCAGAACCAAAATCTATAAAATCTAAATTTTTAAACTTTTTTGCCGTATCAAATAAAATTTCACTAGCATATAAAAACACATCAATATCAAGAATATCACTGCCAGTATGCATGTGAATACCATTAATAGTCATTTTTGTATTCTCAATAATTCTCAATAAATGTGGAATTTGATGAATTGAAATCCCAAATTTACTATCAATATGACCTACGGAAATATTAGTATTTCCACCAGCCATCACATGTGGATTAATTCGTATGCAAACAGGTGTTTTAGGATGCTTAGTTCCAAACTGTTCTAATATTGAGAGGTTGTCAATATTAATTTGAACACCTAAGTTTGTTGCTTTTTCAATTTCCAAAAGTGACACACCATTTGGTGTGAAAATAATTTGCTCTGGCTTGAAACCCGCTTTTAAACCTAATTGAACTTCTTGTATAGAAACGGTATCTAAACCAGAACCTAATTGATTAAATAATTTTAAAACCGAAATATTAGACAATGCCTTCACAGCATAGTTTAATTTTAACTGTTTGACCTTACCAAATGCAGCTGTTAAGCGTTTATACTGAAACTTGATTTTTTCAGTATCATAAACATAAACAGGACTTTCATAGTCCTTGGCAATTTGTAACAAGGTGTTTTGTTTCATAAGTTTTTAAATCTTAAAGTTCAATATATTTAATGAGCCAAAAATAAATGTATTCATTTGTAAAAACATAAAAATGAAAAAATATTACTATTTTTATACAAAATGTTAAATAATTAACAAATTGAAAACAATAGCATCTTGCGTAGAAGACATAATAGTATCAAGCCCTTTTTTAGAAGAAGGGTTGTCACAACAAATCATTAATTTTTCTGCTTTAGCCATAAATCTAAATAAACCTATTTCTGAGATGTTACGGAAACCTGTGAAGAATGGCGCAATAATGATGGCTTTGCGACGTTATCAACGACCAATAAACCTTGAAAATTCTTTTCATTTAAATAAGGTTTTTAAAAATTTAGGAGACATTACAGTACGTTCAAACTTAAGCGATTTCACATTTCAAAATTCTAATACTTTAATACATAGTCATTCACGAATTTTAGAAAAGATCGGAACTAATCATCACGTTTTTTATGCCTTTACTCGTGGTATATTTGAGAGCAATATTATTATATCAACTTCTGAAAAAAAAAATATTTTAAAGGCCTTTGAAAATGAAACACAAATAGGATTGCAAGACGAATTATCTGCAATTAGTATTTATTTACCAAAAGGCAATTCGAAAATTGTAGGATTATACTATCAAATTTTTAAGCGTTTAGCCTGGGAGAATATTACTTTATACGAGGTGGTTTCTACAACTAATGAGTTTACAATAGTAGTTGAAGACCATTTGATTGATAAAGCATTTTCAGTAATTAAACGCTTAAAAGACTAAAGCATTTCAATGAAAATAATAGTGATGAATGGATGTTCTATTTAGAGAAACTATAAGAGTTTAAATCATTAATAAAAATTATTGGTTAAAACTTTTAGTATGTTTATTTTTGTGGTCGTTAAAATGACTTCGGAAGCGTATTCGAAGACAAACCATAAATTTGAAAACCAAATGAATTTACACGAATATCAAGGAAAAGAATTATTAAGCAGTTTTGGCGTACGTATTCAACGTGGTATCGTTGCACAAAATGCTGATGAGGCAGTTGCAGCAGCTAAGAAATTAACTGAAGATACTGGTACAGATTGGCACGTTATTAAAGCACAAGTTCACGCAGGTGGTCGTGGAAAAGGTGGTGGCGTAAAATTGGCTAAAAACCTAGATGAGGTAAAAACAATTGCTGGACAAATAATAGGAATGGATTTGGTAACACCTCAAACTTCTGCTGAAGGGAAGCGTGTGCACCAAGTTTTAATTGCTGAAGATGTTTACTATCCTGGAGATTCTGAACCAGAAGAATATTACATGTCTGTTCTATTAAATAGAGCTAATGGTCGTAATATGATTATGTATTCTACTGAAGGTGGAATGGATATTGAAACCGTTGCTGAAGAAACACCACATTTAATTTTTACGGAAGAAATTGATCCTGCTACAGGAATCTTACCTTTCCAAGCACGTAAAATTGCTTTTAACTTAGGATTATCTGGTGCAGCGTTTAAAGACATGACAAAATTTGTAACGTCTTTATACACAGCTTACGTGAAATCTGATTCTTCTTTATTTGAAATTAATCCGGTTTTAAAAACAAGTGATGCTAAAATTATGGCAGTAGATGCTAAAGTAACTTTAGATGCTAATGCATTATATAGACATAAAGATTTAGCTGCATTACGTGATTTACGTGAAGAGAACCCTATTGAAGTTGAAGCAGGTGAATTAGGATTAAATTATGTTGATCTTGATGGTAATGTTGGATGTATGGTAAATGGTGCTGGACTGGCGATGGCAACAATGGATTTAATTAAACAAGCAGGAGGAGAACCAGCAAACTTCTTAGATGTTGGTGGTACTGCAGATGCTGCTCGTGTTGAAGCTGCATTTCAAATTATCTTAAAAGATCCAGCTGTTAAAGCTATTTTAATTAACATTTTTGGAGGTATCGTTCGTTGTGATCGTGTTGCTCAAGGTGTTATTGATGCGTATAAAAACATGGGCACAATCAATGTGCCAATCATTGTTCGTTTACAAGGAACAAACGCAGATATTGCTAAAGAATTAATTGATAATTCTGGTTTAGATGTCATGAGTGCTACAGAGTTTCAAGAAGCAGCTGATAAAGTACAAGAGGTATTAGCTTAAAAAATAAGCGTATTTATATATGTAAGGCTCCTATTTTTAGGAGCCTTTTTTTGTTTTATAACGCAACCTTCTTCGCCTTTTTGCATCTACTAAAAAACGAAGCATACCATGAAACATTTTGTATTAGTATTAATAGCCTTTTTATTTGTAATGTCTTGCTCAAATGATGATAACCCAACAGTTAACCAGCCTGAATTAGTAGGTAATTGGAAACTAATTGCTATATATTCTGATCCAGGAGATGGAAGTGGTGATTTTTTTTCAGTTGAAAGTGATAAAATGATTCAATTTACTGCTAATGGGATGATTTCTTCAAATGCAAATCTATGTCTCTTGTTTTCGGAATCTGGAGAACCTTCAACAGGAACATATTCTGAAACAGAATCAACGATTAGTATTTTAGATTGTCAAACAATGCCTTATTCGTCTTCCTTCGAAATTATAAGCTCTAATTTAATTATTAGCTATCCTTGTATTGAAGGATGCCAGGAGAAATACATAAAGCTATTAGAGTAGCAATAATCTAATTTTATAAATGCAGTCCGCATTCTGTTTTCGGACTGTTATTCCAACGGCCATTACGGTCATTTCCAGGAACTGTACAATGTTTACAACCAATAGAACTATACCCTTTAGACACTAAAGGGTGAAATGGTAAATCATGTTCTTTTATATAAACATCACGTTCTTTTTTCGTAATATCTAGTAAAGGATAAAATTTTAAAATCTCACCACGCAATTCAAAAACATCTAATGTAGAACGATGGTCACTTTGCCATTCCATTAAACCAGAAACCCAAACTTTATATTTGTTTTTGATTGTGTCTAATGGTCTTACCTTATTAATTGAACAGCAAAAATCTGGATTTTTTTTCCAGGTCTCGTCTTTGGTTGTAAATTCATGCTCTTCTTTTAAAGCACTTATAGAAGTCACATTTAGTCCGTAGCGTTTTGTAAGTGCTTCTTTATAGCGAAGTGTATCTTCAAAGTGATAGCCTGTATCAATAAAAAAAACATTTTGAGCTTTATTAACTTCAGAAAATAGCTTGAGTAAAAATGCTGAGGTTGCAGCAAAAGAGCTCGTAAGCATAACTTCTGAAACGTCAAAATCTTTATAAAGCTGTTTTATACGCTCTGTAGCAGAAAGGGGTTTGTACTTTTTGTTAAGCGCTTTTATTTCTGCTTCTGAAATATTAGGAATAACTTTTTCTACTGAAGTTGTTTCAAACATAAAATGATATTAGAGCTTTGCAAGTTACTATACAATTCTGAAAAGTATGTAACCCTTATTGATTTTTATGATATTGGTAATTTAAGCTTTCCTTTTTTGTGGTTTTGGCATTGGTCCACGTAAATGAATAATCAATCCATTAAGGAAATTTCTTAAAATTTGATCACCACATTCCATATAATTAGGATGGTCCTCTCGTCTAAAGAGCGCATTGAGTTCACTTTTAGTAATTCTAAAATCTACAAGCTCAAGAATTTTTACAATATCATCGTCACGTAGTTTATGTGCGACTCTTAGTTTTTTAAATATATCGTTGTTTGTCATTGTGTTAGTCGTTAATCATTATTATTTGCAATAAGCCATTGATAAGCTTGAGGGAAGTTTGAACGCCATAGTGCTTCGTTATGTTCACCACCTTCAATTATTTTATTTTGAATATTGTCTATTTTTAGACCTTTACTTAGTAATAAAGCTACCATTTTTTCTTGATTAGGAACCATAGTATCGCTTTCTTTTGTGCCAGCTAAAAAGAAAAATTTAGATGTACTTGCAACTTCAGAAGCACGTACTAAATCATAGATGTCGTTATTTATCCAAAATGCTGGTGAAAATATACCCGCTTTACTAAAGGTGCCAGGATATTTAATTGTAGCATAAAATGCCATTAATCCTCCTAGTGAAGAACCAAAAATACTAGTGTGCTTAGCTTCAGGTTTTGTTCTGTAAGTACTATCAATATGTGGTTTTACAGTGTTAATTATAAACTGCATGAAGGCGTCTCCTTTTCCGCCGCCATAAGTTGGGTTTGGATAAGGTGTGAGTTCTTCTATACGTTTTTCGTTACCATGTTCAATACCTACAATAATAATGTTTTGATTTTTTAACGTATCTAAATATTCATCAACATTCCATTCTCCAACATAAGATGTTTCAGTATCAAATAAGTTTTGCGCATCAAACATATAAATAACAGGATATGTTTGTTTCGAATTATTATATGATTTAGGAGTGTAAACCCAAATGGTTTTATGCGAATTAAGTTGCGGAGCTTCAATCTTAAAAGTAGAGATTTGCTTTGAAGCTGTACTTTGAGCTTCTAAGTTAGCGATTATAAGTAGGAGTGAAAAAAGAAAAGTTAAGCTATTTTTCATTAATGAATCTATTAAAACGAAAGTACTGAAAATTTAGTAATTAGTTAGTATGCAGTTCATCGATAATAATTTTTGAAAGTCAAAAAATCGATGAACGGTAATTTTGTTGTAATTAGTTGATTTTCAAATGTTTATGTTTATTTTTTGTATGAAAGTAGGAAAAGTACGATGAATGACACTATATTTTTCGACAAGCTACAATTAATCATGGATTATAACCTAAGCAAACTATTTAAATTTATAAAAACTAATAATCATGAATCCCTCTAATATGATAAATCGTGTTGAAAAGCTTAGTTTGCTATCTGAAATGATAGCCTTTGCACAGAAAGACGAAAATATAAAATCTATTGAATATAAATTTTTAGCAAGCATTGCGAAGCAATTAGAAATTTCAATAGAAGACTTCAATTACTTATTTGAACATCCAGTAACCTATGTGAATTTAAAATCACATAGCGAGCGTATTGTTCAGTTTCATAGACTTGTATTATTAATGAATCTAGATAAAGATATCTCTAAGAAAGAATTAGTAAAACTTCACAACTTTGGATTGCGTATGGGATTAGGTCAAGAATCTATAAATCGTGTGCTAGATTTAATGGAAAGTTTTCCTAATAAAATTGTTCCACCAGATTTCTTAATTGATATTTTTAAAGTTCAGTATAATTAATATGTAGTAGGTGATTTTGTTTGAAATAATAAAATTATTTAGCAAACTTAAGACACTTTTAATTTCTCTAATTTTTCTTGATAATTTTTAATTTCATCACGCAATTGCGCAGCAATAATAAAGTCTAAGGCTTTAGCTGCTTGTTCCATGATTTTACGTTTTTCTCTAATTTTCTTTTCTAATTGATTCTTTGTTAAGTAGTCGCTTTCAGGTTCAGCAGCTCTAGCAGCTTCTAGTTCGTAGCTATAGGTACTTACCGAGTTTTTAGACAAAGCACTATTTAAGCTCTTGTTTAATGCCGTAGGTGTGATTTTATGTTTTGTATTATATGCAATTTGTTTTTGGCGTCTGTATTCGGTTTCATCCATTGTTTTTTGCATACTCTTAGTAATCTTATCAGCATACATAATAGCTTTTCCGTTAAGATGACGTGCGGCTCTCCCAACGGTTTGGGTTAGTGAACGTGCAGAACGTAAAAATCCTTCTTTATCTGCATCTAAAATGGCAACCAATGACACTTCTGGTAAGTCTAAGCCTTCACGTAGTAAGTTGACACCAACCAATACATCAAAGACACCTTTTCTTAAATCTTGCATGATTTGAACACGTTCTAAAGTATCCACATCACTATGAATGTAGCGACATCGTATTTGAATACGATCTAAGTATTTGGTGAGTTCTTCTGCCATACGTTTTGTAAGCGTTGTTACTAATGTACGTTCATCTTTTTCAATACGTTGTTGCATTTCTTCAATTAAATCATCAATCTGATTTAAACTCGGGCGTACTTCAATAATTGGGTCCAGTAATCCTGTAGGTCTAATCACTTGCTCTACATAAACACCATCTGTTTTTTGGAGCTCATAATCTGCTGGTGTTGCACTAACATAAATCACCTGATTTTGTAAGGCTTCAAACTCTTCAAATTTTAAAGGTCTATTATCCATAGCAGCAGGTAAACGAAATCCGTATTCTACTAAATTTTCTTTCCGACTTCTATCGCCTCCATACATGGCATGGACTTGAGAAATGGTCACGTGACTTTCATCAACAACCATTAAAAAATCCTTAGGAAAATAATCTAATAAGCAAAATGGTCGTGTGCCTGGTTGTCGGCCGTCTAAATATCTAGAATAGTTTTCAATACCAGAGCAGTAGCCTAATTCACGAATCATTTCTAAATCAAATTCGGTACGTTCTTTTAAACGTTTAGCTTCTAAGTGTTTTCCTATCTCTTTGAAATAATCATGTTGTTTAACAAGGTCATCCTGAATGTCTTTTATGGCGCCTTGTAGCACATCAGGAGAGGTGACAAACATATTAGCAGGATAGATGTTCAATCGGTCATAATGTTCAATAACTTCATTCGTTTGAATATTAAACTGCTCAATATCTTCGATTTCATCACCAAAGAAATGAATCCGAAATGCATCATCAGCATAACTCGGGAATACATCTACTGTATCTCCCTTTATTCTGAAATTTCCATGGTTGAAATCAGCTTCTGTTCTAGAATATAGACTCTGTACCAATTGATGTAGTAAATCGGTTCTTGAGATTTCTTGATTAACTTCTAACGAAATTACATTTTTCTGAAATTCTACAGGGTTTCCAATACCATACAAACAAGACACTGAGGCAACAACAATCACATCACGACGACCAGAGAGTAGAGAAGACGTTGTACTTAAACGCATTTTTTCTATTTCCTCATTAATCGATAAATCTTTTTCTATATACACACCAGAAACTGGGATATAGGCCTCAGGTTGATAGTAGTCATAATAGGATACAAAATACTCGACAGCATTTTCAGGAAAAAACTGCTTAAACTCAGAGTATAATTGTGCTGCTAGGGTTTTGTTATGTGCTAAAACTAAAGTTGGTCGTTGTACGTCTTCAATAACATTAGCTACTGTAAAGGTTTTTCCAGAACCTGTTACACCAAGTAAGGTTTGATATTTCTCATTAGAGTTTATACCATTAACCAATTGTTTGATGGCTTGTGGTTGATCTCCTGTAGGTTTAAATTCTGATTGTACTTTGAAACGCATTAAATTAACATTTCTCAAATGTTAAACGACGAATTGTAAAGTTAATCATTTAACGTTTCAACGCAAAGTGCCCATTAAATGTTCTTCCATCAATAAGCGTGACCGTAAACCAGTAATCGTCGCTAGGTAAAGCTTGGCCATTTAATGTGCCATCCCAACCTACACTTTCATTATTAAATTGAGCTAGCAGTTTTCCGTAGCGATTAAAAATCTTGATTGCCAGTACTCATGAAAAGGATCGCCATTTGGTGTGAAATATTTAGGAAAGCCTAAAACCGAAATGGTTTGTTCAATAGTACCACAACCATTAATATCACGAACAAAAACGGTATGAAATCCAGACGATACATTGGTAAATATGTTTTCTGTTTGGTAATTTCCATCTGCAATATCTAAAGCATATTCATAATCGCCTTCACCAGAAACATCAATGGTTACTGTGTTGTTATTAAAACCTTCATTAACTGTAATATTATCTATAGTTGCAGTATTGGATGCGAGAATTGTAAGTGTTCTGCTTGATGAGCAACCATTTGGATCTGTAACGATAACGGTATAAATTCCAGGCTCGCTAATCGCATTAAATGAGGTGTTTACTTCTGTCGTACTTCCATTAAACAGCCACTCGTAGTAATAATTGTTAGGCACATCATTTAAAACGCCTCCAAATAAGGTTATGGTATCAGGAAAGCTGTTTAAACAGTAAATAAATGTTTCATCATCTTGGAGTATAGGTGTGTATAAAACAACTAATTCAGCAGTGGTTATAGAATAACATTGATTATTATTGATAACTTTTACAAAAATGGTTTGTGTATTAGGTATTGTATTCTGAAATGTGCTAGACAATGCATTGGTTTCTGCAAATGCATCGGCTTCGTTTCCATAAAAGCTAACGATAGCAGTCGTAGGGATTTGAGAGGCAATAGTTGTAGTAATGTCATTGAGATTAAAACTAGCAAAACCATCTATAACATCACCATCACAAGTTTCAAGAGGCGGAATGTTTAGAATATTATTTGAAATTTGTAATTCTACTTGAGCAATGTTGTAGCAATTAGCTTGATTAGTGACACGAGCATAAACCGTTTGAAACGGGTTGGTGTTTTCAAAATTAGTAGCACCTATAATAGCGTTAGTGTTTTGTTCGGCATCATTTTCAGTGAAAAAGAAATCTGAAATAAATAGTGAAGTATTACTATTAGTGATGTCATTTTCAGCATCAAAAAGATTGTAAACTGTTAAGCCATCTTGGTTTTGATCACAGGCAATTAAAACTGAATCAAAGACAACAGGATTATCAGAATACTCAATAATAATTTCACCAAAAAGAACACAGGTGGCTTTAGTAACTTCTACATTGTAAATTCCAGCAGTATCAATTTCTAAAGATGTGTTTGTTTCTCCAATGATTTCAATACCATCTTTAAACCATTTATAAGTATTTGTATTTCCAGGTTCGTTAGTTTGAATTACAAAGGTGTCATCTCCACAAATGGCATTACCGTTTGCTATTAAACGATCTGGACCTAAATCTGTAGAGAGTCTAAAACTACCCGCTTCTAGAAATACTGCGGAATCAAATCTAAAATTTTGCTCATCAGCAATAACCAATTTTACATGATAGGTCTCATTAGGAATGACTTGTGCTGTCGCAGTAAGAATGGTTGTTTGTCCGTTAAAGTTTATTGGTGAATTCGCTGCGTTGAAACTTTCAAAATAGGCTTCATTTTGAGCAGCACATCCACCAGGAATATCGGGATGAACCGTTGTGACTTTTACAGGGGTTTGTGTGCCAGGAACCAAAGCAATATTCGTATATTGTTGGCCTGTAATAGGACGAATTAAAAACCCGAATAAATCTGAAAAATTGCAAGTGTTTGGATTGCCTTCTTGATATTCTTCTGAAGCAAAAATATAGCGAAAACTAATTTCGGTAGCTACAGATGTAAAATCGAATTCAAGAATTGTAGCATTGGTGGTATTAGATTCATTTAAAACCGTTTCTAAATCAGTATCACCATTCCAATTTGGTGCATCATCATCACTAAGCGATGTGTTTGGGCCAGGTACATTTGAAAGCCTTCCTGTACTTAAAACAATTCCTGTTTCAAAAGGGAAGTTAGTTCCAGTAGCATCAAAAAAACCATAGCTTTGATCTGTATTTCCAAAATCGCCACCTATAACATTAGTAACAATAACATTGTTGATACAGTCACTATCAATAAGAATGTCTTCAATTAATTGTTGCGCTGTAAAACTTTGACTATCAACAACAATGTTTTGTCCAAAGCTTAGCATTGGATATAAGCAACAAAGAATTTTAAAGACTAATTTCATTTGCAATTTTACCGATTGCAAAGATACGTATTGATAACGTTACTAGCTTTAAAAAAATATTAAGATTATTAGTTATAAGCGTAATGTGAAATGACCTTTAACTTGGAATGCAATATTGCCTTTTTTAACATCAGCAACAAACCAGTAATCACTTGAAGGCATAAGGTTTCCGTTATAGAATCCATCCCAACCTCTAGAGTTTGATGTTAAGGTTGTTAGTAATTTACCATAACGATCATAAATATTAATGATGGTTCCTGTAAGTGTTTCAACACCTGTAATATGCCAAGTATCAAAATATGAATCGTTATTTGGTGTAAAGAATTTTGGAGCATCAATAACTACGATTTCTTTTGAAACCTCTGAACAACCATTTAAGTCAATAATAGTAATTGTATGGTAGCCTAGGCTTACATTTTCGAATGTATTAGATTCTTGAGGTAGGTCATTATCTAATTGATAAAGGTAATTTCCTATTCCGCTTATGGTAACAATAATATTATTAGGATCAGAAAAATCTACACTTTCAGTAATTTCTATAGTTGCAGCTTCCGATTCGGAAACAGTAAACACTCTTGTGGTTTGACAACCATTAGGTGTTGTTACTGTAACAGAATAGGTTCCAATTTCAGTAATCTCAATCTCAGGTGTTATTTCATTTGTTGACCATAAATAAGTGTCTCCAAGAGTATTTGTATTTGCGCTAACAAGTAATGGTAAGTTGTCTAAACAAATCACTTGGTCTTCAATATCGACTACAGGTCTTTCAAAAACGATTGTTATAAACTGTGTAATACTATAACATCCAGTTATATTGTTTTCAACGCGCGCATAAATTGTTTCGTTATTTAATGCCTCATAAGTAGCCCCTAAATCATTAACACCTTGTTCGGCTAAAATATCATCTATATAATACGTTATTGTATATGCATTAGGATTTTGACCTCCTAGGATTTGAACATTTTGTTGTGTTAAGTTAAACTCAAAAAAGCCGTCAAAGTCGTCATCACATGATTCTAAATTATTAGGTTGGTTTGCAATAGGTAATGGATTGATATGTAAATTGAATTCATAAACTATAAAGCAATGTGTTGTAGAAAACTCTACTCTTGCAAATAATGTGTCATTATTAGTTTGATAATTATAAATATTATCTAATACATTTTCTTGATTATATGCATCATTTTCACTAGTGTAATAAGACACGAGAACATTTGCTGTTTGTGCTAATAAAGTTGAATTAATTTCAGATAAATCAAAAGTATCATTATCACAAGCTTCATAGGTAATAAAATCGTTAATTGCAGGAGGGAGATTAACAATTAAATTAAGAGGTATAGAAACAAAGCAATCTGAGATTGTATTTGAAACGCGAACATAAACTGTTTGTGGGTCTGAGATGTTAGTATAGTTTGTAGGATCTACAATAGTATTTGTATTTAGAAATGCATCTTCTTCAGTTTCATGGTATGACACTTCAATATTATCCTGTCTCACATCTAAAATATCTAACTCAGAAATGGTTAGATCAAAAGTTACAATACCGTCATAGTCAGTATCACATTGTATTAAAGGTTGTGAAGGGTTTACATCAGGAGCGGCAATTACATTAAGCACGAAAGATGTATAAGATTCACAAATGGAACCATTATTGATTCTTACATAAATTTGTTGTGGATTTACTGTATTACTAAATATTAAAGGAAGCCCATTTATATTATTCTCTGCATCAAGCGATGAGGTATGAAAGCTAACTTCTTCTATATCTGTTATGCTTAGAGTGATTTCTGAAAGTTGAACATTGAAATCAAAAGTTACACTGCCGTCATTGGTAATGTCGTCACAAATAAAAATATCTGTAGGCTCATTAAATACGGGATTAGTTCCAACTTGAATTTGAAATGATGATGTTGAGTAACAACTAGGGTCTGTAATGTTTTCTACTCTTACAAAAATTGTTTGTGGGTTAGAGGTATTGACATATATATTGTCTTTGTCTATAGCATTAGTATTATTTTCTGCATCAAGAGCATTTTCAAAATAGAATACTTCTTTTCCTGTTTGGCTATTTAGTATTTCCGCATCTTGAGTAACAAAGGTGAATTCACCAAAACCATCATCCCCAACTTCGCAAAATTTATAGATGCTTATTGGGTTAATAATTGGAAGTGTGTTAACAATTATTTCAAAGCTTTCTGTTGTGTGACAGCCTGTAATAGTGTTTTCAATCCTCGCAAAAATCGTTTCAGTACTTGCGGAATAGGCCGTCGAAAAAGGTATCGGATTATTAGAAGAATTAGCATCGGTCAAGGTATTATAAAAGGTTATAATTCTATTGGTTGTATCGTCTACTAGTTCTGGGATTTTCGAATTTAAATTTACTACTGAAATCCCATCTTGATCATCGTCACATATGATAATATCTGATGATTGATTTGATAAGGGCGCAGGAAAAACTTCAATTTCAAAACCATTAATGTCTGTACAAGAAGTAGAGTTTGATGTTATTCTAGTATAGAATATTTGAGGGTTTGAGGTATTTGTATATGTTGTTGCTAATGAATTAACATTTGAATTTGCATCCGCTTCTGAAGCAAAGTATATTACAGTAAAACCGGTTTGCCCATCAGTTATTAAGGTATCGTAATTACTTAAATCAATTGAAGTAAAACCATCTTGATCAGTATCACAAACCATTTGGTTTTCTATAGCTTCAAATTCAATAATTGGGTTGATAATAAGATTAAATTCAGCGGTTTCTTGACATGTAGGACTTGTTAATGTAATATATAAGGTTTGTGGATTAGACGTTGGTATAAAAGAAACATCAGGATCAATGGTATTGATTTGATTATCTCTATCGTCTTCACTTAAATAGAAGCTAATATCTATGTTATATTCCATTACATCTTCAACATCACCAATAATACCAATAGTTATATTAGCGAGGTCAAATTCTTCAACACCATCATTATCTTCATCACATAAACTTATATCTCTAATATTTGTAGCAGTTAATAATAAATTTGTATGAATTTCAATTGGAGTAATAGAAGCACAACGTGTGTTAATATCTTCTACTCTAATAAAAATGATTTGTTCATTTATAGTAATATTTGCATAATTGGTCTCATTGGCAATTGGGTTAGTTCCCAAATCAGCATCTTCTTGAGTTTCATGAAATGTTACATTTACTCCTGTTAAGCCTTCTAAAACATCAGCAATAATTGATGTTAAATCAAAAGTCGCAAATCCATTATGATCAGTGTCACAAGCATCTATGTAATGACTTCCAGTATTAATAACAGGGTTGTCTAAAACTTCAAAGTTTAAAGTTGTAGTTGCCGAACATCCTGTTATAGTATTAGTTACATTTACAAAAACCGTTTCAGTTGGGCTGCTATTTACATAAGGCATTGCAATAGGGTTAGTTCCATTTTGAGCATCACTAGGAGTAAGGTGGTATGTTACCGTTAAGTCTAAATTACCGTTTGTAATTTCATCGTCCTTTTGAGATAAATCGACTGATGTAAATCCACCACTGCTACCATTGTCACAAGTTAAAAGAAGTGTAGGTTGAGTGATAATAGGTATTGGACTTACAATTAAGTCAAAATCTTGATAGGCTAAACACCCATTAGTTGTGTCTTCAATTTTTACAAAAATAGTTTGTGGATTTGATGTGTTTTGAAATATGCCAGAAATAGCATTTGTTGAATTTTGAGCATCATTTGCGGTTAGATAATATGATATTGAATAACTTGAATTTGGTACAGAAGCTAATACTTCAATATCTTTAGTTGATAAATCAAAGAGTTCAATTTCGTTGTCACTTATATCATCACAAAGAAAATAATCTGAAATAGGATCTGCAGATTGAGTAGAACTTAGAGTAACAGTAATTTCATCTTCAATAGTACAAGTCGTATTTGCTAATGGAATTTCTACAGATACACGATAAATACCAGATTGAATGGCATTAAGTGTAGCTTGCGTTTCACCAGGAATGAGTACATCATTTAAAAACCACGAGTATGTAGCTTGTGGGTTATTAATATCACCATCAAGAGAGACAGCACTCGCACAAGTTTGAATATCTGGACCTAAATCTACAATAGAGTTAAAACTATTACCCTGAATAAATACTGCAGAGTCATAATTTTTATCAGTTTGATCGGCAATAACTAATTTAATATGATATAGTACATTGGGTTGGATATTTGCATTAGCAGTCATTACTGTTGTACGACCATTATAATTTGTATTTCCAATATTATAGCCTTCAAAATATTGCTCGTTAGATGGTTCACAAAAACCTAGAATTTCTTCGTGAATTGTATTCGTATTTACAGGAGTTGTAGTACCTGGCATAACAGCAATATTTACATAAGGATCATTTGTTCCTGCTTGTTTTATAAGAAAAGCAAAGCCATCAGAATATTGGCAAGGGAAATTTCCAAAGTATTCTTCCGAAGCTAATATATAATTAAACTGAATTTGATCGGCTACTGAAATAAAATCGAACTCAATAGAAGTCGCGTTTAGTGTTCCTGTTATTCCTAAAGCAATTTCGAGATCAGGATCTGTTAGCCAATTAGATTGTCCTTCATTAAGAATGGTATTGTTTTGTACGTTTCCTCCTGAACTAGCATTTCCAGTAGAAAGCATGATGCCATTTTCAAAAGGAAAATTAGTGCCTGCACTATCAAAATATGCAAAACTATTAAATCCATTAATTTGACCGTTAACTAGAGATTGAATATTTGATGTTTCTACGCAACCTTGAATAAGGTTATTTTCTATTAGTTCTTGCTCTGTAAATGAATTATCGATGCTGATTTGCTGAGCATTAATAGTGAAGCATAAAAAACATAAGGTGATGCTGAGGGCTAGTCTTAAATATGTCATTTGTAAGCGGTTAAGTTTATGGCATCAATAGTGTTAGTTTTGGGGACTTAATAATTATTGATATCCTAATTGGATTGTAAAGTAGATGTATTTAAGATGAAATACAAAAAAAGACGCTGAAATGCGCTAAATTTTAACATTTTAAGACGATAATGCGAAGATTACTAGTGTTATCTCTCTCTAGAGTGTGAATTATTGCTTTAGAATTCTAATAATTTACATAAACCCAACCCATAATTGACTGGTAATTAGTGTCATTAGGATTTAGAATATAAAAGTATGTTCCTACAGGTACAAGATGACCATGATTGTTTAAACCTCTGTTTATGAGACCATACCATTTATGATCATTATCGCCTTCAAAAATTAGAGTACCATAGCGATTAAAAATCTTTAATTCGTGATCTTCGAAAACATCATATAAGCCTTGAATATTAAACCAATCGTTAGTGCCATCTTCATTTGGAGAAAAACCTTGTGGCACATAAGGTGGACAATTTTCTATAGTGAGTTCAAATTTATAAGCATCATAGCAAGGTGGATTATCAATTTTAACATAAATAATTTGAGGAGCATTACTATTTGAGTAGGCTTCAGGGTTTATAATTTCATTGGCATTGGCTTCTAAATCTTCAAGTGATTCATAAAATATAGGTTCAGTATCGATTTCTAATGACGTTTGTAATAACATTACTAAATTAAAAGTGGCGCTACTAAACCCTTCATTACAGGCAATTTCGTTTGGTAAATCTTGAATAGGAGGTACAACTAAAAGCGTGATAAGCTCATCGTCAATATTATTATTTTCATTGATTTCTATAACAATGCCATTTCCCGAACCATCATCATCAATTACTAACGTAAGTAAAAAAGTATCACTAATACTATTAGGGAGTAATAGTGTAATTGTTCTATTTTCTGAAGCATTAATAGGAATTTCATTTTGAGTAACAGTTTGACCTATAAGCTGTCCTTCAGCATAAAAAGCAATAGGAGTGTTAGTTGGTAAAACATCAGTACTATTAATGTTAAGAACGGTGTAATCGATAGTAAGACTTCTGTCTCCACAGTTTACAGTATAATTATTTAATGCTATTGTAGCATCTGGTAATTGGCTATTTAATACTGTAACAATATTGTTAATGATAATTAAATCTGCTCTAAAAGTGCCGCCTTCATCAAAACCACCAGTAGTCATTTTTATTACTGCACTTGTATCACCAATACTAATATTGTCTTGAATGTTGTAGACATCTAAATCACAATTATAAAACGTCGTAGAGTTAGTAAAACTATTTGTTCCATTAAAGGCATTATCGCTGAGGTTAAGAGGAGGGTTTGATAATACATTGTTGTTAATAGAAAGACTTTCACCAAAGTTTAGGCTATTATCACCTTCCCAAGCTAAAAAACCAATTTTGGCGCCTTCATTATCAATAACATTTAAGTTATCTATAGTAATTGTTTTCTCTTGATTATTTCTGTTAATAATCTCAAGGCCTTGATAAAGGTTAAGTTGATTTAAAGGTAATGTATCGTCTTCATAAATAATATAAATACTCCAACCAGCAAAGTTTGTTCGATTAGTACAATATCTAGTGTTGCTTGTTAGTGCATCAGTAATATCAAGGTCTGATAATTCATAATTAATGTTTCCTTCGGAAATTATAAAATCGGTAATATTTGCATAACAAGAAAAGTAGGTGAGTGCTCCAGTAACAGGTTCAATATAATCTACTGTATAGATGTTATCAGCATCTATTGATGTTCCATTTAAAGAAACATTAGAATCACCACTTCCAGAGCCAGCCCAATACAAATAGGCTGTCACAACAGTTGCGTCTGTAGAGAGGTTTAGTGAAGCACTAGAAGATTCTAAGGGAAAACAGAAGCTGTCATCTAAATTATTTTCAAAAGGGTTGAGCGTATTTCCAATTGCTGTATAGTCATACCGACCATTAAATTGCTGGAATAATTCTATGTTTTGGGCAAATGAGAGCTTAGTGAAAGCAAAGGTAAACAATATTAAAATGCATTTTAAGAACCTCATTTAACAAGTATTAGTTTATCAATTTAAACAATTTTTATTAACGTTTTAAGGTAAAGTGACTTTTAAATGTTCGGCCATCTTCTAAGGTGACAACAAACCAATAATCGCTTGCAGGCATATTAAATCCCTCAAACGTACCATCCCAACCAGGACCAATAGGATCAATTTCAGCAAGTAATTTACCATAGCGATCAAAGATGAGAATCTGTGAATTAGGTTGGAAATTGCTCGAGATACCTTTTACCTGCCAATGTTGATTATAGGTATCACCATTAGGTGTAAAAAACTTAGGAAAACCAATTACAGATACAATCTCTTCAACCGTACCACAATCATTTTCAATATCTCTTACATAAACCGTATGGAAACCAAAACTTACATTTTCAAAAGTGTTGCTTTCTTGGTAAGGTCCACTAGGATTATCAATAGCAAATTCGTAAACACCATCACCAGAAACAAAAACAGAAATGGAATTATTAGATGTGGC
>MAAC01017448.1_pt1 | contig 113974 bp, 83 predicted proteins | sample 1115981 | NCBI WGS metagenome assembly MAAC01 (sample SAMN04961126, study PRJNA320927) | seawater metagenome | isolation source: sample BD02T64 sea water enriched with oil for 64 days | place: USA:Gulf of Mexico | collected 2013-07-27
TATCATCGCATTCCAAAGTAATGTTTAAGCTATTGATAGCAGTAGTCCAAGTTGGCGCCGTTGTATCCTGAATGCTGATAACTTGAGTAAATATTGCTGAGATATTCCCACAGGCATCAGTACTGGTCCAAGTGTTGGTATAGGTGCCATTAGATGCGCAACTGACATCGGCAACAAAAGCGCCAGTTGTTTTTGTAATCGTAGGGGAGGCATCACAAATATCATTTGAGACAGGAGCTAAAGCCATCGCATTTGATAATCCAATAGTATCATCGCATTCCAAAGTAATGTTTAAGCTATTGATGGCAGTAGTCCAAGTTGGCGCTGTTGTATCCTGAATGCTGATAACTTGCGTAAATACCGCTGAGATATTCCCACAGCCATCTGTACTGGTCCAGGTGTTGGTATAAGTTCCATTAGAAGCGCAACTGACATCGGCAACAAAAGCGCCAGTTGTTTTTGTGACCGTAGGTGCCCCGTCACAGTTATCATTGGAAAAGGGTACTAAAGCCATAGCGTTAGTTAATCCGGTAATATCATCGCATTCCAAAGTAATGTTTAAGCTATTGATAGCAGTAGTCCAAGTTGGCGCTGTTGTATCCTGAATGCTAATGATTTGAGTAAATACTGCTGAGATATTTCCACAAGTATCTGTACTGGTCCAGGTGTTGGTATAAGTTCCATTGGATGCGCAACTGACATCGGCAACAAAAGCGCCAGTTGTTTTTGTAATCGTAGGGGAGGTATCACAAATATCATAAGAGATTGGGGCTAAAGCCATCGCATTGGATAATCCGGTAGCATCATCACATTCCAGAGCAATGTTTAAGCTATTGATAGCAGTAGTCCAAGTTGGCGCTGTGGTATCCTGAATGCTGATAACTTGAGTAAATACCGCTGAGATATTTCCACAGGAATCGGTACTTGTCCAGGTGTTAGTATAAGTACCATTGGTAGTACAACTGACATCGGCATCAAAAGCACCTGTTGTTTTGGTGATAATAGGAGAAGTATCACAACCATCATTAGACACAGGAGCTAAAGCCATAGCGTTGGTTAATCCGTTTGAATCATCACAATCTAAAATTATGTCAAGATTACTAGCAGCGGTAGTCCACGTTGGTGCTGTGGTATCTTGAATGGTGATGACTTGAGTAAATACCATTGAGATATTTCCACAGGAATCGGTACTTGTCCAGGTGTTAGTATAAGTACCATTGGAAGTACAACCGACATCGGCAACAAAAGCGCCAGTTGATTTGGCGATTGTAGGAGAAGCATCGCAGTTATCACTGGATACAGGAACAAATGCCATAGTATTTGTTAGCCCGAGAGTGTCATCGCATTCCAGCGTTACATTTAAACTATTAATAGCAGTGGTCCATATTGGTACTTCTGTTTCAGTAACAGAAACTGTTTGTATTAAAATTGCTGGTTGACAAAGTCCTGCTCCATCTGGGTCAGTAACACGTAAAGCAACTTGATAGCTGCCACAACTTGGAAAAATATAATTTAAGGATGCTCCCGTGTCCTCTAAATTAAAAGTGACATTGTCGTAACTAAAATCCCATTCAAATATTAAATTATTACCTCCTGTTGGATCAACGGTTGTACTACTATTAAAGTCAACACTGTAACAAGTGTTAAGGGGGTTATATGTAAATAAAGGGGTTAAATTATCAAAAATGATTATCGTTTGTTGATCTATATTGGTGCATCCAAAAGAATCCGTAACTCTCAATGCAATGGTGTAATTCCCAGAACTTATATATGTGTAACTTGGTGTAGAACCTGTTTGTTGAGTGTTAAAAGTGATTCCGTCATAATCAAAATCCCATTCATAAGAGACAATATTATCGTTTGAGTCTGGGGCGGTTAATATCGTATAGGAATTTGAGTCATAATAAGTAGAAGGTGAGCCATAAAATGTTATGTCTTCGCCAACACAGTGATTTATTGGGTGGGCAAATTGGGCAACAGGACTTGAATTGATACCTATTGGAATGCTTGCTGAAAAAGAATCAATGGTTGTAGAATTAATTGAAGGAGATGCAGATGAACTGACGTTTTCGATACTAAAACTATTACAAACAGACTGGCAAGGATCAAAAAAGGAGTTCAACTCAATTCTAAGCTCTATAAATTCTCCTTCAGATGTAGGGTCTAAACAATTGGACTCCCCTATTTTTGCATTAAAATCCAGTAATGAATCAAAATAGGATCCACCGCTATAGTTATAGATATCGGTGTTTGTTACACTAAAAACACCTCCTGTTTTTTTAATTCCGAATAGCAAAAGAATATCTGCTCCTTGATTTGAAGAATCTCCAGTATTAATGTCGCAATCGGTATTGATATAGAATGTAAAGCCAGCCGCTCCGGAACTTACACGACTAAAAGTTAAATATAAATAATCTATTCCACCGTCTCTTTGAGCTGAAGCCCAGAAGTTTAATAAATCGGAAGGATCGGAACTGACATCATCGCCATCAACAATTTGAGCGGCACCATAAGGTTCACAATTATCACCATCGAAAATGACTTGTCCATTTCCTAAAAGTGAAAACAAAAGAAATCCAAATGTTAAGACTAACGCCTTGCCATAAGTAGGTTTTGTGCTCATTATTATTGCCAATTATATTCTAAAGAAGCTTGCAATTACGATTTAACGTTGGGGCAATCTTGCTAAGCCTTTTTTAGACGATTGTAAATAAATCCCAGTATTACTTTTTCAAATTGTTGCTCTAACGGGAATTTATTTTACAAATATATGCGTTTCATCTGAGAAAAACAACATTTCATCGATTATTCTTACGGCAATTCGATTTTTGAGTTAATAATTTACAAAAGATTTCAATTTAGATTGTCAAAATATTAACGTTCTCGAATTTAATTAGATAAGTACTTTATCTATATTTGAAACTGTTATTTTAAACACATAGAATTTTATTTGCTAACCAACTAACCTCCAGTACATGAAATCGAAATTTTTCTTGTTGTGCTTTATATTAAGCATAGCTACTTCACAAACCATAGTGTCTCAAATTGACAACACTATTTTTAAAAACTTAAATTTTCGTTTTATTGGCCCAGAGGGAAACCGAGCAATTGCTATTGCTGGGGTCCCAGGAGATCCTATGATAAATTATATTGGAGCTGCATCTGGAGGTTTATGGAAAACAACTGATGGTGGGGTTTCTTGGAATTCAATTTTTGATAGTCAAGACGTATCTTCAGTGGGGTCTTTAGCGATAACACCTACTAATCCAGACATTCTTTGGGTAGGTACAGGAGAAACTTTTGTTATTCGACCCGCACATGCGATGGGTGATGGCATCTATAAATCTGAAGATGCCGGGAAAACCTGGAAGAATATGGGCTTGAAAAAAACGGGTAGAATAGGTCGTGTAATAGTACATCCAACAAATCCAGATATTGTTTATGTTGCTGCTTTAGGGCATACCCATGGACCACAACAAGAACGAGGGGTTTATAAAACAACTGATGGTGGAGTAAATTGGGAACGTATTTTGTTTGTCGACGAAAATACGGGCGCCGCTGACATCGCGATTGACCCACAGCATCCTGATCATTTAATGGTTGGCATGTGGTCAATACATATTAATACATGGGGGCTCAATAGTGGTGGGGCCGGTGGGGGCATTTATAGAACTAAAGATGGAGGCTCCACATGGGAAGCAATGAAAAATAAAGGACTTCCTGGAGGAGAAGATCATCAAGTTGGAAAAACAGGAGTTGCCATTTCAGCATCCAGTCCAAATATAGCCTATGCTTTATTTGAAATTGATAGTCCGGCGTTATATCGCACGGAAGATTTTGGGGAATCATGGACGCTAATGACACGCAATCATGACATTAATGAACGTGCCCCATACTACACACGTATGGCCGTGTCTCCAACTGATCCTGATGAAATCTATTTTTTGAATGTTAAGTTTATCGTATCTAAAGATGGTGGGAAAACAATAAAAGGAAGTTATAGTGCTGGTGGAGATAATCATGATATTTGGATAGATCCTACTAATGCAGATCGTATTTTGGTTGCTCATGATGGCTGTGCAAGTTTGAGTTTAAATCATGGAAAATCATTTCAACGTGTCGTACTTCCTATTGCCCAAATGTATCATGTGGCTGTAGATAATCAAATCCCATATAATGTATATGGAAATCGTCAGGATGGCTATTCATATAAAGGACCGAGTAATAGTTTGCAGGGTTATATTCCAATTGGCTTATGGGAAGGTGTTGGAGGCTGTGAAAGTGGTTTTGCACAACCCGATCCATTTGATAATAATATTGTGTGGTCTGGCTGTTATGATGGCGGTTTGGAGCGCTATGATGCACGCACCGGTCATGCACAAGATGTTAGGGTTTGGCCAGAAGCTGGATATGGTTGGGCTCCCGCCGATATGAAATATCGCTGGTACTGGAATTTCCCTTTAGCCTTTTCAAATCACGTAAAACACAGAGTGTATGTGGGAAGCCAATTTGTGCATAAAAGTGACGATAATGGAAATAGCTGGCAAGTAATTAGTCCAGATTTAACATTAAATGACAAGTCACATCAACAAAACTCAGGAGGGATTGCCATAGATAATTTAATGACCTGGGATGGTGCTGTTTTGATTTCGATTCAAGAATCAAAACTGGAAGAAGGATTAATTTGGACAGGAAGTAATGATGGTCAAGTACATATAACAAGAGATGGTGGTGAAAATTGGTTAAATGTATCGCATAATATTCCTGAGCTTCCGGAATGGGGAACTATTTCAAATATAGAAGTGTCGAGACATAGTGAAGGATCAGCATATATTACCGTAGACTTGCATCATCAAGGTAATTTTGATCCTTATGTTTATAAAACAAAAGATTATGGTCAAACCTGGAAATTGATAAGTGCAACGGTACCAAAATCTGTTCATAGTTTTGCCCATGTTATCAAAGAAGACCCTAAAAAAGAAGGCATGCTTTACTTGGGTGTAGATAATGGAATATATATAAGTCATGATGATGGTGCACATTGGATGCGATTAAAAAATAATTTACCGCCATCGCCGGTTTATTGGTTAGAAATACAAGAACAGTTTGATGATTTGGTTGTTGGTACTTATGGAAGAGGCTATTATATTTTAGATAATATTTCACCATTGCGTGAGTACGTCTTTGAAGCCCGAGATAAAGATGTGCATTTATTTAGTTTAAGACAAGCTTATCGATTTCAGAATGTTCAAAGTATTAAAACTGATGGTCCAAGTTTAAATTCTGGGAGAAACCCAGCTTATGGAGCTGAGATTAATTATTATCTCAAAGAAGAGACTAAGGAAAAAGTTGAAATTCAAATATTATCTCAAGACGATGAACTCATTAGAACTTTAAGAGGAAAAAATAAGGCAGGAGTAAATAGAGTTATGTGGGATTTGCGTTATGAGCCTACCTATAGGCCAAAATTGCGATCAACACCACCAGGCAGACCATGGGTACAGTTAAATGGTGAGGGTTGGCGCCCATTAGTGACCTGGGATTTAGATTTATGGAGAGGTCAATTCGGGCCAAAAGCAGTCCCTGATACTTATAAAGTAAAACTTATTGTTGGTGATCAAGAGTTTGTTCGAGAATTAAGGGTTTTAAAAGATCCAAAATCGGAAGGGAATATTAGTGATATTAAAGCACAAGTAGCCCTGTCTCTAGAACTTCGTGATGCCATGAATATTGCAGTGAACATGATTAATACTGTAGAAGTAATTAGAAGTGAACTGAATTTGCTTATCCCAAAATTGAAACGAAAAAAAGATATAAAAAAGGCGAAGGAATTGTTAATTATGGCACAGTCAATTGCGGGTTCTTTGTATGATATTCATTTAACAGGGGCTAGAGAAGATGCATTCCGTTCACCAATGAAACTGTATGGACGATTAAGTGCTCTAGCGAGTGATATTAGTGCTCATGGAGTAGATTTTAAACCATCTGTACAGCAACGAGAAGTTTCAGCTATTTTTAATGAGCGCTTGGAAAATGTGAATCAGAAATTTGAAGAGTTTATTGCATCAGAAATTGACAAATTAAATAAACAGTTAGAAAAAAGTCAGTTAAAAATTGAGTTAGAGAAAAAAATAAAAATGTAAAAGTATGATCGCCATACTTTCAAATAAATAGAGATCAATAAATATTGTATTAAAAACCAACACTAATGAAAAAAATAGCTTTCCTATTAATGACCATTCTTGTATTTGCCTCATGTACTGAGCAAAAAGAAGAGACAAATGCAGAATTATTTGCTAGAATCGATAAAGAAATTAAGGCAAATGCAAAAGCATACAGTACCTTAAAAGAAGCTTCTGAAACTATAGGACATCGTTTAACAGGTTCTAATAATGGCGCAAAAGCTGAAACATATGTTTATGACAAATTAATGGACTATGGGTTTACTGATGTTGCTTATCAAACTTTTGAAGTTGAGGCTTGGTCTAGAGGTGAAGTCTCTTTAGAGATTGATGGAAATAGTACCAAAGTAGTAACCTTGGGACATGCTCCTGTTGTGTCAAATATTAATGGAACTATTGTCGATATGGGTAATGGTTTAGAAGCAGATTATTTAGCTAATCCAGAAGGAGTAAATGGGAATATAGCTTTGGTTTATATTGGAATTCTTGAAGGAAGTGAAGAAGGTTTGAGTAATTTGCATCGTAGTGAGAAAACGTCTTTGGCCATTAAATATGGCGCCATTGGAATTATTATTATTAATCAAGTTCCGAACGGAGTGTTGTTAACTGGGACGGCTTCAGTTACAGGCGCATTGATTAGTATTCCAGCTGTATGTATTGGGAAAGAAGATGGTATGGCATTGAAAGAAAAATTAAAAAGCAGCCCCGCTTCAGCAGCAATTAATATGACTAATAATAGCGATATAATTAAGGCGAGAAACGTGGTAGCAACGATTAAAGGTTCTGAATTACCAGAAGAGGAAATTGTGATAGGAGGACATCTTGATTCTTGGGATTTAGCAACAGGAGCTATTGATAATGGGATTGGATCTTTTGCAGTTTTAGATATTGCACGTGCGTTTAAAGCAAATAACTTATCCCCTAAAAGAACAGTGAAATTTGTCTTGTTTATGGGAGAAGAACAAGGATTACTTGGGTCTAAGTACATGGTGGGACAAGCGATTAAGGAAGGAAACATTGATAAAATTAAGTATATGATGAACCTTGATATGTCAGGAAACCCAATTGGAATGAATGCCGGTGGTAAACTAGATGACGAAGACTTTTTTACGACTCTGGGTGCCGTTATACAACAACAGGACAGCATCTATCAGAATAAGTTTTCTAATAATTCAGGATTGCATAGTGATCACCAACCTTTTATGTTAGAAGGCGTGCCTATTCTTTCGGTACACAGTAATTTAGACCGTGCTATTTATGGGTGCTACCATTCAGATTGTGATGATTTTAATTTAGTAAATGAAGTTCATATTACAAACACCTCTCGTTTTGGTACCATGATGCTTTATGGTTTGGCAAATGCAAAAACACTTCCTGCAACAAAAATGGATAGTGAAACGACAAGAGACTTTATGATTAAAAATAATCTTAAAGAAAAACTTATTATTGGTGGCGATTGGAAATGGGAGGAATAACTCTCATTTTCTTTCTCATCTAATTGTACGCCTTGTATAGTTTTTGTAAATCAGATTCCTTCATCGAAATCATATTTACATCTAGGGTTATAGGCGTAAATGGTATGTCTGTTGAATCTCGTTTTACAGCAACGATGGTATCTATTAGTTCCATGCCCTTTATAACTTTGCCAAATATAGTATAGTCACCATCTAAGCGATGGAGGCCTTCTTTGTTCTGTACAATATAAAACTGACATCGCGCAGATAATTTATCTGGATTGCCATCTCTCCCAGCTCCTAATGCGCCATAGGTATGTAATAGAGAATCGTTAAATTCCGGTTCTAATAAATATTCAGGATCATTAAATCCTTCAGGAGTATCCGGGCACCCTCCTTGTGCTACAAAATTTGGAATTACTCTATTAAAAGTTAAGCTGTCCCAATATCCTTTATCTGCGAGTTCAATAAAACTCTTTTTATGATTTGGTGTTTCATTATATAACCATACTAACACTTCGCCTTGAGGTGTTGCAATTTGACCAATCTGAAATGTTTTTTCTTGAGCACAGGATAGCAAAAGAATTATAACTAAGCATGGGATAATTTTTTTCATATAATTGGTTGGATTAGTTAATAAAAATAGGAATTTAAAAATTAGCAGATAAAAATCAAAAAGGAATGTTAAAATTGGCGCTTTTTAAATGGGAATTTTGATGCTCTGCCCAAGATTAATTACTTTCAAACCTTAAACTAACAAACCAACAAATGAAAACTTTTAAATTACTTTTAGCATTAAGTCTGCTCTTCATTTTTCAGACGAATGCACAACAATCTTCGATTGTTAAAAATGTACCGTTTACAAATATTGGCCCAGCTATAATGAGTGGTCGTGTTGTAGATGTAGATGTTAATCCTAACAAAACTAGCGAATTTTATGTTGCCTATGCTTCTGGAGGATTATGGTATACTAATAATAATGGAACAACTTTTAAATCAGTAACTGATACTGCACCAACCCAAAATATGGGAGATATTGCGATCAATTGGAAAAGTGGTGACATTTGGATTGGAACAGGAGAAAGTAACTCGTCACGTTCATCATATTCAGGAATTGGAATTTTAAAGAGCACAGATAAAGGAAAAACTTGGAAAAATGTGGGTCTTCCAGATTCACATCATGTTGGGAGAATTGTTATAAATAAAAATAATCCTGATGAAGTTGTAGTGGGTGTCATTGGGCATTTATACTCTTCAAATGCAGAACGGGGGATTTATAAAACAAATGATGGGGGTAAAACATGGAAGCGTGCATTATTTGTGAATAACGATACAGGGGTAATTGATATTAGTGTATCACCTACAAATCCAAATGTATTATATGCAGCGACTTGGGAACGAGAAAGAAAAGCCTGGGATTTTAAAGGGAATGGTGAGAATTCGGCAGTATATAAAAGTACAGATGCAGGGGATACTTGGGTAAATGTAACTGCTAAAGGAAATGGATTTCCAACTGGTAGCGGTGTTGGACGAATTGGTTTAGCAACTTTTAATGATAATGTGGTTTATGCATTTTTAGATAATCAATTTAGAAGGCCTGAAGAAAAGAAAAAAGAATCCTCAGGATTAAAGAAGGATGATTTCAAAACCATGTCTAAAGCCGACTTTTTAAAATTAGAGGATAAAAGTTTAAATACATACCTAAGAAGTAACAGGTTTGAACGCAAGTATACATCAAAAAGCGTAAAAAAATCGGTGAGAAATGATCAGGTTAATCCAAGTGATTTGGCAAGCTATTTAGAGAATGCGAACTCAGTAATGTTTAACTCTCCAGTGATTGGTGCAGAAGTATATAAATCAACAAATGGAGGTAAGTCTTGGACAAAAACACATAAAGGATATTTGGATGGGGTGTATAGTTCATATGGATACTACTTCGGGATTATAGCAGTGAACGCATCCGATGAAAATAATATATATATTGGTGGTGTGCCTTTATTAAAATCAAATGATAGCGGAAAAACATTTACCTCTATAGGTCAAGAAAATGTACATTCCGATCATCAATCCATTTGGGTAAACCCTAATGTTAAAGGGCATGTGATTAATGGTAATGATGGTGGTGTTAACATTACTTATGATGATGGTGAAAACTGGACAAAAAACAATCAACCCGCAGTTGGACAATATTATAATATTGCTGTAGATAATAAAAAACCATACAATGTTTTTGGAGGATTACAAGATAACGGAGTATGGTATGGTCCAAGTAACTATACTGCTTCTAAGCGTTGGGAAGGTAGTGGGAGCTATCCTTATAAACGTATTGGTGGTGGTGATGGTATGCAGGTCCAAATAGATAGTCGTGATAATAATATTGTGTATTCAGGGTCTCAATTCGGATTTTATTTCAGATTAAATTTAGAGACTCAGGAACGGATCAGAATAAACCCTAAACATGAATTAGGGGATTCGCCATATCGTTACAATTGGCAGACACCAATTTTATTGTCTCCACATAATCAAGATATCCTTTATATGGGTGCAAACAAATTATTGCGCTCAATGGATCAAGGGGAAACTTTCGATGTTATTTCTGGAGATTTAACAACTGGCGGTAAAAAAGGGAATGTGCCTTATGGAACTTTAGCTGCTATTTCCGAAAGTCCATTTCAGTTTGGTTTAATTTATACAGGAAGTGATGACGGATACATTAATGTGACTCATAATGGTGGAAATACATGGGAAAAAATATCCAATGATTTGCCGCAAAATCTTTGGGTATCTCGTGTGATTGCTTCTCAGCATAAAAAAGAACGCGTATATACAACATTGAATGGATATAGAACCGACGATTTTAAGACTTACGTGTTTATGAGTGATGATATGGGTAAAACATGGAAATCAATTAGTTCTAATTTACCGAATTCACCAGCAAATGTGATTAAAGAAGACCCAAGTAATGAAAATATCATTTACGTTGGTACAGATAACGGAGCCTATGTTTCTTTTAATAATGGGAGTTCTTGGGAAACTTTTTCTAATGGTTTAACCAATGCTGCTGTACATGATCTTGTGATTCAAGCAGAGGCTAAGGATTTATTGATTGGAACCCATGGACGATCTATTTATAAAGCTGATATTGCTGCCCTTCAACAATATAATAAAGTAAGTGATAAAACTGTTGCGCTGTTTAAGGTAGCATCTTTACGTTCGTCTTCAAGGTGGGGAAGCTCTTGGAGTCAATTTTCAGAAGTATTTGAACCGTCTACTGCAATTCAATTATATGTGAAAAATGCGGGGAAACAAGTTGTAAAAGTGGTTTCTGAAAGCGGTATAGAACTTAATACAATTACCGTTAATGCTGATAGGGGATTTAATTACTTGGAATATGATATTACCATGTCCAAAGCTGGAAAAAAAGCTATGGAAAAAGCAGACAGTAAAACAAAAATTAATAAGGCTCAAAATGGTAAATATTATTTACCAAAAGGGAAGTACACCATACAATTGGGTGACGAAAAAACAGATTTAATAATAAAATAGAACACATTATTATATTAGTGTATAATATTTTTGACAAGCTATTTTGCATATTTATTGCAAAGTAGCTTGTTTGTTTTATAAAGAAATATGGAATTTTAGTCAAAGAGGATTCCTCTAGATTCTACCCATATTTTAGGGTGTTTCAAAAAATTTCTTTGTTTTCTGAAGCTCGAGCGCTAATTTAGAAGCCTCATATTATGAAGCCACTTTATTTAGATAGAAGTAATACACAAAACGAATCCTTTAGCGTAGCCTATAGAAAACATCCAAATTTTTTAAAAGTATGGCATTACCACAGCGAGTTAGAGCTCGTGGTATTGCTAAAAAGTGTGGGGACTCGATTTATTGGGGATCATATAGGTGCTTTTACCGAAGGTGAAATTATTCTAATTGGTAAAAACTTGCCTCATATGTGGCTCAATGATCCCGTTTATTTTGAAGAAGACTCTAAACTCAAAGCCGAAGCGTTAGTTGTCCATTTTAAAGAAGATTTTGTGGGAGATTCTTTTCTAGAATTACCAGAAATGAAAGGCTTGTCTAAATTGCTTAATAATGCGGTTAGAGGGATTAGGTTTAAAGGTGAGCAAAACGATAGAATTATTAAGAAAGTAAAACGATTAATGCAGCTTAATGGATTTGAAAGAGTCATTTGTTTTCTTCAAATTTTACAAGATTTGTCCCTTGTTCCCAAATATGAATTGCTCTCTAGCGGGTCTTATAATGATGACTTTGAAAGTTCGGATAAACGAAAGTTAGAGCCCGTTTACAACTATGTTATTAATAACTTTAAGAATGAATTTGCCCTAAAGGATGTAGCTCTGTTGGCTCACATGAATCCTTCGGCATTTAGTCGGTATTTTAAAAGGGTACACCGCAAAACATTTACCAAATATGTCAATGAATTACGAGTTGGTTTTGCCTGTAAATTATTGCTGGAAGAAAAATATTCTAAAACCGATATTTGTTTCGAATGTGGTTTTAATAACCTCTCCAATTTCAATAGACAGTTTAAAGTTATTACTTCCTATTCTCCTTCCGAATATTTAAAAATGCAGCGGGATATTGCCTAGTTTTTTAGGCTAACGATTAGCATTATTATAAAAAGATTTATGTTCTTTTATTTACAATAACAAATTTTAATTGATTAATTAAGCAAAAAAAGTATTAGTTTTTGCAAAATACCTTCTTGGTAAAAAGAGAGTATCGTTATAATTTTGAACTATTGCAAAATCATATAACGATATAAAGATGACAATTACTCATGTTGAGGTAAAAGATATTCGATTTCCAACAAGTAAATCTCTCGATGGCTCAGATGCCATGAATCCAGATCCAGACTATTCAGCGGCCTATGTGATATTAAAAACAGACGATGAAAATGGGCTTGAAGGCCATGGTTTAACATTTACAATTGGTAGAGGTAATGAATTATGTGTTGCCGCTATTAGCTCATTGTCCCATCTAATCATAGGGAAAACACTGGAGAGTTTTACTAGTGATATGGAGGCGTTTTGGAAAATGATTACGGGCGATAGTCAACTACGGTGGTTAGGACCAGAAAAAGGAGTGATTCATTTGGCGACAGGAGCAATAGTAAATGCTGTTTGGGATTTATATGCAAAAGTAGAAAAGAAACCGCTTTGGCAATTATTAGCCGATATGTCACCAGAAGCATTGGTAAAATGTATTGATTTCACATATATAACTGATGCCATTACCCCAACCGAAGCACTAGATTTATTAAAAGAAAAGCAGGCAGGAAAAAATGAACGTATCGCATATTTAAAAACTAATGGTTATCCTGCTTATACAACTTCTGCGGGGTGGTTGGGTTATTCCGATGCTAAAATGAGACGGTTATGCCAGGAAGCAAAAGCCGATGGGTTTAAGCATATGAAAATAAAAGTGGGCTCCGATCTACAAGACGATATGCGTAGAGCCGCCATAATTCGTGAGGAAATTGGGGATGATTTACAATTAATGATGGATGCCAATCAAAAATGGGATGTAGATGAAGCCATCTCTAATATGGCTGAATTGAAGAAATTTAATCCCTATTGGATTGAAGAACCAACCAGTCCAGATGATATTTTGGGCCATGCCAAAATTGCGAAAGCCATTGCTCCTATAAAAGTAGCTACTGGTGAACATTGCCAAAATAGAGTGATGTTTAAACAATTGATGCAGGCTGGTGCCATAGATGTTTGTCAAATTGATAGTTGCCGTGTTGGTGGGGTCAATGAGATCTTAGCTATTTTGCTAATGGCTGCTAAATTTAATATTCCTGTATGTCCACATGCAGGGGGTGTTGGACTTTGCGAATATGTTCAGCATCTGTCAATGATTGACTATATTGCTATTAGTGGTTCTCAAGAACATCGTATTATAGAATATGTAGACCATTTACATGAGCACTTCCTAGATCCTGTAGTTATAAATAATGGGGCCTATATGCCACCAAATAAACCAGGATATAGTATTACAATGAAGAGGCAATCGATAAATGATTATGAATTTCCAAATGGAAAAATTTGGGTAGATAACTAATTAATGATATCTGGCAAGGGTCGAGTGTCCTTGTTGGTCTTTATAAAAGATAATAAAAAGAACACATGAAAAAATGGATTAGTTTTTTAGGAGTAATTTTAGTCATGCAGTCGGCGATTGCTCAGCCTGATTATGTGCCATCACAGCAAAATTTGGAAGCCAGACAATGGTTTCAAGAGGCTAAATTTGGCTTGTTTATTCATTGGGGAGTATATAGCCAGTTGGGTGATGGTGAATGGGTAATGAATAATCAGAATATTTCCATTGATGAATACGAAAAACTACCCTCATTTTTTAATCCTATTGCCTTTAATGCGCATCAATGGGTGAAAATGGCTAAAGATGCAGGAATGAAATACATTACCATTACCAGTAGGCATCATGATGGGTTTTCGATGTTCGACTCTAAAGTGACCGATTATACCATCGTAAAAAAGACGCCCTATAAAAAGGATGTTTTAAAAGCACTTGCCGAAGCTTGTAAAAAAGAAGGAATCAAATTGTTTTTTTACTATTCACTTTTGGATTGGCATGACGATAATTATTTTCCTAGAGGGCGAACAGGAACAAATATTCCTGGGAGAGGTGAAGGCGATTGGGATACGTACATTACATTTATGAAGGCACAGCTAACAGAATTGTTAACCAATTATGGAGATATTGCGGGAATCTGGTTCGACGGTCATTGGGATCAAAAAGAATGGGATGGAAAGCATTTTGGAAAGTTGAAGGTGGATTGGCATTATGATGAAATTTATAAGTTGATTCACGATTTACAACCACATTGTTTAGTTGGGAATAATCATCATATTGCCCCAATAGCTGGAGAAGATTTTCAAATGTTTGAAAAAGATTTACCTGGCCAAAACACTACAGGTTGGGGTACTGATGCATCCAACGTAGGGAAACTGCCTTTAGAAGTGTGTGAAACCATAAACGGTTCCTGGGGCTTTAATTTACAAGATCGTAAACATAAATCGGAAAAAGAGTTGATTCAATATGTAGTGAAGGCTGCTGGATATGGAAGTAATTTGTTATTAAATGTGGGGCCAATGCCAAATGGCGAAATACAAATAGAACATAAAGCATCTTTAAAGAAAATAGGCGCTTGGTTACGAGAAAACGGCCCAACAATTTATAATACTACCGGAGGTCCATTTACACCAACAGATGAAATGGCTTCAACTAGAAAAGGAAAGACTGTGTATTTACATATTTTAGAGGCGGATAAAGAGTTGTTTTTTCTAAAAGATTTTGAAGGACGTGTGAAAAGCATGCGTTTTTATAAAAGTAATGCACCTGTAACCTATAATATAACAAAATATGGGATGTTTATTGAAGTACCTCAAGTCAATAAAGAACCTATAGATACAATAATTGAAATTATTTTAAAATAGAATGATGTCAGATTTTAGTTTGGAAGGAAAAACAGCGGTAATCACTGGCGGGGCTAGTGGAATTGGAAAAGCAATTGCCCAAAAATTCGCGGAAAAAGGCGCACATGTTTGCATACTTGAAATTAATAAAGTTGCAGCTCAAGATGCCGTAGATGAAATAATTAATGGCGGAGGGAGAGCAAGTGCTTATCAATGTAATGTGGCTAATCAGGATGAAGTCCTGTCTGTAATTAATAGCATTGCAGATCGTGATGCTATTAATATATTAGTGAATAATGCAGGCATTGCACACATTGGAAATATAGAAGCAACTACAAACGATGACTTGGACCGGCTGTATCAGGTAAATATTAAGGGTGTGTATAATTGTATGTATGCTTGTATTAGTCATATGAAAACTAATGGTGGTGTGATTTTAAATATGGCTTCAATTGCTTCCTCAGTTGGGATTTCCGATCGTTTTGCCTATTCCATGACCAAAGGCGCAGTGTTAACTATGACCTATTCTGTAGCTAAAGATTATATAAACTCAGCAATTAGATGTAATAGTATTTCTCCAGCCCGAATTCATACACCTTTTGTGGATGGATTTATTGCTAACAACTATCCTGGGCAAGAGCAAGAAATGTTTGAAAAGTTATCAAAAACACAACCCATAGGACGTATGGGAAAACCAGAAGAAGTAGCGAGTTTGGCGCTTTATTTATGTAGTAATGAAGCGTCGTTTATTACAGGAACCGATTTTCCAATCGATGGAGGGTTTATAAAATTAAATGGATAATGATTAAAAAAATCACACTGTGTATTTGTACTGTGTTTTTGTTGTCAACTGGGTTTGCACAGCAGAAAAACGAATTAGCGTTAAATAAAAAAATAGAAGAGAGATCCTACCCACAATGGTTTAAAGATGCTAAACTTGGTATTTTTATTCATTGGGGTTTGTACTCAGTCCCAGCTTATGGCGGGAAAGAATCTTATGGAGAATGGTTTTTAAGAGGCTTACAACTCGGGGAAACACTTCGAACAAAATTCATGAAAGACACCTACGGACAAAATTTTGCATATAAAGATTTTGCGCCTTTATTTAAAGCCGAGCTTTTCAATCCTGACGAATGGGCTGATTTGTTTAAGAAATCTGGATCGAAATATGTAATGCTGGTTTCTAAACATCACGATGGTTTTGCCTTATGGCCAAGTAAATATAATCGCAACTGGAATTCTGTCGATGTTGGGCCTAAACGTGATATCGTTGGAGAATTAACAACAGCAGTTAGAAAAAAAGATCTTAAAATGGGATTGTATTATTCATTGGCCGAATGGAATAATCCTCTACATCGATGGTACACCGATCCCCATGATAGTATTGGGAATTACGTCGACAACTATATGATTCCACAATTTAAGGAATTAGTAAGCAGCTATAAACCTTCATTGATTTTTGCCGATGGTGAATGGTTTAATACTGCCAAACAGTGGCATGCCGCCGAATTGATTGATTGGTATTATAATCTAGTAGGAGATGAAGCGATTGTAAATAATAGATGGGGAAGTGGTATTGATACCGGTTTTTTAACTCCTGAATACAGTGCAGGCATAAAAGTAACGGATAGACCATGGGCAGAAGTAAGAGGTATTGGAAGATCCTTTGGCTTAAACCGGAATGAAAATTTGGAAGCTTATGGATCCTCCAAAGAACTCATACAGCGTTTTGTAAAAACCGTTGCCAATGGTGGTGGTATGATCTTAAATGTGGGGCCTAAAGCCGATGGGCAAATTCCACTAATTCAACAAGAACGATTAATGCAATTGGGGAAATGGCTAAAAATTAATGGTGCTGCCATTTATGGGTCTACTCCATTTGAAATAAAAGAAGAAGAGAAAATTGTTGATATAACTCGTGTCGATAAACAGATTAATTTTAATTGGGTTCGTAATTCCCCAATGAAAGGAGTTAAAGAAGATAATTTCTCTATTGCCTGGGAAGGCTTTATAGTGGCTCCAGAAAGTGGGGCTTATACCTTTGAAACAAAAGCTGACGATGAGGTGGCTGTTTATATCGATGGTAAATTGCTTATCAATCAGAATTATACTGCTGGAGGCAGCCAATCGGAAGTAATGGGAGCCAATACGGGGAAATCCACAAATGGAATCGCAAAACTTAAAGCAGATGTAGCCTATCCTATTATTATTAAGTATAACGAGAAAAAGCAAAATGCAGAAGTGACACTGTTTTGGAGTTCGAAAAAGATTGCTAAACAAATCGTTCCAGCATCTGGTTTCTTTCAAGATAAAGCGAAAACAAAACCAGGAATACAAGGGGTTTATACATCTTATCAAACCTACATTTGCTATACACAAAATAATGAAAAGATCTATGCCATTAGTTTTGAATGGGCAGATGAGACCTTGATTTTAAATATTAAAAATCCCGGAAAAAGCGCAACAGTCAAATTACTTGGATTGAACCGTAACTTAAATTGGGAATATCGTGATGGTAAAATGTATATCAATACAAAACGTATAAATTATGCAGAAATGCCATCACACGATGCATGGACTTTTGAAATCACTAAAAATTAAATGAGAATGTCGCTTAACAAAACACTTTTTTATACGCTAATGACTCTTGTTTTAGTGTCTTGCGTAAAATCTAAGGGACAATTAATTCCAACGGCAAGTACGATTGCTATTAGTGACACAGATACTAATGATTCCAAAGTGATTAAAGCGGCTCACGTTGTACCAACTCCTAATCAATATGAGGCTTTAAAAAATGAGTTTATTGCTTTTATTCATTTTGGACCCAATACATTTACAAGAATGGAATGGGGTAATGGGATGGAAGACCCCAAAATATTTAATCTTCAAAACCTGGATACCGATCAATGGTGTAAAGCCATGAAAGCAGCTGGAATGAAAATGGTGATCTTTACTGCCAAACATCATGACGGTTTTGTGCTTTGGCAAAGTCGGTATACAAAACATGGAGTCATGTCATCTCCCTTTAAAAATGGAAAAGGAGATGTGTTAAAAGAATTGTCGGAATCCTGTAAAAAATACGGCTTAAAACTGGGGGTGTATTTGTCGCCAGCCGATCTATTCCAAATAGAAAATGCAGAAGGATTATATGGGAACTTAAGTAAATATACCAAACGGACCATCCCAAGGCCTGTTGAAGGTAGACCCTTTGAAAATACGACGATTTTTAACTTTAAAGTTGATGATTATAACGAATATTTTTTGAATCAACTCTTTGAGTTGCTTACAGAATATGGGCCGATTGAAGAAGTGTGGTTTGATGGGGCACATCCAAAAAGAAAAGGAGATCAAAAATACAGCTACTTGGCTTGGAAAGAACTTATTTCGGCATTGGCACCTAAAGCTGTGATTTTTGGAAAACAAGATATTCGTTGGTGTGGGAATGAGTCCGGGGGAACTAGAGATACAGAATGGAATGTAATTCCTTATCAAGAGGATCCAAAAAACATGAACCATTTTGGAGATCTTACAGAGATAGATTTAGGGAGTAGATCAAAATTACTAGCAGGGAATTATTTACATTATCAACAAGCAGAAACTAATACATCAATTAGAGAAGGTTGGTTTTATAGAGATGAAACGAACCAGAAAGTGCGTAGCTCAGATGATGTTTTTGATATGTATGAACGATCTGTTGGGGGTAATTCTACTTTTTTATTAAATATTCCTCCAAATAGAGAAGGCACTTTTTCTCCAGAAGATGTAAAAGTTTTGGAAGAAGTTGGGCAGCGATTAAGAGTGACCTATGATGTGAATTTGTTTGAAAAGGCCAGTGGATCGAATAATGTATTAGATCGCGATTTGAAAAGTTTTGAATTGTTAGACAGCCAAAATGAGATCATTATTACAACGAAGCAGCCCGTAACTATTAATCGATTAGTGATACAAGAGGCCGTAGCTACCCATAGCGAACGGATAGAAAAACATGCTGCTGATGCTTGGATAGAAAATGCTTGGCAAGAAATTGCATCAGCCACTAATGTTGGTTATAAACGCATCCTTCGTTTTCCTGAGGTTAGCTCTAGTAAATTCAGAATTCGTGTTTTAGAATCTCGATTTACACCTGCAATTTCAAATGTAACCGCACATTATTATAAAACGAGACCACCCCAACTTTCAATTACTAGAACCTTAGAAGGGGACTTAAAAATAAGGCCAAAAAAACACGATTTTGGATGGAAACCCCATGGTGAGGATATTGCTGGGAATTTAAATTCAGAATATGAAATTAGATATACAACAGATGGATCTGACCCGACAAAATCCTCTGAATTATTAAGTCATTCTGTAATAGCCGTTTCAGTTGAACTAAAGGCCGTAGCAGTGGATAAAGGGGAATTTGGGAGTATTGCATCCAAGGGTTTTGGAATTCTTAAGAAAGATTGGAAAGTTATGGCTACCGATAGTAATAAAGCTAAGCATCAAGCTGGATTTGCGATAGATGATGACCCAATGACGTATTGGCAATCTTCTGAAAAAGGAAAAACACATTATGTCGCTATTGATTTGGGAAAAGCATATCACCTTAAGGGATTTGCCTACACACCGCAAAAGGAGCATTCTGAAGGGATGCTGGAGAAAGGAGTTATGAAAGTAAGTGAAGACGGTAAGTCGTGGACAACGTTTGAACATTTTGAATTTGGAAATTTAATAAATGACCCAGAGGCAAGAACACACATGTTTAAATCTTCTCTAACAACCAGATATGTGCGTATAGAATCAAAAATAATAGCTGGAGGAAAAAGTTCAGCGGCCATCGCAGAGATTGATTTTTTTGAGTCGGAATAAAAAAAAGTTGTAAAAATAATAGATAGAATATGAAATTAATACGATTTGGAATAGAAGGAAATGAAAAACCAGGAGTGCAATTGCAAAGTGGCACGCGTATAGATGTTAGCGGTTTTGGTGAAGATTATACCGAAGCCTTTTTTGGAGGAGATAGTATTAATCGCTTAGAAGCCTGGTTAAAAACCAATATGGAAAGTTGTGAGGTTGTACCAAATACGGTGCGATTAGGCGCTCCTTTATGTCGGCCTTCAAAAATAGTTTGTGTAGGTTTAAATTATGCAAAACATGCTGCAGAGAGTGGTATGGCTGTCCCAAAAGAACCAGTTTTGTTTTTTAAAGCAACCTCGGCAATGGTAGGGCCTAATGATGATTTAATTATTCCTAAAAACAGTGAGAAAACAGACTGGGAAGTAGAATTGGCCGTGGTTATTGGGAAAAAAGCAAGTTATGTGTCTGAAGCAAATGCGCTTGACCATGTAGCTGGTTATGTGTTGCATAATGATTATAGTGAGCGTGAATTTCAGCTTGAAAAAGAAGGGCAATGGGTGAAAGGAAAAAGTTGTGACACCTTTGCGCCATTAGGACCATTTATTGCTACAGCTAATGAGATTAAAGACCCTAATAATTTGAATTTGTGGTTAACATTAAATGGTGAAGAAATGCAAAACAGTAATACGGACGATTTTGTATTTAATATACAGGAAGTTGTTAGCTATATCAGCCAATATATGACCTTATTACCAGGAGATATTATCTCGACAGGAACCCCTTTTGGGGTTGGACTAGGATTGAATCCTCCTAAATATTTAAAAGCAGGTGATGTCGTAGAATTGGGAATTGAAGGCTTAGGAACATCTAAGCAAGTCTGTAAAGCTTTCAACAGAGAATAAACAGAGGCAGTACATGAAAATAGATGCACATCAACATTTTTGGATTTTCGATCCAGTAAGGGACAGATGGATTGACGACAGTATGAACGTCATTCAAAAGGACTTTCTTCCGGAAATGTTAGCTCCTATTTTAAAAAAATATGATTTTGATGGTTGTATCGCAGTACAAGCTGACCAATCAGAAACAGAGACTCAGTTTTTACTGGATTTGGCTAGTAAAAATACAATCGTAAAAGGCGTTGTAGGCTGGGTGGATTTATGTGCCGATAATGTGGAGGAACGCTTAGCGCATTTTTCCAAAAACAAAAAGTTTAAAGGCGTGCGACATATTGTACAGGCTGAGCCTAAGGATTTTATGCTTCGAACCAATTTCCAACATGGGATTTCGAAACTTGAACAGTTTGGATTAGCCTATGATATTTTAATTATTCCCGAACAACTCCCTGCAGCGATTGCTATAGTAAAAGCTTTTCCCAAACAACAATTTATTGTCGACCATATTGCTAAGCCCTTAATTCAAAAGAGGGAACTAGAGCCTTGGAAAACCAATATAGAAGCTTTGGCGGAATATTCAAATGTGTATTGTAAGATTTCTGGAATGCAAACGGAAGCCGATGCAAAGCGTTGGAAATATGACGATTTTGTTCCGTATTTGGATGTGATTTTTAATGCTTTTGGTGTGGATAAACTACTTTATGGTTCCGATTGGCCTGTATGTCTATTAGCCGCTAATTATGGCGAACAGCTAAATGTTTTAGAGCGATATATGTCCCGTTTTTCTGAAGCACAGAAAGCGAAGGTTATGGGTGGGAATGCAATTAATTTTTACAATTTAAATACCTGATGTTTATAATGAATTCGACTTTTGTAAAAGAATGGAGCAAGACTTTATCAATTGTGCTTTTTGTAGGATTTGGTTTTTCCTGCGAAGAAAAATCGGAAATGGCAGAATTAATTTGGTATAGTCAACCTGCTGAAAAATGGATGGAAGCTTTACCCGTTGGTAATGGTAGATTGGGAGCAATGGTTTTTGGAGACCCTCATAACGAACGTATTCAGCTTAATGAAGATTCAATGTGGGCTGGTGGACCCGATTGGGGAGATTCTAAAGGAACTCCTGAAGATTTGGAAGACATAAGAACACTTTTAAAAAAAGGAGAGCATCATAAAGTAGACCAACTCATTGTAGATAAATTCTCTTACAAATCTGTAAAAAGATCGCATCAAACCATGGGAGATCTATTTATCGATTTTAAGAACAAAGCGAAGATCGAAAACTATAAGAGATCCCTGAATTTGGATGATGCTTTGGTCACAGTAAGCTATACCGCCGATGGTAACTCTTACTCCGAAAAAGTGTTTTCCTCAGCAGCAGACGATGTATTGGTTATAGAGTTATCTACAACAGCCAAAGAAGGGATGAATTTCAACTTAAAATTAGATAGACCTCAGGATCATGGAAATACAACAGTAAAATTATCCAATCCTTCTAATAATGAAATAAATATGTTGGGGATGGTGACCCAATTTGGTGGAATGAAAGATTCAAAACCATTTCCAATAGATTATGGGGTAAAGTTTGAAACGCGGTTAAAAGTTAGAAATAATTCTGGAACGGTCGAAGCTAAAAACGGAGCGCTTGCTTTAAATGGCGTCCATAAGGCAACACTATTTATTGTGTGTAACACCTCATTCTATCATGAAGACTACAAGAAGAAAAACACGGAAACTTTAAGGAGATTAGAAGATAAATCATTTGAAGATTTATTAATTCGGCATTCTCAAAATTATCAAGAATTATATCATCGTGTCGCATTAGATTTGGGCGGTCACGAGTTAGATTCTATAGCTACTGATAATCGATTAAAACGAATTAAGGATGGTCATGACGACCCAGATTTGGCTGCTAAGTTATTTAAGTATGGGCGCTATTTATTAATAGCTAGTTCCAGACCAGGAACGAACCCCGCAAATTTGCAAGGCTTATGGAATGAGCATATCGAAGCCCCTTGGAACGCCGATTATCATTTAAATATTAATCTTCAAATGAACTATTGGCCTGCAGAGGTCACTAATTTAAGTGAGTTGCATCAACCATTTTTCGATTTAATAGACCGAGCAATTATACGAGGGGAAGCCTTAGCTAAAAATCAATATGGTACAGAAAGAGGGGCTGTTTTGCATCATACAACAGATCTTTGGGCGACCCCTTGGATGCGTGCAGAACGAGCGTATTGGGGTTCTTGGATTCATGGTGGTGGATGGTCCTCACAACATTACTGGGAACATTATCAGTACACACAAAATCAAGATTTTTTAAAAAACAGAGCCTATCCTATTATGAAATCATTTGCCGAATTTTATCTAGACTGGTTGGTAAAAGATGAACAACAGCTAGCCTGGGTTTCAGCTCCGGAAACATCCCCCGAAAATTCGTTTTTGACAAAGGAAGGCAATCCAGCGTCAGTATCTTTTGGGAGTGCCATGGGGCACCAAATTATAGCTGAATTGTTTGATAATGTTTTGAGTGCTGCTGAAATTTTGAATTATAATGATGCCTTTATTAAGGAGGTGCAAGTAAAACGCCAATCATTATATCCAGGTGTGGTTATAGGTCAGGATGGAAGAATTCTCGAGTGGAATGAGCCCTATCAAGAGCATGAAAAAGGACATCGTCACACGTCACATCTATATGCATTACATCCAGGCGATGACATTGTAGAAAGCAATACCGTAGCATTTGAAGCTGCTAAAAAAACAATAGCACATAGATTGCAATATGGAGGGGCAGGAACAGGCTGGAGTCGTGCATGGATGATAAATCTTAATGCCCGATTATTAGACGAAAAATCTATTGAAGAAAATATTAAAAAGTTCATGCAAATATCAGTTGCCGATAATATGTTTGACGAGCATCCGCCTTTTCAAATTGATGGTAATTTTGGATTTACAGCTGGGGTTGCAGAGTTGTTGATGCAATCGCATGAAGATTTTATTAGAATTCTGCCAACACTTCCCCAGAATTGGAAGACTGGGCACATAAAGGGATTGAAGGCTAGAGGGAATATTGAAATCGATATAGAATGGAAAGATGGTAAATTGATTAATTTAGGGCTGTTGTCTAAAAAGACTCAAATAAGTAATATTAAATATGGATCTTTATTGATGGAAATTGAATTGCAAAGCAATAAAAAAATGTGGTTGGATGAAAAATTGAAACTGATAAAAAAATAAATTTATGAAATATGGACCTTTTGTTTTTGTAATGATTGTTGGGTTTTTTTTAGGCGGCTGCACTTCTAAAATGATGAAAGTAAAACAACCAAATATTATTCTCTTTTTAGTTGATGATATGGGTTGGCAAGATACTTCAGTTCCGTTTTGGGATAAAAAGACAGCCTATAATTCACTTTATAAGACACCAAATATGGAGCGTTTGGCAGCTGAAGGTATGAAGTTTACTGATGCATACGCTACAGCGGTTTGCTCTCCAACACGGGTGAGTCTAATGACAGGGATGAATGCTGCGAAGCATCGGGTTACCAACTGGACCTTACGGAAAGATAATATCCAGCCAATGGAAAAAAACCACCCGCATTTAACCTTTCCTCAATGGAATGTCAATGGATTGAGTCCTGTCGCGGGAATAGATTATTCAGTACACGCAACAACATTACCAACAGCACTTAAAAATGCAGGTTATTTTACAATTCATAGTGGGAAATCACATTTGGGAGCCAATGATACTCCTGGCGAAAATCCACTTAATATTGGTTTTGATATCAATATAGGAGGACATGCTGCCGGTGCTCCTGGAAGTTACTTAGGGATAGATAATTTCGGAAATGATAAAAAAGGAAGAGAAGTTTGGGCCGTACCGGGAATGGAGGATTATTATGGTGAGGATATATTTTTAACCGAAGCGTTAACGCTAGAAGCTATGAAAGCTATCGATACTGCAGTAGCCACCAAAAAGCCATTCTTTTTATTTATGGCACATTATGCAATCCATACGCCGCTAATGGAAGATAAACGGTTCATACAAAAATATATTGATCTAGGATTAGATCTTAAAGAGGCAAAATATGCCGCTTTAATTGAAGGGATGGATAAAAGTTTAGGTGATCTTATGGATTATTTAGAAACTAATAATTTGGATGACAATACAATTATTATGTTCATGTCCGATAATGGCGGCTTAAGCGCTGTTGCCCGTGGCGGAGAGAAACATACTCATAATAAACCTTTGGCAAGTGGAAAGGGATCAGTATATGAAGGGGGAATTAGGGAGCCAATGCTTGTAAAATGGCCGGGTACAATAAAACCAAATTCGGTGTCGGGAGAATATTTAATCATTGAAGATTTCTATCCAACGATTCTTGAAATGGCTGGAATTAGGAATGCTGAAACCGTTCAAACCATTGATGGGGTTAGTTTTATGCCGCTTTTGAAAGGTGAGGAATTTGACTCTAGTGAACGGGCGTTATTTTGGCATTATCCCAATGAATGGGGGCCTTCAGGGCCTGGAATTGGAGCGTCGAGTGCCGTTAGATTGGGAGATTGGAAATTTATTTATTATCATCTAGATCAACGGATGGAGTTGTTCAATCTTAAAGACGATATCGGCGAACAAAATAATAGGATTGAGAACCAACCACAAAAAACAAGAGAGCTGGCAAAAATATTGTCAGATTATTTGATAAAAGTTAAAGCACAAATGCCGTCAAATAAGGCAACGAATAAAGTAATACCTATGCCAATTAAAAATTTGAAATGAAAAGAATAAACTATATGGTTTTGCCATTTGTTATTTTGATTATTGGATGTAGTGAAAGCTATAAAATCACCAAGTCAATAGATTGGCTTATCGATAATTCAACCTATGCAGCAACTATTTCCGAAGAAAATCAGAGCCTTGTTTTGAGTAATGGTTTAGTATACAGGAAGATTAAAATTTCTCCAAATGCCGCAACTGTTGAGTTTAAAAATAGTATTACAGGAGAAACAATGCTAAGGAGTATCAAACCAGAAGCAGAAGTCACATTGAACGGTGAGATGTATGCCGTGGGAGGATTACAAGGGTTAAAAGAACACGGGTATCTTCTAGAAGAATGGATTGGGAATCTTATTTCAGATTCAACTGCTTTTCAGTATCGTGATCATATAGTAAAACCGATCCAGTCAAAGATAAAGTGGGATGATAATAAACGATATCATACGTCAAAAACGAACACTCCATCAGGAAAAGAACTCATACTTCAGTTTGAACATCAATCGAAGCACTTAGAGGGAGTTCGAGTAAATGTGCATTATGAAATATATGATGGATTACCTTTAATATCAAAGTGGATTACTATTGATAATCAGGGGAAATCACCAATTGAAATTACTAATTTCAGTAATGAGATTTTGGCCTTTCCAGAAGTAGAAAACCCAGTTGAGACTCCGAATTCTTGGAAACGCCCTAATTTACATGTTGAAAGTGATTATGCTTTTGGAGGCTTTACTACAGGAGAATCAAATACAACAATTTTTTGGGAGACAGATCCGGAGTATACGTCACAAGTTAATTGGAAAATGGAAACACCTTGCCTATTGAGAAGTAAACTTCCTGTAGGGCCTAATTTAGTATTGGAAGTAAATTCCAGTTTCGAAAGTTTTCATACTTATGAACTACTTTTAGATGGAACAGAGCGAGAGCGAAATACGCTTAGTATGCGTAAAATGTATCGCTCCTTAGCGCCTTGGGCTACAGAGAATCCTATTTTTATGCATCTCACTACCACCGAACCAGAGAAAGTTAAAGTAGCAATAGACCAATGTAAAGCAACTGGATATGAAATGGTTATACTTAGTTTTGGAAGTGGACTTAATATGGAAGATACTACAAGCGTAAATATCTCAAAATTCAAAGCCTTGGCAGATTATGCGCATGATCAAGGTATTGAACTCGGGGGGTATTCCTTGTTTTCTAGCAGGAAAATTAGTGATGCTTACGACGTTATAGATAAAAAAACAGGAAGGCCTGGTGGAGCAAAATTTGGCAATGCGCCTTGTCTTGCTAGTGCATGGGGTTATGAATATTTAGAAAAGATTACATATTTTCTAGATAATACGGGCTTTGATTTACTAGAACATGATGGCCCATATCCAGGTGATTATTGTGCGTCTACTACTCATAAATTTCATGAAGGATATGAAGATTCGCAATGGGCACAATGGAACATGACCAAACAATTTTACCATTGGCTCAAAGAAAAAGACATTTATTTAAATGCCCCGGATTTTTATTTTCTTCAAGGGTCAAATAAATGCGGGATTGGTTATAGAGAGGTTAATTGGTCATTGACCAGAGATCAACAAATTCTATTGGGACGACAAAATATTTATGATGGTACTTGGGAAAAATCACCTTCCATGGCATGGACTTTTGTTCCTCTAACCGAATACCATGGCGGTGGAGACGCCGCGACTTTAGAGCCACTGAAAGAACACCTAGATGCCTATGAGTCTCATATGGCACAAAATTATGGATCAGGGGTTCAGGCCTGTTATCGAGGGCCGAGATTATTTGATGATACAACTACAAAGGACTTGGTAATCGCACAAATAAATCATTACAAAAAATACAGGGATATACTCAATTCAGATATTATACATTTACGAAGACCAGATGGCAGGTCTTGGGATGGATTTATGCATGTAAATCCTGAATTGAATGAAAAAGGATTGATCATGCTTTTCAATCCCACATTAAAAGTTATTCAAGAAAAAGTAACTCTACCCTTATATTATACTGGGAAAATTGATGAGGTAGAGTTGGAGAGTAAAGAAGGTTTGAAAGAAACACAACATTTAAATAGAGCGTTTGAAGTGGAAATAGAGGTAAATATTCCTGCCAAAGGATATACCTGGTACATCATACGTTAAAATTGAGAAACGAACATTTAGAAGAGATTAGATTAGAAATAATGTGGAATTCCCTTAATAATATTAAATACATGTTTAATGAATTTGAAATTAGAAAATAAAGTTATTATAGTTACCGGTGGCTCTAAGGGTATAGGGAACGGCATCTGTAAAGTGCTGGCAGAGGAAGGTGCTATTCCGGTTATTGTTGGTAGAAACATAGAAAATGTATTAGATGCCGTAAAGGAGATAGAAACTAATGGAGGGCAGGCTTTCCATGCGTTTGCTGAGCTTACCGATCCCGAACAATGTGAAGCGGCTGTTGAAGTGGTCATCAAAAAATTTGGCCGCATTGATGCTTTGGTGAACAATGCAGGGGTAAATGATGGTGTGAGTTTGGAAAAAGGGACCTACAACGATTTTTTAACTTCTATCAATCGAAATTTAACACATTATTTTCTCATGGCTCATCACGTTTTACCAGAGCTAAAAAAAACTAGAGGAGCCATAGTTAATATTGGATCGAAAACTTCAGTAACTGGACAAGGAGGAACATCAGGCTATGCTGCTGCAAATGGTGGGCGAAGTGCACTAACCCGTGAATGGGCGGTAGAATTATTACCTTATGGAATTCGGGTAAACGCAGTTATCGTTGCCGAATGTTACACCCCTTTATACGATCGTTGGATAAAAACCTTATCAAATCCTGAAGAAAAATTAAAGGACATAACCGAAAAAATCCCACTAGAACAACGCATGACAACAGCAGAGGAAATTGCCAATACCGTAGCGTTTTTGATTTCAGAGAAATCAAGTCATACTACCGGGCAACTTCTTTTTGTTGATGGTGGTTACACGCATTTAGATCGTTCCATATGACTTTTGTCGAAAAAATGGTATAAAAACAAAAATGCTTGCTAAATTGAGAATCGTAATATTAAGACTAAAACTAACTAATAAAATCACGGATGAACAGCACAAAAAAAATACCTATAGTTTCTAAAAAAGTACTAATCCCTTTTATTTTAATCACTTCATTATTTGCCTTATGGGGATTTGCAAATGCTGTTACCGATCCAATGGTTCAGGCATTTAAAAAAGTATTAGAGTTGTCCAACTCTGAGGCGGCATGGGTGCAAATGGCATTTTACGGTGGGTACTTCTGTATGGCCTTACCTGCAGCAATGTTTATGCGTAAATATTCATATAAAGTCGGGATTTTAATAGGATTGGCATTGTATGCTACAGGTGCACTTCTATTTTATCCAGCGGCACAATCGGAGAGTTTTTTGTTTTTCTGTTTGGGACTTTATATTTTAACATTCGGATTAGCCTTTTTAGAAACAGCAGCTAATCCTTATGCTTTGGCAATGGGAGCAAAAGAAACAGCGACACAACGATTAAACTTAGCTCAAGCATTTAATCCTGTTGGGTTGATAGCAGGATTGTTCGTTGCGCAACAGTTTGTTTTAAAGAATTTAAAATCTGATGATATCACAGATTTTAGTGCGCTAGATGAAGCTTCTAAGGTCTTAATTAAAACCTCAGATTTACTCGTTATTCGAGATCCCTATGTCATTTTAGGCTTGGTGCTTATAGGGGTGTTTATATTATTTGTGGCGAGTAAAATGCCACAGTCTAAAGACGAAGGAGGGATGCCTAAAATTGGCGATACCTTTAGAGTTTTAGCTAAAAATAAAAAATATGTTTTGGGGGTTCTGGCCCAAATTTCATATGTAGGGGCTCAAATTATGTGCTGGACTTACATTTATCAATATGCAGAAGGAATAGGAATGGATAGTGTGACAGCTGGATATTATCAAATGGCAGCCTTTCTGATATTTACAATAGGTCGTGCTGTAGGAACTTATATGCTGCGATTTATGAGTTCTGGTAAGCTATTAATGTATTTTGCAGTATTAGCAATCATCTTTGTATTTGGAACCATATTTATTCAAGGTATGTTTGGATTATATAGTTTAGTAGGGGTGTCATTTTGTATGTCATTAATGTTCCCTACGATTTACGGAATTGCTTTGGGTGATTTAACAGAAGAGCAATCTAAAGTTGGTTCAGCCGGATTAATAATGGCAATTGTTGGAGGGGCTTTAATGCCAAAACTACAAGGAATTATTATTGATGCAGGTGGTAATGGAGTCGCCGACACCAAAATTCTAGGGGTTTCAGAGGTTAACTTTTCATTTATATTACCATTGCTGTGCTTTGTTTACATTGCTTGGTATGGATTAAGAGTTTTTAAAAGACACGAAGCAACTGATGATGTATTACATAACGTAAGCCAATAATGAAGCATTTAATACGTCATTGTTTTGCCTTGGATTTAATAAACGATCCAAAACTTATATCGGCTTATAAAAAACATCATGAAAACGTTTGGCCAGAAATAATAGCGAGCATAAAAGACGCTGGAATTGAAAAATTGGAAATTTACCTGGTTGCTAATAGATTGTTCATGGTTATGGAGGTTAATGATGGGTTTTCATTTGAAAAGAAATCAATATCGGACCACTTAAACCCTATAGTTCAAGATTGGGAAACCCTAATGTGGAAGTACCAGCTAGAACTTCCCCTAGCAAAGCCAGGAGAAAAGTGGCTTCTTATGGAAAAGATCTATGAACTGAATTAGTGAACCATAGTATCGATGAAAAATAAGCTATAAAATGAAACTTGAGTATAATCCAAAATACCCTTCAATTGAGGACCTGAGAGCTAAGGCAAAAAAAAGAATACCAAAATTTGCCTTTGAATATTTAGATGGAGGTTGTAATGAAGATGTAAATCTTCATAAAAACACTGCCGAAATCAGAGCAGTAGAATTACTGCCTAGTTATTTAAGTAAGCATAGTGGGTCAAATATGAAAACTGAGTTGTTTGGGCATACTTATGATGCTCCATTTGGAATTGCACCAGTTGGATTGCAAGGGCTCATGTGGCCAAATTCCCCTGAAATATTAGCGAAATCAGCTTTTGAGCATAATATTCCGTTTGTATTAAGTACCGTAAGTACAAGTAGTATTGAACGGATTAGTGAAATAACCGAAGGGCAAGCTTGGTTTCAATTATATCATCCAACTGAGAATAGTCTTAGGGATGCTATTATTAAAAGAGCTGAAGCGGCTGAGTGCCCTGTATTGGTTATTTTATGTGATGTACCCACTTTTGGATTTAGGCCCAGAGATATTCGCAACGGTTTAGCGATGCCTCCTAGAATGACTTTTGAAAATATAATAAGAGTATTAGGAAAACCGAAATGGGCCATGGAAACACTCCGACATGGACAACCAAATTTTGAAGTCTTAAAACCGTATATGGATAAAAATATGGACTTAAAGCAATTGGGTCAATTTATGGATCAGACCTTTTCCGGTCGCTTAAATGAAGAAAAGATAAAACCTATCCGAGATATGTGGAAAGGGAAGATTGTATTGAAAGGCGTAGCGACTGAAGCGGATACAGCAAAAGCGATTAAATTAGGATTAGATGGTGTTATAGTCTCTAATCATGGAGGGCGACAATTGGATGCTGGAGAGTCTACAATTAAGCCATTGACCAGAATATCTAAAGCCTATGGCAATCAAATAAAAGTTATGATGGATAGTGGGATGCGCTCTGGGCCGGATATTGCAAGATCCTTAGCCAGTGGTGCAGAATTTACCTTCATGGGAAGGCCGTTTATGTACGGGGTCTCTGCCTTAGGAAATAAGGGAGCACATCATACCATTTCGCTTTTAAGAGTGCAATTGCAACAAGTTATGGAGCAAATTTGTTGTGAAAGCATCACCGATTTCCCAAAATTCTTAAAGCACTAAGTTTAGAGGATTAATTAAACACAGAAATAGAGTGCTTTGTTATATTAACAAGTTGGGTCCTGTCTTTTTTTACTTCGAGTTTGAGATAATTTATTGAAATCATGCTATTTATAATGAATATGGATTGCTGTTATTTAATAGTTTGTTGAAACTAAATTCGAAAAGATGCCGTTAATATTTATGTTGATTTTTAGAGGTCGATTAAAAATCACAGCGCTTTAAAATCCCAAAAAGCGGGTAGAGCATCGTATAAAAAGTGATATTTGAGACAATCATTTACTGTAAGAATTTTGGTACGGTTTTTGAGACTAAGAAAAATTGATTTATCAATCATTAAAAAACCACCATCATGCTAAAAAAAACTACCCTTCTGTTTCTAGTATTATCAATGCAATTGTTTTCCCAAGAAAAAAGTAACGATTTAAAAGTTTTTTTAGATTGTAATAGATGTGACATTACCTTCATAAAGCAAAATTTGCCCGATGTTGAATTTGTACGGGATCAAAATTTTGCAGATGTACATTTGTTCTTTACAAATCAACGAAATGGTAGTGGAGGGATAGCTTATGAGATAGAGTTTATAGGAAAAAATGACTTTAAAGACTTTCAAGATACACTGAAATTTTCTACTGATACTAATATGACCCGGGATGATATTCGTCAGCGTACATTAAAATTTATTAAACTAGGCTTGGTCCGTTTTTGGGTAAAACTAGGTAAAACAGATAATATCTCGATAACGATAAAAAGTCCGGAAAACACAAATAAAGAGGAGACTGAGAAAAAGGATCCATGGAACTATTGGGTGTTTAACCTCGGTGCCAGAGGATGGTTTAATGGTCAGGAATCTAATAAGTTTAGCAATATTAATTTTAATGTATCTGCCAAACGAGTAACCGAAAAAAGTAAGTTTTCATTCCGACTTGGTGTTTCCGAAAATAAATCGACATTTAGTTTTGATGGTGAGGATATTGTGTCGATCCAGAGTTCAAAATATTTGAATACGAGCGATGTTATTAGTTTGAATGATCACTGGTCTGTTGGTGCCTTTGCTAGTTTAGGGTCTTCTGTGTTTAGCAATAAAGATTTTTATTGGTCTTTAAGACCAGCAATAGAGTACAACTTTTTTAAATATTCTGAATCCTCAAAAAAACAATTGACCTTATCCTATAGAAATGGAGTTGTTTTCAACGATTATATTGAGAGTACCCTTTTTGGAGAAACAAAAGAAAGTCTATGGGAGCATGAGTTATCATTAGGTGGTAGCGTAAATCAAAAATGGGGAAGTATTTCCGGGGAGGCCTCTTACGAGCAGTATTTACATGATACCAGTTTAAATTCACTGTCTTTCTATATGGGTACTAATGTCCGATTATTCAAGGGGTTTAGCATGAATTTAAACGGGAGTTATAGTATTACCAGAAATCAAATCGAATTACCAGCTGGTGATGTGTCATTAGAAGAATTATTACTTCAACAACAACAGTTAAAATCAGGATACAATTATTTTGTAAGCGTAGGGTTTAGCTATTCATTTGGATCAATATATAACACCATAGTTAACCCTAGGTTCAATTTCTAAATTATAATCATTCTAAATACTAATTTAAAGGCTCAACTTGTTGTCTATAATTTGGGGGTAGACTATTTTTGTATGAATTTTTTAAACTTCAATACATCATGGGTGGATTTTTTAAATCTTCGATTGGGAGAAAAGTAGCGATGGCGCTTTCGGCATTCTTCCTCATGTTTTTCTTACTTCAACATTTTGCAATCAATATTTTATCGGTTTTTAGCCCTGATACTTTTAACGAAGTGTCACATTTTATGGGGACTAATGCCTTGATTCAATACGGTTTACAACCTGTACTGATTTTTGGTGTTGTATTTCACTTTGTTATGGGATTCATTTTAGAATTAAAAAACAAAAGTGCTAGAAAAATAAGTTATGCTAAGAATCATGGCGCAGCAAATTCTACGTGGACTAGTAGAAATATGATTTGGAGCGGTTTGGCCATTTTGGCTTTTATCGTTTTACATTTTATTGACTTTTGGTTTCCAGAAATTAACACAAAATTTATAGAAGGTGATTGGTCTGGACTACACGATGGTGAGTTTAGATATTTCCATGAACTTCAAGAAAAATTCTTAAGCCCAGTGAGAGTTGGTGCTTATGTTGTGGCCTTTGTGCTATTAATGTTGCACTTGCTACATGGTTTTACATCGGCATTCCAATCTATGGGAGCTACAGCAGGACGTAAAAAAACATTACAAAATATAGGTAAAGCTTATGCTATTATTATTCCGTTAGGATTTATAGTTATCGCAATTTATCATCATTTTAATCATATCCATTAATCTTAGAACATATGTCGACTTTAAATTCAAAAGTACCAGGAGGTCCAATTAAAGATAAATGGACAGATTATAAAAATCATATCGATTTAGTTAACCCTGCCAATAAACGTAATATTGATATTATTGTTGTTGGAACAGGATTAGCAGGAGGTTCTGCCGCAGCTACATTAGCCGAATTAGGGTATAATGTAAAAGCATTTGCATATCAGGATTCTCCTAGACGTGCACATTCTATTGCTGCCCAAGGTGGAATTAATGCTGCTAAGAATTATCAAGGAGATGGTGATTCAACATATAGATTATTTTACGACACTGTAAAAGGTGGTGATTATCGTTCGCGTGAAGCTAATGTATATCGTTTAGCTGAAGTATCAGCAAATATTATTGATCAATGTGTGGCTCAAGGGGTGCCTTTTGCTCGTGATTATGGAGGGTTATTGGATAATCGTTCGTTTGGAGGTGTTTTAGTGTCTCGAACATTTTATGCCAAAGGACAAACGGGACAGCAATTATTATTAGGCGCTTATTCAGCAATGAATAGACAAATTGCTCGTGGTAAAATTGAAATGTTTAACCGTCACGAAATGTTGGATGTTGTAAAGGTTGATGGTAAAGCAAGAGGGATTATTGCTCGTAATTTAGTTACTGGAGAAATAGAACGTCATTCAGCACATGCGGTTGTTATAGCATCAGGAGGTTACGGAAATGTATATTTCTTATCGACAAATGCTATGGGATCTAATGCCACTGCTGCATGGAAAATACATAAAAAAGGGGCACATTTTGCAAACCCTTGTTATACGCAAATTCACCCAACCTGTATTCCGCGTTCGGGAGATTATCAGTCTAAATTAACATTGATGTCTGAGTCTTTACGTAATGATGGTCGTATTTGGGTGCCAAAAAATATGGAAGATGTAATGGCCATTCGTGAAGGACGTAAAAAGCCAACCGATTTGTCTGAAGAAGACCGCGATTATTACTTAGAACGTCGTTACCCTGCCTTTGGGAATTTAGTACCTCGTGATGTTGCTTCAAGAGCAGCGAAAGAACGTTGTGATGCTGGTTATGGTGTAAATGCAACCGGAGAAGCGGTGTACTTGGATTTTAAATCGGCAATTAATCGTTATGGGAAAGAACAAGCGAAAATTACAGGAATTTCTAACCCTTCCGAAGCAAAAATATACGAATTAGGTCAGGCTTTAGTTGAAGAGAAGTATGGAAATTTATTCCAAATGTATGAGAAAATTGTAGATGAGAATCCTTATGAAACGCCTATGATGATATATCCAGCAACTCACTATACAATGGGTGGTGTTTGGGTAGATTATAACTTAATGACTTCAGTTGAGGGATTGTATTGTATTGGAGAAGCAAACTTCTCTGATCATGGTGCGAATCGATTAGGTGCTTCAGCGTTGATGCAAGGATTGGCTGATGGATATTTCGTATTACCATATACTATTGGTAATTATCTTTCAAATGAAATTAGAACTGGTAAAATTTCTACGGATACCAAAGAGTTTGATGAAGCAGAAACAGAAGTGACTGATAGAATTAATTTCTTTGTAAATAATAAAGGGACGAAGTCGGTGGATTATTTCCATAAAAAGCTTGGAAAAGTGATGTGGGATAAAGTTGGAATGGCACGTAATGAAAAAGGATTAAATGAAGCCATGACAGAGATTAAAGCCATTCGAGAAGAATTCTGGAAGGAAGTAAAAGTTCCTGGTGAAGCGAGTGAAATGAACCCTGAATTAGAAAAAGCAGGGCGAGTTGCTGATTTCTTAGAATTAGGTGAGCTATTTGCTAAAGATGCATTGATGCGTGAAGAATCATGTGGTGGTCACTTTAGAGAAGAATCGGTTGAATTGGATGGTGAACAAAAAGGAGAAGCAAAACGTAATGATAATGATTACGCATTTGTCGCTGCTTGGGAATATAAAGGAGAACCTGCTGATGCCGTTTTACATAAAGAAGAATTAGAGTTTAAAGATATTGAACTAAAACAACGTTCATACAAATAAGAAGACATTATGAATTTAACGTTAAAAATCTGGAGACAAAAAGACGCTAACGCAAAGGGTCAAATGGTCGAATATAAAGTCACTGAAATTTCAGAGCATATGTCTTTTTTGGAAATGATGGATGTTTTGAACGAACAATTGGTAAATTCTGGAGACGAACCTGTTGCTTTCGATCATGATTGTCGTGAAGGTATTTGCGGAATGTGTTCAATGTATATTAACGGAGAAGCGCATGGTCCAGATAGAGGCGTTACTACCTGTCAATTACACATGCGAATGTTTAAAGATGGGGATACCATTACTATCGAGCCATTTAGAGCGGCAGCATTTCCAGTAATTAAAGATTTGGTGGTAGACCGCACATCTTTTGAACGTATTCAACAAGCTGGAGGATATATTTCTGTGAATACTTCAGGAAATACTCAGGATGCTAATGCCATTCCTATTTCAAAACATGCAGCCGATGAAGCTATGGATGCTGCAACTTGTATTGGTTGTGGTGCTTGCGTGGCAACTTGTAAAAACTCTTCAGCAATGTTATTTGTAGGCGCTAAAGTCTCTCAATATGCTTTATTACCTCAAGGTCAAGTTGAAGCTGCCGATCGTGTACAAAACATGGTGGCTCAAATGGACTTAGAAGGATTTGGAAACTGTACCAATACAGGAGCCTGTGAGATTGAATGCCCTAAGGGGATTTCTTTGGAGAATATTGCACGTATGAATAGAGAACTCATGAAAGCCAACTTGAAATAAGATCTTAAAAATATAAACTTATCATAAATTAAAATGTCCTGAGCTTTTGCTTGGGATTTTTTATTTAGATTTGATATGTATCACCAAAAAATCCCTTATGAAGTTTATAACTATGTGCCTTGGAGCACTCATTTTCCTTGCTTACCCTTCTTCTAATGCACAAACAAAGTCTCAACAAAGTACAGATGCTCAGTCCTACTTCAATGGGGAGCAATTGCTACAACATATAAAAACGTTGTCTTCAGATGAATTTGAAGGACGTCAAACGGGAACCAAAGGCGGCATAAAGGCAAAACAATATATTATTGAGCAATTTCAAGATTTAGATGTGAGTCCACTCGGAGATTCTTTCGAACAAAAGTTTTCATTTGAAAGTAGAGATAAAATGTATCAAGCTGCAAATGTTCTGGGCTTGATAAAAGGATCAGAATTTCCAGACAGCTATATTGTAATTAGTGCACATTATGATCATTTAGGAATAAGCGTAAAGGAAAGCCAAACAGACAGAATCTATAATGGTGCTGACGATGATGCATCAGGTACAAGTGCCTTATTTAGTTTTGCTGAGTATTTTAAAAATAACCCACCTAAGCATTCCGTAATATTAGCAGCGTTTGATAGTGAGGAACTAGGGTTAAGAGGTTCTAAATATTTTGTTGATCACGCTATTGTACCTCAAGAAGCTATAATGGTGAATCTCAATATGGACATGATTAGTCGTAATACCAAGAACGAATTATATGCTGTGGGCACACGTTATAACGAAACATTGAAGCAGTTAATTTCAAACTTTAAACCCTCTGGAAAAGTGAAACTACTAACAGGACATGATGGTAAAGATGGCAAACAAAATTGGACAGGATCATCAGACCATGGCTCATTTCATAACAAAAAGATCCCATTCTTGTATTTTGGTGTAGAAGACCATGACGATTATCACAAAGCAACAGATCATTATGAAAATATTCACCCTGAATTTTATAAAGCAACAGTTGGTTTAATTATATCTGTTTTTAGAGAAATTGATGCCATACAGATAAAGAAGTAATTATTATAAAAACCCTAATGAATTCATTAGGGTTTTTATAATAAGATTAATTGTTATTTTCATACAAATAATCAGCGGCCACTCTTGCCATTTTACGTTGATTATGACCAATTCCCGGATTAATTTCTAATTTCCAGTTGAATTTTAAGCGTTGTGTTTTTGCCATATCTTGGCTTTTCATATAAAAGTATTTCCCTCGTGATAATCGATGTGTTCCTTGTTTGTCTACAGTAACAGATCGTAATAATAGACCACCTGTTTCATCTGCATTATCGAGTTCTCCTAGAAATATAACCAGTTGTTTTTTAAAGGATTTGTTTAAACTTTTTCTATTAATACTAAGATCTTTCACTCCAAAAGGAAATGCAGTATTGAATTCAGGTAATGTGTAAGTTCCGGCGTTCGATGCTAAAATACGATTGGCTTTTGAATTTGGAGCGAATAATGCAAACCGATGTAAAATTTGTCCGCCTGCCGAATGACCAAACATATCATAGTTGTCTTGCTTAGAGCTTGTAACTTTTACAGTTAACTCAAACAATCTGTCAAAATCATTATAAATCCATTGATTTGAATCTGGGTTAAGATTAAATTCTACAAGGTCTTCATTCAGTTCAACTTTATTGGTGCCTTTTATAAATTTAACCCCTTTTCGAAGATCTAAATCTTTGACGATACCACCTAAATGATAGGCCGCATAATCGTAATCTTTTTCAGTATATGATGGCGAAATAATCAATACACTATACTTTTCCGATGTTTCGACCCAAGAATCTCTGTAATCATCTGCATTCCTTCCTGCTCCAGGGATGACCATTAAAATTTTAGATTCTGGACTGAATTTTTTTGGCTTATGATAATACACTTTGATGGTATCATTTTGATGACCTAGACCTCCCTCGAATTCAAAATACCCTGAGCCGGTATTGATTGATAGATTGGTTTTCAATGTGGATTGAGCATGAATGTTAAATACTATTCCAAGAGCAAAAAAGGCTATTAAGGCTATTAGTTTAATTTTGTTATTCATGTTTTTTTAATTATTTGATTTAAATTTTTCGAGTAAATTGATCATCGGTTCATCTTTTGAATTACGGGCATGATACATGGCGTATTCATCGCCTGAAGTTCTTAAATAAGGATTTGCTCCTTTTTCAAGTAATAACTTTGCAACTTCATAATGACCGTTTTTAACAGCTGCTATAAGCGCTGTTCCGTCATCGCTAACTTTTAAATCTATTGCTGCCCCTTTCGAGTAAAGATACTTAACAGTATCAAGATGACCTCCCTTTGAGGCCGCGATGAATGGTGTTTCATCACCATTGGCGTGAAATTCTACTTTAGCATCTGCTTCAACGAGTAGTTTTATGAGCATTAAGTTACCCTTTCTAGCAGCAGCTACTAATGGCGTTCGTGGTTCACCATCACCCTTATAAATACAATTTGGTGACTGGTTTGCGAGTATTTCTTTAACACTGGTAATATTGTTCGATTTTACAGCTCTAAGTAAATCTTTGCAGTTGTTTTGAGCATTTGCTGCAGGGATGTTTGATATTAGTATTGCAGCTACTAGAAAGGCAGTACTTATTATACGTTGCATCTTGCTGTTTTGTTTTAATGTTATTGATTTCATTGTGATAAGTTTTAATGATTATGTTTTGTTATATTTAATTTAGGACTAACCTCTATTACTTTCGCCTGGTCGTCTGGTTTTTGACTTTCCAGATTGATTGAATCGATATGTAAACGTTAAAGTATATTTTGGTCCTAGTAATTTTCTATGAGATTTAAAGCTAAAATTGTCTCCGGTTGTTGTTAAAAACTGCTCTCTAGAATTTAGTAGGTTACTAACATTAAATGTAAGAGTGGCCTTTTTATTAAGAAATGATTTATTCAGCCCAAAGTCTAAACTATGGTTCGCTTTGACAACAGTTTGAGCGCTTTCGTTTCTAGCATTATAATTGAAACTAGTTTGCAACGTGATATCTGACGGGAGTTTAAATCTTGAATTAAGTCGCGTAAACCATCTGCTATCATCAAAATCAAAATTCACGGTATTGTAAACCCCTTTTTGTTCAAACCCAAAATAATTGAACTCACCAGATAGTTGCATCCACTTAAATGGATTATAACTCATAGAAACCTCAACGCCAATTCTATTCTCACTATCAATATTTATAGGTTTTGTAACTAAGACATCTTCAGCATTACGTTCGGTAATAAATTGAAATGGGTCATCAGTGTTTTGATAATATATAGAAGGATTAATTCTAAGCTTACCTAATCGCGTTAAAAACCCTAGCTCAATAGAATTGGTTAATGCTGGATTCATGTCTGGATTACCTTGACGTTGGGTGTTAATTTGAGCCAATCCTCCAAAAGGATTCAAGTGCCAAAAGCTAGGTCTATTTATACGTCTGCTATAGCTCAATTGCATATTTGTTTTGTCAGAAAACGCATAAGTTAAATGAGCTGTTGGAAATAACTTAGTGTAACTTTTTGTGTTATTAAATACATTGTTTTTATCTGATATATCAATTTTAGTAAACTCCGTTCTAAGTCCTAATTGATAACTAAATTTATTCACTTTACTTGAAAATTGCGCATACACACCTCCTATTTCCTCTTTATAATCTAACTCATTTTCAATACCATTAAAGATATTCCAGTTTGCTCCATTAAAATCTTCAGCTTTATAGTCGCTCGTAATAATTCTTGTTTCTCCACGTAACCCCGTTTCAAAGGTTGAGTTCTCATTAATAGGATTTATAAAGTCTAATTGCAATAAATAATCTTTACTACTTTCAATATCTCGTGTTCTAGATAAGGCATTTTCTAATTCTACTGGAACCGTTTTTTGTGTATTAAAAGTTTCATTTTCATCATCGTCCCAAAAATCATATTGAAAATCTATTGTTAATTTTTTACCTTCCTTTTCAAAGGTTTTTGCATAATTCAACTCTAATTGATTATGATCCATAGGCTCATGATACTTTTCAATTCTCGTAACGGTACTATCTAAAGTTTGAAGCGCATCAAAATAATTGTAATTATAGTTTGCCTTGTTATTTCTGTCAATCAACATTTTGTAATATGATGCGGTAATGGTGCTTTGCTCATTTAAAAAGTAATCTAATCCCAAATAAAGGCTAGTAACTTTAGAGTTTCTATAACTATCGGCTGTTTGATTTAAGTTCACTAATTGGCCATTCACTAATGAATTTTGATTAACCTGTTCACTAATTTTATTATCTACAAATCGATAGCCTAAAGTAGTAAAGACATTAAATTTGTCCGTTTTATAATTTAAACTTGCGTTTGTATTAAAATCGGCTCTTATAGAGTTACTCATACTAAGAGATCCGCTTAGTCCGCCATTCTTGTTTTTTTTCAGAATCACATTTATTATACCAGCGGTACCGGCAGCTTGATATCGAGAGGAAGGATTGGTTATCACTTCTATGCGCTCTATTTGCTGTGCGGGAATTTGATCTAATCCGTTATTTGCGGCTAAAACAGAAGGCTTCCCGTTAATAAGTACAGTTACATTTGCGTTTCCTCTTAGGCTGATACCGCCATCAAGATCTACCGCAACTGAAGGCACATTTTCTAGAATTTGCATTAAAGAACCATTTTGAGACAATAAGTCCTTGCCTACATTAAACACTTTTTTGTCAAGCTTTAAATCTACCGTAGAACGTTCGGCAATAACTTCAATCGAATCTAATGTTTCCATATCGATATCTAGTGTGATGACCCCTAAATCTAAATGCTGTTCTAATTCAATTTGAGTTTCATAAGTTTTATAAGAAATGTACTCCACTTTTAATAGATAGTTCCCAGTTTCGGCAGCGATTGAAAATTTACCGGCTTCATTAGTAATGATACCATCTATAAGTGTACCGTTACTATAAACTGAAACAGTTGCAAACTCCAATGGTTCTTTAGTTTCAGCATCTAAGATGGTTCCCGTTATATTCTTTTCTAATAATGGTCTGTGATTGTTTCCAAGACATAGTATTGAAACAAGACCTAATGTTATTGTAATAATTAATCGAATCATAATTGTTGTTTTTAATTGATGAGTCAAAAGTCATGTTTAAATCAAGTGTCTTCTTAGAATTTCGATGAATACGGGTTTCTATAGCCTGTATAGGGCATAAATCATGTTGTTCAAAATTCGTCAGTATATTAATTATATTGGGGGGTAGTAAATGGAAATTCAGCATTATTCTTAATAAAAGAAGGGTTAATGCTTATTTTTGATGCAATTCCTATAAACTATGAGTAATTCAAACACACAAATAATAAATAATATTCTTCGAAGACGATGGTTAAGTCATGTCATATTTTGGCTACTACTACTATTGTTTTATACAATTACTTTGAAAATTCAATATGGGTCCTATACCAAAACTTTGATCCATCATCTTATTATGTTGATCCCACAAATACTGGCGTCCTATTGTTTGGTTTATTGGCAAATTCCGAAACTGTTATATAAAAAGAAATACGTTTTGTTTTTACTATCAGTTATTCTGGGTAGTTACTTTTTTACTGGAATGGCCCGTGTCATGGTTGTACACATTATCGAGGAGTTGTATCGATTACCTCCGTTTGGTCAGGAATCATTAGGTGAGATATTTACCGATATAAAACGGTTATATGACTATTATTTTTATAATGTATTTGTACCTGTTTCATTGTTTGTAATTATTAAGTTATTAAAAGAGCGCTTTGAGGCAAAAAGTAAACATGAAATATTAGAAAAAGAAAAGGTGTCTGCTGAGCTTAATTTTTTTAAAGCACAAATTCATCCACATTTTTTATTCAACACACTTAATAATTTATATGTACTAACACTTCAAAAATCAGACAAGGCTTCTGAGACGGTCTTGAAGCTTTCTGAAATGTTAGATTATATGTTATATCAGTGCAATGATGAACGGGTTACGATTGATAAAGAATTAAAACTTATTCAAAATTATATAGACCTGGAACAATTACGATATGGCGAGCGTTTAGAACTTAGTTTTAATCAAGAGATTGATAGCCCGCAGGCACAAATAGCTCCTTTGATCTTGGTGTCACTTATTGAAAATGCATTTAAACATGGTGCAAGTGGCGCTATTAAAAAGCCCATTATAAAGATTGATATTAAAGTCGAAAAAGGACATCTAATGTTTTCAGTATATAATACTAAAACAAAACTCAAACAACAGGATAAAACCGATTTTAAAAAGGGAATTGGGGTAAGCAATACTAAAAGTCAATTACAGTTGTTGTATCCAGATAAACATGAGTTTGAAATTATAGAAGAAGATCTTTCGTATCATGTAAAACTTCATGTAAATTTGGGGGAGTCTCGACCTAGTTAAGGTAAAAGCTAAAGTTAATATCTAAAAATCTATTCTCGATTACAGCTCTGAACTTGATTGAATTACGAAATTCCATAGAATTTTACTCGAATTGACACGTTTTGATTAGTGGCTAAATTAGATTTAATACAATGTTATAAATGAAAACAAAATGCATAATTATTGATGATGAGCCATTAGCAATTGCGTTAATTGAAGATCATGTTTCTAAATTCTCGAATCTTGAGATTGTAGCGACTTGCCACAATGCAATAGAAGGATTCGAAGTACTTAAAACGCATCAAGTTGATCTTATGTTTTTAGATATACAAATGCCCATGCTTACGGGTATTGAATTTTTGAAATCGCTAAGCAACCCACCAAAAGTTATTTTTACAACGGCTTATAGAGAGTATGCGATTGAAAGTTATGAGTTGGAAGTTGTAGATTATTTGTTAAAACCTGTATCATTTGAGCGTTTTTTTAAAGCCATCAACAAATTTTTTAAGACGGTTGAAACTAAAAGTGTTACTGTTCCTGCCGAATCTAAATTAGATGAGACGACCAGGCATATTTATGTTAACATGAATAAAAAGCACTATAAAATTTTGTTTGAAGATATTCTATATGCGGAAAGCTTGAAGGATTATGTAAGAATACACACAGCAGATGCGAAAATTATAACTAAAGAAAAGATCAGTGATTTTGAAAAAAAATTACCGGCTTATTTTTTGCGCACACATCGATCATATATTGTAAATACAAATAGAATCACGGCTTTTACTGCTCATGATATTGAATTAGGAGCGATAGAAATCCCAATAGGGATTAGCTATAAACAAGGTGTTATGGGTGTCTTAAAAGAGGACTAAATATTAATACGTTTTCGCTTTTAGTGCTTTTAATAGTTTCTCATATGATAAAAGTTGAGCACTTGTTTAGATTTTTTTGTTTCTTTATGGCATTAAATAATGCCCCATGAATAATCCAATACAATTCTATAAATCTCAATTAGAGACACATCAACAAACATTAGATTCTTTTAAGTTAAAACTAACATTGTATAGTTTGTCTCGGGTGCTCGTGTACGTAGGAGGCGTTATGGGAATTTATAATTATTTTCACGAATTTCAAATAGTTATCGCCATTGCCTTGGTGAGTGTGACCTTATTTTTAATATTATTATCGAAACACTCAAATCTGAAAGCTAAGCGTGATTTATTTAGAGTATTACTAAAAATAAATAAAGAAGAGGTCGAGATTGCTTCAGGAAATTTTCACGATCGATTTAAAGGCCTACAATTTCAAGACCCTCATCACTATTACAGTTTAGATGTCGATTTGTTTGGTCGTGGATCTTTATTCCAGTACCTGAACAGAACAGCTATTGATGAAGGGACATTTGTATTGGCAAATGCATTAACAGCAAATGATATTGACAATATTAAATTGCGTCAGGATGCCATTAAGGAATTAGCATTATTGCCAGAATGGCGACAACTTTATACTGCAAAGGCCTCATTGGTAGAGACAGAGACTCCCGCCAATATTATAATTAACTGGTTAAAAACGTACAAAAAGTTCTTACCCAAAGTCATGAAATGGCTTCCCATTATCTTTGGTGCGGCATCTGTATTAATAATTGTTTTAGGGATCACAAAAATAATTCCAATTGATTATATAGGCTATTGGTTACTATTGGGCTTGACAATTACAGGGATATATTTAAAAAAGGTAAATAATTTAGCCATGCATACCACAAAAGTTAAAGACACATTTCGTCAGTATGCCCAATTATTAGATCAGATTGAGAATAAAGATTTTGCCTCAAGTTTACTTAAGGCAAAACAATCACTAATACGATCTAATGATGTCAAAGCTTCAAAAATTTTCAAATCCTTATCCAAATCCTTAGACGCATTAGATAATAGAAATAATTTATTCTCTATTTTTTTAGGCAACGGATTTTTCCTTTGGGATATTATACAAAGTTATAAAATTGAGCGATGGCTTGAGACCTATGCTCATAAAGTAGAAGATTGGTTTGAGGTGGTTTCGTTTTTTGATGCTTATAATTCTTTGGGAAATTTTGATTTTAACCATCCAGAATATGTTTTTCCTGAAATAACGAACAATGAATCTGCCATAGAAGCACAGAGTTTGGGACATCCTTTATTAGATGATGCCAAACGAATAGATAGTGATGTAAAAATTAATAATGAACAATTTTTTATTGTAACTGGCGCAAACATGGCTGGGAAAAGCACATTTTTAAGGACGATATCTTTACATATTGTAATGGCCAATACTGGGCTACCCGTTTGTGCTAAGTCTAGTCAATATTCGCCTGTGAAATTAATAACAAGTATGCGAACCACAGATTCATTGACTGATGATAGTTCCTATTTCTTTTCAGAGTTAACGCGTTTAAAGTTTATCGTAGATGCAATTCAAAAAGAACCGTATTTTATTATTTTGGACGAAATTTTAAAGGGAACTAATAGTACTGATAAGGCCATTGGATCGCGCAAGTTTGTCGAAAAACTGGTCGCAGGAAATGCTACTGGAATTATCGCCACTCATGATTTGAGTTTGTGCGAAATAGAAACGGTATTAGAGGATGTTGAAAATCACTATTTTGATGCCGAAATAATTGATGACGAGCTCTTTTTTGATTATAAATTTAAGAAAGGTATTTGTCAAAATATGAATGCGAGCTTTTTATTAAAAAAGATGGAAATCGTTTAGTTTATAAGCTTCTTTATTTTATTAGAAATAAGTATAGCATTTTCGTTTTTTGGATTTAATTCCAACACTTTATTGTAGTTTATTAAGGCTTCTGAATATTTTTTAAGAGCCATAAAGGCTTCTCCTAAACTGTCGTAAACGTTTTCTTTATATGGGAATATTTTAGTGTTGAGATCAAAGATGTAAATCGCTTCATTGATTTCATTTGAACGCAGTTTTACATATCCCAAAGTGTTTAATTCCCTGCTCCCTAGTACAAATTCTGATAATTTTGACACCAAACTATGCTCAGATAAATACAAGCTGTCAATCCCTTTATCTTGAATTAACTGGTTGAGATAGTTTGCAGCCCTATAATTTGGACGGTATTTATTTTGAGAAACAATATTCATAATATCCCGTTCTAATGTTTCTTTTGGGAATTCTACAATCCGATTGACTTCTTTACCGTCTTTATAAAATATAAATGTAGGGACACGATGAATATTTAGTCCTTTTTCTTCTCCACTCGGACTTTGCTTATAGGTCATAGGAGTGCTGTCCACAGCTATTACTTCAAGTTGAGATTCCGGGAAATTAACAGCATCAAGCAGTTTGAAAAAACGCGGTATTTCACGTTTACTATCACCACACCAAGTTCCTAAAAAGGCCTTTATTTGGTAGTTTTTAAGATCATCTTTAATAATTTCAGCAACCTTAGTATTAACAAAATAATTTGTATGATTTGGAACAAACCATTCCTTAAAGGAATTCACTGTTAATGCCTCACGATTTATTTTTCCAAGCAATTTTTCATTCCCTTTGTCATCGATGACTAAGGTATTAGTGCTTTGTGAAAAAGAAGTGTTGAAGCAATAAAAACAAAGTAAAAAAATAACGATTTGTTTCATGATTGATTTTTTTAAATTATAAGGTTAGTGGCTTACCAATATTCTTCGATATAATAGATCTTGTTCCCCCTAAACTTGAAAAGAGTCATAGTGGTTTCTTCATCATTTTCATATTTTTGTTCCACTACAATAGCATCTAGCCCAATAATTATATTTATTGTTTCTCGTTTAGGACTGTCATTATAGCCGCCCTTTTTCAAGTATTTTATAGTATTGTTATATAACAATTCTTTGGAGTAAATACCACCATAAGCGGGATGGTTATATTCAAAGTCTGCCGTGTAAAATACATTATATAGTCTATCGGCATCTGCGACTGTGCCAGCTTCACTAAATAGTTTATTTGCTGTTTTTTGGTATTCTGAAAAGACCACTTTTAGTTCGGCTTTAGTCAATGATTTTACGTCTTGGCTATACGATGGATTTATAAATAAAATATGAATAAGCGATAGTAATAAAATTTGTTTCATGAGTTTTTAAATTGTTTTTTCAATGCGAATATATAACATCAAATGTGAGTCGTTTTCTTGGTTGATAAAGATGCTGTTATTCAAGTTTCATAGGATTTGATTGTGATTACAAAAGTAGCCTTATCTTTAAGTAATAGTCCGTAAAATTGACATAAACCACTCTTGATGTTGCCAATGATAAAAACACCTAAACAAACTACAATTTTGACGTTGGTCACTATAAAACCGATTTTTGTACATATTTTTTGATGATTCTCCCTTTTCTGAGTATTTTTCAATACTGAATACATTTTGTTTTCACGACTATGAATTATATAAACAAATATATTTCGCAAATACTTGTCCATATTTTATTCTGGGTACTTTTTGTATTTGTATCGCTTTTTATTTTCTCTGAATATTATTGGGTTCAAAATCCATTTCTTCAGTATTTATCAATTCTTGTAGTAATTGTATATTTAAATAATTTTATTTTACTGCCGTTTTTTGTTAAGAAACGAATGTATGTACTATACGTATTTGTATTTGCTATTATTTCATTTTTAGCAACACAATTGTATTGTAATGCCTTTAGACGTTGTAGTTGCAGTATCATGAATTGTTTGAGCGAATATTTATGGCAGTCTCTCGTGCCCTTAATATTCTTCTCTTTTATATGGGTGTTATATCGCTACATTGATAAACAAGAAGAGGTTGAACGTGTTAAAAAAGAACATACGGAAATGGAGCTAAAATTTCTAAAATCACAAATTAACCCTCACGTACTTTTTAATAATTTAAACACTATTTATTCCTATTCATTAGAAAAGCCAAGTGAAGTTCCTAACATGATTTTAATGTTATCTGATAATTTAAAACATGTGTTGTATGAAAGTAATTCTAAAACCATTGGTTTGGATAAAGAACTTCAGTTTTTAGATAATTATATAAAGTTTCAAAAAATAAGAACCGAAGGAGTGAAACAGATTAATTATAGACTTGAAATCGATTCAGAACAACATGAAATTGCCCCATTATTATTAATTACAATCATAGAAAATGCATTTAAACACAGCACATTAAATAGTGATATTGATATTTTATTAAAAGTGAATCATGGAATTTTAGAATGTACTTGTAAAAACGACTATAACCCTAGTACTGTAAACGCTCACGATTTTAAAATAGGACTTCAAAACCTTGAAAAGAGATTACAGCTTATTTATAACAACAATTATGAATTCACGATCACTAAATCAGATAATTTTATAGTGTATTTAAAACTAGAATTAGTATGACTTGCATTATTATAGAAGACGAAATTCCAGCACAGATAATTTTAAAAAACTTTATTGGTAAGATTCCCAACCTTACTTTGATTGATACTTTTAAAGCTGCTATTGAAGCCAATTCATTTTTAAATTCGAATACAGTAGATGTCGTTTTTCTAGATATAAATTTACCTGATATTTCTGGAATTGATTTTATAAAAACCATTAAAAATCCACCTGCAGTTATTATGACTACAGCCTATCCAGATTATGCTGTAAGTAGTTTTGAATTAGAGACCATTATCGATTATCTGGTTAAGCCGTTTTCATTTGATCGTTTTTTGAAAGCTATTAATAAAGTTAAAACTAAAGTGACTCCAGTAGAAGAGGCGCCTGAAAGTGAGATTCTGTTTTTAAATGTTGATAAAACCCATCATAAAATTGTTTTGAACGATATCTTATTTCTTGAATCAGACAGAAATTATATTACAGTGGTTACTAAAACACAAAAGTTATCCTATATCGATTCCTTAAAAAATTGGAGAGCTAAGTTACCAGTAAATCAGTTTGTACAAGTACATAAATCGTTTATTGTAAACAGTAAATGTGTGGATAAAATTATGGGGAATGAGGTTTATGTAGCGGGAAATAGAATTCCAATAGGTAGGACTTATAAGCAGGAACTATTGGTGCAGCTAAAAATTATTTAAAGATAAGGGCTGTTGTTATATTTGTTTCTAGCATGAATTTTTGTAAAAAAGGTATTGCTATATTTACAAAATGCAACATACATCCAAACTTCCCAATTTAGAAACAACTATATTTTCTGTCATGAGCGATTTGGCTCGAAAATATAAGGCCATTAATTTGTCACAAGGCTTTCCAGATTTTAAAGGCGATCAAAAGTTAATAGATATGGTGAGCGCGGCAATGAATGAAGGGCATAATCATTATGCGCCAATGCCTGGGATATTTTCCTTGAGGGAAGCCATAGCAAATAAGTATAATTTATTATATAATTCATCGTATAATCCTGAGGATGAAATCACAGTTACATCAGGAGCTACACAAGCAATCTATACGGCAATTACGGCTTTTATTAGGCCAAATGATGAGGTGATTGTGTTTAGACCTGCATACGATTGTTATATTCCTTCTGTGGAATTAAATGGAGGGATTGCAACCTCAATTCAATTAGAAAGCCCAGATTATAAAGTGGATTGGGATGGCCTAAAGCAAAAAATTAGCTTAAAAACCAAGATGATAATTATCAATACCCCGCACAATCCTAGCGGGACGGTTTTTTCAAAGGAAGATATGCTTCAGTTGCAGGAGTTGACCAAAGACACAAATATTATTGTATTAAGTGATGAAGTGTACGAGCATATTATTTTCGATAAAGAACAGCATCAAAGTGTATGTTTGTTCCCCGATTTGAAATCGCGGAGTTTTATTACGGCATCTTTTGGGAAAACATTTCATAATACCGGATGGAAAACAGGGTATTGTTGTGCCCCTAAAGCACTAATGGATGAGTTTGTAAAGGTGCATCAGTTTAATGTGTTTAGCGTTCACCACCCTACTCAAATTGCATTGGCAGAATACTTAAAAACACCAAATCATTATTTAGAATTATCAAACTTTTTTCAACAGAAAAGAGATCTATTTTTAAACTTAATAAAAGACTCAAGATTTAAATTCACAGCTTCCAAAGGGACTTACTTTCAAGCATTAGATTATTCTAATATTTCTAATGAAAATGATTTTGATCTCGCCACACGATTAATTAAAGAGAATGGAATAGCATCTATCCCTATATCGGCATTTAATGCCAATAAATTAGACAATAAGGTGCTGCGCTTTTGTTTTGCAAAAACAGATGATACTTTAAAAAGAGCTGCTGATATTTTAAATCAAATCTAGTCCTGACTTAACTCTAATCGCATTAACCAATCCATTTGTTTGTCTTTTCCGATATAGTAGGGGTGTTCACTAAAAATTTTAAAATTGTGACGTTCATAAAAACGCAGTGCATTTTTGTTTTCTTGCCAGACTCCCAGCCATAAAAAGTTCAATCGTTTAGATGATGCGATATCGATTATTTTTAAGAGCATTAGTTTTCCAATTTGCTGTCCCTGAAAAGCCTCCAGAACATAAATGCGTTCCAGTTCCATACTTCGTGTGTCAAACGCTTCGTTTTGGGCGTCTTTTTCGTTCAATTTGAAATAACCAACAAGAGATGAATTTAAGTAAACGAAGTAAAAAGAGGAATTTGGGTTTAAAAGTTCTGCTTTTAAAGTTTCTTCATTGAAAGCTGAATTTATATAATTTTGAAAATCTTCTGGATTATTAACCTTCGCAAAAGCAGTAATAAAGGTCTCTCTGGATATTTCTAGAAGCCTATCCAAATCTTTGAGATCACATATGTTAAACGATAAATTCACAGCTTTAAAGGATAAAAATAGTAAAAATTTTAATTAATTTTAACGAATGCAAGATCAGTTAAAAATAGCGCTTATACAATCAGATTTGGTTTGGGAAAACCCAAGTCAAAATAGATTGAATTTTACTGAAAAAATAAATCATATTCAAATGGATGTAGATATTATTTTACTTCCTGAGATGTTTACTTCTGGCTTTACTATGGCTCCCGAAAATGTATTTGAAGCTATGGAAGGAGAAACCATAGCCTGGATGCTCAAGATGGCTAAAGCAAACAAGACTGCCATTGGAGGGAGTTTAGTGATTCAAGAAAATGAAAAGTTTTATAACCGATTTGTTTTTGCTAAGCCCGATGGCCTTATTGTAACTTATGATAAGAGACACACCTTTACACTGGCCGGAGAAGATAAAAAATATACCTCTGGAGATTGTCGGGTAATTATAGACTATAAAGGCTGGAAAATTTGCCCTTTAGTTTGTTATGATTTGCGCTTTCCTGTTTGGGCTAGAAACACCAATGATTACGATGTTTTATGTTATGTTGCCAATTGGCCCAAACCAAGAATTACAGCCTGGGATACCTTATTAAAAGCGCGAGCCATTGAAAATATGAGCTATTGCATAGGCGTAAATAGAGTGGGTATTGATCACAACTCACATGAATATTCTGGGCATTCTGCTGCTTACGATGGTTTAGGTGCTGAGCTTTCAGGTTTAAAAGACAGTGAAGAAGCTATAGCAATAGTTAACTTAAGTAAAAAACATTTACAAACGATAAGAGAAACATTGATGTTTTTAAATGATAAAGACGATTTTACCTTAAAATAAGCTCGATCACTTGTTCAGAAAAAGCCCTGACATCTATTAAATCAGGATAATAACTAACGCGCTCAGACTGACGCTTTTTAAGATAAGTTCCAGGATCGTATATTTTGTTGCCATTGGTATCAAATATGACTCTTAAATAATATTTTCCAGGAGTGATACTTATAAAATCGATGGGCGCCATACTTGTTGAATATTTTTCCATTTCAACATCGCCTTTCTGATTAACAAGCTGAACAATTAAAGGGTAAACAGGATTTTGTAAAGAAATTCTTAAATCTCCATAATCTTCAAGCGACTTTGTTCTAACATTAAAATTTAAACTGTCATTTTGAGTCCCAAAAAACTCAGTAAATGCACCAGGAAGCATTTCTAATCTATAAATATTGTCTTCCGTTTTATCAAATTTTAATTTGTATCTATTTTTATAGCTATCTAATGAACTTGTAAAAGTAACTGGGACAGAGTCTTTATCAAGAATATTGATCTTTGAATGGTCAATATTCACGAACGGAGTACTGGCCTGAAGTTCAAAATCATCAGTTAGACGAAGTGTTCGGGCTTCAATAGGCTTAATAATTAAGGAGTCCTTAATTTGATCTTTTATCCTTACCGTTAAGGTGTCCACATAATTTTTATTGGCGACTCTAAAAACTAACGAGTCAACTTCTAATTTTGGTTGATACCAATAATTTAAGGTGTCTTTTTGAGGGTGTTTCGTTATTAAACTGGTAAATTCTTCAGGAACTTGAGATAGAAGATCTAACTTCATGTCTTTGGCATCACCCTCATATCCAAAAGCAATTTTATTACCCGAGACCAACATTGGTCGAGTTGTTTTAAAATCGGTGGTTTCCTTAAATAATGTAAGTTCGTAAATTGAATCGGTTGGTACCGTTATGAACGCTTTATGAAACCCAATTTTATCTTTTTTTTGTTGAAAAGTATAATTGCTGTTTTCATCTTTTAAGGCCACTAATAAATATTTCCCAGCCTTTAAATTTTCCAACTGAAACGTCGTTGTACTATCTAAAGTATTTGTGATGTATTTAGGTTTATGCTTATATATAATAGAGTCGGTAAATGTAGAATCAACTTCATAGAGTGATACAGAAACAAATTCGTCGGTTTCGCGTTTTAAAGCGTTTTTAACAGAGCCATTAACCTTTAACGAGTCAATATAGCTACCAGTAGAAAACACGTATCTATAGTATGGATATGGGTTAGATTCATTGTTATCTACAATACTTTCACCAAAATTAAAGGCGTAGGTTGTGTTTGGTCTAAGAGTGTCGTGAATTTTTATAGTAATGTATTTACTGGCGGCTCCTAAAGGTGTAATCTCAGGTTCATAATCCATTGGAGGAGATATGATAAGCTGTTTCTGTAAATCTATGATTTTCACATATTCATCAAAATAGATTTTTATTTCTTGAGCATTAAAGTTAGTCGAGTAATTTTCAGGGACAGATTTTGTGATAACTGGAGGGGTAACATCTTTTTCACCACCGGTTGGATTCCCACGATTAGCGCAGTTGGTAAGCACTAAACTTATAACAGCTATAAAAACAAAATTTGAGAGCTTTTTACTCATTATCTTATAGATTTTGCACAAACCTACATAATTTTTTTCGTTTTAAATTTTAATGTACAAAATGAAAAAAAATATTCAATAAGTTCTCCTAGCTATGAATTAATTTGGGTCTGCGTCTTGAATGGAATTATTTTATTTAGAACAAACGCAAAACTCACTCTGCTATTGCCATTGTGGCAATACTTATTTTAATGTTTTCAGCTTTATTTAGAACATTTGCACAAGCTTCCATGGTGGCTCCTGTAGTAATTATATCGTCAACCAAAAGAATGTGCTTTCCTTTAATTAAATCTAAATTTTTAATTGTGAAGACTTCCTCGAAATTATTCCAACGAGCAATACGTTTTTTAAATACTTGTGTTTTAGTGGTCGATGTTTTGATTAAAACATTATCCAAATAAGGAACATTGAGGGCTTTTGCAATTTCATGCCCAAATTTCGCGACTTGATTATATCCTCTTTTTCTGAGTTTACGCTTATGTAATGGGACTGGTATAACTAAGTCTACAGCTTTGTATTTCTCAACAGATTTTAATTCATTTCCTAACCATTCACCCAACACTTCGCTAATAACATCATGTCCCTTGTATTTTAAATTATGAAGCAATTGTTGTACAATTCCTCTTTTGTGAAATTTTAAAAGCGCTGTAGCTTCTTCAATTTTTTGTCGACCGTAGAGTATTTTTTTTACTGTATCATTATCTTCAAAATGATAATTAGTGACAGGTAAGCCATGTCGACAAACGGTACAAATATGCCGCTCATTGTCCGCTAACAGGGTGGTACACGCATAACAAACCTTCGGAAAGAACAAGTTTAACAAATTTATTACCATTTTGACGACTATAATTAATTATAACAAACTTAATATATAATTTCGCGAGAATTAATTTAATTCCGAATTCAATATTTAAAAAATGTTAGTTAACCCTCAAGTATTTAACTTCAGATTGACTTTAGGAACATTAATAGTTGCGTTTGTAGCTTTTGCTGGTTATAGCTATTCTAGTTATAGTGATGTTAGAGCTGAAGAAGTATTTTTAAAGCAAGAGAAAAAACTTTTGGTTAGTCAAGTTTCTGAAATGATTTCTCATTATGATCAATTAGATGGAGAAGCAGAAGCTCTAATTTCTGAACTTAAAAATGCAAATTCAAAAATAGAAAGAACGCAGGACTCTCTTTCAATATTAAAAGCAAAAATGTTTTTAATTAATAAAGATAGAACTGAATTAATGCATCTTAGAGATCAAAAGCTTAGTTTACTTAAAAAAGAAGACTCTTTTTCTATAGCTAAGCAAGATTTTATAGAAGAAAAAACGGCAATATCTAAGCACTTAGATCAACAAATTGCATATAGTTCTAAACTAGAAGAAGAGAATAAGAGTTTAGAGGAAACTTTGAAAAAAGGAGCTTTGATTACGGCTAACTCTTTTGATGCAGCAGCCTATGGTATAAAAGACACTGGTGAAATAACCGTGTTAAATAAGGCTGAAGATTCAAAAAATATAAGAGTCGCTTTTGTGATTGCCAAAAACGCGCTAGCGCTACAGGAAGAAAAAGATTTATACATCCAAGTAATAGGACCCGATAATAATGTTGTGGCGAACAAGGGATTTATAGAATTTAACGATGCCACACTTATATACAGTTCTAAATTAAAAGTAAATTATAATAAGGACGTTTTAGAAATATGTACCAATATTAAATCGGAAACACCTTTAAAACAAGGCACTTATTATATCAGTGTTTTTGAAAATGAAAGACGACTTGGAGGTACAAAAATAATGTTGAACTAATCAAAAAGAATTCCTCGAGGTTCTGCCTCGGGTTTTTTTCTTTTGAATCTATATTCCGAGCTTGTTTCGGAATCTAAATAAGATAATTTCAAAAATTTCCTTATTTAACTTAAATATTTAAAAAACCGTTTCATTAGTATGAAACGGTTTTTTATTTTTGCAGGATGGCAAAACAAGAAGATCAGTTTAAAAAAGTAGTCTCTCACGCAAAAGAGTATGGGTATGTATTTCAAAGTAGTGAAATATATGACGGATTAAGTGCAGTATATGATTATGCACAAAATGGTGTAGAACTTAAAAAAAATATTCGTGACTACTGGTGGAGAGCCATGGTACAAATGCATGATAATATTGTCGGCCTGGATGCTGCAATATTTATGCATCCTACAACGTGGAAAGCGTCAGGTCATGTCGATGCCTTTAGCGATCCTTTAATTGACAATAAAGATTCTAAAAAGAGATATAGAGCAGATGTTTTAGTGGAAGATTATGTAGGTAAACTAGACACTAAGATTGAAAAGGAAGTAAAAAAGGCGGCAAAGCGCTTTGGAGAATCTTTTGATAAAGCTCAATTTTTAGAAACGAACCCTAGAGTATTACAATACAAAGAAAAAGGAGCTGCTATTTTAAAAAGGTTAGGTCAATCTTTGGAAAAAGAAGATTTGGCAGATGTAAAAGCGCTTATTGAAGAGTTGGAAATTGCATGTCCGTTATCTGGAAGTAGAAATTGGACTGATGTAAAGCAATTTAATTTAATGTTTGGGACAAAGTTAGGCGCTTCTGCTGAAACTGCGATGGATTTATATCTTCGACCAGAAACAGCACAAGGTATTTTTGTGAATTTTTTAAATGTTCAGAAAACCAGTCGGATGAAAATTCCTTTTGGAATTGCCCAAACCGGAAAAGCGTTTAGAAATGAAATTGTAGCACGTCAGTTTATATTTAGAATGCGCGAGTTTGAGCAAATGGAAATGCAATTTTTTGTAAAGCCAGGAACTCAAAAAGAATGGTATGAAAAATGGAAAGAAACCCGTTTAAAATGGCACATGTCGCTTGGAATGGGAGAGGATAATTATCGTTTTCACGATCATGAGAAGTTAGCGCATTATGCCGATGCTGCCACCGATATCGAATTTAAATTTCCGTTTGGTTTTAAAGAATTAGAAGGGATACATTCTCGTACTGATTTTGATTTAAAAGCTCATGAAGAATTTTCAGGAAAGAAACTACAGTATTTTGATCACGAAGAAAATAAAAGCTATGTGCCTTATGTTGTAGAAACTTCTATTGGGCTAGATCGAATGTTTTTGGCAATATTCTCTAATGCTTTACAAGAAGAAGCATTGGAAAATGGTACAACGAGAACAGTTTTAAAATTACCAGCGGTATTGGCACCTACAAAGGCGGCGGTTTTACCATTGGTTAAAAAGGATGGTCTACCTGAGATTGCGCGTCAAATTATCGATGATTTAAAATGGGATTTCAATGTGATTTATGATGAAAAGGATGCCGTAGGAAGACGATATAGACGTCAGGATGCTAATGGGACTCCATTTTGTATTACTGTTGATCACGAGACCTTAAATGACAATTCGGTTACCATACGTCATAGAGACACCATGGAACAAAAACGTGTTAAAATAGAAGCATTAAAGGAAATAATTAAGCAAGAAACGGATGTAAAAACCTGGTTAATGAAAATGTAGTTTATACAGATACTAGAAAATTAAATAAAAAAAAAGCTTCAAGATTTCTTGAAGCTTTTTTTATTGTAATTATTTTATGCTAAACTCATAAAAAGGATGCGTGAAAAATAGGACTAATGACTGTGTCCTCCACCTTCTCCTTTAATCAACATATAAGTGCCTTTGGTTAACAATTGTTTCCCCTTTATAAGGTCGCTGTTTAAAATTTCAATATAGTCTTCTGTTTGATCACCAATCTCTAATTTTATTCTTTCAAATACATAACCAGTATCGTTTTGAGATTCCAAAACTAGCGCGTAATAATCATCATTAAGCTCTGTTACAGCTGCTTTGGGTAATGCTAATCGATCATTCGAATCAATTATAATGGCAGCTTCAATAAACATTCCTGTCACAAAATTTGTATGTTCATCATCTTCAATATGCCCGTGAATTTTTATGGTTCTATTAATTTGATCTACAGTTGTACCTACTAAATGAACCTCGGCTTGAAATGTTTCTTGTGATGCTTCCGGAACCTTGAAATTGATTATTTGGTCTTTTTTTATGGTTAAAATATCTTTTTCAAAAACCGATAATTCTAAATGTACATGATCCAAATTCACAATTTCTAAAATCTCATTTGCAGCTGATACATAAGTACCATTGCTAACATTCACTTTAGTAATAGAACCACTGATAGGGGCATACAAGTTTATTGTTTCCGAAATATTTCCCTGTTCAATAACTGTTGGGTCAAGATTTAACATTTTTAGCTTTTGCTTTAAGCCGTTATAATGTGCTAAGGCGCTTTTATAAGTACTTTCAGCTTTTAAAAAGTTTTTTTGGGAGCTGATATTTTCATTAAACAATGTTTGTTGTCTTTTGTATTCAGATTTTAAATAGCTGAGTTTTTCTGCAACTTCCAAATAGTTCTGTTGTATTTCAATAAATTCAGTGTTTTCCAGAGTAACCAATAGTTGCCCTTTTTTAACGATGTCTCCAATAAGTAATGGGGTGTTTTTTATAAAGCCTCCCACAAAAGAACTTACGCTCGCTTTATTTTGTGGTGGAACATCAATATATCCTGTAGTTGTTACAGTTTGATTAAATGCTCTTTTTGCAAGGATTCCAAATTCCATCTGTTCTGATTTGAATTGAGCTATAGTAACACTAATATCGTCATCATGTGTCTCTTGAGATCCTGCTTCAGTTTGGGCTTCTTTATTCCCGCAAGACAGTATGGTCAGGGAGAATAGTAATATATATATATGTTTCATTTGTTTGTAATTTTTATTTTTTAATAAAAAGACGTCGATTGGCTCAGTCCTATTGATATCATCCATGTAATCATCGTTAACTGTGATTGAGTCTTTATCATGGATGCTTTATATTATTTGATTATAAAATTAAATAGTTAATAGCGATTATAGTTTGATTGTAATTATTTAAATTTTCTAAGTAAGTGAGTTCAATTTCTTTTGCATTTTCAATACTTTGGATATACTGGAAGAAATCAATCTCACCATGTTTAAAACTACGTTCAGCAGTTTTTAATATTTCCGAAGCCAACATCTCTCCTTGAGTTTCATAATAATTAATAGCGGCTGTATATTGTTCTAACTGTGCTAATAGTGAATTATATGCTGCACTGAAGGCTATTTTATAATTATCCTTCTGTTCTACAATAATCTCTTGAGCGATTTTGGAAGCTTTAATTTTAGCGGCGGCACCACCAAACAATAGCGGAATTTTAATCCCAAATTGATAGCTTTTTATATTGTTGCTAATTGTACTATTGCTTCCTTGAAAATATTCCACACTTAAATCGGGCATCAAGCTTTGCTTCTCTTTTTTTGAAATTGCTTCGTAATACGATATAGAATTTTCAAAATATTGTAAGCCCACATTGTCTTCTTTTGACATTGTTTCCAGTTCAAGTTTTTCGCTCACTATGGTATTTATATTAAATGCATCCACTTGAACTACTTTTTCGAGTTGCCCCTTCTTTATAATCACGTTTTGAAGCTCCTGTTGATATAAGGTGCTTAGCTGTTTTTGTTTAGACTGAGCGGTTATCATTTCTAGATAATTGGTTTCACCTAACTCAAAACGACGCTTGGCAGCAGTTGCAAAATTTTGATACAAACTATCTAAAAACTGTATAGTTTTAGCTTTTTGATGTACATAACTTAAATCGTAATACGCCAAATAGACATCGCGTTTTAAGGTTTGCAATTTTATATTATAGTTTGCAATTTCAACGTTATATTCGGCTTCATTTGCTTTTTTATTGGCAAAATAAACCGTTGGAAATTTAAAATTTTGCTGAACTCCAAACACTTTCAATGGTTTATTATTTATGGCGAGATTGTTGTTTTCATACCGATAATAAACTGATGTTTTGTCAAAACTAAAAGCCGAATTGATTAATGCATTTTTTTCATCCACCTTTAAAGAAGAGGCTTTTAAATCGGCATTATTTTCAATGGCTAAAGCTAAAACCTCATTAATATTAAGCGTCTTTTCTTGAGCATTAATAGTAAAGGACATCATCAAAATCATTACAGAAACTACCGTCTTTTTATTGAGTGTTATTTGCTTTTTGTTTTCAAACCAAGCATACAGAACTGGAAGTACAATAAGGGTTAAAATGGTTGAGGTAATTAATCCGCCAATAACTACTGTAGCAAGTGGGCGTTGTACTTCAGCTCCTGCACTTGTTGATACCGCCATCGGTAAAAACCCCAATGCGGCGGCAGACGCTGTTAATAATACAGGACGCAATCGTTCTGTTGTTCCTCTAATTACACGTTCTTTAATATCCATTATTCCTTGTTCCTTAAGTTCTTTAAAATGTTCGATAAGTACAATTCCGTTGAGTACGGCAATCCCGAAGAGGGCAATAAATCCTACCCCTGCAGAAATGCTAAAAGGCAAGTCTCGAACCCAGAGTAGTAAGACCCCTCCAACTGCCGCGAGTGGAATGGCAGTATACACTAATGCTGCTTCTTTCACGGAATGAAATGCAAAGTATAAGAGCACAAAAATTAAAAGTAATGCTATAGGAACTGCCACCTTTAGACGTTCAGAGGCATTTTGTAGGTTTTCAAATTGGCCCCCATAGGTAATGCTATATCCAGGCGGCAAAGAAACCGTGTTTTCTATTCGATCCTGGATATCATTTACTACTGATTGTAAATCTCTATCCCTCACATTTATCCCAACAACAACTCTGCGTTTTGCATCATCTCTTGAAATTTTAGCAGGGCCTTTTGTATAAGCAATAGTCGCGAGTTCACTTAGTGGTATTTTTTCGCCATTTGGGGTGTCCACATATAGATTTTCAAGATTTTCAATACGTTCGCGATGTGCTTGATCTAATCGCATTACAAGGTCAAATCGTTTTTCTCCTTCAAAAATACTTCCCACAGCTTCTCCGGCAAATCCCATTGAAATGAGTTGATTTAAATCGGAAATATTTAAACCATAACGTGCTATTTTGTTTCTATTAAACGTAACACTCATTTGAGGTAATCCAGTGGTTTTTTCTACTGAAATATCTGAAGCACCTTCAATGTCTTCGATTGCTTCCTTAATTTCTTCGGCTTTAGCACTTAGAACATCTAAATTTTCACCAAATATTTTCACGGCTACATCAGTCCGAACACCGGTAATGAGTTCATTAAAACGCATTTCAATAGGCTGTGTGAATTCGACGTCCATATTTGGTATAATACTAAGTGCTTCTTTGAATTTGTTAGCCAATTCATCTTTATTTGAAGCAGAAACCCATTGGTCTTTTGGTTTAAGTTTGATGATGACATCACTTTCCTCCATAGACATTGGATCTGTTGGAACTTCAGCAGCCCCTATTCTGGTTACAACCTGATCTACTTCTGGAAAATTGTCTAGTAAAATTTGTTCTATTTTAGTAGTGATTTCAATAGTTTTCTCAAGTGAGGTTCCCGTTTTTAAAACAGGTTGGATTACAAAATCACCTTCATCCAAAGTGGGGACAAATTCGCCTCCCATACGAGTAAAAATGAACGAACTTATGCCCAAAAGGATTATAGATAAAACAACCACAATGCGCTTATTTGATAAGGCCCAATTAATAACAGGGTTGTACCATTTGGACATTCGTCGCATTATACGTACTGAAATGTTTTTACTGGATTGCTCAACGGGTTTTAAAAATAATGAAGAGATTACAGGAACATAGGTTACACAAAGGAACATTGCGCCAATTAGTGCAAAACTAAAGGTAAGTGCCATGGGTTTAAACATTTTTCCTTCAATGCCACTTAATGATAATATGGGAATAAAAACGATCAATATAATAAGTTGACCAAAGATGGCCGAGTTCATCATCTTTGAAGCACTTTTAAGAGTAATAGTATCGATATCTGCTTGTTGATCCTTTTTTGATAAGGACTTAATATTAGCACTTTGTGTCGTTATTTGAAAAGCGATAAACTCAACAATAATTACGGCGCCGTCGATAATGATCCCGAAATCAATTGCACCCAGACTCATGAGGTTAGCATCAATGTCAAAAAGATTCATTAAAATAAGTGCAAAAAGTAAACTTAAGGGAATAACAGAAGCTACAACAAGCCCCGAGCGTAAATTGCCTAGTAATAATACGACAACAAAAATCACAATAAGAGATCCTATTATTAAATTTTCGGCGACGGTAGTCGTGGTCTTTTTTATCAGCTCACTACGTTCTAAAAAACCATTGATATAAACGCCTTCAGGCAATGATTTATCTATTGAAGCAATTCGAGCTTTTACGGCTTCAATAATTTTATTGGAGTTACCGTTTTTTAGCATCATAATTTGTCCGAGAACTTTTTCGCCTTCGCCATTTGCGGTAATAGCTCCAAACCTTGTGGCATGTCCAAATCCAACCTTAGCGATATCCTTGATGAAAATTGGGATGCCATTTTTGTTGGTAACCACAATATTTTCGATATCTGTTAATGAGGTAATTAACCCTTCACCACGTATAAAAAAGGCTTGATTTGTTTTTTCAATATAACCACCTCCAGCAACACTGTTATTTTTTTCTAAGGCCACATAAATATCACTAAAAGCAATATTCATTGCCTTTAGTTTTTGAGGATTAATGGCGACCTCATATTGTTTTAAATAACCACCCCAGGTATTGACTTCTACAACCCCTGGAATCCCAGAAAGCTGTCGTTTAACAATCCAGTCTTGAATAGTTCGTAATTCAGTTGTAGAATATTTGTCTTTATATTCTGGTTTTACATCTAAGGTATATTGGTATATTTCTCCTAGACCTGTGGTTATTGGTCCCATTTCTGGAGAACCAAATCCTTTAGGAATTTGCTCGGAAGCCGATTTGATTTTTTCAGCGATGAGCTGTCTTGGTAAATAAGTTCCTAAAGCATCATCAAAAACGACGGTAACCACCGAAAGTCCGAATTTTGAAATGGATCGTATTTCTTTTACACCTGGTAAATTGGTCATTTCTAGCTCAATAGGGTAGGTGATAAATTGTTCCACATCTTGAGTCGATAAATTTCTGGATGTGGTTAAAACTTGTACTTGGTTATTGGTGATATCAGGAACAGCTCCAATTGATATTCTCGTCAATGAAAAAATTCCAAAGCCAACAAGTAAGGCAGTACATAATAATATAGTTAGCTTATTCTTTAAGCTAAAGTGTATGATTTTTTCTAACATAATTCATTTTGTTATACAATGTATTAATGCCTTTCAGTAATTAATTGAAAGGATCTAATGTTTAATAAAAAGTGAATTATGCCTGCTTGGGGGGTTGAAAGATGGAAAAGGTGATATCTTTTCCTAGACTATCAAAATGTAAAATAAGATGAGTAGATATTAAATTTGAAGCGACTACAAAATCTAATGAGTTAGCAGTAGTCGTATGAATTTGACAACAGTTGCATTGACAAAAAGGAGAGCATAAATCGATATCGGTATGACTTTCATCGATATCTCCATTTTGGGACAGTTCAACTTTGAATTCATTTTCAACAGTCACACTATCTTCACAAGGCGTGAAGTTTAGTGCTAATATGTATATAGATAATATGAATGCTATTATTCTCACGGGCCAAATATACATAATATCAAGTAATAGATTACATAACAAAATATTAAAAATAGGCTTTCAATTGAACGGTACCTGAATGTATAACACTAGTTGATTCACTTTTCCTACCAAAATAGTTAAGATTGAGATCGAGAAATTTAGTCAGTTTTTTTTGAGCCAATAAATTCCATGTAAAATTTTTACCAGGTTGTAAGCCTTCCATCATTTGGTAGCCAACCGGTGAATTGGTCGCCCCTTCAAAGTGGTTTGAAAAAAAGTTGAATTCGCCACTAATTGCTGCCTTTTGATTGTTTGAAACTGCAAAGGATACCCCGTATTTTTGCTGTTGTAGAGATTCAAAACCACCAATAGTGTTGTCCTTCTTGGTGTATTGGTAAAACACATCAAAACGAGTATTATCATTTAATAAGTATGATAGTTTTGGGTTTATTCTGCTTTCGTCTATTTTGAAATTTTTACTGATAAAATTTTCACTAACGCTTTCTGTTTTGTCTAATACTGATTGTAATGTAATGAGCCAGAGATTAGCAATTTTATGATTAAAATTCAATTGATGGCTTTTCAATTCATTCGCTATAAACCCAAAGGACAATACATTTTTTGCTTTATTAGTAAGATAGGTGTAGGAAGTTGTATAATGCTGTTTCCCGCGATTAAAGAATAGCACATTTCTGAAATTTAATTGTAATCCTAATTGATTTTTTGCATCGCTTTCAAATGGGTTCAAATTAAAATTATTGCCATCACGTTTTACTTTTCGATCTATTAAATACGATGTTTGGTTATAAAAATGAGAGCCAAAAATTTTTGCTTTATTTTCTGAATTTGCCCATTGCTGTGGGTTGATTGTCAAGGTTTGACTTAAACGATTTTGATGTGTTTTTAAGAATACCTGATTGGGCAATAACACTCTTATGTAAATGCCTTGATCTTGAAATTGTGCCAATTCAAATTCTTCTAATTCCTGAATTCCATTGTTATTAAAGTCAATCCAAGTATAAGCACCTTGTCCTGGCTCAACTTCAATATACGTGAATTCTTGCTGGGCGAGGGTTCCAGAATTAGTCTCAAAAGTGGTATTCCAAAGCAACATTTGATTGAATAATTTTTGACTGTATTGTAATCGGGAATTTAATGATTGTTCATCTTCAATAGTTTTATCTTCGCTTTTTAATGTTCTGTAATTAACATATATACCAAGATTACTATTGGCATTCTGAAATAATTTTGAATCTATATAATAGGTGTTTGAAGTATTTACTTTTTGTAATTTATTATTTCTAATACTATCGTTAACTCTGTTTTTATACCCAATTTCGACAAAAACTTTTGTGCTATCTCCAAATCCCGTAAATATCTCGTAGGTTGTAAATTTCTGACTTAAGGGGCTTAATGTATTAGTGATTTTGTCTCTTTGTTCGTTGTCTTCCATGGCTAGCTTTGTCCCAATCCAATGCTGTTTATAATTATAAGTAAACCGATTGAAAGAACGTAAAAAAGTCGAGGTGTTTAGTGTTGATTCGGCATTTAAAAAACTGGAATTTGAGAAAATGTTGAATTTGTTTAATCGCAGATTTACATTAGTAACATGACGATTTCCATTGAAACTTTCTGAATAATTGAGATGCTCAAATTGATAGTTTAGTTGTCCTTTTTTGGAATGATTAAGCTGTAATCCCGCAATTATTAATTGTTGATTGCCTCGAGGAATCTCAATATTCCAATCGCGGTTAAACTCTGCATTATAAAGGCGTTCGATAGTTTTGAAATCTTTTTGAATATAGTCCGAATTCACGAAAGCATCCAAATTCCAAAGACTATCATGCTGAATAATATTTTGAGAAATATTTAATTTCCCCGCAAAGCCATCGTTGTTAGCATCGTCTAGTTGTGAAAATAAGTTGAGATCATTTTTACTGCCTGCTAGCTCAAATGCGAGCTTGGTTTTTATGCTGGGCTGATAAGTCCCGTTAATAACCGCTAACTGCAACTTAGTAGGAGCAATAAGTTGTACGATAGGCGCGTAATTTCCTTGAAGAATTCCGGCTATGGGTTCTACATATTCATAAATATTTGAAATAGCGTTGGTACTAGTTAAAATATAATTCCCTTGATTTTCATCGACACGGGTGAATTTCACACTAAATAATTCATCACCTGGATCATTAGAAAACACAAAAGCTTCCGCGCCATTAATGACTTCTTTTTTATAAAGTATTCGATTCTCATTAAAGGATTCTGAAACGGCTGAAGGACCTGTCATTTGCGAAGTATCATCACCAGCATCTGCTAATATTTGAACTTGTTCACTGGAAAGGTTTTGCTGTAGAGGTTGATTTTTTGAATCATTCTCGGTATAAACTGAAGCGCCAATTTTTAATTTTTCACTTTCGTATTTACCGCCGCCATAGCCAACAAATCTTGAGTAATTTCTATCGCTAAATTGATAATCAATAGTGATTCTCATTTCGGAAGTCACAGGAAAAGTCGCGTTAAATATAAGTTCTCCAGCATTATAATCAATAATATAATCCTTGTTTTCGCCACGTTCTAAGGCCAGGCCATTGACATAAACAGTTTCACTTCCAGAGACAATAAGCACAAACAATTCACCCTGTTCTCCTTGTAATTTATAAGGCCCTTGATTGCCTTCTTGAGCGGTAAATTGACTTCGACTAAATTGACCTCTTACCAAAGCACCAGAAGCAAACAGATTAGTTTTTGAGTTTTCATTGTCTAAATTCGCACCTATAGCTAAGCCCTGTACACGCTTGGAAAAACGGCCAAAATATGAATCTGAATTTTGAAGATCAATATCACCAGCTCTAATATGCCATTTGTCACTAAATAATTCAATAAAAACTTGATCAAATTCATCCAGTTGTTGTGAATATCCACTTTCTTGTAATGGAATATTTGCATCTTGAATCGATGCTTTAAGTGTGACTTTGTCATTTAATTTCCCTGAAATTTGTAAATCTAAGGCACTATTTAAAACAGAATTTTGGTTATTACCAATTGTGACCCCTCGTGAAATACTCCCTGAAGTTGTGAGACCATCAAAGGGTATAAAGTTCTGGGAAAGACTAGGTTGGGAGAGTTTGTATAATTTGTCGAGATTATTAGTGTTATTAACAATGATACTTTTATCCAGTTGTTTATATGTCTTTGTTAAAAAATCGGGATATCGCAAATATTCAATTTGTATAGAATCGGATTGAATAGATCTATTAAAGGTTAAAAGTGCTTTAGAATAATCTATGGAATACCATGAAGGGTCTAATAATGTTCCATCTTTTTTCCGAACTAAAAACCGACTAGCATTGATACTCACGCTATCAATAACAATAGAATTTTTTACAGCAAATGTTTTTGTTTTATAATTAGAGCTGTTGTCCTGAGCAAGTGCACAAAAACAAAAACATAACATAAAAAACGTGAGACTTAATTTCATCTGATACTTAAACTGACAATGGTCTAAAATATTTTGTTAATAGTTTTTAGTTAAAACTGCTTTAAATTAATAGTGTAAAAGTAAAGCATTATTTATTTTAGCTAAAATCTTAAAAATAGATGAAAATAATCTCTTATAATGTTAATGGTATTCGTGCCGCATTGAAAAAAGGTTTTATAGATTGGTTAATAAGTGCAGACCCAGATGTAATTTGTTTACAGGAAATAAAAGCCATGAAAGAACAATTAGATCTTACGCTCTTTGAAGAGGCTGGCTATATCTATAATTATTGGTATAGTGCTCAAAAAAAAGGATATAGCGGAGTTGCTATTTTAAGTAAAACAGAGCCGGATCATGTTGAGTATGGCACCGGGATTGCAACAATGGACTTTGAAGGGAGAAACCTTCGTGCCGATTTCAATGGGGTTTCTGTAATGAGTATGTATTTACCATCTGGAACAAATTCAGAAAGACTTGAGTTTAAATTCAACTATATGGATGAGATTCAAGAATACCTCACTAACCTTAAAAAACAAATCCCGAACCTCGTCGTTTGTGGGGATTATAATATTTGCCATGAAGCAATAGATATTCATAATCCTAAAATGAAAAATGTTTCTGGATTTTTACCAGAAGAGCGTGAATGGCTAGGAAGATTTGTAAATAGTGGATTTATAGATTCGTTTCGGTATTTAAATGCAGAATTACAACAATATAGTTGGTGGAGTTATAGAGCTAATTCAAGAGCAAATAATAAAGGATGGCGATTAGATTACGCCATGGTAACTAAGCCGTTACAAGAAAAAATTAAGAGAGCCGTTATACTATCTGAAGCAGTGCATAGCGACCATTGTCCGATTTTAGTTGAGATAGCATCTTAATTGGCAAGAATTTTGATGGCTATGTCGGGAAATAATATCATTGGTAATAAACTAAAAAGTAACCCCTAGAAATTAAAAAATTATGATAAAAAAAATGTCATTAATAGCGTTAACTCTTACGCTGGCAATATCTTGTGTTTCTCCAAAAGTATATAAGGAGCTGGAAGGAAAATATAATAATTTAAAAAAGGAAAACAGAACACTTTCTGATGAAAATGAAACCCTTTTGACTGCTAAAAATAAGGCAGAAAGTGAATTGGGTCAACTCCAAAAGACTTACGATGAAACGCTCGCTCAACGCAATAAATTACAAGGTGATTATAATGCCTTAAAAGCGAACTATGATAATTTAACGGCATCATATGATGCTTTAGAAAAAAACAGTTCGGCTTCAATTGCTGAAAATGTTAAAAAGAATAGAGAATTATTAGCAGAATTAGAAGCAAAAGAACAGGCACTTGCTGCTGAAAATGCCCGATTAAAATCCTTAGAGAGCGATCTTAAAAACAGATCGGAACGTGTTGCAGAATTAGAAAGTTTGATTGCAGCAAAAGATGCCGCAATGACCGCATTAAAAGATGCTATTTCCAGAGCTTTAACCGATTTTGAAGGCAAGGGTCTTACTATTGAACAGCGTGATGGAAAGGTGTATGTCTCTATGGAAAATAAATTATTATTTGGTTCAGGTAGCTGGGCAGTTGGTACTCAAGGCCGTCAGGCAGTACAGCAATTAGGATCTGTACTTGGTGATAATCCTGATATTGCAGTGTTAATTGAAGGTCATACCGACAATGTACCTTATAAAGGGAATTCACAATTAAGTGGTAACTGGGATTTATCTACCAAACGAGCTACTGCAATCGTTAATATTTTAAGAGAGAACAGTTCGATAAAAGCTGAGAATTTAACCGCAGCTGGTCGTGGAGAATTTGCACCTATTGCAACCAATGATACGGCTGAAGGCAAGGCTAGAAATAGAAGAATTGAAGTTATTTTAACACCAAAATTAGATGAGATTTCTAAATTGTTGAATGACATATAATTATTGGGTTGTCATTAGCAAGTACCTCAAAAAGGGTTGATGACAATCTATTTATCAAAGCATACTATTTAGACCTTTCAGATTTTCAAAACCTGAAAGGTCTTCTTATATTTGTAAATCCTAAAAAGACCTGTTTTGAGAAATATCGAAATTAGAGGTCTAACAATTAATTAAATATGAAATACACCACACTTCCAAATACAGATATAAAGATTAGTAAAATTTGCTTAGGATCTATGACCTGGGGAAATCAAAATACGGAAGCCGAAGGACATGCACAATTAGATTATGCTTTTGATAATGGCGTGAATTTTATAGACACTGCCGAATTGTATCCAGTGCCAGCTGAAGCAAAGTCTAGTGGTAAAACCAGTGAAATTATTGGATCATGGCTACAGAAATCCGGAAAGAGGGATAAGGTTGTTTTAGCAAGTAAAATTGCTGGAAATGGCGATTATACTGCACATATTAGAACTACCGGATTTAGCCCAGAAGGACTAAAAGATGCCATCCATAGAGAACTCAAAAGACTGCAAACCAATTATATTGATTTGTATCAATTGCATTGGCCAGAGCGACAAACCAATACTTTTGGCGTTCGAGATTATTCGCATAATCCAAATGATCCCTGGCAAGATAACTTTAATGAAGTACTTCATACACTCGATGGATTTATTAAAGAAGGCAAGATTAGAAATATTGGATTGTCTAATGAAAAAGCATGGGGGACTATGCGTTATTTGGAAGAATCTAATACCCATAATTTGCCTAGAATGATGACCATTCAAAATGCATATTCACTCTTAAATAGGGTGTTTGAAGGGGATATGGCCGAAGTGGCAATTCGAGAGAATATAAAGTTGTTGGCTTATTCACCATTGGCATTTGGAGTCCTTTCAGGGAAGTATATTAAAGGCATAGCAGCCGAAAATTCACGATTAAAATTATTCCCAAGATTTGCCAGATATAGTAGTGTGCAAGCTACTGAGGCAACTACCCGATATATGAAATTAGCTGAAGATAATAATTTAAGTCTGACACAAATGGCGTTGGCTTTTGTAAATCAACAACCATTTGTAGTTAGTAATATTATTGGAGCCACTAACGTAACTCAACTTAAGGAGAATATAGACAGTATTAATGTAAGCTTAAGTCCTGAAGTGTTGGCCGAGATTAATGCTATTCATGCTGCCATCCCTAATCCGGCACCTTAAATATATTTATTCAAAAGTTGAGTATAAGATAGTTTAAAATGAGCTACTTAACAATATGATCATTTATGCCTTTGGCTTTTAAATAGCGGTTTAAATTCTCCTTGTTTAAATGATCACTATCTTCATATTTTTCACGCATTTCAACAAGTCGTTGATGCATGTTTTCCTGAATGTCTTTATATTCAGGATGGTCATAAATATTATTCATTTCTGAAGGGTCCTGTTCTAAATCATACAATTCCCAGGTGTCAATATCATAATAAAAGTGCATCAATTTATAACGATCGGTACGAACGCCATAATGACGTTTTACATGATGCTCTCCCGGGAATTCATAATAGGTGTAATAAATAGCATCTCGCCATTCGCTAACTTCACCACTCACTAATTTCCGAAACGATTCGCCTTGAATAGCTTCGGGAATACTAACATTGGCGTAATCTAAAAAAGTTGGTGCAAAGTCTAAGTTTTGAACCATTTTATCAATTACAGTACCAGCTTTAATTTCTCTTGGATAGCGTATTAAAATGGGTGTTCTGAATGACTCTTCGTACATAAAACGCTTGTCAAACCAACCGTGTTCTCCTAAGTAAAAGCCCTGATCGGAGGTGTAAACTACAATGGTGTTTTCAGACAAACCATTTTGTTCCAAATACTCCAAAACCTCACCAACACCATCATCAATAGATTGTATGGTGCGGAGATAATCTTTCATGTATCGATCAAATTTCCATAAGGCCAAAGCTTTTCCACTTAACGAGTCGGCTTTAAACTTTTTAATAATCGGAATATAATAGGCATCCCAAGCAGCACGCTGTTGGTCGTCCATTCGGTTATACATATTCTGAAAGTGTTTCCGGTATTTTGTTTTTATCTCGCCTTCAGCATCCAACATTTTCAAGTCATAAACCAAGTCCATGTCTTTAGCTATTCCCATTTCGTGAGCAGCTGCAGCGGGTCTGTTGCTATAATCATCAAAGAAATTTGCCGGAGGTGTAAATGTTTTTTCGTCAAATAAATTGAAATATTTTTCTTCTGGCATCCAAGTTCTATGCGGTGCTTTTTGATGGTATAAAAGTAAAAAAGGTTTATCGGCAACTCTCTTGTTTTTTAACCAATTTAAAGCGATATCTGTAGTAATTTCGGTGACATAACCAGGGATTCTTTTTTTAACTCCATTTTCTATAAAATCGGGATTATAATATTGGCCTTGTCCAGGGAGTACATTCGAATAATCAAATCCTTGTGGTAAACCATCCATGTGAATTTTACCAACCATCGCGGTTTGATACCCGGATTTCTGTAAAGATTTTGCAAAATTATCCTGATCCCAGTCAAACGATTGTATGTTGTCAACCTTTCCATTGATATGACTGTGCTTACCAGTTAGCATTACGGCTCGACTTGGAGCGCATATGGAATTTGTAACAAACCCTTTATTAAAAATGGCGCCTTCTGTTGCAATGCGATCAATATTAGGCGTGAGATTTAACCCATGTCCATAAGCACTTATTGCTTGGTAGGCGTGATCATCACTCATTATGAATACAATATTGGGCGGATTATTACTGATCTCTTTAATTGTTTTTTTACAACCAAAAAGAACCAATACAACTAATAAAGGGGATACATTTTTTAGAAACGAGATTTTCATCAGGAACTTTTTATTAAAATATTTTAATGGCTTGTGGCTTCAGTAAGAATTTCATTCTAGAATCATATAATATTTTAGAATATTACAAAAGCAACGGATAAGGCACTAATATATTAAATATGGGCCTTAAAATAGATGCATCTTCAGATAAAATAATATACATTGCTTGAAAATATAGAATACCCAAAATCAATTTTGTGTTGCGTATAAATAAAATCTTAGTTTTTCTATTATTAGTGGTGATCTGTGAATCTTGCAACGAGGATAAGTCGGAATACACGCCGGTATCTGAAAGCGAAATCTTATTTGCTGGAACAAAGACGATTCCAGACAATCATTTTTTAGGAGATCAAACCTGTAAAAATTGTCATAGCAATCAGTTCAATGACTGGGAAGGCTCACATCATGATAAGGCAATGCAAATTGCTTCAGAAGCTGCAATATCAGCAAATTTTAATGATGCAAAATTCACAAGTCAAGGGGTCACATCTCGATTTTTTAAAAAGGGGTTAGATTTTTATGTGAATACCGAAGGTCCAGACGGAACATATAGCGATTATAAAATAGAATACACTTTTGGTGTGACGCCTCTACAGCAATACATTGTGAAATTTCCAGATGGACATTTTCAATGTTTAAGAACAGCTTGGGATACCGAAAAGAAGCAATGGTTTGATTTGTATCCGGATTTTAAAGTCGTACACTCCGAATGGTTGCATTGGTCACGAGGCGGCTTAAATTGGAATACCATGTGTGCGGATTGCCACTCTACAAATGTGCGTAAAAATTATGACCAAAGCACTCATAGTTACGATACTAAGTTTGCTTTGATAAATGTAAGTTGTGAGGCTTGTCATGGCCCTGGGAAAGCGCATGTGGAAGATGTTAATAGACTAGGAGATCAATACAAATATTCAGGAAAGCTAAAGATGACTTTGGAAACTAAACCCAAAGTGTTAGTTGATCAATGTGCTCGTTGTCATATGCGAAGAGAGCAAATTTCAGAACAATTTAATTTTGAAGGGAGCATGCTGGATCATTATTTCCCACAGCTAATAACAGAGCCCATTTATCACCCTGATGGTCAAATTTTAGATGAAGATTATGTGTATGGCTCTTTCGTTCAAAGTAAAATGTACCATAACGACGTGACCTGTACCGATTGCCATAATGCACATTCTTTAAAATTAAAGTTTGAAGATAATCGTTTGTGCTCCCAATGTCATGTTCCTGAGACCTATGATACTCCAGCTCATCATTTCCATGAAAATGGATCTGAAGGGGCGGCCTGTATAAATTGTCATATGCCGGGAAAATTTTATATGGGGAATGATTTTAGACGGGATCATAGTTTTAGAATTCCGAGACCTGATTTAAGTATCACGTATAATACCCCAAATGCTTGCGTTACTTGTCATAAAGATAAAGACAATGCATGGGCAAATGATGCTTTTTTAAAACAGTATGGGCCACTAGATAACACCCATTTTTCAGAGTTGTTAGCTCCTGGTTTGAGAGGGCATTTAAATGGCTTGGAATCTTTGCTTACCTTGGCTAAAGACACCACATATCCGGAGATAGCAAGGGCTTCTGGTGTGAAAGCAATGCGGAATTATATGAATGCCAATACGGTGAACGAAATGCTTCGTTTTTTAAATGATGAGTCGCCGTTAGTGAGAGGTGCAACCCTAGATGTATTAAGTGAAATAAATACTATAGAATATGCTAATTATTTACTTCCGCTATTAAAAGATGATAAAAGAGCGATTCGTGTAAAAGCGTTTTTTGGACTTGGGGAGCTTAGGGAGACTCAAATACCAGCGGCGTATAAAGCCGTTTATGAAAAGGTGAAAGTCGAATTTTTTACCGCTCTTGAAGTGACTTCCGATTTTACTGGTGGTAGAATTAAAAGGGCCGATTATTATTTGAAGAAAGGCGACCTTGTAAAAGGAATTGAAGGTTATGAAAGTGCTTTGGAAATTGATAATTTAAATAATATTATAAGAACCAATTTGGCAAATTTATATTATAACAATGGTCAATTTGAAAAAGCAGAATCTGCTTTTAAAATTATTATAGAACAAGAGCCTACATATGGACCAACGTATTATTCCCTGGGATTATTATTGTCAGAATTAGAGCGAACAGCAGAGGCGATTGAACAAATGAATATTGCACAGACCTATATGCCAGATAATATTAGAATATATTATAATTTAGGCTTGTTATACAATAAAATAGGACTTACTGAGAAGGCGGAACGAACAATTTTGAAAGGCTTGAAAATAGCGCCTCAAAACGAAAATTTATTATATGCATTGGCTTATCATTATTTTCAACATGAGCAGTTAAATAAAGCAAAAAATATTGCTACTAGACTTTTAGAAATCGCTCCTGGTAATGCACAATATCGCACATTTTTACAGCAACTCAATGCAGCGAATTAGTCCGATTACATGAAAAATTGTATCAGGAAGTGTTTTTTTACGAAATTTATTAGTTTTTGATCCATTATTTATTTTAATGACACCTAATTTTAAATGATAAAAGCTCATGATTTCTCATGAGCTTTTTTATTAATTGTAAATATTGAATGTTTCTTTTTAGTGACAAATGTTTACTTTATGTTTCATTCGATGATTACGATTTATTTGATTGATGAAATAAATAATTTTGATTAATGTTATATTTGTTTTTTTAAGGACTCCTATATCTATAAGACGATGATTCACTATTAATGTTACAGGTGTAATCGTGATTAATCATTTTTTAACATAATTAAAACAGGAAGAAATCGTACGGAAATTTGCGTAAATAGTCTTATTTGACCAATTTTTTTTGTGAAGTTTCTGCGTTTTGTTTGATCTTGTCATTCATTTCTTCCAGCCATTTAAAATGTTGTTTTATTTGATCGCGTCTGGCTAGGATTACTTTAGTACTTTGATCTCTATTTTTTTGAAGCTGTACTTTTTCTTTAGCTCTATTTTTCTCTTTTCTAAGGATCAGATATTTGCTTCTTTTATCCTTGAGTTTTTCTATAAGTTCTGGAGATATGGCATACAAATACATCGCTCCAAAAAAAAGCGCCATAGCTATTAACATTTTTAAACCATCGGCCATAAATCTGGTATTGAGCACTTCTCAAATTTGGGAAATTAAACCCAATATTAAAAAGTTTATGATATTGAAAACACCATTTATCTTACTTAAAGATATGAAAAAAGCTCCAAATAAAGAATTTAGAGCTTTTGGTTATTATAAATTGATGTCTATTAATAGCTAAGAACCCCTATAGGTTGTGCCTTAAGATGGTTTTTGGCAAAGACGCCATAAAGAAACTTCCTTTCAATAAATTTCTTTACTTACTTGTGGCTATGCCTCCTTTTTCACTATCGACAGTAATGGTATAATTAGAACTTCCTTTTATAATCCATCGCACTTTAACGACACTATTTCCAGGGATATTTTTAAGCACTATTTTTTCAGGGCTTACTTTTTGTTCTTGAGTTACACCAAAATCTTCATCCATTACGATCATTCCCGCAATTACTTTCGCGCCTTTAATGCTAATGTAATCTGGTCGTGTAATTTTATATTTTAAATCTTGACTTGCATGGGTAGGCATTAATCGGTCATTTTTAATATATGCGGTAACCTCAATTAATCCATTTCCAAGTTTCTTTTCATTAACAGAGCTTACAGATAAGTGAGGCATATGATAGGCATGATAAAATGTAAAAGCCATGTTTCTATGTGCTTCTTCTTCTAAGAGAAATCCAGGAGTTGCTCGTCCAAAATTCTTTTTGAAGCCCCCAATTTCTATTTCGCCATAAGTTGGATGATTAAAAGATTTCCAGGGTGTAAATGCATCGCCCATTAGCAGATCTTTTTCAAAGGAATATTGTTGATCTCTTCCGCCATTCTTGTCTTTGTAATAAGCAAATGCCGTAAAAATTTCATTGGTAAAAGTATAGGCCCCTCTACTGGCATAAAACCAATCTAATTCACCACCAAATACAGAGTATAAATCTTTATATACAGTCATATAACGGTAGCCAGGTATAATTTTTTCGCCTTTTTTACCAATGGCATCATAAATTTGAATGTCTTGACGGTTATAAGTTGAAATATCTTCTTCTGCACCAGGACCACGAAGAATCATTCCTCCTGAGTTATGAAAACTCTGTGCCCCAGCAATATTTGGATGTTTTAAAGCAAAGTCGGCTACAGCTCTTGTTTCTGGTGCTGAAAATGGATATTTATATGCCCCACGTTGAATATAATCAGGTTGCCATTTCCAACCCCAATCTCTATTTGGGTCATAATAGCCATGCGTATCTTCATTTATTCTACCATCGCCATCATTGTCAATGCCTTCTGATCCTAAAAGTTCATAACGTTGAGCTGTTACAATATCATCAGGGCCAATTTGAATCATTACCCTTGGATCTTTCGGATCAACAATCATATTGCCATTTGGGTTCTTTCTACGCATTCTAGTAATGGAACCATCGCCATCTAGGTCTTCGTAGCCATCTTCATCAAACAAGCCATCTCTGTCATCATCTAAAGCAATCATTCCTGCTCTCGGGCTATGGGCTGTGTTAGCCTCTTTCATATAGTCGTTTCTCGCATCTGGATTGATCGTTGGTACAATGTAAAAAACACGGTCGTTAAGCATTTCAGTAATATAAGCCATATCACCAAAATTTTCAGTTAAATACCAAGCGGTATACATGCAAATTTCTCCACCTTGAATTTCATTAGAGTGAATATTTCCATCTACATAAAACCCTGGTTTATCATCGGCGTTTCCAACCTTATAATTGGTAATTGCCATCATCCAGATATCTCTTCCTTCGCTTGATTTTCCAATAGATTCTCTTCTCACTAAATCAGGGTAGGCATCGGCAATTTTTTTGCTCAATGTCGCTAATCCTTCCGATGTATAATATTTATTAAATGAAATTTGAACTTTAGGATTGTGGGGTGAACCAGCTGCTCTGAAAATTTCACTGCTTTTTTGTGCGTGTAATGCCAATGGGAAAATAAGTGAAAGCAATACAATTTGTAATATATATTTATGTGATTTCATTTTCGTTTATTTTAAATTGATTGTTGCTGAATCAGTTCCTGTATGAGCTGCACCTGCTTCTATTTCTACAGATCCTTTACCTTTAATAAGCCATGTGATTTGCTCTGAACTGTCGCCATCGATACTGTTTAAAAGCTGTATTTTTCTTCCAGACACTATTTCTTGATTGTCTTTAAGTTTCAGGGCTACTTTAATACGTCTCAACCAGCGTGAGCGCTTACCCATTTCGGTATGTGTTGGGAGATAACCTTGATTGTGAACATCGACAGTAATTCGTGTGAGTTCTTTATTTACCACTTCAGTTTTTAAATTTTGCAGTGTGATACTTGCCTGCATTTTGGAAATATCAATAATAAATTCGGTGTGTTTTAAACTGATGCTATCTACCATTTTATATGGTGGGTTGCTCATTACATAAGGCGCGATACCGCCAACTTCAACTTTTTTATTAGGAAAATCAGGATGATTAATAACAGTCCAGTCTACAAAGTAATTCGGAATATTTTCTTGTTCAGCCCATTTCAAAAAGTTAGCCTGCCTATTTTTTGGTGCTTTATTTATAGAATCACCTTTAAATTTAGGAGCCCACCAACCTGGTGTACTCATTGAGAGTTTTCCGAAGTGGAAATAAGACCACTCAAAGAAACCACCACCTTTACCGGTGGCAGTAGGGGCGTCTTTTGTACCCGTTATTTTAATGTATTTTTTTGATAAAAACTTGTTTAAAGATTCATCCTCTTTTAAGACACTCGTGACTACACGTTTTTTTGCGGCACTAGCATTATATTTTAAAGGCGTTGAAAGATTGTTTGTTGGCCCAAGTGTTAGTATGGCATAGATATTCCATTGTTCGTATAAGTAATCTAATAGTGCGCGGTGTTCTTTCTCAGAGACTGCATGTTCTCCAGCTCCAGGTTTGAAATATGGGTAATTATAAGTTAGATTTTTATTGAAATTAACGCCCCCTTTTCCATCTTCATTATAAGCGCCATCTTTATCATTGTCTATCCCTTCAGTATAAATTTTATAAGCCCCCATTTCTCCTTCTTGCTTATCGGCTTTCACCATAATGCGTTCATCTTCTTTTAGCTTTACATAGTCTCCAGTAATATCTTCAACTCTAAGCATTGTAATTAATCCATCCTGGTTTAAATCTTCGTAAGGATCCTCATTTAGGTTTCCATCTCTATCATCATCGGTTTGATTTGCATTGCCTTTTTTATGGTATTTTAGGGCAGCAAAATACTGTTCAGAAGCATTCGGACTCATATTAGGAAAAATATAGAAAGTCGTATGTTCTAAGATCTCTTGATGGTCTCTCAAAATGTTTTCTGCAATATTAACGGCCATTTCAGAGCTTAATAATAAACTCCCTTCTACACCACCAACAATAGCAATTGCAGGTTTATTTTTATGGTCACCTTTAAATAATGTAAGGCCCCATATATCATATCCTCCAATAGTTTTGGTAATAGATTTAAGTTTAACATTTGAAGCGTTTTTACTCTGAATGTCTTTGAGTTTTTTTGTAATCTCACTGTGATTTCTATAATCAGATTGTGCGAAAGTGCTAGAGGAAATTACGCAGATTAATACCCAAAGTAAATTGGATATAAATGGATTCTTTTTAAACATGATAGCATTAAAGTTTAGTTAGTTAATCAATTTAGGACATTAGGTTGAGTAATACCCTAAACAAACCTATTTGTTATTTGATAATAAACCTAAAATTAGGGTTGTTTTAACTAAATTTAACTATTCAGAGAGATAGGCCGCTATTTGAACTACAGCACCTTGATTATGAGAAATATAATTGGAATTTGATTGACCTGAATCCAATCGTTTTTGAGTGTTAAGAATGAGTTCGTTCAAAGTCGTGTCGAACTCAGCTTGATTAGATATACTAAACAAACCATTTTGAGCTATCATTTCAAAGGCTTCAGGAAAGTTGGTGTAGTGTTTACCAATAATAATCGGTATTCCAAATACAGCAGGTTCTAAAGTGTTGTGTAAGCCTGTAGATCCCATAGCACCACCAACATAAGCAATGTCAGCATAACTATATATTTTAGATAGAATCCCAATAGTGTCAATTATAAATACCTGCGCCTCTTTTAAGTTAGCCTCCGATTTTTCTGAAAATAAAATGGTTTGCTTTTGAATTGCTTTTTTAAAACTATCAATTTGCTGTGATTTTATATTATGTGGTGCAATGATAAACTTAAGGTCTTCTGGCGAAGCATTGATATGTTCAATAAATAATTGTTCGTCTTCTGGCCAAGTACTCCCAGCGACAACACATAATTTGTCTTGTTTAAATTCTTTAATGAAATCCAATTCATTATCCATTGATAATTGGTTCGCAACTCTGTCAAACCGAGTATCTCCAGAAACAGTTACATTGGTGTATCCAATTTTGTTGAGTAGATTTTTGGAGGTTTCATTTTGAACAAAAATATGCTCAAAGGCATATAATGATTTACGCATCCAAGCGCCATAAAATTTAAAAAAACTTTGATCCTTTCTAAACAAAGCAGAAATAAGAACAGCTCTAATATTTCGTTTGTTAAGCTCATTTAAATAATTAGGCCAAAACTCATATTTCACAAAAACCACCAATTCTGGATGGATGGTATTCAAAAAGGCATTCGCATTAAATTTGGTATCTAGAGGGAGGTATACAACTACATCTGCAATTGAAACTTGCTTCTTAATTTCATAACCTGAAGGTGAGAAAAAGCTCAATACAATTTTATGATTAGGGTTGTCACTTTTAATTTTTTCAAATACAGGAAGTCCTTGCTCATATTCTCCTAGGGAAGCACAATGAAACCAAATGACCTTGTCTTGAGTAGAAATAACGGCATTTAAACGATTGAAAGTCTCAGCTCTTCCTGTAACCCCTAGCATTAATTTGGCATTGAATCGCGCAATAATTTTAAGATGAAAGGCTGCAATGTACGTGAGTATGTTATATAGACTTTTCAAAGATTTTTATTTAAAGCTAAAATACACTTCTTTAAAATATATTCGTTGCTTAACGGGGATGAATTTTGTAATTTCGTCACCAATGAAATGACCTATAATAAATAGGTTATTCACTAAAATTTAATCGCGTGAAGAAAATACAAATGGTTGACCTTAAGGGTCAGTATGAAGAGATAAAAGACGAAGTAAATGCGTCAGTTATAAATGTTATTGAATCTACCGCTTTTATTAATGGACCGGAGGTGCATAACTTTCAAAAAAGTTTAGAAAATTATTTAGGGGTTAAGCATGTGATTCCTTGTGCAAATGGGACTGATGCTTTGCAAATAGCAATGATGGGTTTAGGGTTGAAACCCGGAGATGAGGTGATCACTGCCGATTTTACATTTGCAGCTACCGTAGAAGTGATTGCATTATTACAATTAACACCGGTATTGGTTGATGTGGAACCAGATACATTTAATATAGATGTAGATGCTGTTAAAAAAGCAATTACGCCAAAAACAAAAGCAATTGTGCCTGTACATTTATTTGGACAGTGTGCCAATATGGATGCAATCATGGAAATTGCTGAAGCATATAATTTATATGTTATTGAAGATAATGCCCAAGCTATTGGGGCAACATATACCTCCAAAGATGGAACTAAAACCAAAGCAGGAGCGATTAGTCATGTGGCCTCTACTTCATTTTTCCCGTCTAAAAATTTAGGTTGTTATGGTGATGGTGGTGCTATTTTCACAAATGATGATGATTTAGCGCATACCATAAGAGGAATTGTAAATCACGGTATGTATAAACGATATCATCATGACGTTGTTGGTGTGAATTCTCGTTTGGATTCTATTCAGGCTGCGGTTTTAAATGCTAAATTACCTCGTTTAGATAATTACTGCGATAAGCGTATAGCAGCTGCTAATAAATATGACGATGCATTTAAAGATCAGGAGCGCATAATTACTCCATTTAGAGAAGGTGGCAATGATAACCACGTGTTTCATCAATACACTTTAAAAATTAAAGATGCTGATAGAGATGCCCTCGCAGAGCATTTAAATGAAAAAGGGATTCCATGTGGGGTGTATTATCCAATTCCACTACACAATCAAAAAGCATATCAAGATGCACGATATAATGAAGCAGATTTTCCGGTGACGAATCAATTGGTTAAGGAAGTTATTTCTTTACCAATGCATACCGAACTCGATGATGAACAAATAGAATTTATTACACAAACAATTATAGCATTTGTAAATGGCTAAAATATTAGTAACAGGAGGATTAGGATTTATAGGTTCACACACCGTTGTAGAGCTGCAAAATAAGGGATTTGAAGTAGTGATTATTGACGATTTGTCAAACTCTTCAGAAGATATTTTAGATCGGATAGATGCCATAACAGGCATCATGCCAATTTTTGAAAAGTTAGATCTTAAAGACAAAACTAAAGTTCAGGGATTTTTTAAAGCCCATCAGGATTTGCAGGGTGTGATTCATTTTGCAGCAAGTAAAGCTGTTGGAGAGAGTGTTGAAAAACCATTGTTGTATTATGAAAACAATATAAACACTCTGGTTTATGTATTACAAGAATTGCAGCAACTTAAAACTGCTAATTTTATATTTAGCTCGTCATGTACGGTTTATGGTCAAGCCGATGAGTTGCCAATTACAGAAAATGCTCCAATAAAAAAGGCCGAATCACCTTATGGAAATACCAAACAAATTGGTGAAGAAATAATTCAGGACACCTGTTATATTACTGAAAATTTAAACGCCATTGCACTGAGATATTTTAATCCGATTGGTGCTCATGAAAGTGTAAAAATTGGAGAGCTTCCACTTGGGGTTCCACAAAATTTGGTGCCTTTTATTACACAAACAGCGATAGGAATTAGAGAACAATTATCGGTTTTTGGAGACGATTATCCAACTTCTGATGGCACCTGTATTCGCGACTATATTCATGTTGTGGATTTAGCAAAGGCTCATGTCATTGCTTTACAACGTTTAATTGAAGGAAAGAATACCTCTAACTATGAAACGTTTAATGTTGGGACTGGAACTGGAAGTACCGTATTGGAAGTTATAAAGTCCTTCGAGAAGATGTCTGGCCAAAAACTTAATTATAAAATAACTGATCGTAGAGCCGGTGACGTTATTTCGGCATATGCCAACACCTCAAAAGCAAATAATGAGCTAGGGTGGAAGGCTGAATTGACTTTGGATGATGGAATGGCATCTGCGTGGAAATGGGAACAAGAAGTTAGAAGTAAATAGCTATATTAGTCGTTAATTATAACTAACTAACGACACCATGAAAAAAACACTTTTTCTATTAGCTGTATTATTCTCTTTGGGGATTACTGCGCAAAACACATATTTGCATTGTGGCAAATTAATTGATACTAAAAACGGTAAAGTTTTAACCAATAAAACTGTTATTGTTTCTGGTAAAAAAATTCAATCTATTTTGAATGGGTTTGTAAACCCTAAATCATCAGGCGATACTGTAATCAACTTAAAAGATAAAACGGTGATGCCTGGCCTTATTGATATGCACGTTCATATTGAAGGCGAATCAAATCCCAAGAGATATCTAGAGCGATTTACTTCTAATGAGGCCGATGTGGCTTTTGGAACTTTGCGATTGGCTAAAGCTAATTTGATGGCTGGTTTTACCACCGTAAGAGATATGGGAGGAAGTGGTGTTAATATATCATTGCGAAACGCTATTGCACAAGGTAAAGTTATAGGGCCACGAATATTTACAGCAGGAAAAGCCATTGGAACAACCGGAGGTCATGCTGACCCAACTAATGGTATGCGTAAGGACCTCATGGGAGATCCTGGACCTCGTGAGGGCGTAATAAACAGTGCGGATGACGCAAAAAAAGCGGTTAGACAGCGCTATAAAGATGGTGCCGACGTTATTAAAATCACAGCGACTGGCGGAGTATTGAGTGTTGCTAAAAGCGGACAAAACCCTCAGTTTACTTTAGAAGAAATCAAAGCTATCTGTGAGACTGCAAAAGACTATGGGATGATTGTTGCAGCCCATGCTCATGGTGATGAAGGGATGAGGCGAGCCGTGCTTGGAGGTGTGACTACTATTGAACATGGCACATTAATGAGTGAAGCAACAATGGAGTTAATGATTGAACATGGCACCTACTATGTACCAACTATTATTGCTGGAAAAGAAGTCGTTAAGATGGCGAAAATCAAAGGATATTTTCCGGAAATCATTGTCCCTAAAGCCTTAGAGATTGGACCTAAAATTCAGGAAACATTTGCTAAAGCTTATAAAAAAGGAGTAAAGATTGCTTTTGGAACCGATGCTGGAGTTTTTGCACATGGAAAAAATGGTGACGAGTTTGGCTATATGGTTGAAGTTGGAATGCCAGCTATAGAGGCGATTCAGTCAGCAACAATTACCAATGCTAATGTATTGGGTGTTGGAGACGAATTAGGGCAAGTGTCAATAGGTTTTATCGCAGATATAATTGCGACGGATGACGACCCTACTAAAAATATTAGTACGATGTCTAATGTTTCTTTTGTTATGAAAGAAGGAAAAGTATATAAACAGTAAAAGGATTTATTTAAAGGAAAAAGCCCTTGATTATAATGTCAAGGGCTTTTTTATTTTATAATTTTGAACTTTCTTTTTTCTTTCGTTGAGAAAAGCTAGCCCAAAGGATCATGATCATTCCACTGGTTACAGACATGTCGGCAATATTAAATATTCCAGTTCTAAAAACGCCACCAAGATCAATATGCAAAAAATCAGTGACAGAACCGACCCTGACTCTATCGTATACATTTGCAAATCCCCCGCCAACAATACAGGCAAACCCTATAAGTGTGAGTTTATCTAATGATTTGTCCTTAAACATGTGTACTATTACAAGTCCCAATACAATTACAGGTAAAATAAGTAATAGAACTAATTTCAAAGTAGGGTTCAAATCACTTCCCATACCAAGAAATGCACCTTTATTTTCTACATTGTGCAAGGTTACGTAATTTCCGATAATTTCCGATTTACTACCAAAAATAACATTTGCTCTAACAATGATTTTAGAGATTTGGTCGATAGCAATATTGGCCACAATTAGGACAATAATTAGGGCAGAACGAGATAGTTTCATTTATACTTGAGTTTCATAAGCAGCAGACATTGTTTGTGCTTCTCTATTAATTTTTCGTACTAATCCTTGTAATACCTTACCTGGACCAACTTCGGTAAAATGAGTTGCCCCATCTGCTATCATTTGTTGTACAGATTGTGTCCAACGCACGGGAGCAGTAAGTTGAGATATTAAGTTTGCTTTTATTGCAGATTCATCAATGACTGCATTGGCAGTTACGTTTTGATAAATCGGGCAATTAGGTTTGCTGAACCTTGTATTTTCTATAGCAGCAGCGAGCTCTTCACGCGCAGGTTCCATTAAAGGAGAATGAAAAGCACCACCAACTGGGAGTACTAATGCACGACGAGCACCTTCGGCTTTAAGGGTTTCACAAGCTGTATTTATAGCTTCAATTTCCCCTGAAATTACAAGTTGCCCTGGACAATTGTAATTTGCAGCAACCACAATTCCTTGAGTAGTGCTACATACGTTTTCAACGACAGCGTCCTCTAATCCTAGAACAGCAGCCATAGTGCTTGGTTGAAGTTCACAAGCCTTTTGCATCGCTAAAGCACGTTGAGACACCAATTTTAAACCATCCTCAAAACTTAAGGAGCCATTAGCAACCAAGGCTGAAAATTCACCAAGAGAATGTCCTGCAACCATATCTGGTTTAAAGCTGTCACCCAATGTTTTTGCCAAAATTACAGAATGTAAAAAAATAGCAGGTTGTGTAATTTTGGTTTGCTTTAAATCTTCAGCAGTACCTTCAAACATCACATCCGTAATATGAAAATCTAGAATGTCATTTGCGTTTTCGAATAGCTCTTGTGCTAAGGGAGAGTTTTCATATAGGTCTAAACCCATTCCTGAAAACTGTGCCCCTTGACCTGGAAAAATATATGCGTTCATTGTATTTATATTTTATAACTGCAAAAATAGGAATATTTATAGTCTTTTGTAAGTAATAAATGAAAATGGATATGCATGGTTTTCATCTTTATCATGAAAGGTATTATGCGTCGTTTTCCACATGGTATTGTCTATTTTGGGGAAAAAGGTATCTGCTTCAAAGTTATGATGTACCCTGGTGAGTTCTATTTTGTCAGCGACTAGTAGCGCTTGTTTATATATTTCACCACCTCCAATAATATAAGCTTGTGAATCACTTTTTGATGCTTCTATGGCGTCAGTTAAAGAGTTTACGACAATAACTCCATCTGGAACAGTATAGTTTTCTTGTCTTGAAATCACAATATGTGTTCTATTTGGGAGTGGTTTAGGGAAACTTTCAAAAGTTTTACGTCCCATTATTATGTGGTGACCATTGGTCAAGGTTTTAAAACGTTTTAAGTCATCACTTAAATGCCAAATGAGTTGATTGTCTTTCCCAATAGCATCATTTTCTGCGGCAGCAACTATAATGGTTAATCCCCTGTTCCTTTTATGTGTTTTTTTTACTTCATTATAAGCAGCACTTTGAGCAATTAAAGTTTCCTCTTTAACAAATTGTTCTTTTAATTTATCGATGCGTTGTTGTTGCTGAGCGACTAACTTATCTAATTGTAGTTTCTCCCAGTTGGCTCCCATAAATTTATGGGTAATAAACACATAAAAAACGTGATAAATTAATATAAATAACCAGGCAAGTATGGCGAACACAAACCAGTTAATATCAAAGAATTTCACCTGTTCGCCAATACCTAACGTAAGATTTGCAAGAATAAAAAACAGGGATCCTATTAGGAAGATTACAAAATGGATATATAAACGTTTTTTTTGTTTAATACGCTTTTGAGCACTTTCAATGAGTTCTAGTTGCTCTGGGTCAATTTGTGGAGTGTTTTTCTTTTTTCCGAACATAAATCAGTTTCAATTTTCTTTTGTCAAATGTATAAACAATTTTTTTTAGAAACTTATTTATATATAAAGATTAAACACTTATCCTTAAAAAAACATGAAAAAGGAGCTTTGACCGTCAAAGCTCCTTTTGTTTTTTTTAGAATTGTTTATTTTTTAATAAATCGTTTTACCCCTTTTTTGCCATCCGAAGCGATTTCAATGAAGTACAGCCCCGATTGTAAATGACTGACATTTATTTGATTGTTTTTAAGCCTGCCGTTTAAAATTAATTGTCCCGTGACATTGTAAATATTAAAAGAAATGTCCTTACCAAGTGAAGCTGCTAATTCAATATTTAGAAGCTTAGAGGTTGGGTTTGGAAAAACTTTCATGGCGTCGGTTAATTCGTTGTCATTCACTCCTAAAGAAGAAGTAATTGTAGCCATAAACATGCCATTACCATGTGTTCCAATTAATAATTGGTTATCCGCAGGGCGGTAAGCCATTGCGCTCACTACTGCGTAACCAATTTGAGTTGGAGCTTCTCGTGTCCAATCCACACTCGTTGGATCTGAAGTGCTGTATAATCCTCTTGCTGTACCCACGAAGTACATTACTTCACCCGAAACTAATGTAATTGCGGCTGATCTAATGGAGTGCGCCGATAAATTACGTTCAACTAAAGTCCAAGTTGGTGAAGCATTTGTGGCATTAGTAGTTAAATAGATGTTGTTAATGCCATAGTTGGAATAGGTGGCTAATACAATGTCTCTATTGGTAGGGTGAATGGCTAACCCTGTTACTATGGTGGGTGCTGCTGTACTTGCAGTAGCGGGTGTAATATTGACGGCTCCAGTCAAATCAGTAGCGTTTTGAGGGTCATCTAATCTATAAATATGCCCTTCGTTACCACCCATCAAAAGGTAACTGGTACCTGCACTATATGTGCCTCTTGTTGTAGAGAATGTCTGGAACCATTCGTCAGTATCACCAGTTCCAAAACCAGTTGGTGAACCTAAGTTCGTCCAGGTTGCCGAAGTTGCACTGGTGGCGTCATTGGTTCTATATAATACCCCTTTCCCTGCATAGTAAAGTGCCTTATTATTATCTGGGTCCAAATAAAAATAAGTCACAAATTGACTAGCTGATCCGGCCGGTGTAATCAATGTCCATGTCGATGGACAGCTTCTATAGATAGGGCCGTTTTGGAAACCAACAAATAGAGGCAGACAAACATCGTCTCTAGAAACGGCAGCCGCAACTCCATCACCACTAAAAAAGCGAGTTTGTGTCGTTAAGTCTGGTTCGCCAAATCCCGTACCTCCAGAATTTGAGCCGTTGTCTTGAAGGCCACCAATCACTCTGTCCGATCCAGTTAGTGGATCAATGGCAACATGATAATATTGTTGTGTTTGGTAATTGTTGTTTAAGCTAGCCCAATCAACAGTTCCTGCTGTGACATCTGAGGTTCTGTGCACACCTCCATCGCTTCCAGTAAATAATACACTGCTATTGAATGGACTAAAAACTAGGGTATGAATATCTGGATGGTGTTCTACGCCTCCGGCTGTATTATAAATCGCATAGCTTGTAGGCGAGTTATAGCCGCCTATTCGAAGAAAATTTCCAGCAGCTGTGATGTCTGCTTTTTTATAAGCATTTGTTCCGCCAATAACTACAAAATTTTCATCATTTGGTTTGACACTTACGGCTAAATCATAACCGCCTTGAATAGCAAATGGGTCGTTCCCATCAGAGCAACCCACTTCATCAGGAAGTTTACTTGAATAATTAGTATAGGTCGTGTTTGATTGATTCCACATCCATAAGTTAGCTTCTGGAGCAGGTGATGAATTACAATCTGAAGTGGTGCCATTATCAAATAATACATAAAGTTTACTTTCATTAGAAGGCGCTAAGGCTATCACAACTCTTCCAGCAGGTGTAAATGAGGCTGTATTATTTCGTGCCCAACCTGATTCGCCATTTGCAGAAGACCAAACCCCTTTTGTTGTAGCATCACAGTTGCCTGAAAAGCCAGCATAGACACGTCCTCCAGATGTTATCACTACATCGGTATGTTTATTTGTGCTAATTGAACCATTGGTGATTTGTGTGGACCATGTGGAAGTTCCAAGATCAAATCTTTTAAGCTGTCCTGCTACCGCAGCGAAGAGATCGCCAGTAGTTGGATGGACTGCAAGCCTGAATATAATATCAAAAAACGAATCATAAGACTCTTGCGTTGAATTAGTCCCTGTGAGTTGAGTCCAGGTAACACCGCTATCTGTAGATTTCCAAATCCCCCGACCTAAATAAAAAGACCCTAGACTTGCTGTATTTCCATTCGCTTCACCTGTCCCATAATACCAAGTGCTTGCAAATCCAGTTCTTGGATCCTGCACAATACTAGTTACATTATGGATTTCACCACTAGATGATACTTTAGTCCAACTCGCTCCGCCGTCGGTAGTCCTAAAAACACCACTACTTACGCCACCAGAGATTATTGTATTTCCAGTATTGTCGCTTCTGTCTACAACTATACTCCTAGTTCTGCCGCCTAAATTACTAGGGCCTCGATTAACGTAAGATGTGCCTAATACTCGTGCATTAGAACCTGTATCAGCACGTAACTTTGCTTTAACCGCTTGCTGTTTTTCTAATTGTTTTTCTATTAAAGGAATTTCTCCGGTTTGTGGATTTACCTGAAAGTTGTATTCGTGTAACACCCTGGCTTCGTGAAATTTTGCCTTTTCTTCAGGCGTTTTTTTGGTCTCATTTTGCTCAAAGCTGCTCACCTGGATTTCAGCTTTTTTTATGGGCTGTTCAGAATCGTTTATAGCTATTTTATAAATTATAAAAGCGAATAGTGCAACGGCACTGATGCGTAGAAGTTTTTTCATTATGCTAAGAGTTATGTCGTTAACTTAAAAAGATGATAATTAACTACCAAGATAAAGATTTTAAGTCTAAACAAAAAACAGTAAATAACAATTATGGAAATCCTTAAATACGAGAACTAACAAATGCTATTAAAATAGCGCATAAGTTAATGTAACCTAGATGATTCGTAATTTATTACACCGCAACTTTCCCTTTAATATGTGGATGTGGATTGTAATCTACAAGGGTGAAATCTTCAAAGTTAAATTCAAAAATATCTTTGATTTCTGGATTCAAAATCATTTTAGGCAATGGCTTTAAATCTCGGGATAATTGAAGTTCTAATTGTTCATAATGATTAGAGTAAATATGTGCGTCTCCAAAGGTGTGAATAAATTCACCGGCTTGGTACCCACAAACTTGGGCCATCATCATAGTGAATAGGGCGTAAGAAGCAATGTTAAAGGGAACCCCAAGAAATATGTCTGCACTACGTTGATAGAGTTGGCAGGATAACTTTCCATCGGCTACATAAAACTGAAAGAAGGCATGACAAGGTGGTAGGGCAGCTTTACCATTTGCTACATTCTCACTAAACGAAACAGAGGTGTCTGGTAGCACCGAAGGATTCCAAGCCGAGACCAGCATGCGTCTACTATTTGGGTTTGTTTTTAAAGTTTGAATGATTTCTTTAATTTGATCAATATCATCACTGTTCCAATTACGCCACTGGTGTCCATATACCGGCCCTAAGTCGCCATTCTCATCTGCCCAATCATTCCAGATTCTTACGCCATTATCGGTTAAATAATTAATATTGGTATCGCCTTTTAAAAACCAAAGCAATTCATAAACAATAGATTTTAAATGCAATTTTTTAGTGGTAACCATTGGAAAGCCATCACTTAAATCGAAACGCATTTGATGTCCGAAAACACTTTTTGTACCGGTTCCCGTGCGGTCCCCTTTATCGTTTCCGTTTACTAATACGTGCTTAACTAAGTCTAAATATTGCTTCATGATCTGTTCGATTTCAGAAAATAAAAATAAAAAAATAGGGCTGAATCTAAACGAATCAGCCCTTGTTTTATATAAAAGTTATTAACTATTTAGCCAATTATCATTCCCGCAATTGTCGCTGAAATTAAAGAAGCAATTGTTCCACCAATCAGGGCTTTCATTCCAAATTCTGATAATACTTTTCGTTGTCCTGGAGCTAAAGATCCTATCCCTCCAATTTGAATACCAATAGACGCGAAATTCGCAAAGCCACATAGCATATAGGTTGCCATGATAATAGATTTGTTATAGGTTAAATGTACACTGTTTGCTACATCCTTTAAGCCAGCTAGTTGAATGTAACCCACAAACTCACTTGCTGCCAGTTTAATTCCTAAAAGCTGTCCCATCAATGCCATGTCTTCTTTGGCAACACCTATAAGCCACATTAGGGGCGCAAAAAGGTATCCTAGAATAAATTCCAGTGATAAGCCATCATAAACAGTATTTGCAGCAATGATCTCATTTAATGAAGTAAAATGCCAATCAATGTTTAAAGCTGCAATGGTAATCCCGTCAAAACCGGCAATACCACCTAATATTCCATTCGCCATTGCAATAAAAGCCATAAACACTAAAAGCATAGCCCCGACATTAACCGCTAGTTTTAGGCCTTCTGTAGTCCCATTGGCAATAGCATCTAAAAGGTTATTTCCTATTTTTTCAGAAGAGACTTCGACCTCAGTTTTTATAGATTCGGTTTGTGGAAATAATATTTTTGAAACTACAATAGCACCAGGAGCAGCCATTACTGAGGCAGCTAATAAATGCTTAGCATAAAACAATTTTAAGACTTCATCATCACCACCTAAAAACCCAATGTATGCAGCTAATACAGCTCCTGCAACGGTAGCCATACCACCGATCATTACCAAAAGCATTTCAGATTTATTCATTTTCTCCAAATAGGCTTTTATAAGTAATGGAGCTTCTGTTTGTCCTAAGAAAATATTCCCGGCAACACTTAAACTTTCGGCGCCTGAGATCTTTAATAATTTTGATAACATCCAAGCCAAACCTTTTACGGCTTTCTGAATAAGTCCTAAATAAAATAAAACTGAAGTTAATGCTGAAAAGAATAAAATGGTTGGTAATACTTGAAAAGCAAAGATGAACCCGAAGGTATCCATATCAACGACAAGACCTTCAAATAAAAATTGACTACCAGCTCTAGTAAAGTCTAATATATTGATGAAAATTTTACCAATAAATTCAAAAACCGATTGCACAAATGGTACTTTCAAAACACAGATGGCAATGAGTAATTGAATAGAAACCCCTATTCCAACAGTTCTCCAATTGATCGCTTTTCTATTACTACTAAAGAGAAAGGAAATAAAAAGAAGAGAGATCATTCCCAAAATACCTCGCCATAAACCATTAAATGAGAATCCTTGACTAGGAGTAATGGCGTTGCTAGAATCTGAGGGACCAATCACAGTTTCGTCTAGTAATTTTACTGGTTTAAATCTATAGGTAATGTCTTTTTCGGTAAATACTAATGTAGAATCAGTGAGTTCAGATATTTTATATTTCCGAATAGTATCGGTTGGTTGATTATAGTAAAATACAAGAAGGTTATTTTGATAGATATAATCTCCTGAAGCCTTTAGGTTATTTTTTGCTTCTAGTGAATAGGTAAATTCTCCTTTATTAAATTCTAAAAGATCAATATTAGAGTTAATGGAGAAGAGCTGTTCTCCAGCATTATTTTGAATGGCTTCAAATTGCCATTTTTTTTCGAGGTCTTGAGCAAATATTGAGTTGATTCCAAAAAAAATAGCTGTGATAGCCAGTAAAATTTTTCTCATAATAAAGCGGTATTATCGTTTAGATATTTCGTCTCTTACTCGAGCAGCAGTTTCGTAGTCTTCGTTGTTAACTGCGTCCTCCAACATTTTATTAAGTTCTTCTATGGTTTTACTTTTAAAATCACTGTTAGAAACTTTTGTTTCAATTTCTTCAGCTAATATCTCATCCATTAAAATATTGTCTTCTACTTCATCTTCTTTTTTAGGATTTACTTTTAAGTAGATCCCAGCTTTATCCAATATGTTTTTATAGGTGAAAATTGGTGCTTGAAAACGAAGTGCTAATGCAATGGCATCACTTGTTCTAGCGTCTATAATTTCCTCGATTTTATCACGTTCACAAATTAAACTGGAGTAGAATACTCCATCTACAAGCTTATGAATAATGACTTGTTTAACAATAATATCAAATCTATCTGAAAAATTCTTGAATAAGTCGTGAGTTAGAGGTCTTGGAGGTTTGATTTCTTTTTCTAAAGCAATTGCAATAGACTGAGCTTCAAAAGCACCAATGACAATTGGTAATTTTCGGTCACCATCTACTTCGCTTAATATCAGTGCATAAGCACCATTTTGCGTTTGACTGTATGAAATTCCTTTTATGTTAAGACGAACTAAACTCATAGTATTTAAAACACAAAGAACTGTTTAAATTAGGACTTTACCAACTGCTGTACGCAGATTTAAGTTGAATTCTCCACAATTTTCGCTCAAAGCGAAAAAATATGGATAATCCGTATTATTGTAAAGCGTGATTTAAACAGTTCTTTAATATTTACAAGTTAAAAAAATTATGCGTTCTGTGCTTTAAATTCTTTTAATTTTTCAATGAGTTGAGGTACAACTTCAAATGCATCTCCTACAACACCGTAATCTGCGGCCTTAAAGAAAGGGGCTTCTGCATCGGTGTTTATGACAACCTTTACTTTAGAAGCATTTATCCCTGCTAAATGTTGAATGGCTCCAGAGATACCAATGGCTATGTATAAATTCGATGCTACAGGTTTTCCTGTTTGTCCAACGTGCTCACTATGTGGTCTCCAACCTAAATCAGATACTGGTTTTGAACAGGCTGTTGCTGCACCCAATACCTCGGCTAATTCTTCGAGCATTCCCCAGTTTTCAGGGCCTTTTAATCCTCTTCCTCCAGAAACAACAATGTCGGCATCTGCAATAGATACTTTGTCTGTAGCTTTATCTATTGACTGAACAGTAACATTTGAGCTTGTAATACTAGGCGAAAATTCTTCAGAAGTAGTACTTCCTAAATTTTCTACTAAACCAAATGAATTATTGGAAACACCTACTATCTTTATAGGGGTATTGATTTCTGTAAAGTTAAAAGCTTTGTTTGTGAAAGCGGAACGTTTTACTGTAAATGGTGATGTACTTGTTGGCGCTTCAACAACATTTGATGCATAACCAGCATTCAATCCTACAGCTAATAATGGGGCCAAATATTTACTATCGGCACTGGAGCTAATCACAATTATTTGCGCCGCTTCTTTTTCAGCTGCCTGTTTTATAATGTCTGCATAGACCTTGGCATTAAATCCTTCATTATGCGTTACATTTAACACTTTGTCAACGCCATAGTTTCCTAATTCGGAAGCATCATTAGCATTAAAAGTTACTGCCGTTACTGTTGTTCCCATTTGGTTGGCAACTGCTTTTGCGTAAGAAGCAACTTCGAGGGCTATTTTTTTAAATCTTCCTTGTTCTGATTCTGTATATACTAAAATGGACATAAAAATTTTGTTTTAAAATTTTTCCCTGAACTTGATTCAGGAACTTTTTATCTTTAATTTCAAAAGATTCCGAAGCAAGTTCGGAACGAGTTCGTCAATGACTAAATCACTTTAGCTTCGTTATGAAGTAAGCTTATTAATTCATCTAAATTATCTGGCGACACCAATTTCACAGCACCTCTGGGAGCTGGTTTTTCAAATTTAACTGAATTAGTTTCAGTAATTGCGTCAACTGGCTCAACAATATTTAAAGGCTTTTTTCTTGCCATCATTATGCCGCGCATGTTTGGAATACGTAAATCACTTTCTTCAACCAGTCCTTTTTGTCCTCCTATTACAAGAGGAAGTGTTGTAGAAAGGGTTTCTTTTCCACCATCAATTTCTCTTGAAGCTGTAACTGTGTCTCCATCAATATCCAGACTAATACAATTATTCACGAAATTAGCACCAGTTAATCCGGCGATCATACCAGGCACCATTCCGCCATTGTAATCAATAGATTCGCGACCAGCAATAACTAAATCATAAGCGCCATCTTGAACCACTTTAGCAAGTTGTTTTGCGACAGCGAAACCATCTGTGGCAGGATTGTTTATACGAATTGCAGCATCTGCTCCAATAGCAAGTGCTTTACGTAAAGTTGGTTCAGTTTCAGAGCCTCCTACGTTAACAACATCTACAGAAGCGCCTTGTTTTTCTTTAAACCACATGGCTCTTGTTAGTCCAAATTCGTCATTCGGATTAATAACAAATTGTACGCCATTTGTGTCAAATTTCGTGTCCCCTTCTGCAAAATTTATTTTAGAAGTAGTATCAGGAACATGACTAATGCACACTAATATTTTCATTTTATTTTAGTTTATGTTTTTGAGCTTACGAAGGTAATCAAATTTCTAAATATTTCCTATGCATGCATAGGAAATATTTACTTCAAAGATTAGCTGATATTTTTTCAAATATTGTTATTTTTGCTGTTCTTATAAAACTTAGGAAATGAAGACAATTCAGTTTAGAGAAGCCATTTGCGAGGCGATGAGTGAAGAAATGCGCAGAGATGAAAGTGTTTACTTAATGGGCGAAGAGGTTGCCGAGTACAATGGTGCCTATAAAGCTTCTAAAGGAATGCTTGATGAGTTTGGAGCTAAACGTGTGATAGATACTCCTATTGCTGAACTTGGTTTTGGAGGCATTGCTGTAGGATCTACCATGACTGGGAATAGGCCTATTGTTGAGTATATGACATTTAACTTCTCTTTGGTTGGTATTGATCAAATAATAAATAATGCAGCAAAAATCAGACAAATGTCTGGTGGACAATTTAAATGTCCAATTGTTTTTAGAGGGCCAACAGGTTCTGCTGGTCAATTAGGGGCCACACATTCTCAGGCTTTTGAAAGTTGGTTTGCTAATACGCCTGGACTTAAAGTTATTGTACCGTCAAATCCGTATGATGCTAAAGGCTTATTAAAAGCGGCTATTCGTGATGACGATCCAGTAATTTTTATGGAGAGTGAACAAATGTACGGTGATAAAGGTGAGGTTCCTGAAGGGGAATATATTGTGCCAATTGGTGTTGCCGATATTAAAAGAGAAGGAACGGATGTTACTATTGTATCTTTTGGTAAGATTATAAAAGAAGCATATAAAGCTGCAGATGAGTTAGAAAAGGAAGGGATTTCTTGTGAAATTATAGATTTGAGAACTGTTCGTCCTTTAGATTATAAAACGGTTTTAGAATCTGTTAAGAAAACAAATAGATTGGTGATTTTAGAAGAAGCATGGCCTTTTGGAAATGTGTCTACAGATATTGCATACCAGGTACAATCTCAACTATTTGATTATTTAGATGCGCCAATTATAAAAATTAATACAGCCGATACGCCAACACCATATTCTCCAGTTTTACTGGCAGAATGGTTACCTAACAGTAGTGAGGTGGTGAAAGCAGTAAAAAAGGTGATGTATAAATAAGATAAACAGAACTTTTACGTTATATAAACTTCATTAGCACGATTGTTGATGAAGTTTTTTTTATTAAACATGAAGCATAAATTATTACTTGTTGTTTTTTTCTTAGGAATATGTACCGTAATAGGGCAAACTAAGGTTAGTGGACATGTTATGGATTCAAATAATGAACCCGTATCCTTTGCTAATGTCATTTTCAAAAACTCGTCGGAAGGAACCATAACAAACGAAAATGGAAGGTTTTATCTGGAATCTGATGAAAACTGGGAATCCTTAGTGATTTCATTTATAGGTTACGAAACCTTGGAAGTTACACTGGAGAAAAAAGTAACATACAATTTAGAGTTTACGCTTAATGATACGGCAGATCAATTAGATGCTGTTATGATTGTAACGGGGAAGCAATCCAAAAAAAATAATCCAGCCATAGATATTCTACGTAAAATATGGGCGCATAAGCGGAAAAATGGATTGAAGCAATTCAAGCAATACGAATATGATAAATATGAAAAAGTAGAGTTTGATATTAATACAATTGACAGTGCTCTAATAAAGAGTAAATTATTTAGAGGGATGGAATTTGTGTTTAATCAGGTTGATACATCCAGAGTTACCGGGAAAACCTATTTGCCAATGTTTATTAATGAAGCCGTGTCTAAAGTATATGGTGATAATAATTTAAATAAAGAAAAGGAAGTACTCGAAGGAAATAAAAATTCAGGATTTAATGATAATCAAGTAATCATTGACTTTGTTGGTGATTTATATTCCGATTATAATATATATGATAATTACCTGAAGTTTTTTGATAAAAGTTTTGTGAGCCCTTTATCGAGAACGGGTATTAGTACCTATAACTATGTCTTATCGGATAGTGCATTTATAGACAATAAGTGGTGTTACAACATTATTTATTATCCCAGGCGTAAAAACGAACTCACGTTTAAGGGAGATTTTTGGGTAAATGATTCAACTTATGCCTTAAAAGAAATCAACCTTCAAGCGACTAAGAGTGCCAATATAAATTGGGTGAAAGAAATTTATATAGAACAAGAGTTTGAAGTGTTAAACGATTCTTTGTTTCTCGTTAAGAGAGACTATATGATGTCTGACTTTGCTTTTAGTAAAAAGGAAAAGTCTAGAGGTGTTTATGGTAAGCGTACTACTTTATTTAATAATTATGCATTCGATGTAGAAAAAGATAAAAAGTTCTATGATGAAGAAGTGTATTATTACGACAAAGATGTTTATGATCGAGGAGATGAATTTTGGGATACAAATCGCTTAGAAAAACTTAGTAAAGATGAACGAGGTGTATATAAAATGTTGGACACGCTAAAGACCGTAAAGAAATTTAAACGATTATATAATTTAGGAAGTATTTTGTCTTCTGGTTATATAGAGTTTAATAGATTGCCGTTGGACTATGGTCCAATTTTCTCAACTTTTGGTTTCAATGAAGTTGAAGGAACACGACTGCGAACTGGTGTAAGAACTTATTTTGGCCGAAATGATTTATGGCGTTTGGAAGGATTTTTAGCTTATGGATTTAAAGACGATAAATTTAAATATGGCATTTCTGGTAAATGGTTGTTAGACAAAAAGAATAGGCTTATAATTTCTGGAGGTAATCGACGTGATGTGGAACAAATTGGAGCAAGCCTTACTACATCTACCGATGTTTTAGGAAGAAGTCTAGCGTCTTCGTCCGTGGTAGGAACTGGGACAAATGATAAGCTAACCTCGATAAGTCTTACCAGTGCCGCTGTTGAATTGGAACCCTGGCGTAATGTGGTGATGAGGCTTGGTGGTAGCTATAGAACTTTAGCTTCGGCATCACCAACATTTAGCTTGGATTATAATGATCTAGATTCAGATACAGGGGTGTCTTCTGAAATAAAACAATTTGAAACATCGTTTTCAATTTCCTATTTCCCAAAACGAAAAATGACTGGGTTTGGTGTTGAAAGGTATGAAGCTAATGATGATTTTGCTCGAATATTTGCGCAAGTTAGTATTGGTGATAAGAGCATGTTTAATAGTGATTTTGATTATACTAAAGTGCAATTCTCATATATTCAACCTTGGCAAATTGGTGGTTTTGGAAGGCTTTATTCTACAATTGAAGCAGGTAAAACTTTTGGAGAGGTCCCTCTAGGCTTATTGAGTGTTGTTCCTGGGAACCAATCTTATTTTTCGATTTATAATACCTTTTCACAGCTTGATTATTATGAATTTGTGACTGACACCTATGCTTCATTGCATCTAGAGCATCATTTTAATGGACGAATATTTTCTAGAATTCCACTATTGCGAAAATTAAATTTACGTGAAATTATAAGTATTCGTGGAGTTTGGGGGGAGTTGTCTCAAGAAAATATAGCGCTAAGCACAACTAACAATCTAAATAATATTCCTTTGATTGCACCCAATAATAAAGTGTATTGGGAATACAGTTTGGGGGTAGGTAATATTTTTAAAATTTTCCGTTTAGATTTTAATTTTAGAGGAAACTATCTCGATAACCCAGGCGCTAGAAAATTTGGTGTGACAGGTACCTTTGGTTTTCATTTTTAAAACCATCGAAGACGAGAATATCGAGTGGTATATTTAAAATGAAGACCTACTTTTTATTCTCTTTTCAATAGGCTTAAGTTTTTAAGCGGCATTGTTTTCAATTTCAGTTTTTAGCCATTCAAACCATTCTCCAGCAGCGGGGTTTCGGTCATCACGCCATTCTTGAATCCATATGTCTAGCTTCTTCCAAACCACTTGAATAACACCACCAACAAGATCATCTACAACATCAAATGAAATTAATTTTCGCTTTACCATGAGCCCTGTACTTTCAAAAAAAGAATGTACCAAGTATGCATAATTGTCCATTTCTGGTTTTGAAGCTCTTAATTTTTTTGGTTTAACATGATCAGGCATAAATTGTATTTCGTTCAGAGCATTTGTGAATTCAGGGGTACGCCAGGCACTGAATAATTCAAAAACAGCCATCTCTTTGCGTTGTTTTTTGTTTTGTTTAACCTGAATAATCGCAATAATAATTCCCACTGTAATAGCCAAATTACCTATTAATTGGGCTATAATTAAAGAAGTTTGTGTTTCCATAATTTCATTTTTTATGATAAAATTTAAACTGCCAATACTTAAGTAGTTGTACTTTTTTAAGATAAATGAGGGCGGAATTTTTGGAAGACTATATTAGATAACTAAGATCGTATATATTTCTCACAAAGTCAAGCGCTTTTTAGTTGCCCATACTTAAACAGTTACGTATCTTTGCGCCCCGAAAAAGAGGTAAAATATGAGTGAGAAAAAGGAAATCACTTTTGATGTATTAATTGAAATACCAAAAGGAAGCCGAAATAAATACGAATACGATTTTGTATTAAATAAAATTAGATTTGACAGGATGTTATTTTCATCAATGATGTACCCTGGTGATTATGGATTTATTCCAGAAACTTTAGCGTTAGATGGAGATCCTTTAGATGTTTTAATAATGGGGACTGAGCCAACTTTCCCAATGTGTGTTATGGAAGTAAAGCCAATAGGTGTATTTCACATGGCTGATGAAAAAGGACCAGATGAGAAAATTATTTGTGTACCTGTTTCAGACCCAATCTGGAGTCAGAAAAATGATATTAGCGATTTAAACCCACACAGAGTAAAAGAGATTACACACTTTTTTGAAGTATATAAGGACTTAGAAGAGAAGAAAGTTGATGTTGGTGGTTGGGGAAATAGAGAAGAAGCTATAAAGATAGTTAACCAATGTATTGAAAGACATGATAAAAGCGATCATAAAAAGAATCGCACATTCACAATATAAGCTGAAATATATTTTCAAATCAAAGCCACTTTTTAATAAATAGAAAGTGGCTTTTTTTATCTACCATATTTTGTTATTTTTAGCGCATTCAAAAAATAACTAAATAAATAACTAACGAATGGAATTATTAGTAAAATTTCTCCCTCTTTTTGGTGTGTTAGCCCTGATTTTTGTCTTTATAAAAAGCGGATGGGTTTCAAAACAAGAACAAGGAGATGAAAAAATGTCACGTATTGCCAAGAATATTGCCGATGGAGCAATGTCATTTTTAAAAGCTGAATACAAGGTTTTAGCCATTTTTGTGGTTGCAGTAGCAATTTTATTATACTTTAAAGGTGCTTCAGAAGAAGGTTCTAACGGAATGGTAGCAGTATCATTTATTATTGGTGCTATATGTTCTGCATTAGCAGGATTTATAGGAATGAAGGTTGCAACGAAAGCAAATGTAAGAACAACACAAGCTGCAAGAACATCATTAGGAAAAGCATTAGAAGTTGCTTTTGCTGGAGGTGCCGTAATGGGCTTAGGCGTTGTAGGTTTAGGTATTTTAGGACTGAGTGGCTTATTCATGATCTATCAGGAAATGTGGGCTGGAGCCGATAATTTATCGATGGTATTGAATGTATTATCAGGATTTTCATTAGGAGCTTCATCTATTGCCTTATTTGCACGTGTTGGTGGAGGAATTTATACAAAGGCAGCCGATGTTGGTGCTGATCTTGTTGGTAAAGTTGAAGCTGGTATTCCAGAAGATCATCCATTAAACCCTGCGACTATCGCTGATAATGTTGGTGATAATGTTGGTGATGTTGCTGGAATGGGAGCCGATTTATTTGAATCGTATGTTGGTTCTATTATTGGTACAATGGTTTTAGGTGCTTTTATACTAACTCCTGACTTCAATGGCTTAGGAGCCGTGTACTTGCCTTTAGTACTTGGTGCTGTAGGTATCGTAATGTCTATAGTAGGAACATTCTTTGTTAAAGTAAAAGATGGAGGGAATCCACAAACAGCATTAAATATTGGAGAATTTGGTTCTGCAGGTTTAATGGTTGTGGCGTCTTATTTTATTATAAATGCATTAATCCCTGAATCTTTAGAAGGACTTCCTTTTGGAGCAATGGGTGTATTTTGGGCAACAATTGCAGGGTTAGTAGCCGGATTGGGTGTTGGTAAAATAACCGAATATTATACAGCTACAGGTAAAAAACCTGTAATGTCAATTGTTAAACAATCAGAAACAGGAGCAGCTACAAATATTATTGCTGGTTTAGGTGTTGGTATGATGTCAACAATGATCCCAATTCTTTTGATTGCGGCTGCTATTATGGTGTCGCATCATTTTGCAGGATTATATGGTATTGCAATTGCTGCAGTAGGGATGTTAGCAAATACAGGAATTCAATTAGCGGTAGATGCTTATGGTCCTATTTGTGACAATGCTGGTGGTATTGCTGAAATGGCTGAATTACCAAGTGAAGTTCGTAAACGAACTGATAAATTAGATGCTGTAGGTAATACAACTGCTGCTGTTGGTAAAGGATTTGCAATTGCTTCTGCGGCATTAACTGCATTGGCATTATTTGCTGCATTTATGAAAACAGCAGGAGTAACTTCAATTGATGTTTCTCAACCTAAAATTATGGCGGGATTATTAGTAGGAGGGATGTTGCCATTTGTATTCTCTGCTTTATCTATGAACGCTGTAGGTCGTGCTGCAATGGCAATGATTGAAGAAGTTCGTCGTCAGTTTAGAGATATACCTCAATTAAAAGCAGCTTTAGCTGTAATGCGTAAGTATGATTCTGATATGTCTAAGGCATCTGATGCTGATAGAAAAATATTTGATGCTGCTGATGGTGTTGCTGATTATGGTAAATGTATTGATATTTCTACAAAAGCATCAATTAGAGAAATGGTATTACCTGGGCTATTAGCAATAGTTGTCCCTGTTGCTGTTGGATTTATTGGAGGAGCTGAAATGTTAGGAGGTCTTCTTGCAGGTGTTACTACTTGTGGTGTTCTTATGGCAATCTTCCAGTCTAATGCTGGTGGTGCTTGGGATAATGCTAAGAAAACTATTGAAGAAGAAGGTAGAAAAGGAACAGATGAGCATAAAGCTGCGGTTGTTGGAGATACAGTAGGAGATCCATTTAAAGATACTTCTGGACCATCATTAAATATCTTATTGAAGTTAATGTCCGTTGTAGCCTTAGTAATTGCACCGAGTATTGCCTTGTCAACTGACGGTACTGCTAATGTTGAAGAAAATGAAAAGATTTGGATTGATGAAGATGGTAAGAAACATGTAATCAAAGGAGATATGGCCATGTTTTCTGATGAAGCAGGTAAATTGCAAGGCGATCATATTACAAAAGAAATTAATGTAAATCAAGAAAAGAATGCTGATGGTACTGTAAAAGCTGTAGTTACAACAACCACTACTAAAGATGGTGAAGTGACTACTGTAGATAAAGTGTTTGAAGGCACAGAAGAAGAGGTTAAAGCACAAATAGAGGCATTAGATGATGCTGATATAAAGATGGAAGGAAAGAAAAAAGTAGTGAAGAAAATTTCCAAGGAAGTTAAAGAAAAGAACTAGTTCTTTTAAAATAGTATTATTAAAAAAACCACACTGGTTCTTGTTTAAATTAAGGATCGTGTGGTTTTTGATTAAATTATATTTTGGATGTTTAAATTGTTTAATATTAATGAATATGTCGATTAAACTAATAGGAGCAGGATTTCCACGTACAGGTACAATGTCTTTAAAAAGGGCTATTGAAGAATTAGGTTTTGGACCTTGTTATCATATGATTGATTTTGTTAGGGACAATTCTACCATTGATTTTTGGGAAGAGAAATTTAGAAAAGAAAATAATGATTGGAACTCACTACTTAATGAACATCAATCGATTGTAGATTTTCCAGGGAGCCTGTTTTATAAAGAACTCATGACTTGTTATCCTGAAGCGAAAGTTGTTTTAACTGTTCGTGATTCAAATAGTTGGTATGAGAGTGTGAGGTCAACAGTGATCTCTACGGCTAAAGGTAGTAGCAATGACGAAATTTCAAAAGCCGAAAAGCAACGCAATGAAAATTTCATACGGATGCGTCAACTAATTTGGGGCGAAGTTTTTGAAGGGCGACAAAATGATAAAGCCTATATGATTGGGCGATATGAGCAACATAATGCCGAAGTTAGGGAAATGGTTCCTTCTGAAAAGCTATTAGAATATAATGTAAAAGAAGGTTGGGATCCATTGGCTTCGTTCTTAGAAGTAGAACCACCAACTATTTCTTTTCCACATTCAAATTTAAGGGCTGACTTTCATGATATGTTAGCAGATGAAAAGAAACAATTCCTGATGAAGTTGAATTCAAAGCAATAGAATTTCTTAAAATAAAACAAAAAACCGCGCTAGCTTCCAACATTTCTAAGGAACTAGCGCGGTTTTTTGTTTTTTAATCTGTTCTTAATTCCCTTTCGGTTTATCTCTATTCATTTCAGTGATATCAACATTAGTGGCTTCTTTCCCTAATAAATGTTTACTAAAATGGTCTGCTCTCAACCAAAATGAATACTCAGTCATACTTCCAAAACCATGACGTTGTCCTGGCATTAACATAAAATCAAAGCGTTTGTGTGCTTTAATCAAGGCATTAGCCATTCTAATAGTTGAACCAGGATGCACGTTGTTGTCTACATCCCCAGTAATCAACATGAGCTTCCCTTTTAAATTACTTGCCAAGGACTGATTTTTTTCAATGGTATATTTAAACTTGATTTTGCCGTCGGCATCTTTTTCTTCTAATACACCATGATGTGTTTCACTCCACCAACTATTATACATTGAATTATCATGGTTCCCTGCTGAAGAGACTGCTGCTTTAAAAAAGTCAGGATAAACTAAAATAGCCGCTGTAGACATAAATCCGCCACCAGAATGACCATAAATACCAATCCGATTAATATCAATATATGGATGTTGGTCAGCAAGTTGTTCAGCAACATATTTTTTATCGGCTAATCCATAATCTCTTAAATTGCCATAGCCATAATTATGATACCATTTTGAACGGCTTGGATGCCCTCCTCTATTCCCTAATGTAATCACAACAAATCCTACTTGTGCCATACGATCTAAACGATCCATTCGGACTGAAAAAGATTTGTTCACAGCTTCCGTTTGTGGCCCAGGATACACATACTCTAATAGGGGATAGCTTTTGGTTTCGTCAAAATTAAAAGGTTTGTACATTACACCATAAATATCGGTAATGCCATCGTCAGCTTTCATTTTAAAAGGTTCAGGAAATTTATAGCCAGTAGCGAATAATTGGGATAAGTCTGCTTCCTCTAAGTTTATAATAACGGTGCCATTACTATTGCGTAGTTCAGATTTTGGAACGGTATTGACTCTGGAATAATTACTCACAAAATATTTATGAGTATCGGCCATACTGCTTCGTGTGTTATAATCACCAGTATTAATGTTTTTCAATCCTGTACCATTCAAGTTTATTTTATATAAATGCTCATAATAAGGATCTTGATCTTTAGAAACTCCATTCGCTGTGAAATATAACACGCGTTCTTTTTCATCTATATTCGTAAAGTTATTAGCATGGTATGATCCAGATGTAATTTGATGTTTTAAATTTCCTTTAGCATCATATAAATAAAAATGAGCCCATCCATCGCGTTCAGACCAATGAATCATTTCTTGTTCATTGTTGAAAAGCACAAGTGATCTCGTTTCTACATAAGTATTGAGTTCCTCTTTTATTAAAATATTGACTTCTCCGGTACTAATATCGGCAACACAAATATTTATTTTTTTCTTATCTCTACTTCTAGAGCTGAAGTATACTTTTCCTTTTTTTGAAAGTAAGAGTGACGGCCGAAAATCATCGTCGGCATTCGATTGCTTTCTAGGTGCTCTATAGACAGAAACATCATGTTGTAAGGTTGTGTCTAGTTTAACATTAGTAATATTCTTTGATGAAATATCAAAAAGGAGTAGTTCTCTTTTGTAATATTCTTGCTCTCCTGGCATGTGATATTTATAGGTCTCTAAAGTTGGACGCTTTTTAGAAACTGAATTGATAACCCATAAATCTTTAATATGTCTGGAGTCTGTTTTTTGAAACACAAATGTTTTTGAGTCATGAGACCAGGTTCCCCTAGCACTTTTTCTATCGTCTTTTTTTTCTTTTTTAGTTTCATTGTTTTCACCTCTGCCTCCACCGCCATAGCCATAGTTTTCAACGCCGTCTTTGGTCCATTGGTGTTCTACAATGGTTGAATCTTTCTCGTCTTTTACAGCCTTTAAAAAATTGGACTTATCCATCCAATACAAGTTGAAATTTTTAGAGAATAAAACAATAGTGCTATCTGGTGAGACATTTGCCCATTTCTGCCACTTTTTATCTTCTTCTTTTTTGTTGTCCAGAATGGTTAGTGAATTTCCGCCGAGTCTATACTCAAAATGATAGACTTTGTTTTCCATTTTGGGCTTCGTTTTTTTCTTAGCTTTAGTCGATGTAGAGTCTTTTTTAATACTCTCTTTTTTTTCATCTATCACTTCTATTTTTTCAGTTGAAGTCACTCTAAATCGGATGGCAGTTTCGTTTTTAACAAATTTAAAACTAAAACGCGGTAAATGTTGAGCGTCATAAGGGTCCTTAGTGATTTGCGTTAGCCATCTCGCCATTTTTTCGTTGTCAAATAACTTCGTTTTTGTACGTTTATCGGCATCAACTAAGTAATAATTTGATCCATTAGTAGTTTTGTATTGATACCAAAAACGGTTGCCGTTTTTTAACCAATGAGGTCTCACAGAGGTAGAGTGTACAAGTTTCCCCAGATTTGTTGGTGAAAATTTTGAAGCCAGTCGATAATTAGGTGTTGGTGATTGACGATCGGAATCGTTTTGAGCAAAAACCACACTAGTGCTTAAAAGTAGCACGAGCAGAAAAATGTGTCTTTTCATAATTGAAGGTTGGTCGTTAAATATAATATTAGTTAGTAGACGAATGTAATAAATATAGTAATGCAGTGAGAGGGCTAAATGTTAAAATCGCTAATAATCCTAAATATTGATATTCAGTAAATTGGAATTAGTAAATGTAGTGATCACATCTCTAAAGTAGCGTTTTTGACGAAAGTAAAAAAGCCATTAGAAAAAGATGAAATATACGGTTCAATGACAGTATAATTACCAGCATCTATTCGTTAATTCTTTCTAAAGTATAAATATCTTTTCTTTGAGTAGTAGTTTCTGTAGCGTCTTGTTCAGTTTCTGAAACATTCGTATTTATTGTAATTATTAAACGAGAATCGGTTAATTCTGAGATAAAAATACGTTTATTAATATTATTTATTAGCGCGTCGATTTGATTACCTTCACGTTCCCAAATTCCTGATTGATCGTATTCTAAATCACCAAAGTATAAATATTCTACACCATCCCGATTGGTAAGAAAATGATCAACAAAATAAGGTCCTGTTAGAGAATATTCATTTGGGTCTTCTGCAAAAACCATCGTTAAGTCCATATTCCATCCAATTCCGTAAAAAGAAGTGCTCCAAACATCATTTTGTAATATTGAAGACGTAGTACCTTCGTACTCGTATATTTCAACTTTCCAAGTACCTTCGAGCTTTCCAGTAAAATCATTACTTTCTATGTCAACATCTTTCGAGCAAGAGGTGACTAAAATAAAAATAATGATAAAAGGAAGTTTTATTAGTGTTTTCATAGCCTAATTTTTTCCAGATTTGCAACAATATAATTGAATTCTAGATTAAATAAAAGACTTTTAACAGTCTAAACAGATTGATTACACCTAAAACAATCCGTTTATTTCGGCATCAATTCTATTGATAATACTACCAAGATCTTCAGGATTATCTACAAAATTTAAATTGTCAACGTCTATAATTAAAAGTTTCCCTTTGTCATATCCATGAACCCAAGCTTCATAACGTTCATTTAGGCGGCTTAAGTAATCGATGCTAATTGAATTTTCGTAATCCCGACCACGTTTGTGAATTTGTGATACTAAATTAGGAATGGAACTGCGTAAATAGATCAGTAAATCTGGGCCCTGGACTAGAGATTCCATTAAATCAAAAAGGGATCTGTAATTTTCAAAATCACGATTGGTCATTAAACCCATAGCGTGTAAGTTAGGCGCAAAAATATGAGCATCTTCATAAATGGTCCGATCCTGAATAATTTCTTTACCACTTTGTCGAATTTGCAATACTTGACGAAAACGGCTGTTTAAAAAATAGACCTGTAAATTAAAGCTCCAGCGCTCCATTTGGTTGTAAAAATCGTCCAAATAAGGATTGTCTACAACATCTTCGAGTTGAGCTTCCCATTTAAAATGTTTTGCGAGTAATTTTGTGAGCGTAGTTTTTCCTGCGCCAATATTTCCGGCAATAGCAACGTGCATAATCTTAATTAGTTATTAATTGGTAGTGATAAAGAAATTGATTGTCGTAAATATACACCGTTTCATTGGTTACTAAAAACTGTTTTATTAACAATTCTGGAAGTTTTATGGCTTCTGTTATATCAGAGCTTTTTTCTTTAAAATATAGACGGTTTTGCTTTAATAAATAAAGGGTGCCGTTATATTCCTTTATTGCTGTAAAACCATTGTTGGGGAACTTTGAAACTAAACTCCCAAAGTAATTATATCTGTAAATAAATGAGTTGGTCATTAGCCAACAGTAGTTATAATCGCTATATAGGGATATCACATCACCTGTAATTGGGGAGCTGGTTGCTCTTGTTTTGTTGGTTTTATAATCGAATAATTCTAATTGTTGAGTGTTTTGATTAAAGACCCAAATGGAGTTGTCGTTTCCAGTTGATATATGTGTTACATCTCTTGAAGGCTGGAGAGTATTGAAATTGATTTTTGTTATTTCTGCCAATCGATTATCGAGTATAACCACTGTACTGAATTCTTTGTAGAAAATATTTAACTTTAATGGATTAAAGGCATTTACAGAGGTGATATTGCCGAGTTGAAGATTGCTGTAATTTAAGGTTTTGGATTTTTTTTTAACGACAAGCGCATTGTTTTTGATGCTGTATTGTGACTCAAAGTTGTCAATATGTACAAGCGCATCTATGTTTAACTTTGTTTTACTAAGCAATACACTAGTTATAGGTGCTTGAGCGGATAGACTAATCGAAAAAAACAATATGATATATTTGATAGTATGCATGCGGTTTTAAAACTACAAAAATCAAATCATATTATAGATATCAGCAGATCAATTTATATCCAAAGCCACGAACATTTACAATTTGTATGCTCTCGTCCTGTTTTAGTTTTTTCCGAAGTTTGGTTATAAATACGTCCATACTACGTGCGTTAAAAAAATCATCGTTGCCCCAAAGCTTATTTAGTATTAATGAACGTTCTAGTACTTCATTTTTGTTTTTTATTAAATGAAATAATAGATGTGCCTCTCGGTGTGTAAGTTGATCTTTGGCCTCTTCTTGGTATTGTAAGGTTTGTTTGGGAAAATCAAAAGTATAAGCACCAATTTGAAGTATTTCAGAAGTCCGTTGTACTTGAATTCGGTTGAGTAAATTGTTAATTCTAACAATAAGCTCTTCCATACTAAATGGCTTTTTTAAATAGTCGTTACCTCCAATTGTAAAACCTTCAACCACATCTTGAGGCTGAGATTTTGCTGTTAGAAAAATTATAGGAATATTATCATCCTCTAATCTTATTTCCTTTGCTAGAGTGAAACCATCTTTTTTTGGCATCATAACATCCAAAACTAATAACTCCGGTTTTTCTTTTTTATATAAGGTATAGGCCTCTTCACCATTTTGAGCTAAGTGAACTTTGAAATGTCTGGTTTCCAAACTTTCTTTAATAATTAGTCCTAATGAAGGCTCATCTTCAGCTAATAGTATGTTAGTTACTTTATGCATTTGGAAGTTTAATTTTAAAACAGGTGGTCTTATTTTCTAAAACCACTTGTATGAATCCGCCGTGTTTTTCGATAATTTTTTTAGTATAATAGAGTCCAATTCCAAAACCTTTTACATCGTGAGTATTGCCCCGTGAAACACGATAAAATTTCTCAAATATTCGAGAACTATTTGCTTTTGTAAGAGTGTTTCCGTTGTCTATAATATCTATCTCAATATGTTTTGCTTTTGTGCTAAGTGAAACCGTAATTTCATCTCCGCCATATTTTATGGCATTATCAATAATATTATTCAGTGCATTTTCAAAATGAAAAATATCAACTTTAGTCGAAACTTCTTGTTCTTTAACATTAAAACGAAGCGTTTTATTATGCAGTGAAATACGATGTTTCTCAATAATTAAAAATAGCAATTCCGAAATATTAGTTTTTTCTTTATTCAGTTGTAAGCTGTCACTATCTAATGTAGCCGTTTCTAAAAGCTTTTCAACCATAATATTCAATTTAGAAAGTTGGTCACTAGACATGTTGAGATATGTTTTTGTCTTTGCTTTATCGTCTATAATATCAAAATTCCTAATACTTTCAAGTGCAACACTTATAGTCGCTATTGGGGTTTTAAATTCGTGAGTGATATTGCTGATTAAATCATTTTTAACTTCGGCAAGCTGTTTTTGATGTTTTATAATACTTAAAAGATAAAACAAACATCCAATGACTACTAATACTAGTAATGTAGAAATAAGAATGCCAGTTAAAATACGCTTTAAAATGATTTTGGTCTCGTTAGAAAAATGTATGGTTAAACTACCGTGATCAGGCAAAAAAGGAGATTTGGATACCGTAGTTAATGCCGATTGGTTGCTACTATGTTTAGTAATAAACTGAACCGTGTCTAGAGCGGTTTTAAATGACAAGTCGTATTCAATATTCAAATGCTTTCGTTGTAATTCCAGTTGTAAGAGACTGTCAATATCCTTGAGTTGTAACGGATCATTATTTATAGAAATCACAACTTTAGAAGTGAGGAGTTTAAAATCAAAACCAGTTACATTAGTAGTGTCATTTAATATAATTTTAGCACGATTACGGGAGTGTTTACTATAAGGTATTTTTACAGTTCGAATTAAAGAATCTGCTTTGACACCTCTAAATATATTAATACCATCGATAGTATGAATATCGACAGAGTCTGTCACTGTGAATCCTTTTTCATTAAAATCAATCGATTTCATGAGACTATCAAATTTTTCCTTTTTTGAAAATAAACCAACCGGGGAGTCTGATTCCATAGTGAAACCAAGTGTGCTTTTCTCGGCTAAATTAGTATAATAGGTGTCCACCGCATTATCTAAACTTACCTGAACATCATTGATAAGCTGGGCTTTATTGGATTGATAATTTTTATAATTCCAATACACTTGAATACCAATCGTACCTAGTATTACAAATACAATAGTATACAATATAAGTCTATAACGTTTATCGTTCATGCCTCAAAAGTAAATGTTAAAATGCTATAAAACCAATCGCTTAACACACGTTAACACTCGTTAACTATAAAAAAGGATACAGCATATCATCTTTGTGGAAAGAAAACTAAATATATAATCATGAGTACAATAATTAAAACTTTAGCGATCGCAATTACATTTATAGTTACTAGTGTAATGAGTGCACAAAATTTTCAGGGTGTTGCAACCTATAAGTCTAAACGACAAATGAATTTTGATATTGGAAATGACAGCACCGATACGGGTGGCAATATGCAAATGGATTCAGCGATGCAAGATCGCATGAGAGAAATGCTTAAAAAGCAATTTGAAAAGACCTATTTACTAAATTTCAGTAAGGAAGAATCGCTCTTTAAGGAAGAAGAATCTCTGGAAGCGCCTCAAGCAGGGGGCATGCAAATTGTAATTGCAGGGATGGGTGGATCAGATATTTTGTATAAAAACACGAAAGAAAATAGGTTTGCAAATCAGGTTGAAATGTATGGAAAAGTGTTTTTAATTCATGATGAACTTGAAAAACAAGAGTGGAAATTGGAAAGTGAAACTAAAAATATTGGGGATTATACCTGTTATAAAGCTACATTAACTAGAGAACGACCGGTGGAACAAGAAGGAATTCCTGATGAAGATGCTATCCCAGAAATGGAAGAGTATGTCACTACCGCTTGGTATACACCACAAATACCAGTTAGTAATGGTCCAAGAGCCTATCATGGTTTACCGGGATTAATACTTGAAATTAATGATGGTTCAGAAACCATAATTTGTAGTAAGATTGTTATGAATCCAAAAGATAAAGTATCTATCTCAGAGCCTACTAAAGGTAAGAAAGTTGATCAAGCAGCTTTCGATGTAATTATGGAAAAAAAGATGAGAGAAATGCGTAAGCGTTTTGAGCGCGAAGGGGATCATGATGATGGAGAGAGTTTTTCTATTAGAATAAGAGGTTAATATTTTAACAGTTAGCAATTAAACTAATACGTAAATTTAGAGTCTAATACACGTTAAAAGCACGCTTTTAATAAGTAACCTAAAAGACTAAATTACGATGAAATCAAATTCTATTAAATTAATTGTTAGCTGTTTAATTTTATTTTTACCGATTACAGTTTTAGCTCAAGATTTTCAAGGTCAAGCATATTATTTCTCGAAAACAAGTGTTGATATGGACAATTTTGGCGGTCGACAAATGAGTGCCGACAGGAAGAAACAAATTGCTGAGCGTATGAAAACGATGTTTGAGAAAACATTCGTATTAACCTTCAATAAGGAAGAATCTATTTATAAAGAAGAAGAAGTTCTTGAAGCTCCAGGACAGGGACGCGGATTTAGAATGATGATGGGGAGTTTTTCTGGAGGAGCACAATACAAAAATGTGAAAAACCATAAAATACTTCAAGAGCAAGAATTTTTTGGCAAACAGTTTTTAATTAATGATGAGTTGAAAGCTCTGGAATGGAAGCTTGGTAGTGAGACGAAACAAATTGGAAAGTATTTATGCATGAAAGCAACTGCCATGAAACAGGTAGATGGATTGGATTTTGGGAGTTTGCGTCGTAGAGGAAACCAAAGAGAAGAGAATGCAAAAACTGAAGATTCTACCGCAGCAAAAACGAATGTCGATGAGCTTGAAATGCCTAAAGAAATAGAAATTACGGCATGGTATACGCTTCAAATCCCAATTAATCAAGGCCCTGCAGAATACTGGGGGTTACCAGGATTAATACTTGAAATTAATGCAGACAGAACTACCATTTTATGTTCTAAAATTATTATGAATCCTACGGAAAAAGAAGTCATTAAAGTGCCTTCTAAAGGTAAAGAAGTCAGTCAAAAAGAATACAACGAAATTATAAAAAAGAAAATGGAAGAAATGCGCGAAATGAATGGTGGTAGAGGCCGAAGAGATGGCATAAGAATTCGCGGATAATTTCAAAATTCAATCAAAAACTATCTAAAAACACATCTGAATGAAACGAATTTTAACTACAGTACTAATATTAGTAGTAGGTACTACTTTTGCCCAAGTTAAAGTAGAAGGCATAGTAAGAGACAGCATTGGAAATCCATTGGAATTGGCAAATGTTATCGCTATTAACCAAGACACAAAAGCATTAGATTCTTACGGAATTACTAATGATAAAGGGCGTTATAAGCTGAATTTAAAAAGCAATGTAGCCTATAAACTCCAAGTGAGTTATATTGGGATGAAGACTTTCGAGGAAATCATCAATACTACAGATCAAGATCTTATAAAAGATTTTAGTTTATCTACAGATACTGAACTGGCCGCAGTAGAGCTCACTTATGAAATGCCCGTATCCGTAAAAGGAGATACTTTAGTTTATAATGCAGATTCCTTTAAAGATGGTTCTGAAAAAAAATTAGAAGATGTTTTAAAGAAACTTCCTGGCGTAGAAATTAATGAAGATGGCCAGATTGAAGTTGAAGGAAAAGCAGTTAGTAAGTTAATGGTAGAAGGAAAAGATTTCTTTGACGGTGATACCAAACTCGCTATAAAAAACATTCCTGCAGATGCCATTGATAAAGTGCAAGTACTCAAAAATTATGATGAGGTAGGGCAATTAAGAAATGTGAGAAGTAATGAAGATAATATGGCTATTAATATTAAACTGAAAGAAGGTAAAAAGAATTTTTGGTTTGGTGAAGTGACTGCTGGAGGTGGTGGAGATGATCGATTTTTAGTTCATCCAAAACTGTTTTATTACAATCCTAAATACAGTATAAATATTATTACTGATATGAATAATATTGGTGAAATGCCATTTACAAGACGTGATTATTTCAATTTTACAGGCGGATTTAGAGGTATAAATAGAAACAGTGGAACGAGTTTTAATGTGGGTTCCAGCGATATGGGTTTTTTAACCATGCGTAATAACAGAGCCCAAGCCATTGACACCAAATTTGGAGCGACTAACTTTAGTGTGTCACCCAAAAAGGGATGGGATTTAAGTGGTTTTGCAATCTACTCTGGAACACGAACAGACATACAGCAAAATAGTTCCAAAGCATATATACAATCCGAAAATGGAACAATACTTTCCCCCGATGAATCGACTCAAAGCGCGACCAATCAAAAAAGTGACTTAGGATTGTTTAAATTAAGCTCAAGTTTTAAGCCAAATGCAAAGAATCATTTAGATTATGATATTTTTGGACGCGTATCAAAACAAAATGAGTTTACAGGTGTATTCTCATCAGTATTGAAAAACATTGATGAAACTCAAAACCAAAATCCATTTAGCATTAGTCAGAATATAAATTACTACTATACACTTGACGAAAAAAATATTTTCGCTTTTGAAGCACAACACTTAATGCAAGATGAGGATCCTTTTTACAACGCATTGTTAGAAAAAGCAGATGATGGAGATCCGGAACCCTTTAGATTGGCTAGAGAATTGGGGTTAAACGAAAATCAATTTGGTTATAATGTAGCTCAAGATAAGCGTGTAAAAACGAATAAATTAGATGCTAAACTTGATTATTGGTACGTATTAAATCAAAAGAGTAATATCAATTTTACTTTTGGAAGTCTATTTAGTAAACAAGATTTTGACTCAGAAATTTATCAATTACTAGATAATGGGAACATTTTTGAACTCAATAATGCTTCTGGAGAGGTTGTTAATGACATTACTTATAATTTTAGCGATGTATATTTAGGATTTCATTATAGATTAAAAGCGGGTATCTTCACATTTACACCTGGGTTTTCTACGCATGCCTATGCAACTAAGAATAGACAGTTTGGATCGGAAACCAACGATAGCTTTGTAAGGCTACTTCCAGATTTTGATATGAGAATTCAACTTAAAAAGAGTGAAAATTTAAGTTTAAGATACCGTATGCAAACCAGTTTTACGAATGTAAATCAACTCGCTGAAGGCATGGTGTTTAATAATTATAACTCATTATTTCAAGGGAATAGAGATTTAGAGAATTCATTATCTCATAATTTAAGTTTGAATTATTTTAGTTTCAATATGTTTAATTATACCAATGTATTTGCACGCATTAATTATAATAAACGTGTGGATCAAATTAGATCGATGTCAGAATTTTTACCAGGGTCGACAAATAGATTGTCAACACCTTTTAATTCCAATTTTGCCGATGAAACAGTATCTGCTAACGGTCGATTTGAACGCACATTTGGGAAGATAAAAACTTCAATTGGAGGTAATTTCACTTATTCTAAATTTAATCAAGTTGTAAATAACCAACAGAATGTAAACGAGTCGTTTACACAATCCTATAGAACAAGGATTAGTACTAATTTTAGAAGAGCACCAAATGTAGAGATTGGCTATAATTTAACCATTAATGAGTATGACCAAGGCGGGGGAAATACAAAATATTACACCCATAGTCCATTTATAAATGTAGATGCTTACATCTTAAAAAGTTTTATTTTTAATGCCGATTATTCATATTATAATTACAAAAACGAGCAAGAAACTTTAAATAATTATAGTTTTCTAGATGCAAGTTTATCATATCAAAAAAAGGATAGTAAATGGGAATATAAAGTAGGCGTTACTAATATTTTAGATACAGCCGCTCTAAATCAAGACAATACAAATTCATTGTACACAAGTACCAGCGAATATTTTATTCAACCACGTTATACCGTATTTAGTGTAAAATATGATTTGTAAAAGTTAGCTAATTTTTTATTGGTGTAGTTCAAAAACTATAATATATTTGCGACCGCTTTAGGTAATACCAGAGTAAATGTTGGGGAGATACTCAAGCGGCCAACGAGGGCAGACTGTAAATCTGCTGACTACGTCTTCGCAGGTTCGAATCCTGCTCTCCCCACAAATAAGCACAAAGTCTGTATGAGAATGCAGACTTTTTTTATTGTTCAAAAATCAGGAACTTGTTTCTAGATTTTAGGACA